>Ga0134128_10012049_pt1 | contig 10306 bp, 9 predicted proteins | sample KB31754_FD_96462 | JGI IMG/M metagenome (GOLD analysis project Ga0134128, IMG submission 96462) | Terrestrial soil microbial communities with excess Nitrogen fertilizer from Kellogg Biological Station, Michigan, USA - KB3-175-4 | ecosystem: Environmental > Terrestrial > Soil > Unclassified ...
CCGATCACGGCCACGTCGGAATCCACCGTGAAGTGCTTGGCATGCAGCACCAGCGGCTTGGGGTAGAGGAAGATCTGCACTCCGGCCTTGAGAAGGGCCTCGTAATAGGAGCGCTGCGCGTGGTGGACCAGGAACTGGTCGCCCTTTTCGGAGACGAACAGTTCCACGCTGACGCCCCGCTGGGCCGCCGTCGTAATCGCGTACAGCAGCGAATCATCAGGCACAAAGTACGGGCTGGAGATGGTGATCCGCTCCTCCGCCGAGTACAGCAGGGTGTTGAACAGGCGGAGGTTGTTTTCCGTCACGAATCCCGGCCCGCTGGGCACCACCTGGCACAGCACGCCTCCCGTGAATGAGTTCCAGTGGTGCGTGGCCAGCTGGGACTCCAGGTTTTCCTCGGTTTCACTGGACCAGTCGGTGGCAAACATGACGTTGAGGGTGCCCACAATGGGCCCCTCAAGGCGCGACATCAATTCCACCCATTTTCGGCCCAGCTTGGCATTGGCCTTCTTGCGGTAGGACGGCTCAATGACGTTCTGGGAGCCGGTGAACCCGACGCGGCCGTCCACCACCAGGATCTTGCGGTGGTTGCGCAGGTCCGGGCGGCGCCACTGGCCCTTCACCGGCAGCAGCGGCAACATGCGCCGCCACTGGATCTCGCTGGCCTTCAGCCGGCGGATCATGTCCCGGTACCCGGGCACGCGCAGCGAACCAATGTGGTCGAACAGGACGCGCACCCGCACCCCGCGCGCCGCGGCAGCCTCCAGTTCGCGGAACAGGCTCTCGGTGGAGCTGTCCGAGCTCATGATGTAAAACTCGGCGTTGACATAGTCCGTGGCGGTGCGCACCTCCGCAGCCATGGCGTCCAGGGATTCCTGGTAGCCGCGGATCAGCTGCACCGAATTGCCGCCCAGGGCAGGGAAGGAGCCCAGGTTGCGGTTGAGTTCCACGGCGGAATTGATCCACGGGGGCCCGTCGTAGGGCGGCACCTGTTTGGCAATCTCCCGCGTCCCCTCCACCACCCGAATGTTGACCGCCGCCTGCGTTTCGCGCCGGCGGCGGGAGAGCCGAAAATTGCCAAACATCAGGAACAGGACCAGGCCCACGTAGGGCAGAAAGAAGATGCACAGGAGCCAGGCCATGGCGGTGGTGGGGCGCCGGTTGCCGGGAATCACGCCGAGCACCACAATCCGGATCACCAGGTCCACCAACACGGCGAGCGCGGACAGCCAGGCGTTGGTGGTGGGCAAGGTAAACACTGTCCAGATCAAGCAGGCCTCCCCATGTCATGCGTCAGTGAGAACAGCCTACCGGTGGAGGAGCCCGGCGGCGGAACCGGTGGCCAGTATGCTCAAGTCATGACAGTTTTGGTGTTTCTTGATCCCGCTTTCCCCGACGGGCGCGTGGCCGACTCCGGCACGCCCGCGATCCTCGCCACGGACCAGGGCGTGACCCGCGGCGACGGCATCTTCGAGTCCCTGCTGGCCGTGAACGGCACGCCCCGCAAGGTGCAGGCACACCTTGACCGGATGGCCCGTTCCGCCCGCTCGCTGGACCTGGACATCCCCGACGCCGGCACCTGGCTGCGGGCCATTTCGACGGCGGCCGCCACCTTTGCGGCCGCCTCGCCACAGGGCCCGGACGGGCACGGCAACACCAACATCGTCATCAAGCTCATCGCCACCCGCGGACCGGAGGGCGCCAACGCCACCACGGCCTGGGTGCAGGCCTCCGCAGTGCCGCCCCTGCTGGCGGAGCAGCGCGAAAAGGGCCTGGATGTGCTGCTGCTGGACCGCGGCTATGACAGCACCATTTCCCACCGGGCCCCGTGGCTGCTGCTGGGCGCCAAGACGCTTTCCTATGCCGTCAACATGGCCGCCCTGCGCCACGCCCACTCCCACGGCGCGGATGACGTGATCTTCACCAGCGGTGACGGACACGTGTTGGAGGGGCCGACGTCGTCCGTCCTGCTGGCGCAGCTGGCAGACCGCGGCGGCGCCCCGGTCAAGCGCCTCATCACGCCCAACCTGGACAGCGGCATCCTGCCCGGGACCACGCAGGGGGCGCTGTTTGCAGCCGCGAAGGAGGCTGGCTGGGAGCTGGGCTACGGGCCCGTGGAGCCGCAGGACCTGTTCCGCGCCGACGCCGTGTGGCTGATTTCCAGCATCAGGCTGCTGGCTCCGGTGAACACCATTGACGGACGGGCTGTGGGTACGGCGGACGTCCGGTCCAGGTTGACGGCCGAACTCAGCGCCCTGCTGGCACGGACCCACTGACGGCGGTCGGGGCAATCAGGGGGCGGAGCTTGTTGCCGGCCACCACCAGCACGGCACTGACGGCAAGGAACGCAACCGCGATGAGCACACAGGTGAGCGCCACCGTGCCGTAGCCGCCGTTGGCCGGGTTCAGGAACGGGTAGGCGTACCAGTTGATGGCGGCGCCGCGGAGCAGTGAGTAGGCCAGGTAGGCCACGGGCAGCAGGAGCACCAGGCCCAGCCGCCTGAACGCGATGGGCAGCCGCGGCGACTGCACCAACCAATCCAGCACCACGGCCACGGGCATCATGTAGTGCAGCCACGTGTTGATCCACGGCAGCAGCGAGCCCATGTCCACGTCGCGCAGGAGGGCGCTGAACACGATGCCCACCAGCGCCATGCACACCACGGAGGCGCAGCGGGCCAGCTGCCACAGCGGGCCCAGCTCGCGTCCGCGCCAGGTCAGCACGGACTCCACCAGCAGCACGCAGGCGGCAAAAATGTTGGACAGGTTCGTGAAGTAGCTGAAGAAGTTCAGCACATTGAAGCCGTGGCTGATGTGGATGCCCAGCTGGATGCCCACGGCGGCCAGGGTCACCGCGCCGAGCAGGAAGCGCAGGGCGGCAAGTACGCGGCGTAGTGTCATGGCTTCATCCTGCCACGGACGCCGCACGGCAGGACCCGGGTGCGGGCGCCGATTTTGTCATGTTGCGCCACATTTCGCTGCTGCATTAGTGACGGCACGGGGTGCGCGTGTTATTTTTCAAGGGAGTAATGAGCGCCAGCGCCAAGCCCTGACTTGCTGGCCGGCAACCCACTTTTTCGTTCGGGGTGCCTCAGGTGAATACTCGGCAAACCCGGCAATCAGCGGCCGCGGTTGCAAGCGCGAACGCCCGATGTGCCCTTTTGCATGTGTGGAAACGCCGTACGTACATTGCGCTTGCAGCAACGTCCGCCTGCACTCAGGAGCACGCATGTCCGCTGACGAATCCCCCCTCGCCTACCGCCTTATCACCGGCCCCGACGACCGTTCCTTTTGCGAACGGATCTCCGCAGCCCTGGCCGAAGGCTATATTTTGCACGGCAGCCCGTCGGTGACGTTCAACGGCACCTCCGTGATCGCCGCCCAGGCCGTCATCCTGCCGCACGCCGTGGCCTCCTCCGACGCCGCCGTCGCCAATGCCGTCCAGGACCTGGAAGACCCTGAAGAGTTCGACGGCGAGGGAATCGCGTGAGCTACGCCGGAGACCTGGCCCCCGCCCAGGCATGGGACAAGCTGGGCGAGGGCGCCGTGCTGGTGGACGTGCGCACCGACGGCGAATGGACCCACATTGGCGTCCCCGACGTCTCCTCCCTGGGTGCCGAGCCGGTGTTCATCCAGTGGAACCTGGCCAGCGGGGCCCCTAACCCGGCGTTCCTCTCGGAGCTCCAGGCCGCGGTTCCGGCGGAGACCCCGCTGGTCATCCTGTGCCGTTCGGGAGCGCGGTCCATTGCCGCCGCCGAGGCCGCCGCGGCTGCAGGCTACACGGCCTTCAACGTCTTGGAGGGCTTTGAGGGCGTGCCGGACAGCTACGGCGACCGCATTGTCAACGGCTGGAAAAACCGCCACCTGCCCTGGAAATAAGCGCCCGGGGCGCGCGGCCCCGAAGCTGGCACCACCTGGCAACACCTGCGAAAACTAAGGATAGACACGCAATTGAGCAACTTTAATGAGCACGCCGCATCATGGGCCGATAGCACCCAGGCCGTCCGGGGCGGACTGGACCGCAGCAACTTCCAGGAGACCTCTGAGGCCATCTTCCTGAACTCCGGCTTTGTGTACGAATCCGCCGAGGCAGCGGAGCAGTCCTTCACCGGCGAAGTGGACCGCTTTGTGTACTCCCGTTATGGCAATCCGTCCGTGGCCACGTTCCAGGAGCGCCTACGGCTGTTGGAAGGCAAGGAAGCCTGCTTCGCGACGGCGTCGGGCATGTCCGCCGTGTTCACGGCACTGGGTGCGCTGCTGGGGGCCGGCGACCGCGTGGTGGCGTCCCGCTCGCTGTTCGGCTCCTGCTTCGTCATCCTGAACGAGCTGCTGCCGCGCTGGGGCGTGGAGACCGTGTTCGTGGACGGGCCGGACCTGGAGCAGTGGCGCACTGCGCTCTCGGTGCCGACCACCGCCGTGTTTTTTGAGTCGCCGTCCAACCCCATGCAGGAAATCATCGATGTGCAGGCGGTGTGCGAGCTGGCCCACGCCGCCGGCGCCCAGGTGGTGGCGGACAATGTGTTTGCCACCCCCCTGCTGCAGCGCTGCGGCGACTTCGGCGCCGACATTGTGGTCTACTCCGGCACCAAGCACATTGACGGGCAGGGCCGGGTACTGGGCGGCGCCATCCTGGGAACGAAGGAATTCATCGACGGCCCCGTCAAGAACCTGATGCGGCACACGGGCCCGGCACTGTCCGCATTCAACGCCTGGGTGCTGACCAAGGGCCTGGAAACCATGGGCATCCGCGTGGCCGCGTCCTGCGCCAGCGCCCTGGCCCTGGGTGAGTTCCTCGAGGCGCAGCCGCAGGTCAGCCGCGTCATCTACCCGTTCCTGCCCTCGCACCCGCAGCACGAGCTGGCGAAGAAGCAGATGAAGGCCGGCGGCACGGTGCTCACCTTTGAGCTGGCCGAGCCGGACGGCGGCACCCGCAAGGAAGCCGCGTTCAGGCTCCTGAACGCCCTGGAAATTGTGGACATCTCCAACAACCTCGGCGACACCAAGTCCCTCATCACCCACCCGGCCACCACCACGCACCGCGCCATGGGTCCGGAAGGGCGCGCCGCGATCGGCCTCTCCGACGGCTTCCTGCGCCTCTCCGTGGGCCTGGAGGACCTGGACGACCTCAAGAAGGACCTCGAAAAGGCCCTCGCAGCAATCTAACCCCCCCCCCCACCGTCGAAGTTGGAGATCACCACCCCTCCCACCGTCGAAGTTGGAGATCACCACCGATGAGGTGGGTGGTTATCTCCAATCTCGACGGATGGGGCGGTGGTTATCTCCAATCTCGAGGACGACGGCGGCCGGTGACCTTTCGCGCGAAAGGTGACCGGCCGCCGTCGTGCCTGGAATTAGTCCTGGAAGTACTCGATTTCGGCGCCAACGGTGTTCAGGCGCTCGGCCAGGTCCTCATAGCCGCGCTCGATCACGTAGATGTTGCGCAACTCCGACGTGCCCTTCGCGGCAAGCATGGCCAGCAGGATGCAGGCAGCGGGGCGGAGGGCTGGCGGGCAGCCGATTTCCGCCGCGCGCCACGCGGTGGGGCCTTTGATGTCAATGCGGTGCGGATCCAGCAGGCGGACGCCGGCGCCCAGCCGGTTCAGCTCTGTCAGGTAGATGGCGCGGTTCTCGTACACCCAGTCGTGGATGAGCGTGGTGCCCTCGGCGCAGGAGGCGATGACGGCGAAGAACGGCAGGTTGTCGATGTTCAGGCCCGGGAACGGCATGGGGTGGATCTTGTCCGGGGCGGCGTGCAGCTCGGAGGGCAGGGTGGTGATGTCCACGAGGCGAGTCTTGCCGTTGCGGGCCGTGTATTCGGCGGACTTGCGGTAGTGGAAGCCCATCTGCTCCAGCACCTTGAGCTCAATTTCCATGAACTCAATGGGCACGCGGCGCACGGTGACCTCGGACTTGGTCACGATGCCGGCGGTGATCAGGGACATCGCCTCGATGGGGTCCTCGGACGGGAAGTATTCAATGTCCACGTCGATGCGGGCCCGGCCGCGGATGGTCAGCGTGGTGGAGCCCACCCCTTCCACGTGCACGCCCAGCCCCTGCAGGTAAAAGCAAAGGTCCTGGACCATGTAGTTGGGGCTGGCGTTGCGGATCACGGTGGTGCCTTCGCGGTGCGCGGCGGCCATGATGGCGTTTTCGGTGACGGTGTCGCCACGCTCGGTCAGCACAAAGGTGCGGTCGCTGTGATCGCTGAGAGGGGCCTGCACCTGATAGAAACCGTTGTGCGCGGTAACGGCCAGGCCAAATTCGCGCAGCGCCTGCATGTGGGGCTCCACCGTGCGCGTGCCCAGGTCGCAGCCGCCGGCGTAGGGGATGCGGTAAATGTCCTGCTGGTCCAGCAGGGGCCCCAGCAGCATGATGACGGAGCGGGTGCGCTTGGCCGCCTCCACGTCCATGGAGCCCAGGTCCAGCACTTTGGGGCGGCGGATCTGAAGGTCGGTGGCATTGAGCCACTTGCACTCGACGCCAATGCTGGTGAGCAGTTCAACAATGCGGTTGACCTCCTCGATGCGGGCCAGCCGGCGCAAAGTGGTGGTGCCGCGGTTGATCAGGCTGGCACACAGCAGGGCCACGCCGGCGTTCTTGCTGGAGTTGACGTCCACGCTGCCGGAGAGCTCGCGGCCGCCGTGCACGCGCAGGTGGGTCACCACGTTTTTGGGTGAATTGCCCACGTTGACAATATTGCGCCCCAGCAGGGATTCCATGCGCTGGATCATCTTCAGGCTAAGGTTTTGCTTGCCCTGTTCCATGCGTGCCACGGCGCTCTGGCTGGTGCCCAGTTGCGCCGCGAGTTCCAGCTGGGTCCAGCCTTTGTCGTTCCGGGCGTCGCGGACCAATACACCGACGGTTTCTGCAGCCACTTGAGTCATAAGACTTTTATATCATGGGATGCATATTTTGCAGGCATTTCGTGACTTCTGCAGCAATTTGGTACTTTGTAGGCCAAAATTAGCCATTGCATGCGATAAGTCGATTCGGCGGCCTAATTCGCAAACCGTCTCCCACTACGGTACTCCCCCTGCAGGCATTCCGTGCGCAACGCCGAGACAGCGGATCCGCGCCGAGATCCGCAGGATATTCCGTCCGGTCTCGGCGTTGATCCGCTGTCTCGGCGCAGGGCTAGCCAAACACAGGATTCCACGTTCCAAGCACGACGGCGGCCCCCACCGACACGGCCACCATAACCAATCCCCCTGCCGCCACCGCGGCGTCCCGCCGTGTAAAGACGGATTCGCGGGCCCACGTGCGGGGCCCGGCGCCAAAGCCCTTGGCCTCCATGGTGACAGCCAGCCGGGACGCCCTGCGGATGGCCTGGACCAGAAGCGCCAGGGCCTGCCCCAGGGACGCCCGCAGGCCGCTGAAGAAGCCGGGTTCGCTGCCCACCCCGCGGGCGCGGCGGGCCATGCCGAGCGTCTGCCATTCGGCCACCAGCAGGCCCACCAGGCGCATCGCAGCCAGGGCACCGAGCACAAAGCGGTGCGGCAGCCGGAGCTTCTGGGCCAGCGCATCCGCCAAGTCGGTGGGATCGGTGCTGGCCAAGACAATGATCCCCGGCAGGGCGATCGCCAGGCCGCGCAGCGCAATGGCCACACCGGACTCCACGGAACCAGTGGTGAACAGGAGCGGCCCGGCCGAAAGGAGCACCTCGCCCGTTTTGGGTGCCAGCAACGCCGTGCCGTAGCCGCCCACCACGGCGGCCAGCAGCACGGGCCAGCCGCGACGCAACAACAAGGAGGCGCCCAGGCCGGCCAGCGGAAGCAGCACGCATTCCAGCACCAGGGCCGCCGTGGCAGACACCCAGTCCACGCTCAGGAGCAGGGCGACGGTGATGGCCATGGCGGCGCCCAGCTTGGCCAGCGGGTTCGCCCCCGCAAGCCAGGCCTTTGACCGGGGGGCGGCAAGAACATCCACGCTCATCTCCGCACCCCCGTCTCCGACACAGGCTCCGGCACAGGCTCCGGCAGGGTCATCCGCACGTGGTTATCTCCAACTTCAACGGGAGGGTCCACGGGCGCGCCGAGGACCAGCCGGGCCCCTCCCAACACCTGGGTGAAGGCGGAGTCGTGCGTCACGGACACCACGGCAGTGCCGGCGTCGAGCAGTTCGGTCAGCAGCGAGGCCAGCTCGGCCCAGGTGTTGGCGTCTTGGCCGAAGGTGGGCTCGTCGAGAACCAGCACCTGCGGACCGGCGGCCAGCACGGTGGCCACGGACAGCCTGCGCTTTTCGCCCCCGGACAGCGTGAAGGGGTTGGCGTCCGCCACGTGACCCAGGCGCAGCCGCTCCAGCAACCCGTCCGCGGAGGCCTCCCCCCGGCCCAGCAGCCGCGGCGCAAACAGCAGTTCATCGCGCACGGTGCCCGTCACAAATTGGTGCTCCGGTTCCTGGAACACATAGCCGATCCGGCTGATCAGCTCCCGCCCGCGCCATTTCAGCGGCGCACTGCCGGCACCACGGGCCAGGGCCGGGCTGGCTTCCAGGCGCCCGCCCACGGCCGGCAGCAGCCCGGCGAGGGTGAGGGCCAGCGTTGATTTCCCGGCGCCGTTGGGCCCTGTCACGCTGAGGGCCTGCCCCGCGGAGATCCGCACTGAAGGCACGACGGCGGCCGGCACGGCCGGGTGCCGGCGCGTCCCCGCCTGCCGGGAGACGGCCAGGGCCTCCGCGTCGAGCATGAGGTGGGAAGCGGCGTCGTCCGTGGCCGAAAAAGTCCGCGGACGCACAGTGGGAACCCGGCCCGGCACCCAGACCCCGGCGGCGGCCAGCATGCCGGCTGCCTGGGCCAGGACCTCCGCGGGGGCGCCGTCCAGCAGCACGCCGCCCGGCTCCCCGGCACGCGCGGGCGCCAGCACCACAATCCTGTCCACCACGTCCAGCCAGACGGAGACGCGGTGCTCCACCACCACCAGGGTGGCCCCCGTGGCATCGAGGCTGCGCCGGACCGCGTCGTGGACGTCCACCACGCCGGCAGGGTCAAGGTTGGCGGTGGGCTCGTCCAGCAGGAGCAGCCCGGGGCGCATGGCCAGCATCCCGGCCAGGCCCAGCCGCTGCTTTTGCCCGCCGGACAGGGCGGAACTGGAGTGGTCCAGCGGCAGCTTCAGCCCCACCTGTTCCAGGGCTTCCGGTACACGCCGCCAGATTTCCTCCCGCGGCACGGACACGTTTTCCGCACCGAAAGCCACGTCGTCCCCAATGCGGGAGAGGACCACCTGGGCGTCCGGGTCCTGCTGCATGAGCCCGGCGCGGCCGCGGGATTCCGCCACGGGCGCGCCGTCAATGAGGAGCGTGCCAAACTCGTCGGCACCCTCCTCGCCGCCCAGCACACCTGCCAGGGCGTGCAAAAGCGTGGACTTGCCGGCGCCTGAGGGTCCCAGCAGCAGCACCCGTTCGCCGGGTGCGATCTCCAGGTCAAGATCGTGGATGGCCTTGGCCGGGCGGCCTGCGTGCTGCCAGCCCCACCCCCGGGCACTGACCCGCGCCGGGGCGCTCCGCGCCGGGGCGCTCAGGGCCGGGGCACCCCGGCCCGGCTGGCGCGCCATCCCCTACACCACCGGTTCGGTGGCAGCCCCGCGGGAGGGCAGATTGGCCAGGGCTCCGGTGCGGGCCAGCCCGCGCACTGCCAGCCAGGAGAGCAGCCCGGCCAGCACAGCCCCGGAAATGGCACCGAACACTGTGTAGACCAACTTCCAGGGGAAGTCCCACACCACGTTGTAGACCAGGGAGTCGTTGATGCCCATGGCCACGCCCGCGAGCGCACCGGCCAGCAGTGCCACAGGCAGCGTGAAGCGGCGGTAGCGGAACGCGGCAAAGGCCACTTCCGCGCCGAGCCCCTGAACCAGGCCGGACAGCAGCACGGTGAAGCCAAAGGAACTGCCCAACAGCGCCTCCACAATGGCCGCCACCAGTTCGCAGTACAGTGCGGCGCCGGGCTTGCGGATCACCAGTGCGCCGATCACGCCGGCAATCAGCCAGCCGCCGCCGTACAGGCCGGCAAGGGGCGGAAAGGCGACGGTGAAGGCGGCGATCACGCCGTAGCCGGCGGACCACAGCCAGAAGATGACGCCCACGGCCACGGATAGCACGGAGGCCACCACAATGTCCACCACGCGCCACGTGGATTTGGGTGCTGACTTGGAGTTTGCGGGATTGGCCGCGACTGACTTGCTCATGTTTCCTCCTTTTCAGGAGGGGCGGCCGCGGCGGTATTTCCGCGCAGCCGAAGAGAACTCGACTCCCTTCGCCGGTACTAGCCGGAGCAGGTTCGAGGGTCTGCGGCGAACCGCACTCTCAGCGCCGG
>Ga0134128_10012050_pt1 | contig 10306 bp, 9 predicted proteins | sample KB31754_FD_96462 | JGI IMG/M metagenome (GOLD analysis project Ga0134128, IMG submission 96462) | Terrestrial soil microbial communities with excess Nitrogen fertilizer from Kellogg Biological Station, Michigan, USA - KB3-175-4 | ecosystem: Environmental > Terrestrial > Soil > Unclassified ...
CATTCAGAACGCTCGCCCGTACCCGCAATATGGGGTGATCCGAATGATTGAGGTTAATGGCTGGAGCTCGTACAACTCGTTGCAGGCCAGCTTCCGCCACCAGCTCTCTCACGGCTTTACGCTGACGAGCCAATATACGTGGTCGCATTTGATCACCAACATACAGGGGTCCACCAATGGCAGCCGGGCGTTGGAGCAGAATCCCCTGTTGGAGGGTACCAATGCCGAGAAAGGCAACGGCGCCAGTGACAGACCGCAAGATTTCACAGTCGGCTATGTTTGGGATCTGCCCTTTGGGAACAGGTTCCAAGGTTTTGAAGGGCAGCTTATAAAGGGATGGGAGACGTCCGGCTTAGTTACATTTGCGAGCGGAACTCCGCTGTTGATTGTCGATAATGGCGATCCTCTGCACATGGACAACTCCGGTGCGGAACGTCCGAATTTCGTGCAGGGCCAGTCTATGTTCGTGTCTAACCCGGGTCCGGCGAAGTGGTTCAACACGGCTGCATTCGTTGCGAGCAAGTACAACGCAGCGAATCCGGCGGCTTCTTACGGCAACGTGCCGCGCAATCCCGGCGGCCTCTACGGACCAGGCACGAAGACGTTCGACCTTTCGCTTTCCCGCAGCTTCAAACTGCCATTCCACGAAAACTCGATCATGTTCCGGGCGGAATTCTTCAACGCCTTCAATACTCCACAGTTTGGCAGGCCCGGCACGACGGTTGGCACCAGTTCCTTCGGGAAAATAACTGGAACGAGCGGCTCCGAGCCAAATCGCATCATCCAACTCGCATTGAAATATAACTTCTAAGACTCTCACCATCATCGGCGCGCCATTCCACAAAAGTGGCGCGCCGACGAATCTCCTCTTCTCATATAGTTTCGCTGTGGTCTCGCACAGCCACTCTTGCTGTGCGGCGCTTCCCATCCATCTAATCTGCGCCCCGAACAGACTCTTTCCGCCGACCCGATCCAAAGCAATTGCGGCGAGCGGTAGTCCGAAATCCCACAACGCGCTTGTTGCGACCGCGCTGCTAACGCGTTTTACGCAGCGGTCACAAACTGCCGCGATGCAGTTTCGCACAACAGCGTTACCCGCCCTCGTGATCACTGTGATGCTGGTCACAGCCCGCTCAATCAGGCACCGACCATCATTAGGGCAGAACATCCAGGACCTTCACTGGATGAAGGAGGATCCGATGAGATTCAGAATGGGCGTACTGCTGATTGCCGTCGCGAGTCTGTTTTTCGCGATCGGCCGGACCACAGCGGAAAGGTCCACAGCCCTCAATCGCCAAACTCAGGACAACCTATCTACCGCAATGCACGGCGAAGCGTTCGCGTATGCCAAGTACCTCTTGTATGCGCAGCACGCGCAGCAAAATGGGAACCTGAAGATTGCGAACCTGTTTGAAGACACAGCTCGTGTTGAGCGCTTCCAGCACTTCGAGGAAGAAGCGCAGCTTGCGCGTCTCGTGGGAAGCGAAGTGGACAATCTCAAAGATGCTATCAAGGGCGAGTCCTATGAAGTGGACACGATGTACGCGGATTTCGCAAAGCAAGCAACTGCTGCGGGAGATAAAGAGGCGGCTGAACGGTTCGAGGAGATTCGCCAGGACGAAATGTCCCACCGGGATTTGTTCAAGTCCGCGCTGGTCACGATTCAGCAGGTGAACGCCGGCGCCAGTCATCCATAACGTGAACGGAGGCGAACATGTCGAAATGGCTCAAAGCAGGGCTCATCTTGGCAGCGACGCTGATTGTGATTCAGGCCGTCCGGCCGAATCGAACCAATCCGCGCACCGATCCGCGAATGCACATTTTGGCAAGCATGGCCGTGCCGCAGAATGTTGATTCGATCCTAAATCGGTCGTGCAGTGACTGCCACTCAAACGAAACAGCCTGGCCCTGGTACAGCAACGTAGCACCGGTGTCCTGGCTTGTTTCTTACGATGTTTTTGCGGGGCGCAAGGCGCTGAATTTTTCCGAGTGGAAGAAGCGCGACCCCAACAAAACTCGAGAAACCCTTCTTGAGGTCTGCAAGGAAATGACCGATGGAGAGATGCCAGGCTTCGCGTATCGAATGATGCATCCGGAAGCAAGGATCACTACTGCGGACACAGAAGTGGTTTGCACTTGGACCCGTTCGTTTCCGGAATCAGAAGCTGCGCAAGTGGATCCACAAGAGTAATGCGGCTTTCAGAGATGCGCATAGGGTTACGAGGGTGGGTTTGTGCCTACTATGGATCATCTGCAGCTGGAGAACAACGAGAGTGATGTTCGGCGTAAGCACCCTGGCGATCCGATATTTCACGTTCGAGGCGTCACGAAAATTTATCGCATGGGTGAAACGCAGGTCCATGCACTGCAAGGCGTCGATCTCGACCTGTATCCCGGTGAATTCGTTGTGCTGCTCGGGCCATCGGGGAGCGGGAAATCCACGTTGCTGAACATTTTAGGCGGTCTGGATGTCCCAACCGCCGGCAAGGTTATCTACCTGGACCATGACTTGACCTCCGCGACAGAGCGCGAATTGACGCGCTATCGGCGTGAACATGTCGGGTTTGTTTTCCAATTCTACAATCTTATCCCCAGCCTTACCGCCCTCGAAAACACCACGCTGGTCACGGAAATTGCCGATAACCCGCTCGATGCCCGCGAATGTCTTCGCCTCGTGGGCCTTGAAGAGCGGTTAAATCACTTTCCATCTCAAATGTCGGGCGGTGAGCAACAGCGTGTGGCGATCGCGCGAGCCGTCGCTAAGCGGCCGCAGGTGCTGCTTTGCGACGAGCCAACAGGTGCGCTCGACTACCCGACGGGCAAGCTTGTGCTTGAGGTGCTCGAGCGAGTGAATCGGCAGTTGAAAACGATCACCGTGGTGATCACGCACAACGTGGCAATCGGCGCGATGGCGGATCGCGTGATTCGGATCAGCAGCGGCGCGATCGCCGGCGTCCAGAAAAATGAACGCAAGGTCGCACCGTCGGAGTTGGCGTGGTGAAGGCGCTGAACAAAAAACTCGGCCGCGATCTCTGGCAGTTGCGAGGCCAGCTGCTTACCGTGGCTCTTGTTGTCGCGTGCGGAATCGCAACTTACGTCACGATGCGCGGCGCTTACGAATCGGTTCGCTATGCCCAGGAGAATTACTACGCGCGCTATCGCTTCGCGGACGTGTTCGACCATTTGCAGCGTGCGCCGGACCCATTAGCTGCGGACATCGCCGCAATTCCGGGCGTTGCATCGGTGCAGACGCGCGTCGTCGTGGAGGTGACGCTTGATGTGCCCGGTCTCAATGAGCCAGCGCACGGTCGAATAATTTCGATCCCCGACCGTCGAACGCCCATGCTGAACGAGCTGTGTATGCGGCGTGGAAACTATCCAGAATCGAATCAGCGAAACGGAGTAATCGTAAGCGAGGCGTTTGCGACGGCCAACAAATTAGATGTAGGCGAGACGTTCGGCGCCGTCATCAACGGCCGTTGGGAGAAGCTTCAGATCACCGGAGTGGCAATTTCACCCGAGTACGTTTACGAGATTCGCGGCGGAGATGTCTTCCCGGATAACCGGCGATTCGGCGTGATGTGGATGAGCCGTTCGTCGCTGGGGCCTGTGTTCAATATGGAGGGTGCGTTCAACGATGTTGCCCTTGCGCTTGCCCCGGGCGGCAGCGAAGCGGAGGTGATTTCACGGCTGGACACGTTGCTCGAACCTTATGGAGGGCTTGGGGCATACGGGCGCCGGGATCAGCTTTCAGCAAGATTCCTTTCCGATGAGATTGCACAGGATCGAATCACGGGCATCTTTATTCCCGCGATATTTCTAGGGGTCGCCGCGTTCCTGATCAATGTGGTTCTTTCGCGGTTGGTTGCGACGCAACGAAGCGCTATCGGGTTGCTGAAGGCGTTCGGGTACAGCAATACGTCGATCGGATTTCACTACTTGCTGTATTCGCTATTTGCGGTATTGCTCGGAACGGTTGCAGGCGTGCCGGCAGGAGTTTGGCTCGGGTCGGGCTTGGCAAAAGTCTACGAAGATTTTTTTCGCTTTCCTGAACTGCATTTCATGCTGAGCCCAGGAATGATCGTAGCGGCGATACTCATCAGCGCGGGTGCCGCGTGCTTTGGCGCAATCTCCGCGCTGCGTTCGACCGTCGGTCTGCCGGCGGCTGAGGCGATGCGGCCCGAAGGTCCGGCGCGCTTTCGCGCAGGAATCGCGGAACGACTTGGGATACAGCGCTTCGTGCCGCTCTCCGCGCGCATGATCCTGCGAAACCTCGAGCGGCGCCCGTGGAAGGCGCTATTGTCAGTCATTGCGCTCTCGCTTGCGGGCGCGATTCTGGTCGTAGGCTTCTATTTTTACGATGCCATCGATTACCTGATCCAAGTAGAGTTCCAGACGGCCTCACGTGAAGATGTGATGGTTACGTTCAATCAGCCAGAGAGTTCTGCGGTGCGGTTTGCGGTCAGCGAGCTCCCGGGCGTGATGAGAATCGAGAGTTTTCGAACCGTTCCCGCGCGCCTTCGTTTCGAATACCGGTCGAAAAGGGTCGCGATTACTGGACTGGAACCTGATGCGGAACTTCGGCGCCTGATCGATCTCAGGCTCCGGCCCGTGGGATTACCATTGGACGGTATTGTAATTTCGGCGAATTTAGCGAGCGCGTTGGATATAAAGCCGGGTCAGATGCTGACCGTGGAAGTGCTTGAGGGCGAGCGGCCGGTCCGTCAAGCCGTCGTTGCCCAGGTCGTCGACGACTTGATTGGTACCTCAGCGTATATGGATATTGGAGCCTTGAACAGACTCATGCGAGAAGGCTCGACGACCTCCGGAGCATTTCTGCTGGTCGATGCTCTCGTTGCGGATAGGCTCTATTCGATTCTAAAACGAACACCTGCGGTAAGTGGTGTGACCGTTCGCGAAGCAATGCTCACGAGTTTTCGTGAAACCATTGCACGAAGCCTCACCATATCTGTAGGGGCTCTGATTGGCTTCGCCTGCATGATTTCCGTAGGGACGGTTTACAACGGTGCGCGCATTTCCTTCTCCGAACGCGCCTACGAACTGGCATCTCTTCGAGTGCTCGGCTTCACGCGGAGCGAAGTGGGATGGCTGCTTTTCGGAGAGCAAGGACTCCTGGCGCTCATATCGATCCCGGCAGGATTTGCACTCGGATATTCGATATGTGCATTGCTCGCTCGATCGATGGAATCGGAGCTCTATCGCATGCCGTTGGTGATTAGCGGGCGGACGTACGTCTTTACAGCGGCCATCGTCGGAGCCGCTTCCCTATTTTCCGGATTGTTAGTCTTGCAGCGCCTGCGCCATTTGGATTTGGTGAGCGTCTTGAAGGCGAGGGAGTAACGTGGCACGCCGATCTGTTCGCGGAATAATCGTCTTTTCAGCTCTGGCACTACTTCTTGCTGCCCTGGTGATATACGCAATTCTGCCCTCGCCCATGTCGGTCCAAGCCGCGCGAGTACTGCGCGGGTCAATGCAGGTCACAGTCGACCAGGAGGGCGAGACGAGAGTGCATGACCGATTTGTCTTGTCCTCGCCTGTGGTGGGCCGGCTTTTACGTGTTGATCTGTACGACGGAGATTCCGTGCGCACCGGCGAAGTCGTTGCGCGAATCGATCCCGCGCCGCTAAGCCAACGCGAGCGGGAAGAAATCGAGGCGCGAATACAGGCAGCCGAAGCGGCGCTTCGGGCGGCAAAGGCCCGTGAAGCACACTCTCGCGCGGATCGCGATCAGGCGAGCCGTGATCGACAACGCGCGGAACACCTTGCCAAGGAAGGGGTCATCTCAGATCAACTTCTTGAGCAGGCCAGGAATGCGGACATCACAGCCGGAGACGAAGTAAATGCAGCGGAATCTGCCGTGCAAGAGGCCGTGTTCCAGGAAAAAATTGCGCGTGCCGGTCTCATCGGAATCGACGGCGATCCGGGCAAGCCAAAACCATTAATCGAACTCAGGTCGCCCGTTTCCGGCCGCGTGCTACGCGTGCTGGAGAAGAGCGAACGCGTCGTTTCCGTTGGTACGCCCATCATGAACTTAGGGCAACCGAGCAAGATCGAAATCGTCACGGATGTACTTTCGACCGATGCGGTCAAAATTCCGCCGCGGGCGGACGTAATCGTCGATGGATGGGGCGGTGATCATCCGCTACGCGCTCGCGTGCGTCTCGTTGAGCCGTATGGCTTCACGAAAGTTTCCGCGCTAGGAGTCGAAGAGCAGCGCGTAAACGTCATTTCCGATTTCCTGGATTTGCCCGCGTCGCTCGGAGACGGATATCGCGTTCAGACTCATATCGTAATTTGGTCAGAATCGAGCGTCCTCAAGGTGCCGCTGAGTGCGATCTTTCGGCGTGGCTTGGAATGGTGTGTATTCGTAATCGATGCGGACCGGGCGAAAGCAACCGAAGTGCAAATCGGGCATCGCAATCAACTGGAAGTGGAAATCTTGAAAGGGTTAACCGAAGGCGAACGAGTCATCGTGCATCCATCCAATCAGCTGTCCGAAGGAATGAGAGTAAAAGCGGAATAGCGACTTGGCAAAGCATTAGCGCGACAAGCCGGGACTCCGCTCCCCAGCCTGCTACATTGGTGCTACAGTCGGCTGCTTCGCGGAATCTTGCCTCCCGAAATCCGTACCACGTCTGGGTGGCTGGACCGCGGCATGCTTAGCCGCATTTTGTGATGCGCGCGAGTTTGCCGCGACCTAGCCCGTGCTTAAAGCATCTCAGATAGCCACAGCTCAGACGACCATTGATGAGAGGGCAAAAGCATGCAAATTAAAGATGGAGTATTCATTGTCACAGGCGCCTCGTCAGGCATTGGGCTCGCGACGGCGATTGCCCTGGCTGATCGGGGCGCGAGAGTCGCCATACTCGCCCGCAGCGCTGACGCACTCCAGAAGTTGGCGCAGCAACTTCCTCAGAGCCTGGCTCTCACAGTGGACGTGACGAACTTTGCTGCTATCCGCGAGGCTACGCAGGCCGTCCACAAACATTACGGCCGGATCGACGGGCTGATAAACAATGCCGGACGCAGCTATGCGGCAACGGTTGAGGAGATCGATCCCGCACTTTTTGATGAAATTTTCCACCTGAATGTATTGGCGCCAATTATTGCAATGCAGGCCGTAATTCCGGTCATGCGAGCCCAAGGCGGCGGAAGCATCGTAAACATCAATTCGGGCACGGCGTTCATGACCATCCCTCAATACAGCGTCTACTCTGCTTCGAAGCGCGCGCTTCTGGGATTCAGTCTCACGGCGCGCGCCGAACTGGAAAAGGATCGCATCGTCGTCAGCGAAATCTATCCGTTTATCACGGCAACGAACTTCGGCAAGAACAGGATGGGAAATCCAGCCGGTGGCGGACCCGCATCCACTTACGCTGATGGCGACAAACCCGAATTTGTCGCCGGTCTCATCCTGCAAGCCATCGAAGCAGGCGAAGCCCAGTATTTCGCCAACGATCGCCTCCGCAAAATGGCTGGCGCCTCGGCATAGCGCGCCGGGCTGGAAGCCCGTCCTAAAGGTTTCCTAGTGAGTAGGACTCTTAGCCTCCGAAGCGTCGTTTCTGCCTCTTCCGCAGCCTACGCTGTGGTTCGCCATACCAGATAAACACGGTTCGAAGTCGAAAGAAGCTGTATTGCGTTTCAGCCCTCGCTTGGTGTATTGCTCATGTATGCTAGGGCGTCCGTCTACGGTTCTTATTGCCGACGACAACCGTTTCACTCGCGCCGCTCTCCGTTCATTCGTCGAAACGAAGACTGAATTGCGCGTCTGCGGTGAAGCCGCTAACGGCGTCGAAGCGCTTGAAATGGCAAATCAGTGCAAGCCGGACGTGGTTCTTATGGACCTGCTTATGCCGCTGGCAAACGGCATTGAATCGGCGTCGGCGATCCGTTCTGTTTTGCCGAAGACCCGCATCGTCATTGTCACGATGTTCCCGGATTTGGTCGGCAAGTCGATGACAAAGATGGCCGGTATCGATCTCGTCGTCGATAAAACAAAGTGTGCGCCCGGACTGCTTGCCGCCTTCAACGCATTCCGCGACAACGTCTCCGAGCCTCCCGCCATAGCCCCGCAAATTCCGTAGCACGACCCTTCTCTGAATCCGATACGTCGCTCACATCTCAAAGGCAAAGTGCAAACCAAGGCAATAAGTCAAACCCGGGCTATTCTTTTCTTCTTCTGGATTACGAGCCAGGGGATCGCCGAAAAAGGTCCCTCCACCCAGAAGCGTGTCTATGGCGCGCACGAGGTCGCGAAAGGCCTGGCTTTTAGCAACAAGCCCTTGAGCCCCTGCTTTACGCACTTCTTTGCCCAGTGTTTGCGACTCATGGGCTGTAAAGACCAGTATCGGGCAGCTCACGCCGAGCTCTCGCATCCGCATTGATGCCTCCAGTCCGCTCATCCCCGGCATTGAGATATCGAGCAGGACAATGTCTGGTTTCAGCTTCTGCGTTTGCTCAATGGCTTCCGTGCCGGTGCCCGCTTCGCCCGAAATCTCCCAGCCTGGCCGCGCATTCGAGAGCAATGATTTCAGTCCTTCGCGAACAACCTCATGATCGTCCACCAATAAGATTCGGGCGCTCACTTCCAAAACCCTCCTGTCTCTATCCGCGTCCTACCTTGTGACTACATCAACGCATGTTTACGAGCTATCCGTATCATTGCCTAACGGCACGGTCGCTCTCAGTTGAGTGCCGCCTACTCCAGAAGTTACCTGCAAATCTCCACCCAACTGCCGAAGGCGTTCGCTCATTCCTCTTAAACCCACTCCCCATTTCGCCGCAGGCGCTTGCAGGATGTCGGCCGGAAAACCCTTGCCGGGATCCGTAAGTTCCAATACGGCCTTGCCGTCCAACCGTGCTATGCGCAGAAAAGCCGCAGAGTTACCTGAATGCTTGTGAACATTCGTCAGTCCTTCTTGAAGCACTCGGAAGAGCGCCAATTCACTATCGCGTGGGAGCCGCCCAAAGTCATCGGGAATGTCATACGTCACCTTAATTCCGCTTCGTTTCGAGAAGCCATCGAGATACCAGGGAACCGCGGATCCTAGCCCCATTTCTTCAAGCATCGGAGGATACAATAGATAGGAAACCGTTCGTACTTCCGTCACCGCCTGCTCGACCAGGCTCGAACATTGAGAAAGTTGCTCGCTGAGACTGCTTTCGCGACTGCTGACTTGGTCCAGTTTCATCTTCAGTACGGAGAGAATCTGCCCCAGGCTGTCGTGCATTTCCCGCCCGATCAGCCTCCGCTCTTCGTCTTGAGCGCGTAGCAGGTGTCGTGACAACTCGCGTAGGGAACGCTCCGATTGCTGAAGCTTGTTGTTCGATTCCTCCAATGCTTTCTGAGCGCTCATGCGTTCCGTTAAATCGCGGGTAACCTTGCCGAAGCCGAGTAACTTTCCATCGCGATTTCGTATCGCTGTCAGGACTACATTTGCCCAGAATTTTGATCCGTCCTTGCGAACCCTCCAGCCCTCGTACTCGACCCGTCCTTTCGTGACGGCCTCTTCCAGAAGTTTCTGGGGCTTGTCAAGCTGCACGTCTTCTGTGGGATAGAAGCAGGAAAAGTGACGACCGACAATTTCGGACGTCTCATACCCCTTGATGCGTTGCGCGCCGGCGTTCCACGTCATCACCTGGCCGTGCGGATCTAGCATGAAGATCGCGTAGTCTTGAACGCTATCGACAAACAGGTGAAAAGGATCGGCTGGGAGCTGATCCGCGTGACTAGTCTGCAAAACGGTCCCCGAAAATCAGCCGTAAGGTTTGCACTTCGGCGCAACGCAGAGCCATACAGAAAATTCTGTACGCCTTTTACCCACGCAGCGAACAGCGAACGCGTCCTATCTTGGCCCACTGCTCCGCTGCTTCCTTGTCTCCCCCCAAGCGTTGACCGGCATGAGATAATATATGCGTGAGAATTGCGCCGCCATCACAGTGAACCGGGAGAGGTGACACCGGCGAAGGAAGAGACGGCCCGCAGAAATTCTCGGCGCCAGTCGCCAATCTGCCGAGGAAATCTAATCGAGAATCCCCGGTTAGAAAGGCGCCTAAATGATTGAAGACAAAAGATCGGGGCCGATCCTAATCGAGAAAAAAGGGGAGTTTTTCTCAACTCTCGTTCCGGTCGCGAAGCCGTCGGCCCGTCATGAGCATCAAAGGCTCGACACCCGATGAAAAACGGAAAAAATTCTCCCAAGGCGCGAGTCGTCGCACACGCCAAGCTCCCGACTGGCTTCGGCAAATTCAAAATCGCCGGCATCGAGGGCCGCAACGCAAAAGA
>Ga0134128_10012051_pt1 | contig 10306 bp, 9 predicted proteins | sample KB31754_FD_96462 | JGI IMG/M metagenome (GOLD analysis project Ga0134128, IMG submission 96462) | Terrestrial soil microbial communities with excess Nitrogen fertilizer from Kellogg Biological Station, Michigan, USA - KB3-175-4 | ecosystem: Environmental > Terrestrial > Soil > Unclassified ...
GGAACGATCTTGAGGTCGAACGGTGTCGCTTCACCGCCGGCCATCGGCAGCTTGAACAGCTGCGTCGCATCGCCGCGCCGCGCGGTGAAGAACACGAACTTGCCGTCTGTCGACCAGCGCCCGCGCGACTCGCCGGCTCGCGAGCCGGCCGGCGAGAAGGTGATCTGTCGGCTGGCGCCGCTCGCGACGTCGACGATCCACAGATGCCGCTTGGCACCGTCGACCGTCGGCTCAGCGACGGTCGCGAGCACGAAGCGACCGTCGGGCGAGAGCTGTGGGTCGTCGACGGCGCGCGTGTGGCGGAGATCTTCGTTGTTGGGAAAATGCTGCGCCGGCGCGGCCGACTGCGCTGCAGCCCGCCCGCCGATCAGCGCGCCGGCGCAGAGCGCCGCTGCGAATGCTAAGTGCCTCATGAGCACATCCTCACTGCGCCGTCAGAATCTTTACGTGAAACACGAGCGTCGAGTTCGGAGGAATGGGCCCGCGGCCGCCGGCGCCGTAGGCGAGCGCCGACCCGATCACCAACAGCCGCTCGCCGCCGACGCGCATGCCGACGAGGCCCTCGTCCCAACCGCGGATCACCTGGCCAACACCGACTTTGAACGGGATCGGCGTGCCGCCGACGTTGCTGTCGAACTGCGTCCCGTTGGTGAGCCACCCGGTGTAGGTCGCCGTCACCGCCGCGCCGTCGGCGACCACCCCTCCAGTGCCCACCGTCAAATCCTTGGTGTAAAGATCCGGCGACACTTTCGTCATCGACGCCAGGTCGACGCCGAGCGACGATGCGAAGGTCTCGGTGGCGGGATCGGATGCGGGCGGCGTGGTAGTCTCTCCGCCGCAAGCGGCACAGAGAGCAGCGGACGCGAGTACGAGCGCGAGCGCTCGATTGTGGCGGGCGATCGACATGCTACGGATTCAACTCAGTGAGGGATAGCTGACGCTATCGTGCGGACCGGGGTTAGCGCAAGCATCGGGCGCGGCCCGCTGCTCGGCGTGAATCCATTGTCGAAGCAGCTTACCTGTGCCTCGGAGAACGTCTTGCCGACCCAGTGGACCAAGCGCTCCACGCGCCGGCTTCACCGCGCGCGCCAAACCGACGTAAGCGCATCCGATTCGGTCGGATCTTTGGTTCGGGGACGCCACTATTGGCCACTGCGTCGCCGATCGCGGAACGGGAAGGTTGAGTGCCAGCCCTTCCACGCTAAGCGCGATCGCCAGAATGCGATCGACGTTGGCGTGAAGCTTGGTGAGGATGCGGACGCTGCACCGCACCAATCAATGCCGTACGATCGGCTTCACGTCGATTGATAGAAGAGCATTAACAGGCCGTAATCCCTGTTCAGGTTGGCGTCCATGCCGTCGCGCAGCTCGTCGCGGGAAGTTCAGAGGGAGGCATAAAGGTCGGACTTCGTTAAGGCCATTCGCTGGTCAGTTGATGCTTGCTCTCCTCATCGAGGGTCGAGATGGATACACTTGGACGTCTACGGGGAAGCGCATAGCCGACGTAAGCTTGGGACTTCGTTCACGAGACATGGGGCTGGAAAGCGGCTGAGCAACCTCGGCATAATGCAAACGGCAGCGAGCGAAGCTCGCTGCCGCTTCGAGCATCTGGCGTCCAGTGCGCCACGTAATTTCGTACAGACAATCGATGTTAGTAGACTAAGAACGTGGCAGTGTTCGAGGATGTGCCGTCAGAATTGATCACCTGCACCTTCCATGTCCCGACGGTGCCGCCGTTATTGACTTGGTAGACCCATTGGGTCGAGCTGACAGAAATGACGCGTTCGGGATGGGCTGTACTCGAGTAAACTTGATTGTCCGGATCCGTAAACTGCAGCTTACTGCCCGCGGAAAAGTTGGATCCTGACAAGATCAGCGTATTCAGCGTTGAGGTCGACGCCGACATGGCAGCTGGGCTGGCGCTGGTAATCGTCGGTGCCGGTTGGCTCACTTGTGTGACCACGAAGGTCAATGGCGTTGACTGCTGGCCGTCAGGGTTGACGACCGAGACGCTCCAGGTACCGGGGTCGGTCCGACTATTGAACTGGTAGCTTAATTGACCGCTCGAGACGAACGTCAACTTGGACGCCGTGCTCGCAATCCTTCCTCCCTCGGGCGGAACGAAGGTGAGCGTCGGCGTGCCTTGAAAGTTGCTTCCATTGAGGATCAATGTCTGGTTGGCGTTTGACGCTGGCAACGTCGATGGACTTACGCTGGTGAGACTCGGTGCCGGATCCGGAATGGTGGTAACAGTCACCGTAAAGCTATCGCTTGCAGAACCCCCGACGCCCGTGCAACGGATCATGTAGATCGTAGTCGACGTCGGCTGGAACACGCGGCTCCCGCTCACGCCAATAGAGGCGGTGAAGTTGTCCCATTGTCCGGCGCAAGCCGTGGCATTGGTCGACGACCAACTGACGGTCGTACTCTGGAACCTCTGAATAGTGCTCGGCGAGGCTGTCACCGTCACGATCGCTGCTGGCGTGGTGGGGGGGGTCACCGTGACCGTCTTGCTCTCGCTGACCGAGCCGCCCGGGCCGTTACAGATCACAGTGTAGATGGTAGTCGACGATGGTTGGAAGGAGCGGGTCCCAGCGGTACCAACTGCGGATCCGTATCCGTCCCATGAACCGTTGCAGTTGGTTGCGTTGCTCGAATTCCAACTCACCGTTGTGGTCTGCGATGCCGAGATCGTCGCGGGCGACGCAGCCACCGAAATCGTCGGAATCGACGTCGTGACCGTTACCGTCTTGCTGTCGCTGGCCGTGCCGCCCGGGCCCGTGCATCGAACCACGTAGGTGGTTGTTGATACCGGTTGGAACGTCTTGCTCCCGCTCGTGTTGATCACCGAGGTGAAGCTGTCCCACTGGCCCGAGCAGTTGGTGGCGTTAGTCGATGTCCACGATACGTTCGTGCTCTGCCCGGCCGCGATGATGGACGGCGAGGCGACGACGTTCACTACGGGCGACGGTTGTGGCGGGGCGGCTGAGAACTCGGCGATCAATGTTCGGGGCGCTGCCGGCATCGTGAACGTGAAGTTCCGGTTCGTTTGCAGCAGTTGCGCATTTTCATACCAGCCGATGAACGAATACCCGGGCGCCGGTTCAGCAGTCACCGTCACGGCAGCGCCAGCCGGGTACGACCCGCCTCCACTCAATGCGCCGCCGCTCTGCGGGCTTTGTTGTAGAGTTACGGGAAAGGTGGTTACCGAGTTGAGGGTGAATAGCGCTACCAGGGTATGAGGCTGTGTGGGCATCGTATAAGTGAACGTCGGCGCGCTCGAAACGAGTGACGTACCATCATACCAACCGGTGAATGAGTAGCCAGTGGCTGGTACAGCCGCGATCGGCACCGCCGTGCCAGCAGGATACGATCCCGCTCCGGTCTCAGTTCCACCCGTCTGAGGCGCGCCCAAAAGAGTCAAAGCGCTTCCCGGCTCGCGGAGCCATCCCTGCGGTACGAGCGCGTCAGGACCACTACCAAGGTTGCCAACTGTGTAGCGACCGTTGACGACGACGAGGGTATCGGTCAAGTACAGATCAGCCGGCGCCGTGCTCGTATAGTTCTGCTGAACTAGAGTTATCGCGGACGCTGTCACCTCGCGGATGATCGCAACATGCCCATGGCGCTCACCGGTTTGAGGATCCTGTTTGCCGCCCTCGAATGCCATGATGTCGTTCACGCGCGGCGGTGTGGATCCCCCGTTGTCGAACGCTTCCAGGCCCAACGCACTCGCCTCGTAGAAGTATTGGTTGGCGTTGCCCATGCCACTCATGTTGAAGTGGTGGAACACCTCGGCATAGAACCGATTCACGAATTCCACGCATTCATACTCGAGGCCATATGTTCCTCTCCGTTGATTGTCCGGCGGGGTGACTCCCCGTTGGTTCGACCGCACTTCGACTCCGGAATAGCTGCCCAACAGAGTTCCATATGGCGCTGGATCAGATGGGCCACCCTTTCCGTCTACCGGATTGGCAGAAACCACCGACGGTGGACCGACTGTCGCGTCAGTGCCCGCGCACGCGAGAACCGACGTCAGAGTGGCCGCGCAGGCCGTAGCCGCCCAGAGCCTGTTTCGAATCAGAGTGTTGCACTGCGCCATGACGCAGAATGCCCTTTTGCCAAGGTCATAAATCGTATGCATGCCCGCTCTCCTTGCATTGATTGTTTAGAGTTCTATGCCGCTGTCAATTGTGATGCGACTCGCCGACGAAGCGGGGCGGAGCGCCGTTCGCATCAGCGCGGACCGGTCCGGTCCCGCCTCGCCACAGGGCTGAGATTCCTCGCGAGCACCCAACCGCGCGCGTTCTCCGTGCTCACGAGCCACCAGCCGTCGTGCTGGTCTCCGAGCGCCGTTACCACGATGGCTTGCGAGAGTTGGCCGATGATTGAGCCCGAGGTAGCCGGGGCCGCGCGGAGATTCACGGTCGTCGTGGGCACGTACTTCGCGCCTTTGGTCGCGAGCTTCGTTGCCGCCTGAACCACGTTCACCTTAGGGCGTTGCGCGCTCGAGTCAGTCTGTTTCGCCGGCGCCGCCTTCTCCTGCGCCTTCGCGACAGTTTGCTCGCTCTTGAACCGCTCCACGAGCTTCGTATACGCGTCGAGCAGGGCCGCGGTGATGACCTTCCCTTCGTTCGTGTTCGAGTACCCGCTGATTCCTCCGAACCCTACGAGGCCGGCGCCTATACCACCGAGCCCGCCCGCCCCGTTGAAATCGCGGACTTTCGCCGATCCCTCGGCCGCGAACGCTTGTACGCCGGTTTGCGCATCGGTCACGAACAACACCACCTGCGCCTCGCTCACCTTGCTCGAGAGCGCGGAACCCACGACTGCACCGAGTGGCCCAAAAAGCCCGCCGACGATGCCGCCCATCGACATGCCGCTCGCGTTCGGCTCGCTGAACACAATGCTTGGCGTAATGAGCCAGCGGGCCTCGACCAGGTGTCCGCGAGCACCAGCTCCTTCTCGCAGCATTCCGTCAGATCGCAGCTGTTCTTGCTGCTGCACCGCTCCCATCGCCGCGCCGCGGTCGACGACCTGGAAGCAGTTCGATTGCATCATCTCGAGCCTGAGCAGCGGGACCGGAGATTGAAGCCCGACTCGGCTCAGCAAGCTCGTGACACGCGAGTCCGGTTCGACGAGCGCCGCCGCACCGATCGGCGTCGGGCACTTTGGCCCGACACCGGCCGCGGAATCAGCGCCGCCGGCGGATCCCGAGATAGCAGTCTGCACGCCGCCCATCTGCATCTGGCTGGCGCAGCCGACGATCGTGAAGAGACACAGCCCGAAAACACCATTGGTCAGTCGCATTTGAGCCTCCGCTCGGTTCATCCCACATATGGATGTGCGGCGGGGCCAAAAACCTGACATCGGCAGGGCTACTGCCCGGAGATCTTCCTCCTCACGCAATGCTCCAACTTTGCGCGGAGCCTGGACAGCCGCGCGTCGAGAGTGTTTCGAGCGATTCCCATTTCAGCCGCCAGGGCAGCGCGGGCATCCTTGCTTCGCTCTTCGCCGTAGCACCGCTGGGCGAGGACACGATCAGCCGCGGGGAGTTGCTCCAAGCAACTATGCAGGGCGGCGAGCATAGTCCCGCGGGTGTGCATGCCACTCGCGTCGACGGTCGCGGTCACGCTCCCAACGAGGTTCTCCGCCGTCGACGCCAGTGTGGCTTCGGTCTGCAACCGGCGCTGCGATTCGCGCCAATGTTCCAGTAACACGTTCTTCGCGACGCCAAATACGAAGCGCTCCAGATCCTCGATCGTCGTTTGGGTGTCGGAACGACTCAAGATTCGTTCGTTCACGCGGCCGATGAGATCATCGCGTACGAATGCGTCCGTCACGCGTGCGGCGAAGAATCGCGTCAAGCGAGCCTGGATGCGCTCTAGGGCTTCGGCGACTTCTTCGGGCGACGCCAAGGGGTGCCTCTACTTCTCAGACAACCCGTACTGAAGACCGATTCCGAAAATCAGCTTCGACGATTCTTCACGACGGAACGGGCCCGTCGGCCGCCACATTGAGAGCGTTTCCCGCCTGTAACCGAGGTCGACGTAAATCGGAGCCAAGCGCGGAGCGTACGTGACATGGGTCTCAGCATCAATCCCATCCGCTTGGAGCGAATCGAGGCCGTCTGGGCGGATGGTTCTCAAATATGAACCACTTGCCCGGAATGCGACACCGATTGCCTCCGCGCGGCGCCCAAACTCTGCTCCGAGGCGAGCAAGGCCGAGCCTTCGTGTGTCGAGGCCCATAGGGCTCCAGCGGAATTGATAACCGAGTGCAAGCGATGCGACGTGTCCTCCGACGAGAACCTCCGCGTCCATACTGCGAAATTGAGCCGTCGGTTCCCCTGGTAGTGCGGGCGGAAGGGATCCGGATTCATACCGAGCCGCGATCCCAGCACCCGCTCCTGAGCGAATCAACGCCTCCGCTTCGCGTAGCGAACCCGCACTTCTCGCGCTCGCTCCGGGAAGCGATGCTACGTTGCGAATCGCTGATTCGATTGCACCCCCGATTCGAAGATCCATGGCGGGCTCGTACAACGATGAATCCGGCGCCTGCGCCGTCGCCGCGGCGGTCGCGCACACTATAGAAGAGGCTAGGAGATAGATGTACCGGCGCATCATCGCGCATCCTGGTCTAGCGTGATGAAGGCGCGGTACGCCGCGGCTCGTCGAGCGTTCTCTTGGCGCGCTGCAGCCTGTTCTCCTGAAAGCGCAGCCTTCGCCCCGCGGTTTGCCGCGATATTTCGATCGAGTGGTCGCCCCCGATCGAACCAAGCGGCGATCGACGCTCCAACGGTCATCAGGATCCCTGCGCCGATGCAGCGATCGTCGGCCGAGGTTGTCGATATGGGATGCGCCGCGCGAAGCTTCAGTCCGATAGCGATCGTAACTGCTCCGAAGCCGACAGCGGTGGCGATGTTAAGCGCCCGCTGCGGTCTAGAACGCTCGGGTCGAGTGGTCACCGAATCCTGCATCGGTAGCGTTGGGACGTAGCTGATCGTCGGCATGGCGACCACCCCGTCGAACGTGCGCGACGACACTTCTCCCGTCGAGAGTTGTCGCGCCGTGACTACGAAGTCGTATTGTGCATCGTGTAGAATCAAGGCGCCTCTCCGGCCGACGCGAAGGTTCAGCACCGTGTCCATCGTGGAACTCGCCGAGTCGAGAATGATCGACTCGATTCCATCGCGGGACTGGGCCGTCAGAACGAAAGTCGATGGCTCGTTGGCACGCACTCGAAGTGGCGCTGTGCCGTCGATCCCGGTGATTGGGTTGTCCCGTCGCGCGTTGACTGATATTGCGTACGTGTGCGCGAGAACGCTCTTGTACAATGAATCGAGTCCGGGCCACGCTAACTCTGTGGGGACGGCGTTCGACAGATCGAGTTGAATGAACTGCGAGATGGCGTTGATCGCGACCGCTTTGTGCTGGAGTGCAGTGTCGCGCGGAAAATTTGCAGCGGCCAGTAGTTCAAACGCCTCCGCCCGCGCAGATCGCGCCAGAAAGGCCAGCGATAGAACGTCGCGCGCAATCGTATCAGCTCGTTGATACTGGCTTTGATCGAGCGCCGCTCGGCCGCGATCGAGCATCACCCGAGTCACCGAGCGATCCTGGCCCTGTGCAACCGCTGCCGCGCTGATCAAAGTGATCAGAAAGAGAAGGACTGTCTTCGTCCGCGTTCGGGTCATGGCGGGCATCCGGGCCGGCGAGATCCAATCCTGACGGTGTCTCCGGCCGGAACGACCACCATCGTGTCCCAATCCACACAATTTTCGAGATGCAGTCGGACTGACACCAGGCCAGGCGTTGCTTTGTAGATGCGAAGACCCCGCGGTACGCCTATCAGTTCGTTGTTCAGGAAGAGTCCCGCGCCAAAATCCAACGGTGTGCCGATCGCGATCCAGCCAATGCTCGGCGTCGGCCGAGTAGGCGCGAGTTGAGTCGCCGGCACCGGCGGCGGCGTGGTGTCGCGGGGCGGAACGGATAGATCAGGATGTTGGGATTGAACGGTGGCGCTCGTTGGCGGCGCGGAGCCAGGTCTTGCACGCGTAGGAGACGGCTTGTCGACCGGCGTCTTGTGAATACCTGGCCGTACTGTCGCAGTGTCGATTTTCGGCGCCTTCGCCGACGTTACAATTGATTGCGTTGCCGAATCGGGGTGCGCGATGTTCGTCGCGGCTGCAATAGGTCGCGATGCAGGACCGGCTTGTTGTTCGACCGGAGCCGACGCTTTCTGGACGGCGTCCGTAGTTCCCGGGGACAGCTTCATCGATGCCGCGATGACGTACGCGCCCACTGCAAGCGCTGGAACCGCCAACGTCCCCCCGACAAGCCAGCGTTTACGACTTGAGACGATTCTCGGCGCGGCAATGGGCTCACTCGATCGAGCCAGCGACACGAAGGGCCCGAGCACGTCGGCTGGCCGCCACTCGCGCACCGCTGTGACGAGCTCGCTCGCGAACTCGATCACGTCCGACTGTCTTTCGGAGGCGTCCGCGGAAAGTGCACGATCGAGAACCCGCTGAAGCGATTCTGGCCACGGTGTGGTCGGGTCGATGTCCTTCAGTCGCCTTGCGCGCTGCAAAAATCGCACGGCGAGATCGACATTATTCGTACCGAACGGGAGCTGTCCCGTGAGCATCACATTCGTCACCAACGCGAGCGAGAAAATATCCGATCGAGCATCAATGTCGCCGCCCCCGATCTGCTCAGGACTCATGTAAGCTGGCGTCCCGACGATCGCTTGGCTTCCTGTGACTTGCTCCGATTCTCCAATGACGGCGCGAGCAATCCCGAAGTCGACGACCTTCACGACGTCGTTCGGGTTGTTGCCGACGATCATTATGTTGTCTGGCTTGAGGTCGCGGTGCACGATCCCGAGGTCATGCGCTGCCTTGAGCGCTGACGCCACTTGATCGATGATGCGCACAGTCCTCGCGACCGACAGTTTGCCTGTCGCCTCCAGAATCTCCCCAACCGTCTGCCCGTCAACATACTCCATCGCCAGATACATCGACTCGCCTTCGATTTCGCCGAAGTCGTACACAGCCGCGACATTCGGGTGGGCAACACGGGATGCGTTCTGCGCTCCGCGCGTGAAGCGCCCGAGAGCCGCCGGGTTCTTCAGAAACTCTGGTCTGAGAACTTTGAGGGCGCAAAGGCGGCCCATGAAGACGTGCCGGGCGAGATATACGACGCCCATGCCGCCGATGCCAAGTTCGCGCTCGATGTAATACCGGTCTCCGACGAGCGATCCGACAAGCCAGTTGGTGACGCTAGACTCGTCGCGAAGAACCTGACCGTCGGCCGAGCAAAAGCGCGCGTCCTTCCCGTAGCGAGTGCCGCATGCGGGGCAGACACGGGCTTCGGGTTCCGCATTGAACTGCGACCCCGAGGATGCTGACACGAAGGTGGGGAATTGAGGGACCGACCGGTTCCGGTGATTGGACGGGCCTGGCCGTGCGGATCGGCAGCACGGTGGGAGAGCGACCGAGTCCGTCTGCGGCTGAGAAGATACGGCTCTTCCGTCGTGGAGCAAGCACCCGGTCAGCCATCAAGATGCCGCAGCCTTCTCGGACCGTCCCAGGCATATAACAGGGTGGATGTATCAGACCAGAAATATCAAGATTGGTGAGCCCGGCGAGGTTTTCTAGACCCACCGAAATAGGGTCTTGGCATAGGGCCGCCGAGTTCCACCGGTGTACGCCTTAAGCAAATTGTCGGCGCCGCCGTTTGTCAGTTGGTTCGATCGTGTTCAATCCGGATGCTTCAGTCCGCGCACGTGAGTAGCTGACCGTCGGCGACCACCCCTCCAGTGCCCACCGTCAAATCCTTGGTGTAAAGATCCGGCGACACTTTCGTCATCGACGCGAGGTCGACGCCGAGCGACGAGGCGAAGGTCTCGGTGGCGGGATCGGATGCGGGCGGCGTGGTAGTCTCTCCGCCGCAAGCGGCGATGACAGCGAGAGTAACGAACGCGGCGACGCTGGAGCGGAGGAAGGCGCGCCGGCTATGGGACAGTGCGATCGACATGTATGAGAGCGTGTGAGGGCAGGGGGGGACCTGGAAAATTGACGGTATCGCGCGGACCACGGCGGTCGCAAGCACCGCGACGGTAAGGATTCGCCCGGGCGCCCGGGCGCGCGCCGCCTTGCCGCGCCTTCTTGCCAGATCACGGCTCCGCTCCTAGGATCCAACCCGGCGCGCGGGGCGCCGCCAGTCCGCGGAAAGGGCCGTGCCCACCCACAGTCGTACCGCAGTCACATCACGAACTTCTTTCAGCCCGAGCGAGCGGACAA
>Ga0134128_10012053_pt1 | contig 10305 bp, 10 predicted proteins | sample KB31754_FD_96462 | JGI IMG/M metagenome (GOLD analysis project Ga0134128, IMG submission 96462) | Terrestrial soil microbial communities with excess Nitrogen fertilizer from Kellogg Biological Station, Michigan, USA - KB3-175-4 | ecosystem: Environmental > Terrestrial > Soil > Unclassified ...
CGGGCTGTCTTTTTTCTTGCGAGTCCCGCAAAATCCGCGGGACTCGGGCCGAAGGTCGTCAGTTCAAATCTGACCCCCGCAACCAATTGCGCGTTTGTTTCTGAAGGGCCGGATGCTCCATCCGGCCTTTTCCCTTTTGCGGCGGGTTATGAGCCCGCAGAAGTCGGGCTGTCTTTTTTCTTGCGAGTCCCGCAAAATCCGCGGGACTCGGGCCGAAGGTCGTCAGTTCAAATCTGACCCCCGCAACCGTGGCCGCTTAGCAGGAGACTCCTCAAAGCGCCCTTTTTAATTAAAGTGCGCTGTTTCGAACAGACGCGAGTTGCGAAATCTCCTATCTTTACCAAGTTCAGATTTTCAAACAACGCGCTACTGAAGACGCTCTGCCGCCAGGAAGCCTGAGAGGGACGGTCTGCTCAGAGGAGTGACAAATGCTAGCTGAGAAGGTCAAGAAATGCGCTCATCCAAACTGCTCATGCACGGCAATGGCCGGAAAGTATTGCAGCGTGCAGTGCGAAACAATGGAAAAGGTTCCTGACATTGAGTGCAAATGTGGCCATCCCGGTTGCGAGGGCAAAATAGATTAGAAAGCCCGTTGCGCTCCAGAGGCTACGCCACGCTTAAGAAAACCAGTTTAGATTTTGTGAGGGATGAATCCAGTGAAGCCAGGCACACAAGATGAGGTAGAGGGCAAGTTTCATGACTTGAAAGGAAAAGTGAAGAAAAAAGCGGGGCAGCTGACGAATGATTCCGACCTCGAAGCCGAAGGCCAAGCCGAAGAGATAAGCGGGAAAGTCCAAGAAAAAGTCGGACAGGTCAAAAAAGTTCTGGGCAAATAAGAAAACAGTTCCGCGCGGGAAGAGGCTGGGTCCACAAAGCATCCGGCCGGAACGCGAGGAGTCGCGAAACAGAGTTTCAAGGATGTTGCAAACTGAATGGAGTCTCAAATGTTGCTATTAATTATCGTGCTTTTGCTGTTGTTCGGCGGCGGTGGCGGTTATTACGGATACTCGAGATGGGGAAATCGCGGAGGCATCGGGATCGTCGGGGCGGTACTCATCATCATGCTAGTCGTGTACCTATTCGGCGGACTCCGAATATAAAAAGGTCGAACCACACTCTTGCCGTACGCCGAGGAACGGGAAACAGTGAGGCGGAGTTATGAAAAGCGCCGTCCGATTGGATCATCTTGCAACGTGGAACGAAGTCTGCGACGCACTAGCGTATTTATCCCGCGATGCCTTTGAACTGGTGCGCGCTCGAGACGCTGACATCGAGATGGAAGCTGACTTTGGCAATGGCGTGGAAGTGCTATGCGAGGAACTGGCATGGTTGCGAGTTGGCAACGAAGCGCTGGATTCCTGGTTGAACTGAGTCTGCAGCGAGAGTGCAATTTCTGGTGTTCTTGTGCACAACAGGGAAAATAACCAGAAATCCGTAAGCGGCAAAAAAGGCTGAAATCGCCGGAGTATTTCGAGTCGTTTCAATGTTCTTAGCAGCCGACGTCAGGAGGGGGGAGGGGACCGTCGAGTGCTTTCGGCCCATGCGTTGCGACCTACTCGCTGGCCCCCTCATTACAGGGGTACAACCCAATTGAGGAGCTCGTGAGAAGGAACTCCATCCGGGCGAAAAGAAGCCCGCCAGGTCGGCAGCGCATGGCTGTCGAAGGGCTCGTTTTCTACCAAACGGAATTTTTAAAACGGCGAGGAGGTGAAAAGAACTCGGCCCAGCCCTGCTTTCCGGTCCCTGACATTCTCCCCTCGCCGTTTATGCGCCCATCCTAGGGGCACCGACAACGTCTGTCTGTTCTGTTTTATACACCTCGGTGGGCTGACTGAAAACGGGATAAATGGGACGCGGGAAAGCTGCGGACGGAGGACCTTCGCTGTACGATTGCCGATCTTCACGTTGGACGACTCAAATATTTGGCAGCGACGGCTTCGCGCCGCCTGGAAAGAAACGATTTATCTTGTCGGACCGCGTCCATGTCCTTTATCGGACAGTTTCGCCCGCGCAGGCGCAGCATACTAGCTAGCAGTCGAGAAACCAGGCTTGAATTTCTTGGCCTGCGAAGAAATACAAAATGAAAGCCAGATACCGCGCTTATCGCGAGTTCCTCGGGACGTGCACCCATTGTGAAGCGGCCGTGGGGACGGATGCATCATTTCGTCACTCATATCGCTACGGAATTACACGCGTGCGAGTCCCTGGACCTCTGGCTCTCAGAGACCCGAAAACATGCGATAGGGAAAGTTGGAGGGAGGCTGGGCTCATATGAATCGATTCCGGAAAGAGGGATACATTGACTGCGATGGGGAGTTTGGAAGTGCACCAGTCGCTGCGAAAAGCATTCCGGAGCGCAGTTCACCTGTAACCCAATGAACCGGCTGGGCTTGTTAACGTTTGACGGTCGTAGAAGGAGACTGCGCGGGCGGGCCGGTACTGTGCAATATTGAACAGTTTGCAGAACGTCAGACCATGCTATTCTGACGCATGGTGTCTACCCAAGTTCGACGTGTATCCACCCAGGGTCTTCGCTCTCCCAAGAAAGGGCATTTAGGAAGTACTGCGTTTAACGTGAAATTGTTTCTCGACTCGACGGGTCTTGGAAGGACAGTAGGCCGGTTTGCAGCACGAGAAACCATCTTCGCGCAGGGCGATCCCGCAAAGAGCGTCATCTACATTCAGGAAGGTGGTGTGAAGCTGAGTGTAGTCAACGAGGTCGGCAAAGAGGCCGTTGTGGCCATCCTGGGACCGGGAGATTTTTTTGGGGAAGCATGCCTTGCAGGCCAGCCGGTTTACATGGGGACGGCGTCCGCGATTGCACCCACCACCGTGCTGATGATTGAAAAGAGCGAAATGCTTCGGGTGCTCCACGGAGAGCACGAGTTTTCCGACCGTTTCATCGCCCATATGTTGGCGCGAAACATCCGAGTTGAGGAGGACCTAGTCGACCAGCTGTTTAACTCCAGTGAGAAACGACTGGCGCGAACGCTGCTGCTGCTGGCGCGCTATGGTTTGCCGGGCCACACGCAAAAGATTCTACCGAATGTATCGCAAGAGACGCTGGCGGAGATGATCGGCACCACGCGGTCTCGTGTGAACTTTTTCATGAACAAATTCAGGAAGCTGGGCTTCATCGATTACGACGGCCAGATCCGCGTCAATGATTCCCTCCTCAGAGTAGTTCTGCACGATTAAGCCAGAATTCCGACGCCGAAGGAAATAGCCAAGTGTAAGTGGCGACTCGTCGCCCATATAAACGGCCATTGTGTGCATAGACAAGGCGGCGATGCGTGGTCTGAAGTTCAACATCAGCGAAGATGGATTTCTGGAAGGAATCCTACAAAGCTATAGGTGGCGATTCTTGGCGTTTTTTGCCGGTTCCGACCCAATATCCCAATTCTAGCGAACGAGCGTGTGAACTGGCGCTAGAGCTGCGCTCGAGCGTTCAGCGGGAGGCGGAGGGCAGCTGCGTTTGCGGGGGTGTCTCCGAGAAGATTTGCTTGGCGGCGGGTGGAAGATCGTGCATGCGACTCAGGAAGGCAACTAGCTGCCAGAGTTGATGCTCATTCAAGACGCTTTTCCACCCGGGCATAGCAGTCCAGCGTATGCCGTGTTGCACGATATAAAAATTTTGGTTCTCCGGCATGTCGGGCTTGTCATCCACGAACTGGGGTGCTGGAGGATTCATGGAGTCAGCAAGGAGAGATTTGGGATGCGCGGGATCGCCATGGCAGAGTGTGCAGTGGTCGCGGTAGAGACGAGCTCCCGCGACCAAGTTGGCTTCGTCTGGCGTGACGGGATTCGTTAATTCGGGGGCACGCCGCGCGACGCTCGCGTCCATGGCTCGCCCGGCAATGGCGGTTTCTAACTTGGACGGAGGATTGTCGGCGCGCATATTGACGAAACCCTTCAGGGTAAAAAGGAGTCCCAGAGCAAGAATGAGAATCACCGTCACGATGCCTAATACGAAACCTTTCATTGCGCTCTCCTGTCATCCGTTTGCTTTCACGACGCCCCCGGTGTTTATCGGCTCGGGCTGCTTCTCATGCTGGCTCATCCCTTGAGGTGATCCGTTGCTTGAGGTGCGACCTCCCACCGAAGGATTTGGCGAGCTAACTGGCCGAGATGGCCGCCGCGGTTTCCATGAAACCGAGCATCGCCTGTTTCAATTGTGAATCCACCTCGTCCGCGATGGTCATCACGTCGAGTAGCACGGTACCGAAATCTATGCTACCTAGATTGTTTTGCAAAGTATTGAAGATGCTGACCTGCAGGATACGCGATTCTTCGACGAGCATGGGTGCGGTGTAGCCTTGCTTGCGACGGAGAATTCCATGCTCTCGCGCGGCGCTGGAAATGAGAGGTTTGGCGTCGGAAGGAAGGCGCAGGCGACGAACGAGGTCATTCAGGAGGAGCGGGAGATGACCAGTGCGGTCATGGTAGTCGAGTGAGATGGCTGTGAGTTCGTCGGTGTGCAGAACGCGGGACATCCAACTCTGGATGGTTGAGTCGAGATCGCGCTCGAGAATGGAGGCGACGCGTTCTTTTTTCACAGCGATGTGGGGTGAAGGGCTCGCGAGCTTCTTCAGAATGATTTCCGAGATTTCGCCAAAGCCAATAGGTTTCACCAGGACTTGATCCGCCTGCAGGAGGATGGCGGTCATGGCCGCTTGAAGAACGGGGTAGTTGCTGAGGACCAGAGTCACAGCGTTGGGCTGCGCGTGGCGCATGGCGTTGACCACGGTAAATCCATCGGAAGCATCCGGCATGTGGAGGTCGGAGAGCAGCACGTCGAAGTTCTCCATAGAAATCAGACCGAGGGCTTCAGATACGGAGGCGGCGGGTGTAACTTCAAAACCGTGCGCTTCCAAGCCCTCCTGAAACGTGACGCGGGTCTCGGCGTTGTCTTCTGCGAGCAGAATTCTATTTTTCCTCATTCAGCCTGTGGCTTTCTCCCATAAAAGATGGTTGCACAAAATTGGTAAGACTTCTCAACCTTGAACCCAACGGCTTTTAAATCAGAGAGTGATGAGGGAAAAGAGTTGTGCTGAGAATCTTCGCGCCACGATCCAGCGTTCGCCCCGGCCGCCAGTTGACTGGTTTCAAGGCGACCCTTAGATCAAATCGCCTCTTCACCCCAAGACGCCTTTTTGTTTTTTTTGCTCATATAGAAGCGGTAGACGCCTTTCGCTATGCGGCTGCCGGAACGATGTTCGCCTTCGAGAGGGAGGCGGACGGGATTCTGGGCTGTGAGCAAAAGCAATTCACCGAAATGGCGGACGAAGGGCAGTACTGCTACTAGACGCAAGAGAGGGCTGGCCAAAGCTGGCGGCAGTTTCGTGAACAACGGAACGCGAGCCCGAATCGGGCGAACGCGAAGTTTTGAGAAGTAGGGTGCCGCTTCGCGGCGCAGAGTCTTGGTGGTCAAATGCTCGATGAGAATCCCGTCCTTGGAGTAGCGTCGTGCAAGAGGAAGGCCCAACAGGCGGCGATTTAAGTCGTCATGTTCAAAACTGCCGACGTATCGTCCGTCGTCAGTCAGGGCCAGCGCGATCGTGCGATACATGTTCATGCGCTCATCACGAGAAACGAGGGGAGTGAGAGTAAGAGCACGATCGAAGGAGCGGCTGGCGAGATGAAGCTGGTTGATGTCCGCCTGGACGCGTCCAACCCGGGCGCCGGGGGGTAGTCGCTCGGCAAGGAGCCGCAGGGCGTTAATGGAAAAATCGACGGCGAGAACCCTTGCGCCGGTTTGAGCGATGAGCGTCGTGAAGCGACCGTCGCCGCAGGCAAGCTCCAAAACAAGACTTGAGGGCGTGGTTTGAAGTTCATCCAGATGCGCAGGAACTTCCAGGATGTCGGAGAGGAGCGATCTCCACCCATCGGGCGGAGGTACGAACGGGCTAGAGTTTGGACAGTGGTAGTCGATCGTGTCGCGGATGTGCATCTCGTGACTAGCCTCGGAACTAAGCTGACCTGGCAAGAGGAGCGCGATTCCATCCGCGATGCGGTATTCGGCCCGACAAATCTTACACCGTAAAACAGCGTCCAAGACCCCATCGGCGTCGGTTCGGAGTTCCTCGGCAAGTGTCAGTTCGCCAGCGTCGGTGTTGCAGCGAAGCAGGGGGACCATATCCCTTGGGAAGTGAGGAACCATCGAGCGGGCTCCTATTGGCAGTGTAAACTGCTTCCCGTCTGCCTGGACTTGGATCAAATTCATCGGCATGATTTGCGACTCGCTGATTCCTGTGAGAGGTTTTGAAATCCGCATTGGTTTGAGCCATGTTCGATAAAAGGAACCGGACTGATAGTAAGCTGCTATTGGTTGGAGATGGTGGCAGTCATACCGTCGAGCTTGGTGAATTGAACGGTGAACTTCTCATTGAATGTCTGCGCCTGGTCTTGAAGGATGCTGATCGCGGTGGCCTCTCCGAGCAGCATGGACACGTCGGTATCACTGCGCCAGTGGATACCTGCGTGGATGCCGTGACCAAAGCTGACGTTGTGAGCGAGCTTGTTCAGCTCGCCATTTACGGTGAGCTGATTCCTATCTGAACCAGTGTAGGGCACTAGAGAGAGCCCATCATCTGTCGGCACCAAAGGATCCGGGATCACGAAATTACCGTCGAAGAAGAACTTCAGAATGGTAATGCAAGCGCCGGCGACTACGCCATGTCCCGTGGGGTAAGAGGGGTGTGTGGGCGAGCCCTCCGGGAAGGCCTGCGAGAGCAGGTAGGTCCCATATTTATTGAAGCTACTTTGCACGGCCTTTGAATTGAGGACATTGTTGTTCAGGCGGCCGTTGATGTTACTTCCCTGCCCGGTTTTGAGCAATTGGACGATTCCGCCGCCCGATTCGGGGCGATGACGGCGGTGGACAAACCACTTTTGGTACCAACTGCGTTCTAAGGCCCGGCAGGCCACTTCGCCGAGCATCCCGACAAACTGCGGCCCGCCAAAAGTGGCGAAGCCGATCTGGGTTTTTGAATGGATGTACATGCTCCCAGGATTCACGGGAGCGCCAATGCTGTTAAGCACGAGATACGCTACGAAATACGCCTGATAGAGAACATCCACGTGAGTCCAGGCGGCGAGGCCTCGCCCACAATGCTCAAAGCGCAGTTGCTGATTGATCTGGTTTTGTAAACCAGTGCTGCCGCCATTCTGGATGAGGGCCCAAGAGGCGGGGTCAGTGAGATAGTCGACGTTCTCCTGATAGGAGATTTGCTGCTGGCTGATGGGCTGTTGGCCGAGGAACGTCGGCGTAATGAAGAACTGGGAGATATATGATCCAACCGTTTCACCCGGGAAGGCGCCCCGGAATAGCAAGTCCGGGGTAACTTGGCCACCGCTTCTCGGGCCATCGTAGTCAGGCAAGCTCGTAAGTTCCTGTGCCGCTTCAGCCGCTAGTGGATTCGAGGAGTATTGGGTGAATGGGACGTCGCGCAGCAGGGAGGCCCAATATAATTCGATCAGTTCCGTTCCGTAGGCAGCGCTGGCCAATGCAGGCGCGGGCGGAACGACCACAAGAGTTTCCTGATTTCGTGGACAGGGAGAGTTGCCAAACTGCTCGGAGTCGGTGCCCTCGAGGTCCAAGGCTAGCCCGGATTGAGGATCCGTCAGCTTCCGTCCACCGCCCATAATGATTTCTTCAAAGTCGTCAGGATTGCCGGTGCGCAACGCAGTCTTGAAGCTTTCGAAGGCATTCAGATTCACGCGGCCGGGGCCGTCTTGCAAAAGTCCTTTAGTGTACGTGCCGCACTTGTCGGCATAGCGCTGCTCGTCGCCGTTTGTCGCGTGTGGCGGAGTAGGAATCTTCCTCTCGGCGTTCGCGGCCGCAATGCGGATTTGCGCCGATTCTTCAGCGCGCTGGGATTCCCTCAAGCCACCATCATGGTCAGCCCCATGTTCAAGCGATTGCTCTGCGCCCAAGAGCGGCCTCAAACCGATTGCACCAACGGTTGCGACGGCCGCGGCAACTCCCCGGACGTTTCCAAGGAACTTACGGCGGCTCTTCGAGCGCGGAGATCCCGAGGGTGTGTGCAAATCCTGGGTAGCCGAATGCGTATCCTCAGGATGTGCTTGAATACGGTGAACCTTAGACGGCTCTTGTTCGTCCATGCGGGAATCCTTTCAGTGTTCGTTTAGATGATTTCCACAAAAGTTGAAAATAACCGCGGCTCGGAACTCGGGGATGGTCGCTCGCGAGTGTTGGCTGGTCGTAATCAGGAATGCTGTATCAGGAGAATCGCAACGACGGGTAGCCCGCTGTGCCGGAGCAGAGCCACAGCGAACGCCACCAGCGAACCGGTGAGTTGAAGACTAGCGTTTTTTGAATCAGCCAACTACCATCTCCGGGACATTCGCGCGATCCGGTTTATGCGCTGGACGTTTGTCTCCGCGAGCGAGTGCATCGACGGCCTGACGCATCTCTCGAGCAGTTGAGAAGTGCAGGTTGAGACCGGCCCGCTGGCACTCCCGCGTGATAAGAGAGAGGGTGAACTCCAAGCCGCCCTGCAGCAGATACTTGGAATGGCGTTCTTGTGTGCCATGAGTGAAGAGTTTGAGGAAGATGTCGTCCCCAATACGCGGCGCGAGTTCCAACCAACGGCGGACGCGGTACTCGGTAGAAGGATCATAGGAACAGAGTTCGCTGTATTCAATTCGCGGCTTAAGGCGCTGCGCCCACCGAAGGCCGAATGGCCCAGGAATCATCAATAAATCGCCGGTGGCCGTGCTGCCAGGAGTCACGGGAACGCCTGTGTCATAAGACTTCGGTTTCTCGGGATCATCCACGGCCCAGTAGATCTTGTTGACCAGGCGGGCTTGCGTCGGCGAAGCACCCGAGGGCATGGTGAAATCGGCATAGCAACCGAGGTCGCGCAGAAGAGTGATCTCATTGTTCAAGCCGCAGAAACGGCGGTCGGGACGGGAGTTGTCGAGCGCCCAAAGGCCATGTATGAACCCAAATGTAATGATCCCCTTGTCTTTTCTCAGCAGGCCGTGGCGGGAGAATAGTGTTTCGGTGAACCGACTGATGCGGTCAACGAAGTTCTGCTGGCCTTCGCCGTCGTGGTGCAAGTGAACCTCGACGTCGGCGATCCCATCCGAGGTCATGCGCGCGAGAGGCTCCAGGAGGCGGGGCCGATACTCTTCCTCGGGATAGAAGAAGGTGTAACGAGGCGGACGACCTGCCGAATCTTGAAACTTTGCTGCAATGGCTGGCCATCGGGTTGCCCACAGAGCGACGCGCCCTGCCCCAGTCTGCTCGTCGGCACCGTTCCAGAGCGGCTCAAAGTGATCGGCAAAGAGCAGCCTGAGCCTCCTCGCGGGCTTGCGGGCGATGGTTGAGAGCCTGTCCTTTATATACCCCGGGAGCCAGACTTGACTGTGCCGGGGCAGCTTCATGATTGGGTCCTAATCATTCGTGAAATCCAGTCAGAAGGGGAAATTGCTATTAGCCGTGGCGGATAGCTGCAAGGTCGTTCGGTCTGGAAGCGAGGCGGTCCTCGCGGGAACACCTCTTCTTCGTGAGGCACGTCTCGAAGACAGCTTGATAGTTGTGCCAGGTTTCCCGGATGCCGAATTTCTGCGCCCATCGGCGAGCGGCTTCTCCAAGGGCGGGCAGATCGCGTCGGTGGGCGGCACTGAGGATTTGTTCGGCGAGGGATTCCGGCTGACCTGGATTGCAGTACCCCGCGACCACACTCTCTGGCGCCAGTTCGGTGAGGCCGGGGAGGCGAGTCGAAACCACGGGCAAGCCCGCGGCCATGGCCTCCATCAGGGAAATAGGCAGACCTTCATCAATCGACGAAAGCACAAAGAGATCGAGAGTGGAAAGAAAACCGGGGACATTGAGGCTAGCGCCGTGGAGGAACACGCGATTCGCGATACCAAGTGATTCCGCCGTTTGAGAGATTGCCGCGCGACAAGGGCCGTCGCCGAGGATGTGCAACTCCGCCTCTGGCATGGCCGCACTGAGCATCGCGATCGATCGAATAAGAGTGATGTGGTCCTTGGCCGGCACAAGGCGTCCCACGCAACCCACTCGAAATCGGGAAGGATGGGTTGCCGGGTGCACGGGGTGAGTTGAAAACTTGTCGACATCGATGCCGTTGTAGATGACCGAAGTGTTGCGCCGAGAAATGCGATCCTTGGTGACGTAATAATCCCGCACTCCTTCCGAAACGAATACTAAGGAATCAATCCAGCGCACGGCATGGCGCCAGATCCGTTCGCAGTGGGGATCCCAGTTCATGTTTCCACCGTGGCGGGTGTTGATGACGACCGGAACTCGGGCCA
>Ga0134128_10012056_pt1 | contig 10304 bp, 7 predicted proteins | sample KB31754_FD_96462 | JGI IMG/M metagenome (GOLD analysis project Ga0134128, IMG submission 96462) | Terrestrial soil microbial communities with excess Nitrogen fertilizer from Kellogg Biological Station, Michigan, USA - KB3-175-4 | ecosystem: Environmental > Terrestrial > Soil > Unclassified ...
GCCAAGGCCAGGGGCACGAAAAGAGCATGCGCGACTGCGGTCATGAAAAATGAAGGCACAAACACCGAGAGCACGCACAGCATGGCGAGGAGCCGCGGTACGGCCACCTCGCGGCTGGCATCCACAATGGCACGCGCTCGTCCCCTTCCCTGCGCCAGGTGTGTGTGGATGTTTTCAATCACCACCGTGCCCTCGTCCACCAGAATGCCCACAGCCAGCGCCAGGCCACCCAGGGTCATGATGTTTATGGTCTGCCCGGCGGCCCACAAGGCGACTACCGCGCTTAATAACGCAAAAGGAATTGTGACCACCACGATAAGTGAACTGCGCCAGTCTCCAACAAAGAGCAGCACCATCACACCGGTCAACACCGCGCCAAGAAGCCCTTCCTTCACGACCGACAGCAGAGAGTTTCGAACGTACGACGACTGGTCAAACTCGTAGTCGATCTTGATATCCGGCGGAACCACCGACTGAAATTGCGCGAGGCTCGTTTTGACTTCATTGACGACAGCGAGCGTGGAAGCATCCGCGCGCTTCGTAACCGGAATGTAGACAGTGCGGCGCCGGTTCACTTCGGCATAGCCGGTGATGATGTCGCTCGAATCTTCGATCGTGCCGACGTCGCGCAAGAACACCGTCGGGCCCGCCCCGGTGCGGATCGGCAGGTTCTGCAAGTCTTTGATGTTCGCGACGACCGAATTGATCGGCGCGAGACGGAGCAAGTCGCCGGTCCGGACATTGCCCGCGGGAACGATCGTGTTCCCGGTGTTCAGCGCTTGCACCACTTCTTCCGGAGCCATGCGGTAGGCGCGCAGTCGCTCGGGATCGACGCTCACGACAATCGTTCGCGCCGCACCGCCGAAGGGAGGAGGAGCCGAAACACCGGGGAGCGTCGCGAAGAGCGGACGCACGCGGTTCAGCGCGAGGTCCTGAATCTCGCCGACGCTCTTTGTCGAACTCGAAAAGACGAGATACCCGACGGGGACGCTGCCGGCGTCAAACCGCATGATGAACGGGGCGACCGTTCCCGGCGGCATGAACGCCCGCGCGCGATCCACATAGCCGACCGTTTGCGCCATCGCCTGGCTCATGTCCGTGCCGGGATGAAACGTTAGCTTCAGCAGGCCGACGTTCTGGATGGATTTCGATTCCACAGCCTCGATGCCGGTGATGTAGAGGAAGTGATACTCGTAGTAGTAGACGAGATACCCTTCCATCTGCGCGGGAGACATTCCGCCGTACGGCTGCGCCACGTAGATCACCGGCAAATTCAAGTTCGGAAAAATATCAATCGGCATGCGCGTCAGCGCGAGAATCGAACACAGGGCCGCGCCGATCACCAGAACGACGACCGAGATGGGATTGCGAAGGGCGCTACGCAGGAGCCACATGGCTATTTCTCTCCTTGCGCCGCGTCGTGCAGCGACTGCAAAAAGGGCCCGAGGTCGCCCTGGGCCGCCGCGACCGACGCGAGATTCTGCCAGACGGCAAGCCGCGCCAGCGCGTCATCGATCTCCGCCTGCACCAGAAAGCTTTGTGAGTCGGCAACATCCACGAGCGTCGCGAGGCCCGCTTGATAGCGCGCTCGTTCCTGCGTCTCGGTAGTGCGCGCGGCGTCGAGTTCGAGCGGCGTGTTCTCGGCGACTTTGCGGGCCCCGTCGAGCGAGGCTTGCGCTTTTCGAAGCTGTCCCGTCAAATCCTGTAGCGCCTGATCGTAGCGCGCCTCCTCGGCGCGTTCGTTCGCCGCTTCCACCGCTTTCTTCGACTTGATGGAGAAAATGTCGAATACCGGAAACGTGACACTCAGCCCGGCGGCCCAGTTCGCGCGGTCCGGTCCCAACCCTTCCGTACCCCCAAGGACTTTTCCGGTGGGATCGACACCGCTCCCGCGCCCCATCACCACCGATTGCAGATACAGCTTGGGGTAGTACGAACGGTCGAGCGCATGCACGAGCGATTGCTCTTCTTGGACGCGGGCGTGTTGCACTTGAGCGAATGGGTTCAGGGCGACGGAGGCCGCGGCTGAAGCGGAGGCGGGTGGCGCGCCGACCAATACGGATTCCCGGACTTCGACCACTTGGTTGGCAATGCCGAGAATGTCGGCAAGTTGCGCGCGGCTGATCGCCGCCTGTTGTTGCGCTCTCGCGAGGTTCACGCGCGCGCGGGCGAGTTCCGCATCCGCTCGCGAGGCGTCGGCCCCGGCGCGGAGTTGATTGTCGACTAGCACGTGCACCGATTTCGCGAAGGTTTCCCGGCGCTCGATGTCTGCTTGCGCGGCTCGAAGTGTTTGTTCTGCAGCGAGCAACGTGAGGTAGGCGTTGACCGTGGCGACACTCACATCAAGCCTGGTCAGTGAGGCCTCCGCGGCAGCGCGGTTCTGCGCCGCGCGCGCCGCGTCCACTCTCGCTCCCCGATATCCGAAATCGAGCGGCTCCCAGGAGAACAATAATCCGGTCGCGCTTCCCCAAGCGCTGCGGTTTGAAGGCGACACTGGTACCGGCCCGGTAATCGGAGCGATCACCGAGTTCGGTATTGTCAATCCTGTGATGTTGTTGTCCGTCGCGCGATTCGATTGCCACAGAAGGTCGGTGCGCGGCAAATAGTTCGTTCGCGCCACGCCGACGCCGGCCTGGGCCGCGCGCACGCGTTCGAGCGAAGCGCGCACCGCAGGATAGTTCTTCAGCGCGAACTCGACGGCTTCTTCGAGCGTGAACACTCTCGTTTTTTGCGGGTCGGATTGCGCCGACATGGTTGTCCCCATGGCCAGCAGCAGCACCACGCTTAAGCCCGTTTTCCAGTACCCCCGATGATGTGCGAACACGTTCGTCTGCTCCTCAACTTACTTTCGCGGCGCGTAGTAAAGGCCTTCGATCAGCTGCATCCCGCGTTCCAGAAGTTCCTGGTCCGGGATTCCTTGCCGCGCCCAGCCTTTCAGGATCTCGTCGACTCCATAGCCCTCTTTGCGGCCAAAACGGTCGTCCATGAGGTCCGCGTCATGAATGATTTGTCCGATTACGCCAACGCGTGGATCTCGGACGTGAAACTGCTTTGTCAGGGTTTCAAACGTGCAGTCATCGCCGCGATGTCCGAACCCCTCTTCATGGAACATGTCGTAGGGCACGGCTCCACTCGGCACGCGATCCTCCGGCGCAAAAGCAAAGCGGGCTTTAGCGTCGATAAAGTTGCGGATAAGCCAGGCCGACGCGCACCGATCGACGCCCGGTCTTGGTCTCGTCACCCACAGCCTGCCCTTGTACTTTTTCGGATCGATTTTGGTGGCCGCGCTTCCGGACTTGGCCGCGTTCGACCTGGCCCCCAGTTCGAGCAATTCTTGAACGCGCTTTTGCAACGGGCTGTCAAAGAAATCGACCTCTACGATCTCCTGAAACCGGTTGCGCAACCGGCTGAGGCGGCCCGCCCCTTTTCCTTCCACGCGCGTCGAGGAGAATGCGTGCAGCTCGCGGATCAACTCCTGGTACTCCCGCGCACGCGCTTCTGCGAAACGGCTGATCAGCTGCGGCCTCGACAGATTGTCGATGGAGTCCACATGAACCACCGATGCGTCTCCACCGTACTTCCGGATCGCCGTCGCGAGCCACTGAAAGCGCTCCTCATTGCTCGGGTTGTTCGGAAGCAGGTAGCCGGAATTTCCGAGCGGCACGGTTCCGTAGCGCTGCAGCTTCCGCCAAATCTCCACGCGCTGGCTGGCGCGCTTCGTGGGCAGCGTGAACGTCAGCAGCAGCCACGCGCTCTCGCTTGTGCGTCGTACGGTCATTTCTATCTGATGTTATATCTGTAACGCCGACAAGGTCAAGGCGAGCCGCGATCGACACGAATGGCGCGAAGAGTCAGTCAATCAAAATACAATCAGCACAGGAAAATGGTGCGGTAATTCTAATTGTGGATGACGATGGTCCCGGCCTGCCGCTCTCCATGCGCGATCAAGTGTTGCAGCGAGGAGTGTGCGCTGACGAAGCCGCCCCCGGTACGGGGCTGGGATTGGCAATCGTTCGCGATCTTGCCCAACTCTACGAAGGGACGATCACGTTGGACAACTCGCCTATGGGCGGTCTGCATGCATGCCTCCGGTTACCCTCCTGAATGTCGGGCATAACCGTCAGCGAACTCTGTCAGCCGGTATCGGCTTCATGTTTGGCGGGGCCCCTTTCGGATGTATTTCGGCATGTGTCTCGTCCTTCAGGGACACGATGAATTCGAAGGCCTCATTCCCGTCCCCGACTGTCACGTGCAGTTCAGAACCTTCTAGTCTTGCCTTGGTGATCGGCTTTGGCGTCGTGTCTTCGGCCGGATCAGCCTGAAGTAGTCCTCCATCATCCTTAAGCGAGATTCGAGATTCGGTAACGGATCCCGTATAGCCCGAGCCGCTCCGAACCAGAATCATGGTGGCAAAACTCCTTCCATCGAACATCCAGTGCCAAGTTCCCGCGAACTTATCTGACGTGTTAGAAGACTCAGAGCCTGCTTGCAGGCTCATCGCGTGAGCGAGTATGGCGCCGCCGCCAAACGTTAAGCTCATTGCGAGGATCAGCCCAATTACACGGGCACGCGATAATGAAATTCTCTTTTCGGTCAACATCATGATTCGAGCCTCCAGGTTGTCGCCATCGAAGATACCCAGCCCCGCAGCGTTGTCACGAGGAACGTGCAAACAAAGTGAGGCCAGGCGTAAAAGTGTGTTGGCATAGGAACGGCGCTTCCCAACACGGGCAGCAGCGTAGTCATCGCAAGCAATCTCCCGCGTCTGCGAGACCTTTGACATCAGGTAGCGTAAGCCGGGGTGCCAAGCCACAGGCAGCGAGATCAATTCGCATAAGGCGTGGACCAAGAAGTCCCTGCGACGGATGTGGCCAAATTCGTGCGCAACAACTGCCGAGAGTTCTTGTTCACCAAGGACTGGCAGCAATTTGCTGGGGAGCAAGATAGCGGGACGAAACACTCCGACAGTTACGGGATTCTCGATGGCTGCGGATTCAAGGAAAGCAACCCGGTATTTGGAGTCGATGATCTGGCTGACTATCCTGGCTTGGGCAGGAGAGAGTATGGATGCGTCTCTTCGCAGCCGATGAACTCGATAAACAGCTCGGCTGAAGCGGGCCAGCCGAAGCAGAATAAGAACCCCCCAAACGCCAACGATCCAACTTTGGACCCCAGGTGGGATTGTGAACTGCCTATGCTGTTGGAATGACCCTGCCTGCCAGTTCCAAAAAAGGTAACTCGCCCCTGCAGCCTCGGAGGGAATCTGCTGCTGAGATCGACTACAGTTGAGGGCGATTGCCAAAAGGTGTCGATAACCGGAGCCGCCAGACAGAAGAGGAGCACGGTCAGATAGAAGCAATATTGATGTTTTGCTCTAGCCTTTGCAACGAAACGCGAGAAGACTGCCGCTACGATAGCAAAGAAACCAATTTGTAGAAGCGCATTAAGCAGCAGATCGAATAGGGTCTCTTGAATTGTGCTCATCACGGTTCCTCCTCCAGAAATCGTATAAGCAGAAACGCAACGGTTCTCGGGCCTGTTTTTGTTGACTGGTTGAAAACTACGCGGCACGGATGGCTACCAAAACCGCGGCTTGTTCAGTGGGACAGGCTTGGCTGGCGCCTTCCGTTTGAAACGACGGGATCGTTGCTCCGTGCGGATTCTCAGGGTGTATCATGCCCGCCATGGCCTCCTCAAGACAGGGATCCGAGCGTTTGAATGCTCAACTCTTGGTCGACTCAATTCCTGCGCTGATTCACACAGCCAGGCCTGACGGCTCCATCGATTACTTCAATAGGCCTGGGTTGGACTACCTGGGCGCCACGCTTGACGACGTAACCGGGTGGAAGTGGACGGCCTTCGTTCACCCTGAGGACGTCGATGGGATCGTCGCTCAGTGGCGGGCCTGCCTCGTGAGTGGAGAAAACTTCGAGTACGAAACTCGCATCCGTCGAGCAAATGGAGAATACCGCTGGCACTTGGTGCGGGGCGTGCCGCTGAGAGATGAAGCCGGCAACATCGTCAAATGGTGTGGCGTCGTCACCGACATCGAAGATCGCAAACGGGCGGACGACAAGATCCGCGAGCAGGAATCGGAGCTCCGTCAGATAGTCGACCTCGTTCCTCAAGTAGTTGCTGTATTCGGACCGGGTGGCGAACGTCTTTATGCCAACCGCATTGGGCTCGATTACGTCGGCCTTCGTCTTGAAGAGTGGCGGCAAACACCCGGGACTTTTGGGTCGTCGTTTATTCATCCTGATGACCGAGAACTTGCGGCGCGCACTTATTCCGATAGTGCTCGCCCCGGTGGCTCCGCTTTCGAGTTGGAGTTGCGGCTACGCAAACGTGATGGCACTTATCGCTGGTTCTTGCTTCGTTTTAACCCATTGCGCGACGAACAGGGACAGATTACGCGTTGGTATGCTGCCTTGACGGACATCGAAGACCGCAAGCGGGCGGAAGACAGGCTTCGGAGCGAAAACGTCGCTCTGCGTGAAGAAATCGACAAAGCCTCAATGTTCGAACAGATCGTTGGAATATCTCCCGCTTTGAAAAGTGTTCTCTCGCGTATCTCCAAAGTCGCACCGAGTGATTCTACGGTCCTCATCACGGGTGAAACAGGAACGGGCAAGGAGCTTGTTGCCCGCGCCATCCATCGACGATCAAACCGCACCTCGCGCGCATTTGTAAGTGTGAACTGCGCTGCTATCCCACGCGACCTGATCGCCTCGGAGCTATTTGGCCATGAGAAAGGTGCCTTCACGGGCGCGACTCAGCAGCGCCTGGGTCGGTTTGAACTAGCAAATGGGGGCACAATCTTCCTCGACGAAGTCGGAGAACTTCCAGCCGAGACTCAGATTGCTCTGCTTCGTGTTTTGCAGGAGCACGAGTTTGAGCGTGTCGGCGGCACTCGTCGAATCCGCGCTGACGTTAGGGTGATTGCAGCCACAAATCGTGACTTGCAGGCCGCCATCAGCGCGGGGTCCTTCCGTAGTGATCTGTTTTATCGGCTGAATGTCTTCCCGATCGAGATTCCTTCTCTCCGAGAACGACGAGAGGACATTCCTCTGTTGGTCGAATACTTTATCGATCGCTATGCGCGAATGGCTGGCAAGCACATAACGACTGTCGAGAAGAGGACACTGCAAGTACTCCAGTCCTACCCTTGGCCCGGAAACATACGCGAATTACAGAACGTCATCGAACGCTCTGTGATCGTGTGTGAAACACCAACTTTTTCAGTGGACGAAAGTTGGCTCTCCCAACAGCCTCGTGATAGGAGACCAGGAGGCAAGCTAAATCTCTCGAACAGGGTGGCAGCCCAAGAAAAAGAGATGATCGAAGCGGCTCTGCGAGAATCCCAAGGACGGGTATACGGACCTTCTGGCGCAGCGGCCAAGCTGGAGATCGCGCGGTCCACGTTGGAAGCGAAGATTCGGTCACTCAAGATTAACAAGAATCGCTTCAGACCTTAGCCGAGAACATGGGAACTCTCAGCTCAGCAGTCCACCAGCTGCGACCACAAGCAAACGAGTAAGTCCCTGCGGTATTTCGTTCATCGGCACGGAATCTTGCCAATTGTCAAAAACTCGGGCGTTGCAGCGCTGACTAACCCTTTTCCTGTCAATGAATTGTGTTTGGATACGGGATTGCCTCACTCCTGCACGAATCTCATTGAAGCCAAGGAGAAACAATGCGTAAGCGCAAACTTGGAAATAGCAACTTGGAAGTCTCGGCTCTCGGGCTCGGCTGTATGGGAATGAGTTCTGGCTACGGTCCTGCAAGCGACAAGAAGGAAATGATCTCGTTGATCCGGACGGCCGTCGAACGCGGCGTCACATTTTTCGACACCGCCGAAGCCTATGGTCCCTTCACAAACGAAGAACTCGTGGGTGAAGCGCTCGCACCCTTTCGAGAGCAAGTGGTGATCGCCACCAAGTTCGGGATCAAGTTCGATCCTAGCACTGGCAAACAGACCGGACTGGACAGCCGGCCGGAACACATCAAGCAGGTCGCTGAAGCTTCACTCAGGCGTCTCAAGTCCGATGTTATCGATCTGTTCTATCAGCATCGTGTTGACCCGAACGTTCCAATCGAAGACGTCGCGGGGGCGGTTAGGGACCTGATTCGGCAAGGCAAGGTGAAGCACTTCGGTCTTTCGGAAGCAGGCGTGCAGACCATTCGTCGTGCACACGCAGTTCAGCCCGTCACCGCACTTCAGAGCGAATATTCGCTCTGGTGGAGAGAGCCTGAAGCGGAAGTGATCCCAACACTTGAGGAACTAAGGATCGGGTTCGTTCCATTCAGCCCTCTCGGCAGGGGCTTCCTCACTGGCAAAATCACCGAAGATACCAAGTTCGATAGCACCGATTTCCGTAACGTCGTCCCTCGCTTCACTCCAGAAAACCGCAAAGCGAATCAGGCGTTAGTCGATCTGATTGGCAAGTTTGCCGAACAGAAGAAAGTGACATCTGCTCAGATTGCTCTCGCATGGTTGTTGGCGCAAAAGTCGTGGATCGTACCGATCCCCGGTACGACGAAGCTGCATCGGCTTGAAGAGAACATCGGGGCCGTCGCCGTCGAGCTTACATCGGAAAACCTTCGAGAGTTAGACACTAAGATCGCGCTGCAAGGTGCTCGATACCCCGAGGAACTGCAGAAATTGGTGGGCCGATAGGCTTGCTACAAGTGTTCCACCGATAAGTTCCTTATTTCGGGAGAACGCCACGCCTGATAAGTCGGCTGGTAGGAAGTGATCTCCGCGCTTGAGATGGAGTCTGAACGGAATACGGACAAACCTGAAAACTTATCAATCGCTCTCCTCTGTGGCATACAAATTCGGATGGGTGCTGGGTTGCGGAAGTGATTTAAGAGAAGAAACTTTGGTTGCGGCGGCCTGATTTGAACCAATGCCCCCTCGGCCCGGCCCGAAGAGTGCTCGCTACAGGGCACATTCACGTTGCGTCGGAGGTTTTCCAAGCCGCCCGGATCTGGGAATGGAGTGACCCTATTTGCGACTTGCGGCCTTCTGCTCAGGGCACCGCATAAAAATCGTGTAAGCAGAAACCCAACGGTTCTCGGGCCTGTCGGGTTTCTTCAAGATCGTGTAATTCCAAGTTCTCGAATATTTAATAAACGAATAGATTAAATCGGCCGAATCATGGAAAAAGTAGTAGCAGGACGCTAAAACCCGCATAAACAGTGCGTGTTTTTGCGATGGCGGAGAGGGGGGGATTGCAATCGTTGTTGTTGAGTGGGAGGTGAGCGTTGGTATGTCTCTTGTTTTCAACGGGGCTAGATGATTTGAAGTTATCTTCAGCATTCACAAGGACTTGAAATAGCCTCAAATCGCCCGAAATTGGTAGCAAGATTAGTAGCACATAAGTCGGCTGGATCTGCCCTCGTCCGTGTCACAGAAGGTCCGTCTCAGCCGCGATGTTGCGAACAGAGAAGAAGGGAGCAGCGGCGGTTTGCTAATCTAACCAACCCTGTCCTTGCTCATCGCTGTTCACGTCTTTTGTTAGAGTTACGAGCCCCCAGTTGCAGTGGAATGGCCCCTTTTGCGATCCTTTGGCCAGTGTTTGGCCAGCGACACATAACTTACTTAGCTTATCCTTGAACGTCGCCTATAAAATATCCCTTGTGGAAATACGATGTGAAGACAACTATCGCGGAAGCGCTCTATTTGTTACATAAGGGGCATTTGTAGGTACTAACTCAGTGGGCGAGCTGATGCCGTAGACCTGTCTGTTCGACGGCCAGCTTGTAGGCTACGTAGTATTTGTAAATGTTTCGGACGTAGGTGACGGTTTCCTGCCCGATGTCCTGGGCAGCTATCAGTTCAACGTTTTCGAACCAGACATCAGGATTGAGTCCGCTTTCTGCGGCCTGCCTGCGCAGGCGGGCCACGCGCGTCGGGCCGGCATTGTAGCTGGCAAAGACGAACATCGTGCGGTCCATGGGATTCAGCTTGGGGTCGTTGAAATAGGTGTCGGCGATGTTGCGCAGCATCTTAACCCCGGCGTGAATGTTGGCGTCGGCTACGCCCACGTTGGCGATGTTAATGGGTGAGGCGGCGGCGTATCTGGGCATGACCTGCATGATGCCCACCGCACCCCGCGGGCTGCGCAGGTTCTGGTTCAGCATGGATTCCTGGTAGCCCTGTGCGGCCAGCATTAGGTAATCAAAATTGTATTGCGCGGCATATTTCTGAAACAGCGCAATGGTGGCGCGAAACTTTTCCATCTCTTTGCCGGAGGTGGAGTTTTTCACCCACTTGGTATTCTTCAGGTAGCGACGCAAGA
>Ga0134128_10012057_pt1 | contig 10304 bp, 10 predicted proteins | sample KB31754_FD_96462 | JGI IMG/M metagenome (GOLD analysis project Ga0134128, IMG submission 96462) | Terrestrial soil microbial communities with excess Nitrogen fertilizer from Kellogg Biological Station, Michigan, USA - KB3-175-4 | ecosystem: Environmental > Terrestrial > Soil > Unclassified ...
CAGGTGCAGCGCCGCGGCGGCCGTGGAGTTCGGCGTCACGCTCATGATGTCGCGCTGCATGACATCGGAAATCGTTGGCGAGACGCTCGAGACGAACCGCGGCGCGGGCATGCCGAACGTGTTCAACACGAAATCGATCCGGTCGTTGGTATCTCCGCAGCGCGCGGCTACGGCCTCGGGCATGCCGGTGCGGCGCTTGAATTCGGCGTAGCCCACCGCCGAGCAAATGGCGTCGGTATCCGGATTACGATGGCCAATGACAAAGATTTCACTCATGCAATTAAATTCAAGTTATGCGTTTGGAATGGCCGAGCGCAAGGCTGGCAAGCGCGGAGAAGTGAAGAAGAATGACCCAGAACGTTGAATCCGAAGAGACGTTTAAAAAACGGCTTGCGAATCTTAAACAATGGGCGTTTGATTTGGCCATGAGAGAGGTGCGACTGATTTCCGTTGCGCTTGTCGCCGTTGGCCTGCTGGCTGGCGGTTGCGAATCCTTGCGTCCGCCAGCGCAGGACCGGGCGGTTTGGGAAGTGGAACAGGAGCAGAAACAATCCGATACCTCAGCGCAGGAGAACGGGATGGCAGATTTGCTGTATTGGATTGCGTATGATACGGCGTCGGTGTTGGTGCATTAGAATCGGTTCAGAAGCGCATGCTGCCCGAAAACTTTTCAGAAGATTCTGGTCCCGAGGCGTGGAAATGGCTTCGGATGAATCAAAACCCATCGGCTCTAGCATCGAATCGATTTGCTTCCACAGAAGAGGCGTTGGAATTTGTGGACAAACTTTATGCCATCGGCGCGAAACAAGTGATGGTCCCGAAGGATTCGATACAAGGCGATAAACAAAGGATCGAACATCAGGGCGGACCTTACGCGGATGCTCTCATCGTGGAGTTGGATCCGGAAGTGGATTCATCGGATCTCATTCGCTTGTGCGCAGAAGAAGTGGGCGCAGACGACGAAACGTTTTTAGGAGAGCCGATCGATGGCAGATGGCTCTATCTCTGGTGGGATTAGCTAGCGCCGTAGGCGCGACATATTTGTAGTTGCGCCCCAAAAAACACCAAGCCCCGTAGGGGAGGCATATTACGTGATGAACACCGTTGATGTCGCTCCTACGGAGCTTGTTTGTTTATGGAACCGAGTTCTACAAATATGTCGCGCCTACGGCGCTAGGACTAATGAGAACGTCCCCGACCGCCGGATAATCAATCCGGATACCCATCCGGATGCTTCTTGTGCCACGCCCACGCGGTCGCGACGATGTCTTCCAATTTCGGGAATTGCGGTTTCCAGCCCAGCTCGCGAATTGCTTTTTCGGCGGAGGCCACGAGCTTCGGCGGGTCGCCGGGGCGGCGCGGCTTTTCAATCGCGGTGATTTTTTTGCCGGTGACTTTTTCGCACATCTGGATCACCTGGCGCACCGAATAGCCGTCGCCGTTGCCCAGATTGTAGAAGCCGGTTTTTCCCGGTTGCAGACCGAGCATGTGCGCCTGCGAAAGATCGCGGATGTGGATGTAATCGCGGATGCACGTGCCGTCGGGCGTCGGATAATCAGTGCCGTAAATTTCGCAATTCGCCTTTTTGCCGAGCGCCACGAACAGGATGTTCGGGATGAGATGCGTCTCGATGCGATGATGTTCGCCGAATTTTTCACTGGCGCCCGCGGCGTTGAAATAACGGAAGGCGATGAACTCCAATTTGTAAATCTGCTGATACCAGATGAGCACTTTCTCGAACATCAACTTCGCCTCGCCGTAAGGATTGATCGGGCGTTGCGGCAAATCTTCCGTCATCGGGACGCGATCGGGCGGGCCGTAGGTGGCGCAGGTGGAGCTGAACACGAATTTCTTCACGCCGCATTCCACGGCGGCATCGGCGAGCTTCAGCGCGTTGACGAGGTTGTTGTGAAAATATTTTTTCGGATTTGTCATCGACTCGCCCACGAGCGCGCTCGCGGCGAAGTGCATGATGGCCTCGGGTTTCGTGGATTTGACGGCGTTGAGGATGTCGCCTTCCTGCTCGGGCTTGGCGAGAATGAATTTCGCGCGCGAATCGACCGCCGAGCGATGCCCTTCGGTCAGATTATCATAAACCGTGACGGAATGCCCCGCGTTCAGCAACTCTTCCGTGCACACCGAGCCGATGTATCCCGCGCCGCCAGTGAGAAAAACGTTCATGCGGGCGGAACGTAGCGCGGATGGACTGGGGGTTCAACGGGAATTTGGGCCATTGATGAAACGTGTTGCGTGTTGCGTGAATGCGTCAGATGGCCTCAACAATTGTTCACGTAACACGCAATACGCAACACGTCAGTTAATTTCCCTCATCCGAATACACGACGCCTGCCGGTCCTCATCAAAATTCTCGAGCTTTGGCACGATGCGCGCGCAATCGGCAATGGCATACGGGCAACGCGGATGAAACGGGCAGCCGCCGGGAGGATTAATGGGCGAGGGCGGATCGCCGGCGAGGATCACGCGCTCGCGTTTTTTCTCGCGCACCGGGTCGGGAATCGGCACGGCGCTCACGAGCGCCTTGGAATAGGGATGCAGCGGGCGCTCGAAAACTTTTGCGGCGGGTCCGAGCTCGACAATTTTTCCGAGATACATGACCGCGATGCGATCGGAAATGTGTTTCACGACCGAGAGATCGTGCGAAATAAAAATCAGCGTCAACTGCATCTCGCGCGAAAGCGTGGCGAGCAGGTTGATGATTTGTGCCTGGATGGAAACGTCCAGCGCGGAGACCGGTTCGTCGGCGACGATGAGTTTGGGTTCCACGGCGAGTGCGCGGGCAATCGCGATGCGCTGGCGTTGGCCGCCGGAAAATTCGTGCGGATATTTTTTCAGGAACCGCGGCGAAAGGCCGACTTTTTCCATGAGCTCACTCACGCGGCGCGGCATTTCGGCGCGCGGAATTTTCGCGTGCGTTTGAATCGCCTCCGCAAGCGTGTCGAAAACTGTCATGCGCGGATTGAGCGACGCGTAGGGGTCTTGAAAAATCATCTGGAAATCCGCGCGGGCATGGCGGAGTTCGGAGCCGCGCAATTGCGTCAGGTTCTTCCCGGCGAGGACGACGACACCTTCAGTCGCGGGAATTAATTGGAGAATGGTGCGGCCGAGCGTGGATTTGCCGCAGCCCGATTCACCGACAAGCCCGAGGATTTCGCCGCGCCGCAACGTGAGCGTCACGCCATCGACGGCTTTCACTGTGCCGATCTCGTGCCGGAAAATAATCCCGCGCTCCACCGGAAAGTGGGCTTTCAGGTCTTTGATTTCGAGAAAGGCGTCGGACATGGTTATCGGCTCTCGCCCGTTTTGCGGGACTTTTTTCTAATATAACATTTCGGGCAGATCGGAACTCCATCAATCCACCATCCCTGCTCGGCAAATGCCAAAGCCGCTTTCCAGGAGGCATCCGGATCCGAAAAAGTTTTGCGGTTAACTGAGATTGATCCCAAATCTCTGCAATACTTACATGGGAGTCGGAATGCTCCCATGGATTTCATGAGAAAAGCCTCAAGCTGTTCAGGTGTGGCGCGCGCAATCTTCATCCAATCACGGTCGTTTGCTCATTTAAATTAATTTCGCCCTTCTGCACGCGCAAACAAGCCGTCGCGTGGCCGGGCGCGATGTCTTTCAGGGCGACGGGTTGCTTGCATTGCTCCTCCATGAATTCACAGCGCGGTGCGAATGGGCAGCCTGCGATCGGACGCGACAAATCCGGCGGCATGCCGGGAATCGTGTAAAGCGACTCGCCTTTCGGTTGAAGCGCCGGAATGGATTTTTGCAAGGCGCGCGTGTAGGGATGCGCCGTGCGCGCGAACAATTCATCGGTCGTCGCGCGCTCAACGATGCGCCCGGCATACATCACCTGCACGCGCTGGCAAAAACCCGCGACCACTCCGAGATCGTGCGTAATCCAAATCACCGCCATGCCCAATTCACGCTGCATTTTTTTGACAAGATCGAGGATTTGTGCCTGCACGGTGACATCGAGCGCGGTGGTTGGTTCGTCGGCGATGAGCAATTCGGGCTTGGTGATAAGCGCCATCGCAATCATCACGCGCTGGCGCATTCCGCCCGAAAATTCGTGCGGATAACTGCGGATGCGATTGGCCGTATCCGGCACGCCAACTTCCGACAGCATCGCGATGCCGCGTTCGAGCGCGGCCGAATGGCTGATTTTTTCGTGAATCAACAGCGGCTCGATGAGCTGGTCGGAAATCCGCAGGTATGGATTCAGCGAAGTCATCGGGTCCTGAAAAATCATCGAGATGCGTTTGCCGCGGATTTTGCTCAGTTGTTCGGTCGAAGCCGTGAGCAAATCGATGCCGTCGAACATCGCCGTGCCGCCTTCGATTTTTTCCCGGGGGTTGCGGAATCAATCGCATCAGCGAGTAGCACGTGACGGATTTACCGGAGCCCGATTCGCCGACGATGCCGAGCGTGTCTCCCTTTTCGAGCGCGAACGAAACATCGTTCACTGCACGAACGACGCCATACCGCGTGTGGAACGACGTGCGCAGGTTGGAGACTTCGAGGAGCGGCATATCAATCCTTGGAGGCGCGCACATCGAGCGCATCGCGCAGGCCGTCTCCGACAAAGTTGAGCGAAAAAAGCGTGATCGCGAAAAAGAGGCTCGGGAAAATCAGGAGCCAGGGATATTCCTCCATGCTCTTGGCGCCGTCGTTGATGAGCGTGCCCCACGAACTCATGGGCGGCTGCACGCCGAAACCGAGGAAGCTGAGGAACGCTTCGAGCAGCATCACGCTGGGCACGATGAGCGTGCTGTAAATGATGACGATGCCCAGCACGTTCGGAATCATGTGGCGCAAAATAATGCGCCGCTTGCGCAGGCCGAGCGCGACGGCGGCTTCGACAAATTCCTGTTTCTTGAGCGACATCACCTGCCCGCGCACGATGCGCGCCATATCCAGCCATTCCACCGCGCCAATCGCGCCGAAGAGCAAATAAATGTTCCGCCCGAAAATCACCATCAGTAGGATCACGAAAATGACGAACGGCAGCGAATAAAGAATGTCCACGATGCGCATCATGACGACATCCACGCGCCCGCCAACGTAACCGGAAATGGAACCGTAGAGAACGCCGATGATGACGGAAACCGCGGTGGCGACAAGTCCGACCGAAAGCGAAATGCGCCCGCCGTAAAGCGTCCGCGAAAACAAATCGCGGCCTAGCACGTCGGTTCCAAACAGATGGTTCCAGCTTGGCGGAGTCGCGCCGATGGCGAGATTGGTTTGATCGTACGAATGAGGTGCGATGATCGGCGCCAGGAACGAAGCGATGGCCAGCAGCAGAACAAAGATTGCTCCGGCCACCGCCATTTTGTTTTGCCGGAGCCGATGCCACGCGTCCTGCCATAGCGATTGGCCGACTTCGACCTCGCTCGTGTGCTGCGTGACGTTGGGAAATTCGGCGCTCATTCGAAACGCAATTTTGGATTCAGCCAGACCTGGAGAATATCCACGACCAGGTTTGCAAAAATGGTCAGCGCGGCAAAAAACAGCACGGTCCCCATCACCATCGTGTAATCGCGATTAAATCCGGCCATGATAAAAAACCGGCCCAAGCCAGGAATTTGAAAAATAGTTTCAACAACGAGGGAGCCGGTGATGATGCCCGCGACCGCCGGACCGAGAAAAGAAACCACCGAAAGCACGCCGCCGCGCAACGCATGTTTCCAGACGATGCGCCATTCCGTGGCGCCTTTCGCGCGAGCCGTGCGGATAAAATCCTGGTTCAAAATCTCCAGCATCCCACCGCGAGTCAGCCTCGAGATATATGCCGTGTAATAAAGGCCAAGCGTAATAGACGGCAACACACGATCGCTTGGCAGATACCAACCAGACGTGTTGTACCAATGCAGGCAGATGCCGAAGAGAAGAATCAGCAACGGCCCGGTCACAAACGTCGGCAGACAAATGCCGAGCGTCGCCAGCGACATGGGCACGTAATCGCTCGCCGTATTTTTTCGCAGCGACGCGATGATCCCCGCCACCATGCCGACCACGAGCGCAAACGCGAGCGCGTAGCAACCCAGCTCCAGCGAAACCGGAAACGCGCCGGCAAGCAGTTCGTTGACCGTCCAACCCGCATACTTGAACGACGGGCCGAGATCGCCGCGCGCCAAATGTCCCATGTAGTCGATGTACTGCTTCCAGATTGGTTGGTTCAGGCCGTATTGCTTTTCAATCGCCAGCTTTATTTCCGGCGTTGTGACCTTTTCCGTGTCGAATGGCCCGCCCGGCATCATCTTCATCAGAAAAAACGAAACCGTCGCCACGATGAACAGCACCGGGATGGCTTCGAAAATTCGTTTGATGATGTAGCGGAGCATGTCGGCTATTTCGCTTTCTTCTCGAGATAAACAAATTTGTAAGGATGCCGATCCAAAATCGTGGGGTACCAGCCCTTCACTTCCGGACGAATCGCGCGCGTCGACGTGTAAAAATAAATCGGCAGAATCGGCAGTTCATCCATGAGAATCGCCTCAGCTTTTTGAAATACTTCCAAGCGCTGCTTCGGATTTGCGGTGCGTGAGGCTTCGTCAATCAGGCGATCATATTCCGGATTCGACCAACCGGTTTCATTGTTCCCGCCGTCCTTGAGCCACATGTTGAGAAATGTGTCGGGATCCACGTAATCGCCAATCCACGAGGCGCGGCAAATCTGGTAATCAAGCGTTCGTTGCGCATCGAGATAGACCTTCCATTCCTGATTCACCAACCGCACTTCGATGCCGAGTTTGCTTTTCCACATTTGCTGGATGGCCTCGGCAATCGTGCGATGCGCCTCCAGCGTGTTGTAAAGCAGTTCAATCGTCGGCATCCCTTTGCCGTCGGGATAACCGGCTTCGGCGAGCAGGCGTTTTGCTGCTGCTACGTCCTCTTTCACCAACGTGCGGCACGTGTAACCCGCGGTGCCCGGAGGCACGAGATTATACGCTGGGAGCTGGCCGCCGCGCGTGACGGTTTTTACGATGGCCTCCCGGTCGATCGACATGGTGAGTGCCTGGCGCACGCGTTTGTCGGTCAAAGGCGCCTTGGTGACATTGAATTTGTAAAAATAACAGCCGAGAAAGGCGTTGATGTGCAGCAGCTCGGGATAATGCTCCTTATAGTAATCAATTTTCGCGAGCGGCAGCGTGTAGGTCGCGTGCAATTGGCCGGAGCGAAACGCGCGTTCTTCCGTGTCGTCGCTCTCAATCGGATAAAAATTGATGCCGTTCAGCCGCACGTTCTCGCGGTCCCAGTAGGTCGGGCTTTTTTTGACCGCGACCACGTCATTCACGCGCCATTTCGAAAGCGCAAACGGCCCATTGCCGACAAAGTGCCCGGGATGCGTCCAGCGATTGCCGCGCAGATAAGGATCGCCGTATTTGCGCAGCACCTTCATCGGCACCGGATACCAGGCGTCGTTATTGATCAGCGAAAGAAAATAAGGCGTGGGATTTGCCAGCGTCACTTGAAACGTCAGATCATCCAGCACCTTGTAACCCACCTCATCGAAATTCTTCAGCTTGCCTTCATTGTAGGCGCGCGCGTTTCTCACCACCCAATGCATGTAGGAATATTCCGAGCCGAGCGAGAGCGTGAGAATGCGTTTGAAGGATTCGAGAAAATCAGTCGCCGTCACGGGGTCGTCGTTGGTCCATCTGCCATTCTTGCGCAAATGAAAGGTGTAAACTTTCTGGTCTGGAGAAAGGTCCCAGCTCTCAGCCGCGCCGGGAATCGGATGCAAGTCCACCGGATCTTCACTGACGAGCCCCTCCATCAGCGACATGACCACGTAATGATCCGTCTGGCCGGTAATCAAATGGGGATCCAGGTCTTGCGGCTCGCTGCCATTGCCGATGTTGATGATTTCCTCGCGGTCGCCGACATCCACCGGGGTTTGGCGTCCGCAACCGGGCAAGGCGGAAAGAGCGGCCATCGCCCCGAGCCCGCGAATGAAGCGGCGGCGCGAAAGATGGCTGAATTCAAACTGCATCAAGTATTCGACAACTAAGAAACGTTATTTCTCGAAAAAAGCAATGGGGGATTGCTGATTGGATACGACAGAAACCGAGGGTCAAATGGGTCAACGACATTCGGAATATGGATGGTAACGCCGGTGGATGTGAGGCGAAATCCCCTCACCCCGGCCCTCTCCCCGCTTGGGCGGGAAAGGGAGACGGAGCGCGTTTCGATTGTTTGACCCTCAGTTTCAGTCGCATCCTTGCCGATTCACGCCGGCTGCGGCCCATCCGAGTCCTGAATATAAGTCCTGCCGCGATAAAATCCGGCGACGACCACGAATATCAACGCGGTCACAAACATCACGGCCGCAAAAAAGAAAAAATAATTCGCGCCCGTCAGTTTTTCCGTGCCGTCGGGATTCTGGATGAAAACGTTCACCGCGAAGACAAAAAAATTCCCGAGGGCGATCGCACCCAGATACGTGCACATGACGAGCGACTTCATTTTCTTCGGCGCCTGGGTGTAGGCAAATTCCAAATGCGTGACCGAAACCAAAACTTCCGAAGCGGTGAGCACTAGGAATGCCAGGATTTGCCAGAGAATTGCGGGATGCTCCCCGGCGTCGATGCGCGTCTGAATCCAGGCGACAATCAAAAACGCAATCACGACCGCGAACAATCCCATGCCGATCTTGCGCAGCGGCGTCAGACGAAACACTTTATCGATGGCCGGATAAACCGCATACGAGAACAGCGGCAGCATGATCAAAATGAAAATCGGATTCACCGTTTGAATCTGGTCCGGCAGCCATTCGTGCCCGAACAGATGGCGGTCCATTTTTTCCGCCTGGACAATCCATGAGGAAAAATTTTGCTGCCACAGCGCCCAGAACATGGCGGCGAACGGCACGACGATGAGCAGGTTGCCCAATGATTTCAAAGTTTCGCGATTGGCAAATTCGTGGAAGTAATTTCGCAAGCCCACCGGCGGAATGTGAACGATCTTTTTTCGCCCAGCCCAAAAGATGATGGTCGCGATCACCATGAAAACGCCCGGGATTCCAAACGCAGGCTTCGGCCCGTATGCCTTCAGCATCCAGGGAATCAGCAACGTTGAAAACGCCGAGCCCGCGTTGATGGAAAAATAAAACCAACTGAACACTTTCGGCAGCAAGTGCTGGTTGCTGGGACCGAACTGGTCGCCCACGTTGGCGCTGACGCACGGTTTGATGCCGCCCGCGCCCAGCGCGATCATCGCCAAGCCCGCCATGAGTCCGGCGCGCGTGTCGTTGAGGGCCAGCGTGAAATGGCCGAAGCAATAAACGATCGAGAGATAAAGAATCGTGCGATATTTGCCGATCAGGGCGTCCGCCAAAAAAGCCCCGAGCACTGGAAGAAAATAGGCCAGCGAAACAAACAAATGATACCACGCGTCGGCTTTTGTTCCGGTTAGATGATCGGGGTGGCCGGAGGAATCCATCATGTATTGCGTCATGAAAATGACGAGAATGGAATTCATCCCGTAATAACTGAAGCGCTCGGCGGCTTCGTTCCAGACAATGTACGGAATGCCCGGCGGCAGTTTGTCGGTCTTCAAAGGAACGGTCGAGTAGCCAGAGCCGGCCGTGGCGGAAGGATTGGTAGCCATGCGTATGCCTCTCCTGCGTACGGAAAAATCGCGCCGATGTCCAGACTGGAAAAGGCAAATGACGAATTACGAATGACAAATGGCCAAAATGATCACGAAAGGCCATGCCGCATTTGCTATTTTGTCATCGGCATCAGTCCGCCAATGCCGACAAACCCTCTTCCATCGTTTCACACGTTACGATTGAAACGCAGCGGCGATAGTGAAAGAGAGACATAATGCTCAAGCCGATATCCTGCTCCGGATGGACAATAATTCGCACGACCTTTTGGACGCCGGCCTCGTTAAGCAGATCCATCACCTCTTCAATGTCCGGAGCGGTGGCTTGTTCAATGGATTTCACGCCGCTGAAATCGCTCAGCAGTTTGAAGCCGGGCTTCAGCTCTGCCAGCAACAATGGCAAGTCATTTTTCCAGCGCGTCGTTTCGCTCCTCGTCACGCTTCCGGAAAATGCGAATCTGAGAAGGTTTTGCGAGGAATCCGCGTTAGCTTGAAACATTGGGACGTTGGTCAGTTAAATACGTTAAGTGGTTAAATGAGTGTTGCTGCCATCAAACGCAGCACTATTTTTTATCGGCGGGTGGTTTATTGATGCCAAGCTTTTTCAGGAACGGATCGAGCGAACGCGGACGGCCAAGGAATTTCTCGATGGAAATATTCACGTCGCG
>Ga0134128_10012058_pt1 | contig 10303 bp, 7 predicted proteins | sample KB31754_FD_96462 | JGI IMG/M metagenome (GOLD analysis project Ga0134128, IMG submission 96462) | Terrestrial soil microbial communities with excess Nitrogen fertilizer from Kellogg Biological Station, Michigan, USA - KB3-175-4 | ecosystem: Environmental > Terrestrial > Soil > Unclassified ...
CCTCGTGGATCGGAATGATCTCATGCACGAAGCTCGAGGAGGGGCACTGGCCCAGAATCGGCTGACAAGCCGCGTCCGGACCATGTTTCGGGTGCACCAGGGGTTTCATCTCCGCAAACTGTTCCTGCTCGGTGGAGCCGTTCAGGGCCGTAGTTAAGGACAGGCCACCAGCGATCACCTGCGTAAGAGCGTCGAAGTATCCGGTGCCTACGAAGCGCTGGTGCTTCACGGCCTGGTATCCGTACTCCGCTTCCCGGCTGAATTCTTTTTCCTGCAGCCGGGAATACGCGGTCATACCGCTATCTTTGTAGCCCCGCGCCAGTTCGAACATGCTCAGGTTCAGGGCATGGAATCCGGCCAGGGTGACAAACTGGAACTTGTATCCCATCCTGGCCAACTCCGGCTGGAAACTGGCGATGCTTGCATCGTCGAGCTTCTTCTTCCAGTTGAACGAGGGCGAACAGTTGTAAGCGAGCAGTTTGCCGGGATACCTGGAATGGATGGCTTCTGCGAACCGGCGCGCTTCTTCCACGTTGGGTTCCGAAGTTTCACACCAGATCAAGTCCGCATAGGGGGCGTAGGCGAGACCGCGCGCAATGGCCGAGTCCAAACCTCCGCGAATGTGGAAGAAGCCTTCCGGTGTCCTTTCTCCGGTGACGAACTCCCGGTCCCGCGGGTCGATATCGCTGGTGAGGAGATGGGCGCTGTTGGCATCGGTACGGGCCATGATGAGAGTCGGCACGCCCAGCACGTCGGCGGCCAGGCGAGCCGCGACCAGCTTTTGAATGGCTTCCGAGGTCGGCACCAGGACCTTCCCGCCCAGGTGTCCGCACTTCTTGGCGGAAGAAAGCTGATCTTCAAAATGCACACAGGCGGCGCCAGCCTCGATCATCGCCTTCATCAATTCGAAGGCATTCAGGCTGCCGCCAAATCCGGCTTCGGCATCGGCGACGATGGGAGCCATCCAGTGGATGCCGTTGTTGTCATCCATGTGGTGGATCTGGTCGGCGCGCACCAACGCGTTGTTGATCCGACGGATTACATTGGGCACGCTGTCGGCCGGATACAAACTCTGGTCGGGATACATATGGCCGGAGTTATTCGCATCCGCTGCCACTTGCCAGCCGCTGAGGTAGATCGCTTTCAGCCCGGCCTGCACCTGCTGTACCGCCTGGTTGCCAGTGAGGGCGCCGAGGGCAGGCACATACTCTTCGTGGTGCAACAGCCACCACAGCCGCTCCGCGCCCATGCGCGCCAGCGTGTGCTCGACCTGGAAGGAGCCCCTTAACCTCTCCACCTGTTGGCTGGAGTAGGGACGCTTTGTGCCCCTCCAGCGGTTGTCGCTGTGCCAGTATTTCGTCAGTTCTGCGGTGTTCAGAGTGTGCATGGTTGCGGTGTCCTGTCCGGCGTGCCGGCTCAAGGAGAAGTAAACCGCAATCGCGCCCAGGCCACAAACCGTGTGGTCCGCATTGACCAGGTCGTCCGCTTCGGACTAGTCAATCGGCGCCGGCGGAACGCGACCCATTAAGATGTAGGATATGACAACCACCACCACAGCCCTCCGCACTGACGTTGAGATGCAAATTCTTACTCCGGAAGCGAGCGCTTTCCTGACCAAGCTGGCGCGTGAGTTTGAAGCCCGCCGCCAGCAACTTCTGGCCCGCCGCCGCGCCCGCCAGCAGCAGATCGACGCCGGCCAGTTTCCCGATTTCCTTCCCGAAACCGCCCACATCCGCCAGGCCGAATGGACGGTTGCGCCTATTCCGCACGATCTGCTCGACCGCCGGGTGGAGATTACGGGCCCGGTGGACCGCAAGATGATCATCAATGCGCTGAACTCCGGCGCCGACGTCTTCATGGCGGATTTTGAAGATTCCAATTCGCCCACCTGGCAGAACAATCTCGAAGGTCAGTTCAATCTGCGGGACGCGGTGGAGGGCACCATCAGCTACGTCAGCCCGGAAGGGAAGCGCTATAACCTCAATTCCAAGGTGGCAACGTTGCTGGTGCGGCCGCGAGGCTGGCATCTTGTGGAAAGGCATTTCGAGGTGGATGGTGCGCCCATCTCCGCTTCTCTGTTTGATTTCGGTCTTTACTTGTTTCACAACGCGCAGAGTCTCATCCGTAAGGGAACCGGCCCCTACTTCTATCTCCCCAAGCTGGAGAGCCATCTCGAAGCTCGCCTGTGGAACGACGTCTTCTGCTACGCGCAGGATGAACTCGGCATCCCCCGCGGCACCATCCGCGCCACCGTCCTGATCGAGACGATTCTGGCCGCTTTTGAAATGGACGAAATCCTCTACGAGCTGCGGCAACACTCTTCCGGCCTGAACTGCGGCCGTTGGGACTACATTTTCAGTTTCATCAAGAAGTTCCGGAACCACCCGGCCTTCGTGCTGCCCGACCGCTCGACTGTGACCATGGAAAAGCATTTTCTGAAGTCTTATGTGGATCTGCTGATCCGGACCTGCCACCGCCGCGGCATTCACGCCATGGGCGGAATGGCGGCACAGATTCCCATCAAGAATGATCCGGCGGCCAATGAAAAGGCGCTGGACAAGGTGCGCCAGGACAAACTGCGTGAGGTCCAGGCCGGACACGACGGCACCTGGGTGGCCCATCCCGGCCTGGTGCCGGTTGCCAAAGAAATCTTTGACGCACACATGAAGGAGGCGAACCAGATCGGTTGCCGCCGCGAGGATGTGCACGTCACCGCCAAGGACCTGCTCGCCGTGCCTGAAGGCGAGATCACCGAAGAAGGTCTGCGCTGGAACATTGATGTGGGCTTGCAGTATCTGGAGTCGTGGCTGCGCGGATCGGGCTGCGTTCCCATCTACAACCTGATGGAAGACGCTGCCACCGCCGAAATCTGCCGCGCCCAGGTATGGCAATGGGTGCGCCACCGAGCCACGCTCAGCAACGGCCGTCCGGTGACCCAAGAGATGGTCCGCGAGGCGATTGCGGAGCAGAAAAACAAGCTGAAGGGCAGCCGCATGGCAGAAGCGGCCGAGATCTACGAGCACATGATGACCAGCCCGGATTTCGCGGAATTCCTGACTTTGGTGGCTTATGATTACATCGACTAGGAATACGCAGAACGCCGGCGTGCAAGATGAGCCCCAACTTCACCGAGATCTCGGATGAATTTCTAGCGCAGCTCAAGGAGGACCTGGTGTGCCGCCGCGTGGGACGCGGCTTGGCGCGCCTGGAAGAGCGCCGTGGTCTGCTGAGCTCGTTCGATCCGGGGCAAAGAAACGCCGCGGCCTTCGCCGGCTATCTGGCGCAGTGGGTGGACGTCGGCTACCAGCGTCCCGGACTGGTCAAGGAAATTGTCGCCCGTTTCTCCAAAGCTGTGCGCGCCCGCTTGCCTCTGCATGACTACCTGTATTTGCGCATGGCGGAGGGCATGGTGGCGATGGCCGAAGAGTCAAAGGATGAGGCCCTGCGGCACTGTGATTTTGTCCTGAGTCTGGCGGCCGAGACCGACGACAACGAACTCCTGGCCATCGCCAATTTCTGGAAGGGCCGCTGCCTGCGCATGAAGGGAGAGTACGACCAGGCACTTGCGTTTGCGGTGAAGGGCAGGGAACTGGCCTCCGATCTCGGCCATCAGCCAATGGCCGCCGTCATGCGCGTGCTGGAGAGCTGGCTCTTCTTTCAAAAAGGAGACGCCGAGCAAGCCACCGAGATTCTGGAAGAAGCCGAAGCCATCCTCAGCCAGACCGATGATTTCCTTACCTTGGGCAACATTCATTCCTCGTATGGCCGGATTGCGCGCCGCCAGGGACGCTACCAGCATGCCATTGACAGTTTTACCAAGGCCATCGCGCAGTACAAGAAACGGGATCCTCTGCATCGCAACGTGGCGCGCTCACTGAACAACATGGCGTATGTGAAGCGGCTCATCGCCCTGCAATTGCGACGTAAGATTGATGCCGAGGCGGCCCGCCGCCGCAAGGCCGCCACCCGTGGACGTGCCAGCAATGGCCAGGGCAAGCCGCAGTATCGCGGCCGCTTTGAGCAACTCCGCCAGGAGGCTCTGGCCGAACTCGCGGAAGCTGCCGCCATCTACGAGCAGTATGAAAACCACCACGGCCTGGGCAGCGTGCACCTGAACTACGCCTATCTCCATTTGGACAACGGCGACCTCGAACATGCCGAGTCGGCGGCGAAGACCGCCTTTCGCCTGGGCGAAGAAAAGCGTGACCACATCCTGATGGCCCGGGCGCGCCTGCTGCTCTGCATGATCGAAAACGCCCGGGTGGAGGAAGGGATCGGCGAAAGCACCGAACCCGGCAACCACGCCCGCCTGGCCCAGGATTTCGCTCACGAAGCCAGCGAGTTGGCCAGACACACCCAGAACCGGCGTTTACTTGCCCATACCCACGTTTGGCAGGGCCTGACCTACTGCAATCGCTTCTTTGACGATCCGGACGCGGCACGGCGATGCTACGACCAGGCTGTTACTCTCACCAAAGGCGACCACACTGACAGTGCCTGGGAAGACCTGCAGACGCTGAAGGCCAACGTTGTGCGGAGCGGCAGCGTGAATCCCACTCTGCGCGCCTGGTCGCAGGGCTCGGTGGGTGACAAAACTTTCCAGCAGATTAGTGAAGAGTTCGCCGAACTGATCATTCCCAAAGTCTGGGAACGCGAAGGTCGGAAGATTTCACGTGTGGCGGCGCGCCTTTCCGTATCACCGAAGAAAGTCCGGCGTATCCTGAGCCGAGTGGGACGGCGAAAGCCGCGGGGAGAGTAGGTGTCCTCCCTAGGCTGGGGGCATCGGGGCTAAAAAAGACGAGGGCGAAATAGAGCCCGCGCCCGCCTTTGAACGTTGCATGGCAGATGTCTTCCGCCACCAAAGAAGGCCGCAGCCCGGCATTCATCCTCAGACTGGGCAAATCCCGCAACTCTACTCGCAAAGCCCGGAGACACTAAGAGTGTGACCTCGGCCCACCATACCTCGAGGGCGGATTGAGGCAGCCCACATCCGGCGCGCGCGGTTATTTGGACTGTAGAGTCTTGATATAGCTGACCAGGTTTACAATCCGCTGGTCCACTTCACTTGCGTGGCCCGCACTGATTGTCCAGAACAGTTTCCCCCAGACCGGCATTTCTTTGCTGCCGTGCGCCGCTACATGGGCATCGCCACGAATGGCGGAGCCGACCTTGATTGCGGGATAGGTTCCACCGTTTTTCTTGCTCAACATTGTGAGGTCGGCGGGCGGGGTCTTCAGGGCGTCGGCCGCGGGACCGTTGCCTTTACCTTCCGTGCCATGGCAGACGGCGCAATAGTTGGTGTACATCTCTTTGCCCGAAGCCGGTGACGTCGGCTGAATAGGCACGTGCTGGATGGTCTTTTTGGGCTGTTCCTGCGCTCCTGATGTGAGCGCGAACGCCGACATTACCATCAGCACTTGGATGACTCTTCGCACGAGCATAGGTTTCTCCTTGCACCACATGACGTGGAGTGAATCGCAATTTCGTTTTTACTTCGAAAACGGCAACGATTGTATACCCAGCTGGCCGGTTCGTGACATTGATGGTTTCTTTCCCCTTCAGGTCTTTTCTGTTCTCGGCGAGCAGAATTCGACACTCCGACGGCTCCTGGAATCAGTGATATATACTGTGTCGCAGCCCGGAACCCGCCTGCAAGGCAGGTGCCGGTCGCGATCGCAGTTTCGAGTTCATCCATGTCACCGCATAGAAGTTTTCTTTGGAAAATGCGCGATGAGCGCTCCACTATTCCGCTCCTCATTGGATAAGTCCTTATGTCCCAAATGCGGAAAGACATTTTCACCGACCGCTGGGTCATCGTGGGGCAGAACGACCGGATCCAGCCTGGCGACTTTCATTTCGAGAAATTCAGACGTGACACGGCCTTCTGCCCATTCTGTGAGGGCAATGAGGCCGCGACACCGCCAGAAGTCTTCGCAATCCGAAATCGAGGGTCTTCTCCTAACGGGCCGGGATGGTCGGTTCGAGTGGTGCCCAATTCCCAACCGCGGCTGAAGATAGAAGGTGAACTGGGACGGCGTGCCGAAGCGTTACACGACCTGATGAACGGCGTGGGTGCGCACGAGATCATTGCGGAGACTGTGCGGCATGACCGGAGCCTGCATGAACTGGAAATCGAAGAAATTTCTGACGTCATCAGAGCTTACATAGCTCGCATCGTCGACCTTGAAGGGGACACGCGTGTGCGCTATGTGTTGATCTTTAAGAATTACGGTGTAGGAGCAGGCGCGCACAGCATTAGTCATTCCATCTCGCAGCTGATGGCCCTCCCGGTAACGCCGCGCGCCATCAAGACGAAACTCATGATCGCTCGTGATTACTTTGCTCGGAAAGAGCGCTGCTTATACTGCGACGTGCTCCAGCAGGAGCTGAGAGGAAGGAGGCGGCTGATTGCCGAGAATGAAGATTTCCTTGCATTTGCTCCTTTTGCGTCGCGCTTTCCCTTCGAGATGTGCGTGTTCCCGAAATTTCATAGCAGCACTTTCAGCCGGATCAGTGCAGCCCAAATTGAAAACCTGGCTCGGATCATGCGCGATGTACTGCAGAAATTGGAGCAGCGCATGGACGGGCCGCCCTACAATCTATCCCTCCACGACCGTCCCTTTCCCCGCCAAAGAGGGGGCTATTGGAAGACAATCGAGGAGGACTTTCATTGGCATATAGAAATCTTGCCCCAAATTTCTCATATCACCGGATTCGAGTGGGCCTCCGGATTTTTCTATAATCCGGTTCCGCCGGAGGCGGCTGCTCGTCATCTTTTGCTTGTTCCCTTCGTCTGACCTCATTGGTTTTCTTGGGTCGGGGAAAAACAGCGGAGTGCGGCGCATATTGGACCGCCATCACCCCGGGTGGCAAGCTGCTCTTCTCTCGTGGCGACGGTCATCAGTTGAACGTGGTCGTCGCTGACGACGTATGGCTGTCGCTGCGCTCTTGCCCGGCGAATGCCAATTTAGAAAATCTGGCAGGTCGCTGGCGCTTCTGCTATGTCAATCCGGCGCGGTGCACCATTGGCAACGATCTGGACCGCAAAACTTGTCGCCGAGCTGGACGTTTCATTCCGAATCAGGTGTTCGTCATCTCCGCTATCCACCAGCGTCGGACCATTTGCCGTGCCTGGGCCATACACCTGGGGCGTACAGTCGGCATGATACTGAGTTACCTGTCCGGACGTGATGATGATCAGGCTGTGACCAGGGTGCTTATGCCAGCCTGTACTCCCAGCGGGCAGCCACGTATTGCTTTGCACGTACAGGTCTGACGGTCCCTTAGTCTTTTCGAATGAGAACCAAGTGTCGCCAGGGAATCCCGGAGCAAGCTGTTGAAGCTGGTCCTTTGTGAGTTGGTTGAAGACTTGGAATTCGGAGAACGTCCCTTTTACGAGTGTGGTGCCCGTGAATCCTTGAGCTGGGGTCGCCCGGGCGGATTGCGTCTGATAGAGGGTCGCGCTCACAAGTGCGGCAGTGCACAGTACCAACCACATTAGTTTTCGTCGCATGTTTGACAGACCTCCAAAGTCTGAGTGTGATCGCAGTTATCTTCGATCGCACTCAAGGATTGCAATGCAGGTTCTGTAAAGACGGAGTAAATGTTGTGTAAATCCCTAAGTTGCTGGCACGGTTGCTTCTTTGCGGATCGTGGAGCATCATTTCAGTACCACATGTCAAAGAATATCCGGGGGATTTACGGCCCCACAATTCCAATTCGGTGATTTCACCCTTGATCTGTCCCGCTACCAGCTCCAACGGGATACACGTACGGTTCGCCTGGAAAAGCTCCCGATGGAGTTGCTCATTCTTTTGCTCCAGCGGCGTGGGGAGCTGGTGTCCCGCGACGAGATCGCTGAGCGTCTTTGGGGTAAGGACGTCTTTCTTGATGTCGATCACAGTATCAATGTCGCTGTCCGCAAGGTCCGCGCAGCGCTGAGGGACAACCCAGAGAGGCCTCGTTTTGTTGAAACCGTGGTCGGAAAAGGGTACCGCTTTGCCGCGTCGGTGATCTGCAATAACGGCGATGCCGACCTGCAGGTGCAGCCACTTCCGCCGCCAGCCCAGCCCGCTTCAGGTTCGGCGCGGTTAACCACAGAAAACAGATCGGTTTCTACCCGCCTGAAGGTGCTGCTCGGCGGAGCTGTTGTGCTGGCAATTTTCATGATTGCTCTAGGGCTGAACCGCGGCGGGGGTAAAGGCGTCAAGCCACCGCCCATCAGGTCGCTGGCGGTACTGCCTTTGAAAAATCTCTCCGGCGATACTACCCAGGAATACCTTGCTGATGGTATGACTGAATCGCTCATCGGACGCCTCTCCGGGATTCACGATCTGCGTGTCATTTCCCGCACATCGGTGATGCACTTTAAGGACACACAGACCTCGGTGCCAGAGATTGCTAAGGCACTGCAAGTCGATGCCATCTTCGAAGGGTCGGTAATACGAGAGGGCAGTCGGATTCGCGTGCACGCACAGCTGATTCGCGGTGCAACCGACGAACACTTCTGGTCGGAAACCTACGATCGCGACCTGCAAGACGTGCTGGCTCTCGAGAGCGAAGTGGCGCAATCCATTTCCGCAAAGGTTCAAGCAACAGTTAGTGGCAAGGAGCAAGAGCGGCTTGCGAAGGTGCGGTCCGTCTCGCCAGAAGTGTACGAAGATTACCTAAGGGGCCAGTTTGCCCTGGCGAAAAGCAATGACAAGGCAGGCGACGATGAAAGTATCAAATACTTCCGGCAGGCACTCGACAAAGACCCGACGTTTGCCCCAGCTTACGTCGGATTAGCGGAGGCCTATACATCGTTGGGCACCATTTTTGTCGGTGTACCGCCTGAGGAGACGCGCCCGAAAGCCATCATCGCCGCCAGAAAGGCGCTAGAACTCGACCCCGATCTCGGTGAGGCGCACGCCCAATTGGCAATCGTTCTTCAACAAGAGTGGCGCTGGTCCGATGCTGAGGTCGAATTCCAGCGGGCTCTCGAATTGAACCCGAGCGGCGGGGATGCGTACGCTGGATCTGCTTATTGGCTGATGTGTCAGGGACGTACGCAAGAAGCTATAGCCTGGGCGCAAAGGGGCCGGGAGCTGGATCCGCTTGCGATCAACGGTATTAATGAAATTCTGTTCCAATCACACCGTTATGACGAAGCGATTCGAGAGTCGAATGCTGTATTGGCAGTGCGGCCCGATGACGGAGGCGCGCTTTGGATCAGCGGTGCAGCGCTCATTGCCAACAACCAGCCTGCAGATGCAATCTCGCCGCTGGAGAAGATAGTTTCTATTTCACACGGCAGCCCTGCTGCAACCGGCGTGCTAATCCGCGCCTATGCCCATGCGGGACGACGAGCCGACGCGCTTCGGCTGCTTGCGGAATTAAAGCACCGCCGGGAGTCAGGATACGTTCCCGCCGGAGCCTTTGTGAATGCTTATTTAGGGCTTGGCGACAATGAGCAGGCCTTTGCCTGGCTTGAGCAGGCTTATAGGGAACACTCCAACATTTTGATGTTCCTCAAAACGCATCCCTACTTCGACCCTCTTCGCAGCGACCCTCGTTTTCAGGATCTGGTTCGTCGAGTCGGGCTTAACTAGTCTCGACTTATCCGGGTTTTGAGACGATCTGACAATTTGTGTCGAACCCAAGGGGATTTGTGGCGCGACTTCGGCACCCGCTTGGCCCGGCATTGTGCCCCTTCAATCTAAGCGTAGTTTGGATGGGGTTCTGGGGCCGCTGGACTCGAGTCTCAGTTGCTCAGTTTTTGGATGAGAATTTTTGCGATCCGCTCAACAGGATATTCAGACAGACTCAGATATCCGATCGTTGGCTGCAGTCCGGGCAATTCGGCACTAGTTTCTGGGTGCATGTGATTGTCGCTACGTCCCGTGGTGACCTGCATCACAGAAGAACCCCTCGGGTTCGACATAAGAACAGAGTGTAGGCGGTGGGTTGACATTCCACAATCTGGAATTGGTGCGCAGAGCGCGATTTCAAGGAAATGGAGCAGGCCGCATGATCGCAAAAGATAGGGCCGAATCCAAAGTCATCGTTCATACAACGGGGCACGACCGCTTCACTATTGAGGGCAACGTTAGCCCGGGCTTCGAAGCTGTTCGCGAGGCCTTCGCTGGGAACTTTATTCGGCGACGCGAGCTGGGCGGGGCCTGCTGCGCCTTTCACCGCGGCGAGAAGGTCGTCGACCTGTGGGGTGGTATCCGAAACAGGCAGACGGGCGAGCCTTGGGAGAAGGACACTATGGTCATCGTCTACTCCGCCACTAAAGGCTTGGCGGCGTTGACGCTCGCCA
>Ga0134128_10012059_pt1 | contig 10303 bp, 8 predicted proteins | sample KB31754_FD_96462 | JGI IMG/M metagenome (GOLD analysis project Ga0134128, IMG submission 96462) | Terrestrial soil microbial communities with excess Nitrogen fertilizer from Kellogg Biological Station, Michigan, USA - KB3-175-4 | ecosystem: Environmental > Terrestrial > Soil > Unclassified ...
AGAAATTGCCACTACCTTCTGCACATGCAATTGCAGGAAATCACTGCCGACAGCCTGACGGCGCGACTGAAATGCCATGTCGGCAATATCAGCCGCCACAAGCTCCGGACCGAGTTCGGAAAGCTTTCGTAACCCCTCTATATCGGGAACGGTCTCGATATCAAAAACAAGTACGGGTATCATGCTGATTCAACCCGGCCAAGATTCAGGACTTTGTCCGTTGCGTACATATAACCTTCGCGGTACATGGCTGTCTCGCTCAGGCCGGGAAAACACCGGTGGAAAGATAGCGGTCGCCGCGATCGCAGACGATCGAAACAATTATCGCGTTGTGTACTTCGGCAGAAATCTTGAGCGCAGCAGCCAGCGCACCCCCTGACGAGATCCCGGCAAAGATCCCCTCCTCGCGTGCCAGCCGCCGGGTCATATCCTCGGCCTCAGCCTGAGAAACCAGCATAATGCAGTCTACCCGACTGGCATCGTAGATTTTAGGCAAGTACGCTTCCGGCCATTTCCGGATGCCGGGAATCTGGGCGCCTTCTTCCGGCTGTACGCCAATGATCTGAATTGCCGGATTTTTTTCCTTGAAATATTTGGCGCAACCCATAATTGTACCGGTAGTGCCCATGCTGCTCACCAGATGGGTAATCTCCCCCCCGGTATCGCGCCAGATCTCGGGCGCGGTGCCTTCATAATGTGCACGCGGGTTATCCGGGTTGGCAAACTGATCAAGAATGATGCCGCGACCCTCGTCACGCATACGCTCGGCCACATCCCGCGCCTTCTCCATGCCGCCCTCTCGGGAGGTCAACACAATTTCCGCTCCGAATGCCTTCATGGATTGACGGCGCTCTATACTGAGGTGCTCCGGCATCACCAGTATGATGGGGTAACCCATGATCGCCGCTGCCATCGCCAGGGCAATACCGGTATTGCCGCTGGTAGCTTCTATCAGCGTATCTCCCGGCCTGATATCTCCGCGCTCTTGCGCACGCGTAATCATCGACAATGCCGGCCGATCTTTTACCGAACCTGCGGGATTATTGCCTTCCAACTTAGCGAGAATGACGTTGCTGCTTTTTCCCGGCAGGTGCTTGAGTTTTACCAGGGGCGTGTTACCCACAAAGTCTTCTATGGATTTAAACATGGTCGGTTAATTCGTAAAGAATCGTGACGGCTTATCGCATGCGCAGGCAAGCGCTGAAACCCACTATAAAAAAATATAGGCGTCGTGGCAGGACGCTCCGGTGAATCATGAATCATTCCCGCAAACTTACCTGGCATTCGATTTTTTTTCTTCCCTGGAAGCCGGTTTGTTTTCCTTCTGAACCGCAGTGGTTCCGCCAACGGTAATGTCCTTGCGAAGTCGCTTCATGGTACTCGGCCCGATGCCATGAACTTTCTCCAGATCGCTCGGCGATTTAAACGGACCATTCTTCTTGCGATGATCGACAATGGCTTTGGCTTTGGCCGGGCCAATTCCCTGAAGGGTCTCAAGCTCGGCCTGAGTTGCGGTATTAATATTGACAGCAGCGTAGACTGTACCGGTAAACATGAACAGCGCAACAATAAGCAGAAACAGTCTCATAGTTCTCCTTAGGGTAACGATTATGATACGGTCAGGCTAGCCTTTCTGCGCCCACCTATGGAACAAAAAAGTATTCGCCGAAAGGTAAAAGTTATACAACGTCCTTCTTATGCAAGGTGCAGTTCAAAGACGGATGGGCCCCTGACAAATTACGCCTGACCCAGGGTCAATACATGCGTACGGGTGTTGGTCAACCAAAGCTTATCGCCGCATCAATTAGAACGGAATATCGTCATCCATGTCGTCAAACCCGCTGTTGCTCCTTGTAGTGGGTTTACTGCCGGATGGATTCGGTGCAAAACTACCCTCCTCCCTCTCTCCCCCTTCGTAACTATCACTTCCCGGTTTGCTGCCCAGCATTTTCATATCGCTGGCGATGATCTCGGTGGTGTAGCGCTCAAGGCCTGCCTTGTCGGTCCATTTACGGGTTTCCAGCCGCCCCTCGACATACACCGGGCGGCCTTTCTTCAGGTATTCACCGGCGATTTCGGCGAGTTTTCGATAGAATGTGACGCGATGCCATTCGGTTTTTTCCTGCTTCTCACCATTTTTGTCTTTCCAGGTTTCCGTGGTCGCCAAAGTGATGTTGGTCACCGCGTCGCCATTTGGCATGTAGCGGGTCTCCGGATCTTTGCCGAGATTGCCGATGAGTATGACCTTGTTGACTGATGCCATTACGCTTCTCCCCCAAGTAATTGAACAACTCCTTTTTCGTCAAAACCCCTCATATCCACTTTCAAGTAAGCCACGCCTTCGCTTGCCAGTACCAGCGCCTCATGCACACCGGGTAGCGCCGCCAGTTGGCGGGACAGTCCGCTGGCTTTGCCTGTATCCATTTCCGCCACGTGGTACATTCGGGTACGTACGGCGGCAGGTGCTTTCATGGTGGCGGCAAATAGCAGCCATAATGTCAGGAGAATGCCGCAAAACGCAAACAGTGCGGAGCTGCCATGATGCTCAAACAAATAGCCGCCGGCGGTCGCACCGATAAACGCACCGAGAAATTGGACACTGCTATAGACGCCTATGGCCGTACCCTTCGCGCCGACCGGCGCAATCTTGGAAATGAGCGAGGGCAAGGTTGCTTCCAGCAAATTGAACGCGGTAAAGAATACCAGCAATGCTGCCGCTGTTCCCCACAGAGATTCGAACGTATACGCCAGCAATGCCTGGCTCGCCAGCAGCAACGCTACCGCAATGACAAAAACCGGTTTGAGTTTTGCTTTCTTTTCCGCATAGATGATTGCCGGAACAATCAGGACCATGGAAAGGAGCAATACCGGAAAATATACCTGCCAGTGAGAGTCTGCCGCCAACCCCGCCTTCCGCAACGATAACGGCACGACCAGCCACAGCGCCATCAGCACCGCGTGCAAGGCAAATACGCCGAAATCCAGACGTAGCAACTCGGGATTATGCAACACATTGCCAAAGCGTCCGGTGGATGCCTCGGTATCGGAATGGAAACGGCTGATTACAGGATCGGGAATAATCTGGTAAACCACTGCCATCGCCAGCAATGCCAGCACGCCGGTCATGGCAAAAATTCCCGGCACACCAATCAAACGGTTGAGTGCCGGCGCCACAATCAATGAAAGCGCAAAGGTAACACCGATGGTCATGCCAATCGTGGCCATCGCTTTGGTGCGATGCTCTTCGCGCGTGAGGTCGGCGGCAAGCGCCATCACCGCCGCGGAAATCGCCCCCGCACCTTGAATGATGCGGCCAAAAATTATCCAGTAAATATCAGTGGCGGAGGCAGCTATGAAACTGCCTATGGCGAACAGGATCAAGCCTATGTAGATAACTGGTTTGCGCCCAATCCGGTCGGACAGCCAACCGAAAGGAATTTGCAGTATCGCCTGAGTGAGCCCGTAGGCGCCGAGGGCAATGCCAATCAGAGTATAGTTGCCGCCACCCGGCAGGTGCTCGGCGTAAAACGCGAATACGGGCAGAATGATGAACATTCCAAACATGCGCAGCCCGTAGATACCGGCCAGACCGGCGGTAGCGCGCAACTCAATCGGGGACATTTTCTCGGGGGGTGATGAGACGGACATGAATCAGATTGGGAAAATGCGGAGAAGTTGAGTATATTAACAGGTTTGACCGGCACTCAGATAGCCCAAGGTTGTCATGGGTGACCAATGGAAGCAGTCGATGGAACTCATAAAAATTCGCGGTGCACGCACGCACAACCTCAAAAACATCAGTCTCGATTTGCCGCGAAACAAGCTGATCGTTATCACCGGCTTATCCGGCTCCGGCAAGTCCTCGCTCGCGTTCGACACCCTTTATGCGGAGGGTCAGCGGCGCTATGTGGAATCGCTCTCGGCGTATGCGCGGCAATTCCTGCAATTGATGGAAAAACCCGATGTCGATTTGATCGAGGGCCTGTCCCCGGCCATAGCCATAGAGCAAAAGGCAACCTCGCATAATCCGCGGTCCACCGTCGGCACGGTCACTGAAATACACGATTACATGCGCCTGCTATTTGCGCGCGTGGGCGATCCGCAGTGTCCCGATCACGGCATCACGCTCGTCGCGCAAAGCGTTTCGCAAATGGTCGATCATGTGCTGAAGCTGCCGCCCGATACCCGGCTGATGATTCTCGCGCCGCTCGTGGTGGGACGCAAAGGCGAGCAGATGGATTTAATCGATGAACTTCGTGCGCAAGGTTTCGTACGGTTGCGGATAGACGGCAAGGTGCATGAAATTGACGCGCTGCCGAAATTGCAAAAGACAAAGAAACACACGGTGGAAGTGGTGATAGACAGGTTGAAAGTCTCGCCCGATGCCAAGCAGCGATTGGCGGAATCATTTGAAACCGCGTTGCGCCATGCGGACGGACGTGCTCTGGCAGTTGAAATGGACTCCGGCTACGAACATCTTTTTTCCGCCAAGTTTAGCTGCCCGGTATGCAGCTATTCCCTGCCGGAACTCGAACCGCGATTGTTTTCCTTCAATAACCCGATGGGTGCCTGCCCCAAATGCGATGGCCTGGGAAAAATCACCTTCTTCGATCCCAAGCGCATCGTCGCCTTCCCCCATTTGTCGCTGGCTTCCGGCACCATCAAGGGCTGGGATCGACGTAACCAGTTTTATTACCAGTTGCTGGCAAGTCTTGCCGAACACTACGATTTTGATCTGGAAGTGCCCTTTGAACAGCTGCCTGTGGATATTCAAGACATTGTCTTGAATGGATCAGGCAAGGAGAAAATCCTGTTTTCGTACCTGGGTGAAGGCGGCAGCCGGAATCAGCGGAAGCATGCCTTTGAAGGCATTATCCCAACCTTGGAGAGGCGCTATAAGGAAACCGATTCGCTGACTGTGCGCGAAGAATTGGCAAAATACCTTAATTCCCAGACGTGTCCTGAATGTGCCGGCACCCGCCTGCGCCGCGAGGCCCGCCATGTCCGGGTAGGAGGGCAGGCCATATATGAAATCAATGCATTACCCCTGAAACAGGCGAAGGCTTTTTTCGATCAGGTAAAACTGACTGGGCAAAAGTATGCTATCGCCGAAAGAATCGTCAAGGAAATTTCCAGCCGCATGCTATTCCTCAACAACGTCGGACTGGATTACCTGTCCCTGGATCGCTCCGCCGATACCTTATCCGGCGGAGAATCCCAGCGTATTCGTCTCGCCAGCCAGATCGGTTCGGGGCTGACCGGCGTAATGTATGTGCTGGATGAGCCTTCCATCGGCCTGCACCAACGGGATAATAGTCGCCTGCTGGAGACGCTCAAGAATTTGCGAGACCTAGGCAATAGCGTAATTGTTGTTGAACACGATCAGGATGCCATATTGACCGCCGATCATGTGGTGGACATGGGTCCGGGCGCGGGCGAGCATGGCGGAGCCATTATTGCGCAAGGCACACCGGAAGCCATCCAGCAAAGTGCAGACTCGCTCACCGGAAAATATCTTTCCGGCAAACTGACCATAGCGCTGCCAAAAAAGCGCACCGCACCAAAGAATGATCGCTGGCTCAAAATCGAAGGCGCACACGGCAATAATCTGAAAAACGTCAATCTCAATCTGCCGGTAGGATTGTTCGTTTGCGTCACCGGCGTATCCGGGTCGGGCAAATCCACCCTCATCAACGAAACACTTTACCTTGCAACAGCGCGCCATCTCTACGGCAGCAGCGCGGAGCCTGCAACGTATCAGAACCTGGATGGACTGTCTTTCTTTGACAAGGTCATCAATATGGACCAAAGCCCCATCGGACGTACCCCACGTTCCAACCCAGCTACCTATACCGGATTATTCACGCCAATCCGCGAATTGTTTGCGGGGGTGCCCCAGGCGCGTGAACGTGGCTATGGGCCCGGGCGGTTCTCATTCAACGTCAAGGGCGGCCGCTGCGAAGCCTGCCAGGGCGACGGCATGATCAAGGTTGAGATGCATTTCCTGCCGGACATATATGTGTCGTGCGATGTCTGCCATGGCAAGCGCTATAACCGCGAGACGCTGGAGATCCAATACAAGGGAAGGAATATCAACGAAATTCTGCAAATGACGGTAGAACAGGCACATGAATTTTTCTGCGCGGTACCGGTTGTGGCGCGGAAGCTGAAAACGCTGCTGGATGTGGGACTCGGCTACATCACGCTCGGCCAGTCAGCGACCACGCTTTCCGGCGGCGAAGCCCAACGGGTTAAGCTATCGCTGGAGCTCTCCAAACGCGACACTGGCCGCACGCTCTATATCCTGGATGAGCCTACTACCGGCCTTCATTTTCAGGACATCGATTTGCTGCTGAAGGTGCTGCACCGGTTACGCGACCATGGCAACACCGTCGTAGTAATCGAGCATAACCTGGATGTGATCAAAACTGCGGACTGGATCATTGACCTCGGCCCAGAGGGCGGCGAAGGCGGCGGTCAGATCATCGCTGAAGGCACGCCGGAAGAAATAGCGGCGAACGAGGAGAGCTTTACCGGCCATTACCTGAAAGCCACGCTCAGTGCTTGACCGGTTCCGTGACAGGTAAAAGTGGCGATATGGATCCCCGTAAACTTCTGCTCGATAGCTTCCATGCTGCAATCGTCGCCACCGATCCATTACGTATAGTCCCAGGGCATTTACCGCCGAGACCGCCTCGGGGGCGTACTCTGGTAGTCGGCGTAGGCAAAGCCGCGGCGGCAATGGCCTTGGCGGTGGAGAATCATTGGCCAGGAAATGCGATATTGAATGGTATTGTGATCACTCGCTATGGCCACGGCCTCCCGCTCAAAAGAATCAAGGTGATCGAAGCGGGGCATCCGGTACCTGACGCACAGGGTGAACAGGCAGCTCGGGATATTCTTGCGGAAGTGGAAAAACTTGGCGCCGACGATTTACTGCTATGCCTGGTGAGCGGTGGCGGCTCAAGCCTGTTTTCGTTGCCGGTAGCAGGCGTATCGATAGGTGATCTTCAAAACGTCACGCGGGAATTGCTCCTCTGCGGGGTGCCGATTCAGGAAATCAATACGGTGCGCAAGCATCTTTCCGCTGTTCAAGGAGGAAGACTTGCAGCTTCATGTCATGCACCTGTACTGGCATTGTTAGTTTCCGACGTGACGGGGGATGATCCGACTCACATCGCTTCAGGCCCATGCACACCTGATCCGACGACTTACTCGGATGCATTGGGTATACTTGAACAGTACCGGATAAACACGCCTGTTGCAGTGATGAAAACATTGCAGGCGGGCGCCCGGGGAGAACTCGACGAGACACCCAAACCGGGCGACGCAGTTTTCCGCAACGTTGAAAACCGCGTAATCGCTACAGCACATGATGCGCTGCGCGCGGCTGCGGGATATTTCCGCAGCCAAGGCATTCCCGCAGCGATACTGGGCGATTCCATTACCGGCGAGGCGCGCGAAGTCGCCAAGGTTCTTGCGGCGCTGGTCAAGGAAATCCGTCAATACGGGCAGCCATGGAAGCCGCCGGTGGCGCTTATCTCTGGCGGAGAAACGACGGTAACATTACGCGAAACTGAACATAACAGGAATAGCGGTCATCGTAAACAAGGCGGCAGGAATACGGAATTTTTGTTGTCTCTTGCTATCGAACTCAATGGTGCACCTGAAACCCACGCGCTTGCCTGCGATACCGATGGCATTGACGGAACAGAAAACAACGCTGGCGGAATTGCCACGCCGGATTCATTACACCGTGCAACGCAAGTAGGCATGAACGCCGCAACTTTGCTTACCAGCCATGACGCTTATCATTTTTTTGAGGAACTCGGCGACCTGATCATCACCGGCCCAACTCGTACCAATGTCAATGATTATCGAGTAATTCTAATTTTATAGAACTTTTTTTGGCTAATTGACTTATTAACGCCTGGGATATCCCTTGCATGGGGGACCTTGCAGACGCGCTTATGGCACCGCCAGAATCCGTGTTGGCGCTACTCCGCGAGGTGTCACGAAACCGCAATATTGTTTACATATCATTGCAATATCCGAGAAACAATCCCCCTGACGAGAGGAAGGCCTATGGCAGCAACAATATTGGTGGTGGAAGACGAACCTGCGATTCAAGAGCTGATTTCGTATAGTTTGCGACAGGCCAGGCATATCGTTTTTGACGCGAGAAATGCGGAACAGGCCATGGAAATCGTCAATAATGCGCTGCCCGATCTGGTACTGCTTGACTGGATGCTTCCGGGAATGAGCGGTGTCGAGTTTGCCCGGATGTTACGGCGCGTAACACGCACCAAGTCAATCCCTATCATTATGCTTACCGCTCGCGCCGAAGAGGGTGATAAAGTAGCGGGGCTGGAAATCGGCGCCGACGACTACATCACCAAGCCCTTCTCGCCCCGTGAATTGCTTGCGCGGATTAAAGCAGTACTGCGGCGGCGCTCACCGGAAGCTGCTGACGATATCGTCGAAATCGGCGGATTGCGGCTTGACTCGGCTACTCATCGCGTCACTGCGAGCGATAGCGAAGTAGTGCTTGGACCTACCGAATTCCGCCTGCTGCATTTTTTAATGACTCACGCCGAGCGGGTGCACAGCCGTTCCCAATTGCTCGATCAGGTATGGGGAGACCATGTATTTGTCGAGGATCGCACCGTGGATGTACATATTCGCAGACTGCGCAAAGCCCTGGAACCCGTCAGCAAGGATGGATTGGTACAAACTGTGAGGGGATCTGGCTATCGCTTGTCTGCAGGACAAATAGTGAGCATCTGAGCATGGGATGACATAAAAATAATGATCCGGCTTTACTCTTCGAAATAACTCACGTGTCCAGTTTCTGGGAGCGTCTCACCACCTTCATTCTAATTATCGTCGTGACCGGAATACTTTTCTTGGCACTAGGGACAGTCACGACGCTAGCATGCTATGTCGTTGCATTATTACTGCTGGTGATTCGCTACCGGCACCAACTAGCCACGCTAGACAAATGGCTTCAGGGCGAGAAATCCACGCTGCCGGACAGTTCCGGTCAATGGGGGGATGTATTCGCACGTTTGATGCGCCTCATGCGTGACCAGAATCAAAGCTATCAGCAAGTAAACCTCGCGCTGGAACGTCTGCAGCGTGCCACGTCGGCCATGCCGGAAGGCGTGGTGATCATGGACGAGATGGACCGCATCGAATGGTGCAATCCGGTAGCCGAAAAACATCTTGGCATAGACTCCAAACTCGATGCCGGCCAGCATATCACCCACCTTGTGCGCCAAACCCAATTCACCGAGTACCTGGCCGCCTCTAATTACAGCGAGCCGTTGATAATGAGACAATCCCGCCATCAGGGATTGACCCTTTCGCTACAGTTTGTGCCGTATGGTGATAAGCAGAAATTGCTCATCAGCCGGGATGTTACCCGCCTTGAAAGAGTCCAGACCATGCGCCGGGATTTTGTGGCCAATGTCTCGCATGAGCTGCGGACGCCGCTGACGGTGATTGGTGGATTTCTCGAAACATTGTCGGAAGAGCGTGCCCCGGATGTGGAAACAAATAAGTGGGCATTAACACTTATGACCGATCAGACCAAGCGCATGCAACGTCTGGTAGAAGATTTGTTAACGCTGTCACGACTGGAGGATACGGAAAACCAGGTACGCGAAGCAAACATCGACATACCAGAAATGGCGCGCGAACTCTATCATGAAGCGCAATCCTTGAGTGGAGGGCGTCATGTTATCAACCTCAATCTCGATACCGACGCGAAGTTGCTGGGAAGCAAGGACGAGTTGCGAAGTGCTTTTGGGAATCTTGTCAGCAATGCCATACGCTATACCACCGACGGCGGCGAAATCTCCCTGAATTGGGCGATTCGTGATGGACAAGGCGTATTCTCTGTCCAGGACAGCGGCATCGGCATTGACTCCGAACATCTCCCGCGCTTGACGGAACGTTTTTACCGCGTGGATCGCGGGCGTTCGCGTGAAACCGGTGGTACCGGCCTTGGCCTCGCCATCGCCAAACATGTCTTGACCTGCCACCAGGCGAAGCTGGAAATTGTCAGCGACCCGGGCAAAGGAAGCTGTTTCAGTGCCTGCTTCCCTGCGGTACGGCTGATAATGCACAAAAGCGAGTGAGCCGACATCAGGTTACGCGCGTGTATAATCCCAAGCTGATGATTAAACTTAAATCCGGCAGTTGATCACTCATTATCAATTTAGTACCATGATCCACAACAATCTTTTTGGATTATTTAACTTTTACCTTTTGGGTGAGTCGCTACAACTGCCGGATATTA
>Ga0134128_10012062_pt1 | contig 10302 bp, 6 predicted proteins | sample KB31754_FD_96462 | JGI IMG/M metagenome (GOLD analysis project Ga0134128, IMG submission 96462) | Terrestrial soil microbial communities with excess Nitrogen fertilizer from Kellogg Biological Station, Michigan, USA - KB3-175-4 | ecosystem: Environmental > Terrestrial > Soil > Unclassified ...
GTGAAGCCGAGGGCCTGAGCGCGGCGGATGAAGCGCAGTCTCGCAACCTCGGCGGCGCTATAGCGCCGATATCCGGAGGCCAGTCGCGTCTTGGGATTGAGTAGCCCGCTGCGCTCGTAGTAACGGACCGTGTCGATGCCGACGCCGCCGCGCTTGGCGAGTGCACCAATGCCCAGGGATTCCATAGGTCGATCTCCGCCTGTACGTGCATATCTTAAAGTGCAGACCTTGGTCCAGAGTCAAGACCTCCCCGGGGTGACCGGTAAGTTGCTGATTCGTCCGGTATTATCCCCTGCGGCGCTGGCGGTCCACCGGGTACGATGCGGACCATGACGGCGGAGTGCATCTTCTGCGCGATCGTTGCAGGCCGTGCTGCAGCGGATATCGTCTACGCAGACGAGCTGACGATCGCAGCCATCGATCTGCGACAACACATGTCACACCAGCGAATTCTCGGAACAGCGGTTGCTCCCTTGTGCAGCTTCGCGCCGTCCGTCCACGCAGCACCGCAAGAGCCGGCGTTTGATTGGCGGTGTCGGCCGATCGAGCTTCCAGGTCTGCCCGCCCGCATGATGGACTGGACGGACGATCTGCGTTCCTGCTGCAGTATCGATACTTGCGGATCATCGTCTGCTGACCGGAAAATCCGGGCGTCCCTGCCGGCACGCCGAGGAACAGATGAGCCGACTCTTGAGCTTCCTTGTCATGTGCGTGGTGGGCCTGGCCGCGCAGGCCGCCGACCGCGACTGGGTCGAGCGTAGCAACACGTTCACGCGCATGGTGCTGGATGTAGATGTGCAGCACTCCCCGGAGCGGGGCTCCAACCAGGGTCTGGCCCAGTTCGATGAGCGCGTCTCGAATCCCTCGCTCGCCGATGAGCTGGCACAGCGGCACGAGCTGGAGGCAGTGGCGGCGAAGCTGGCCGCGGCTGGAGAGAAGGAGACTGATGCACGCGTGCGGGAGGATCTGGACATCCTGCACAAGGCATTGGATCTGCGCTTCCGCTTGCAGGACTACGAGCTGGGGCACGAAGTGCCGTTCGCGAATGCGAGCGAGCGGATCTTCCAGGGCTTGCGGGTGCTGCTGGACGATCAGGTGGCAGCCCAGCGCAGACCCGCAGCGACAAAAAGGCTGCTGAAATACACAGGCCAGCAGCCGCCTTACCCACCGATCACGGCAGTGCTGAAGCAACGAGCGGAAGAGCAGATGGCGAAGCCGGGTGTCCTCTACCCGGCAAGGGATGAGATCGAGACGGAGCTCGGCCGCGACCAGGCTTATGTGGACGGCATCCGCTCGTTGTTCGTCAAATACAAGCTCACCGGCTGGCAAGCCGGCTACCAGCGGCTCAAGACGCAGTTGACGGACTACGACGCGTGGATCCGGGCGAACATCCTGCCCAAGGCGCGCACCGATTTCCGCCTGCCGCGCGCCCGATATGAGCTGGCGTTCCAACAGTACGGCATCGACATTTCTCCGGAGCAGATTGCGGCGCAAGCGCATGCCGCCTTCCAGGAATATCAAACGCAAATGGGCCGGTTGGCCGCGACCGTCGCGCGCGCGAACGGCTATCCTTCCAGCGACTATCGTGCAGTGATCGCAGAGCTCAAGAAGAAGCAGATCACCGGCGCGGATATCCTGCCTTTCTACACGCAGCGCCTGCATCAGATCGAGGACATCATCCGCGCCAGGAACCTTGTGTCCCTGCCGGGCAGGCCGGCGATCATTCGCCTTGCCACGCCTGCCGAGACCGCGGCGCAACCGGCACCTCACATGTCCCCGCCAGCGCTTCTCCACAACACCGGCCAGCGTGGCGAGTTCGTCCTGCCATTGAATATTCCATCTGCAACGGGCGGCGCGGAAGACAAGTACGATGACTTCACTTTCGACGCCGTCTCCTGGACGTTGATCGCTCACGAGGCAAGGCCCGGCCACGAGCTGCAGTTCGATTCGATGGTCGAGGAGGGCGTGAGCCTCGCGCGTGCGCTGTATGCGTTCAACTCAACCAACGTGGAAGGGTGGGGGTTGTATTCCGAGCACATCATGGAGCCGTACGAACCTGCCGAGGGGCAGCTGCTGACGCTGCAGCTGCGTTTGCTGCGCGCGGCACGGGCATTCCTGGATCCTGAGCTGCAGAGCGGCAAGATGACGCCGGCGCAGGCGTACCAGGTCCTGGAGAAGGATGTCTGTCTGAGCCATGCCTTTGCGAAGGAGGAGGTGGAGCGCTTCACCTACCGCACGCCGGGTCAGGCCAATAGCTATTTCTACGGCTACACACGTCTGCTGTCACTGCGCCAGGAGACGGAAAAGGCCCTGGGATCGAAGTTCGATGCCCGGCAGTTCCATGATTTCATCCTGAGCCAGGGACTTCTGCCGCCGGATCTCATGCGCCAGGCGGTGCTGGAGGAGTTCATCCCACGCCACGCGCTCGACGGCCACCCTCGGGGCGCGACCGGGTCTCACGGCCCGTCGCGGCTCGGAGTGTTTGGGCGGGCAGTCAAGGTGCACGTCGCGGGTACCGCACCGGTGGGAGTCTCCAGCTGCACGACGTCACCGGGGGATCTTCCGACGCACGCGGCGTCGGCACGTTGATTTGCAGTTGTCTTTGGGCGGCGTTCTCCGGCATGGCTGCCGCCAGCGCCAGCGCCAGCGCCAGCGCCAGCGCCAGCGCCAGTGCCCGTGCCAGTGCCCGTGCCAGTGGCAGTGCCAGTGCCCGTGCTAGCACTGACCTCATTGGTGCCGCTACCGCCAGTGGCGGCGTTGGCAGCTGTATTCGAGCTCGTTCTACCTCGGCCACTGAACAATCCGAAGAAGCCGCTGTCATCGCCAAGGAACTGCAGCGATTGTTGAAAGCGGCCCGTGTCAGCCGATCTCTCCAGGGGATTGGGTGGTAATGCTCGACCGACTGCCGTGTAGAGATGATGGTCGAAGAAGAATATCGCGATGTCGGAGCGGCTGCCGTCGCCTTCAGTCATGGTCAATTCGCGTCCGGAGCTGCCGTTGACGCGGGCGCCGGTGTTGGAGGTCACTTTGCCCTTCGCCCTGAACGATTTCACCGTTTCGCCGATAATGCTCAGGGCGTCGGCGTTGGTAGTCGAGTAATTCACGACGCTCAGGGTGTATTGGACGCCCTCCTGTCGAAGGACATATCGTGTCAGGGGCAGAGTCACGCCGACGGCATTCCTGAACGTGGTCGTCTGCACCTCGGGAACGCCGGGAAACTGAATGGCAAATCCCGGATTCGGGTATGTATACGTCTGCCACTGCTGGGCGTGTGCCGCGCCGGACACCAACAGACCCGCCAATAGGATCCTAGCCAGTCCGTTCATAGACATGCTCCGATTTTAGATGCTCGCGCGCGCGCGGCCGCTACGCCGCAGGAGCGTAAACGCGGCGAGCCCGCTGACAACTGCAGCCCCGAGACAGGCGACTCCCAACGTTGAAAAGGCGGCCAGCAACCCAGCGGAGTGCGCTGCAAGGAATGTGATGGTGATACCGCTCAAGAGCTGCCCCACCTGGAACGCGGCCTGCCACATACCGATGGCGCGCCCGCGGATGCGAAACGCGAGCCCGCGGGTCGCCCATACCAACAGGGTCGGTAGCACGAGGCCACAGCCGAACTGCTGAACGACAGCCGACATCGTGTACACCTGTGCCGATCCCGATGCGGCCATGAGGACGAAACCGAGGCCAAGGAGGGCAAAATCGAGTGTCAGTAAACCGGCGGTGGGCAGGCGCCCGAGCACCCCGAAGGCCGCAGTCCCGAGCACTGTGCCGAAGGTGGCCACAGCCGAAAGACGCCCGATCTCCGCCGGATCGTGTACACCGAGCGTGACCAGTGCATTGGCATTCTGAGTCGATACGGCATAGAAGGTGATCGAGGCACCGAGCGTGACGATGCAGATGCCAAGCATCCGGGCGAGCGGGAACTCCGTGTAGGAGACATCTTCGTTCGCCGTGAGCTCTTCAGGGCTCTCTTCGCTCGGCTCCCACGTCAGTACCCAGATCGCAATCGCGAGGACGATGCTGTAGGCGTAGGCCAGGAAAGGGCCGCGCCAGCCGAGGCTGGCGCCGAGACGTCCTCCCACCCATATCAACACTACAGCGGAAATCGCCGACACTGCAGCCTGGGCGGCGAACCAGCGCTCGCGGGCCCGGCCCTTGAAATAGTCGCTGATCATCGTTGTGCTCGCCGTCACGACGGCCGAGACGCACACGCCCAACGCGCAGCGGGTGAGGAGGATGGCGTAGATATTCTCGAGAAAGTAGGGCGCGCAACCGAACACTGCGTACGCGAGCATCGAGCCGACCAGAATCCTGCGCCGTCCGATGGCATCGGTGAGCCAGCCGGCGAGAGGGGCGAACAGAAGTATCCCGATTGCCGGGATCGTGATCACGAGCTGGACCAGGTAGTCCGCGTGCGCGATCGCGCGGAAGCGCTCGGTCATGAGCGCCACGCTTGCCGTAAAGAGCACCACTGTGGCGACCGTCATGCTGATCGGCAGAAGCAGCACGAGTCCCTGGACGGATCCCGCGCGGCGTGGAACGGCAACATCGTTCATCGAGATCTCCCCCGGCGCTGTTGTTCATTTTATCCAGCAATGATATTGCTGTTGCGGGGGCGCGACCGGCTACTGCAAGCTAATCAATTGATTTTAAGAAGAAAAGTATCCAAAAACCTGGTCATCCAGTGCGCTGCCGGGAGCCTGGCTATGAATGAGGCGCGCCATGGCGGCTGACAAGAGCGAGGCACTCGGGGCGGCGCACCGCATCATGGCCGTCACGGCCCTGTTGATCGCCTTTGCGGCGACCTTCAGCAGCCTGCTGTTGGCCTTCGAGAAACACCTGCGGCAGCGCACTGCCTGAGAAGATGCTCAACGCGTGATGTCGCCCTGCTTGTTCTCCCAGCCCGAGCTCACGGGTGAGCCCTTTGGGAGCTCGTAGTTGCAGGTCCAGATGTATGCGAAGGCTCCGTTGCGGATCTGAAAGTACTCGTTGACCATGTTGTCCTTGCGCGCCACGCCCGGATACCGTACCCAGATCGCTGCACCCAGCACGACACCGGCTTCCTCATCCACCAGCGGGAAGCGCCTCAGGGCCAGGTCCTTGGTGATGTTCTTGTAGATCCCAAAGTTGTCGTGACACAGGTCGGCATGACGCGGTGAGGAAGTAATCGGGTTCGGGCCCGGGTCCTTGCAGCGCAGATCCGTCGGCAACCACGAGGCGTCGTGGTTCGCCCCTGATTGAAAATAGTCGTTGGCCATTGAAATCATGTAGAAGCGCGAGCTCCGCTCGGAAGCAGGCAGACTTCCCTCCGGTGGCGGGTAGCGCACCATGTCTTGCGCCTCATGCCGAATCTGCTGCTGAGCCGCATCCAGTGCGGCATTACGCTGTGCTGCTGCGCTATTTCCCTGTCCGGGCTGCTCGACGATCCACTCTGCTTCGGAGACCTTGCCGTCCTCCACCTTGATCCGGACCGAGCTGACCACGTCCTGACCGTTCTTCTTCAGCAGCCCCAGAAATGCCGCGGCGCCGTTCACAGGATCGAAGTAGCGGCGCTGCAGCGCGCCATACCCGCTGATGTCCTTCCAGAACCCCTCGCCGTTACGCACCGCCGTCGTGTTCTGCGTTGCGTAATGATCGGCCGTCAGTCGAGCCGCGCCCGGATCGTGCTTGAATACCCCCTGCAGGTACGTATCCAGGGCTTTTCTCAGGCACCCCCTATCGCAGCCGGCTGACTGCTCCTGCGCCTGCGCAATCCCGCAGGTGAGCAGCGCAACGGCCAGTGCTGCAGCCGTTGCGCCGCGGGTTCCAGGGCGTGAAGTCAGGCGATGGCTCATCAGAACCTTGCCTGCAGAGTGACCAGATAGGTGCGTGGAGCAATGTCATACAGCGCGGTCTGCGTCTCGCCCGGTGTGCCGGAGACGACCGGCGGCGTCTGACCGCTGAGGTTGGTGACAGTCCCGCTCAGGCTGATGCGATCCGTGATGTTCCACCCTGCCACCAGGTCGAAGTAGTTGAAGCGCCGCACTCCAGGAATCGTCGACGCCGGGTTGAGAACCGTGGAGATGTCGCGCATCGAATCGATATACCGCCAGCGGATTCCCACGGTCACCGGGATCGGGGCCACCTGGTAGCCCAACGTGGTCAGCGAGTGCCACACCGGCACGGCCGGCGTGGCCGACAGGTTGATCGGGATCGTGCCGGTGTAGTCGTTCCAGGCCGCGCCCGGCACCTGCTGGATCTTGTACTCGTGGATCCATGACACCGTGCTGTTGAAGGTGATGTCGCCCGCACGCGAGCCGAGGCCGAAATCCGCCAGGTGCCAGCGCCAATCCAGCTCCAGATCGAGCCCCGAATTCCTCAGTCCGCCGAGGTTCTCCACCGGCTGCCCGATCCGGAACGAGGACCCCGGAACGCCGCCGAAGTTGCGATCGATCAGAGCGCAATCCGGGTTGGTCGCCGCATAGCTCGGGTTTGCTCCCGAGACGTTGTAGCAGTTGTTGAGCACGTATTGGTAACCGGAAGGCCCGATCGCGTCGGAGATGCGGATCTGGTAGTAGTCCAACGACAGCTGCAGGTGCTCGAACGTCGGCCGGTCGGTGCTGGGAGTGAAAACCGTGCCGAACGTGTAGGTGTTGCCGATTTCGGGCTTCACGGTCAAGGAGCCCGACGCTACGGTGGGCGCCGACGTCACCGTGTATTGGTATGTGCCCACCGTGGATGCCGGAATGCCCTGGGCTACGCACAGGGCGGTCACCTTCGCGGCGTCCGCTCCGTTGCGCGCCGTCGAGCGGTAGTCGCACGGGTCGCCGCCAACCGGCGGATTGCCGACATTGACCGAAACGGCCGTAGCCGCCTGGAACAGATCATTGATGTTCGGAGCGCGGATGGCGTGCTCATAGCCGCCGCGGAACAGCAGGCTCTTCACCGGCCGCCAGTCGGCGGCAAACTTGTACGTGTTGGCGCCGCCGCTGATGTTGTACTGGGAATGCCGGAAGCCCAGGTTGACGTTCAGGGACTTCGCGGCCGGCTTGTCCTTCAGGATCGGGACCAGCAGCTCGGCGGCTTCCTCCGCCACGCTGATCCGACCGCTGGTCGTGGTCGCTCCGCTTTGCGTCGAGCTGGGCGGATTGCCGAGGACGTTGAGGTCATCGGGCGTGTACGTCGATTTCCACTGGCGCCAGTCGCCCGTCAGGGCGAAGCGTGCCTCGCCGGCAGGCAGCTCGATGATCTTGCCGCCCAGGTTGGCCTCGACGGTGTCCTGGCCTTCGAGCGTCGTTGCATGCGTGGTGACGACCAGATACTGCTGACACTGCAGCGACACGTTGCTGTGGAAGCCCATGAACGGATTGAAGCCGCCCGCGCAGATGCTGTTGCCGCCGTCCTTCGCGCTGAGCAGTGTCTGCACGCGGTAGTTGGAGATGATCCCGTTGTCGGTCTCCACGTCCAGCGAGTAATCGTGCTGGTAGTAGATGTCCCAGTCGAAGTTGACGAACGGGATCTTGCCCTTGGCGCCCACCAGGAACTGGTCGGTATCGAAGTTCTCCAGGAAGAGCGAGGGCGGAAAGTCCAGCAGCCGCTTGTTGAAGGCGAAATTCTCGGTGGGGATGGGCCGGCTGGCCAGCAGCGCCGCCAGGTCCGGCGGGATGAACGGATTGGTCACCGGTATGGTCAGCGAGGCGCTGGTGGAGAGCTGCTGATAGCTGTTCTGCGTGTCGACCTTGTTGTAGGTCACCAGCGCCTGTGAGTACAGCTGCACATCGTCCGTCAGATTGTAGGTGACCTTGGCAAAGGCGGTGTCGCGCTTCTCCGGAGTAGTCACGTACGCGTATTGACCGATGGCCGTCTCCAACACCCCGCCGACCGTGATGATTCCCGAGTAGCCCCCGGGACCGACCCCCTTGTAGTTGTAGAAGGGCTTGATGGCGGTGAACAGCGTGCCGTCGCCGTTGAAGCCAAGATTGCTGGAGTTCTTGACCGCTCCTGCCGGCGCTCCGTAGGGGGCAAAGTAGGCGTTGACTGCGGCCTGGCTGGGCAGATCCGGCGCCAGGCCGGTCGGAGCGGTGGCCGGCGAATAGGCGCCGTAGGCGAGATTCGCGCCCTGTCCGCCGAAGAAGAAGAACGGGATCTGATTGCCGACGACGGCCTCGCGCTCGGTGTGCTCGATCGACAGCAGCGCGTGTCCCTTGTTGTCAGCGAACCCCGAGCCGAGGTTCAGATAGTAGTCCTGGTGCTTGCCGATACCGCCATCGGCGGCACCGTGGCTGATGCCGATCTCCACGCCATCGATGTTCTTGGTGATGATGTTGACGACACCGGCCATCGCGTCCGAGCCGTAGGCCGCCGAGGCGCCCCCAGAGATGACCTGGATACTGTCGACGATGGCCTGCGGCACCTCGTTGAGGTTGGCGACCCCGGTACCATCCGTGGGCGCCAGGCGCCGCCCATCCAGCAGGACCAGTGTGCGCTGCTGTCCGAGGCCACGCAGGTTGAGTGTCGCGCGGCCGCCATTCGGACCGTTCGAGTTGTAGTTTTCGTCCTGGCCGTTGGAGAACTGCGGCGTCTGCTCGAGGGCCGACTCGAGGTTCACCTTGCCCGCGGCCGCCAGTTCCGAGGAGGACACGCTGACCATCGGCTGGTTGGACACGTAGTCCGGGCGCGCAATGCGCGAGCCGGTGATCACAATTTCCGCGGGCCCTTCTTCGCCACTCGCCGGCGCTGCGGCTGGACCGCCTTGCGGTACCGCCTGGGCGCCGGGCGCGGCCGGCTCAGCCGGCGCTACCGGGGGCGGATCAGCCTGAGCCAGCCGTGTAGCCGTTGCGGTCCGCTCCGCAGGCGCTGTGACCTGCGCGACTCGGATCGCGTCGCTCGCCGCGCATGGCTTGCCGGCGGGTTTGCCGCCGCTCTCTGTCCCATCCGCTGCGGCTCGACAACCGGCTTGCGCGTTTGCGGTGCCAACGGTGTCGTCCTGGCCCGCGGGCGTGGGCGGGTTTGCGGCGAGAGCCTGGCCGGCACTCGTCAATATCAACAAAGCGGACGTCGAGCAAATAGTCTGAAATCGCATGAACCCCCCTCGAAAGTCTGCGCCGCGTGGCGGAACGTCAGTCCCGCTCAGGGCGCCGTGAATCGCTAGCCGAGTTTCTCTATCCGTTCCATTTCATCCTTGGTCAGCCGCACCTTGCCGGCGGCCACGTTGTCCTCCAGGTGCTCGATCTTGGTCGTACCCGGAATGGCCAACATCACCGGCGAGCGAGCCAGCAGCCATGCCAGAACGACCTGAGCCAGGTCGATATGCTTCTGCGCAGCGAGGCTCTTCAATCCCGCGAGCCGGGCGTCCTCACCGTTGAGTGCCGCTGCGGTGCGGCCGCCGAGGGGCGAATAGGGCACGAAGGCGATGTGCTCGCGCTCGCAGGTGGCCAGGATCTCGTCCTCCTGCCTGGACAGGATGTTGTACCGATTCTGGACGGCGACCACCTTGACCAGGGAGCGCGCGGCCGCCAGCTGCGCCGCGTTGACGTTGCTGATGCCGATGTGGCGGATCTTGCCTTCCTTCTGCAGCTTCGCGAGCTCGCCGATCGAGTCCTCGTAGGGGACTTTCGGATCCGGCTGGTGCATGTAGTACAGCGGGATCTGCTCGAGCTTCAGCCGCTTCTGGCTCGCCTCACAAGCCGCGCGCAGATGTGCCGGACTGCCATCGACGATCTGAAACTTCGGTCCCGGCGCACCGCGAATCTGCCCACCCTTGGTCGCGATGATCAGATCCGGCGGATAGGGATACAGCGCGTCATAGATAAAGCGCTCGCACAACCCATCGACCAGGCCTGAACCGTAGACGTCGGCGCAATCGATGTGGTTGACGCCGAGCTCCACCGCGCGCCGCAGCAACGCCCGCAGCACGGCCGGGTCCGCCGCCACGACGCCGCGCGTACTGGTGAACTCCGTGGTGCCGAGCCCGATGCGATTCACCTGCAGATCGCCGCCGATCCAGAACGTGCCCGCGGCTCCTGCGGGCGTGTGGGGATGGCGTATGCGGACCTTGGGTGCCGCTGCGGCTGCGCATGTCAGCCCGGCCGTGCTTGCGACAGCGGCCTGGAGCAGGAAGGAGCGGCGCGACAGTGTGTTGGTCATCTGCAATCCCGGAAATCCATTGAGGCGCTCGGCGATCTGTCCAAGAAGATCGCCGGCGGCCGAATAACTAGCGGCAATCATCGACAGGCGCAAGGTCGGCATTTTTTCCCACGGCATCTGGTACGACGCCGCTGCGCGGGAAATCCTCAGCACTGTTGGAAGCAGGGGAAAACA
>Ga0134128_10012065_pt1 | contig 10301 bp, 11 predicted proteins | sample KB31754_FD_96462 | JGI IMG/M metagenome (GOLD analysis project Ga0134128, IMG submission 96462) | Terrestrial soil microbial communities with excess Nitrogen fertilizer from Kellogg Biological Station, Michigan, USA - KB3-175-4 | ecosystem: Environmental > Terrestrial > Soil > Unclassified ...
ACCTCGGCGGCACGGACTTCACCTTCGGGTTCCAGACCGCGGTCCAGATCGTGACCGACGCGAACGACCGCCTGCACACGACAGCGGAGTCTCACGACCGCGTGATGGTCGTGGAGGTGATGGGACGGCACGCGGGCTGGATCGCGACGCACGCCGGCATCGCCGGGGGCGCCGACGCGATCCTCGTCCCCGAGCGCCCGTTCGACATCGAGGAGGTGTGCGCGCACCTCCAGCGCCGCCACGGGCGCGGGCGCAAGTTCTCGATCGTCGTGGTCGCCGAGGGCGCCACGCCGCGCGAGGGCACGCTCGAGACCGGCGAGGGCCTCGTGACCCGCGGCAGCACGACCGATGCGTTCGGACACGAGCGCCTGGGCGGGATCGGCGTGGTGCTGGAGCGCGAGATCGAGCGCCGGACCGGCTACGAGGCGCGCGTGACGATCCTCGGCCACGTCCAGCGCGGCGGCACCCCGGTCGCATTCGACCGCGTGCTCGCGACGCGCTTCGGCGTCGCCGCCGTCCGCGCGGTCGGCGCTGGGCGCTTCGGCGCGATGGTCGCACTGCGAGGGACGGCCGTCGTGGAGCTGCCGATGGCGGAGTCCCTGGCCGAGCCCAAGCTCCTGGACCCCGAGCTCTACGAGACGGCCGAGCTCTTCTTCGGCTGACCCTTAGGATCTGCGCATGCCAGCCGACGCAGACCGGCAGAAGTTCAAGGTCCTGATCGCAGGCGGGGGGGTGGCCGCGGTCGAGGCGGCGCTCGCGCTGCGCGAGCTGGCGGCTGATCGACTCGCCCTGACGTTGCTCGCACCGAACGACGAGCTGCTCTACCGGCCGATGACGGTCCGCGAGCCGTTCTCCTATGCGGCCGCGGGCCGCTACGAGCTCGGTCCGATCGCCAGGGACGTGGGCGCGGAGCTCGTCGCCGACAGGCTTGACCGCGTCGAGCGCGACACACGGACCGTCCACACCGAGGGCGGGCTGGAGCTCCCCTACGACGCGTTGCTCATCGCGCTGGGCGCGCGGCCGCAGCCGCGCTATGACAACGCGATCACCATCGACGACCGCCGCATGGACGAGACGATCCACGGCCTCGTCCAGGACGTGGAGGGCGGCTACATCGACAGCATCGCCTTTTTGGTCCCGGCCCGCATGGGCTGGCAGCTGCCCGCCTACGAGCTCGCGCTGATGATGGCCGGGCGCGCCTATGACATGAGCGCCGAGGTCGCGATCACGATCGTCACCGACGAGCCGGCCCCGCTCGCGCTCTTCGGCGAGACCGTCTCCGAGCGCGTCGCCGAGATCCTCGCCCGCGCCGGGGTCGACGTGCTGACCTCCTCCACCGCGGAGACGCCCCAGGACGGCACGGTCGTCGTCGAGCCGGGCGCCCGCCTCGTCCCGGCCAAGCGCGCCGTCTCGCTGCCAGAGCTCTACGGTCCGGCGGTCCGCGGCCTGCCCGCGGCCGAGCACGGCTTTCTGCCGGTCGATGACCGCGGCCGCGTGCGCGACGCCCCCGGAGTCTTCGCCGTGGGCGATGCGAGCGACTTCCCGGTCAAGCACGGCGGCATCGGCACCCAGCAGGCGGACACAGCCGCCGAAGCAATCGCGGCGCTCGCCGGCGCGGAGCTCAACCCGCAGCCGTTCCGGCCGGTGCTCCACGCGATGCTGCTCACCGACGGACACGCGCTCTACCTCACGGCGGAGCTCGACGGCACGCGCGCGCTCACCTCCGAGGTCAGCGATACGGCGACGTGGAGCCCGCCGACGAAGATCGCGGCGCGCTTCCTCGGGCCGTACCTCGAGCAGCTCGACCGCCGGGTCTAGGGAGCTCCTACCTGGCGCGCTCGCGGCCCGCGCGCTGCTCAACGAGCAACGCGAACGTCGGGCACGCCCGCACGGCGCGCTCGGCGTGGCGGACGAGCGCCTCCGGCAGCCGGCGCCCGTCGACGATCGGATAGCCCCACTCGTCGATGCTCACCATCTCGGGCAGGAGCTCGGCGCACATGCCGTGGGCCTCGCACGTGATGGGATCGACGCGCACGTGCAGGTTGCGACTCATCGCGCCGCCCTCGCCGGCGCGCGTGCCGGGCGCGAGGTCCGGCGCGCGGCCCGGGCGCGCGGCGCCCGCGGCGCCCGGGAGGGGCGCGGGAGCGGCAGCACGCCCGGCGCGCCACAGCCGTCGCATGGACCTGCGGCGCCGTGGTCCTCGAACTCCGCGCCGAACACCTCGATCGCGCTGGCGGCGAAGCGAAGCGTCCCGTCGGGGTGGCGGCAGGCGCCGCGGCCGCGGATCACAGACGCGAGCCGGCGCTGCTCGGCCGCCCCGCTCTCGCCCGCAGCTCCAGCCGCCCACAGGCGAAGGCCGCGCGCGACGGCGAGGAGGCCGTGCTCGCACGGGCCGCACTGAGATGCGCTCTCCCCCGCGAGCCACTCCGCGACGCGCACGGTCTCGGCGACCGGGCAGGGACGCTCGCCCAGCAGGAGCACCACGCCGGCGCCGGTGGACGCGCCGTGCGCCCCCAGACCCACGTCGTCGAGCGTCAGCGTGCCGGCGTGGACCGCGTCGATCCACGTTCCGGCATACCCGCCTACGAGCACCGCGCGAAGCGGTTCCTCGAGCCCGCCCGCGGCCTCGATCAGCGACCTCAAGGGGACGCCGTGCTCGATCTCGTAGACCCCTGGCCGGGGCACGGGTCCGCCGAGCGTGACGAGAGCCGAGCCGGGATGCTCGGGTGTCCCCAGCGAGCGGAACCAGGCGCCGCCGTGCCGGGCGATCAGCGCGACGTGCGCGAACGTCTCGGCGTTGCTCAGGAGCGTCGGGTGACCGCCGACGCCCTGCTCGAAGATCATCGGTGGCGTGAAGGTGGGAAGCGGCGGGCCGCCGTTCAGGTGCTGCACGAGCGCCGACTCCTGGCCCCCCACATAGCCGTCGGGGACGGCGATGACGCGCACGTGGACGCGCTCGCGCAGGACGCGGCGCTCCGCGCCCGCCCGCAGCGCCGCGTCGAGCGTCTCGACGGCGCTCTCCGACACGCAGAGGACGACCTCCCCGGCGGCCACCGCACGCGCCGCGAGCACCGCGCCGTCGAGCACCAGGTGCGGCGCGCCGGCGATCAGCGCGCGGTCCTTGCGGCTCGCCGGCTCGCCCTCGAGCGCGTTGACCACGACGGTCCGGCCGCGCGGGCGCCCGCGCGCACCAGCCACCGCGTGCATCTTCAGAGCGGTCGGGAAGCCGGCGCCGCCGCGGCCGCGCAGTCCGGCGCGTTCTACCTCGTCGACCAGCTCGCCGGGCCGTCCACGGCGTCCCGGGGCGAGCTCGGGCGCCGGCCCGTGCACCTCCAGGTGCGCGCTGAGGTCGAGCGAGCCGCGCTCGGCCACGCCGGCGAGCACGCGCGGGAGGCTCGGGGCCCCCGGGACGCCGCTCACCTGTGGGCGCTCCCCCGCTTGGCTTTGCCGAGCAGCGTGCTCGGCGTGCCCGAGCGGCGCGCCCATTCCGAGCCGAGCGGACCGGCCGGCAGCCAGATCGCCAAGAACAGCGCGAAGGCGCCGGTGCCTGCGAGCGCGGCCCCACGTGCGTGCGGCGAGCCGGTGGTCCTCCAGCCGATGCGCACCAGCACCGCGACGAGCACGAGCAGCACGCACGCGGCGCTCAGGAGCTGAAGCCAGCTGCTCTTGACGTCGCTTCCGGTCCCGAACCCGTGCAGCAGAGCGACCGGCCACGCGGCGTAGGAGAGCCAGTGGACGGCGTGCCAGCTGCGGTAGCCGATTCGCCTGCGGATCAGGCTCGTGATCGTCACCGCCAGCAGCAGGTCGAACGACACGGCGCCGAGCCCGAGCCAGAACGGGCGGTAGGAGCCCGCGAAGGGGATCACGCTCGCCGTCAGCGAGATCGGCGCGAAGCTGTCGAGCACCGACGTGAGGATGTGCAGGAGGAGGAACACGAGCGTCAGCAGTGCGAGATTGCGATGCAGCTCGTCGACCGCGAAGCGCGGCCAGGCCGGGCTCGCGAAGCGGCGCAGATCCACCACCCCGAGCGCGACGGTCGCGCTCAGCAGCAGCAGTGCGACGGCGCCCGTCGAGCGGGTCAGGTACCAGTAGGCGCTCGTGCTCGCGAGCAATGTCATGCGTGCGCCTCTACGGACTCCGCCCTGCGCTCGCCCTGGACCGGCCAGCTCCCGACCTTGACGATCCGCCCTTCGACGCTGACGAGCCGCGCCGGCAGCCCGAGCGCCCGCAGCCACGCGGGCGCCTGCGTCCCGCGCAACAGCGCCCCCGTGCTCGCGATGTTGGCGTCGGTGCAGTCGGCCGCGGCGACGGTGACGGTGCGCCAGGGCGTCCGCGCCGGGCGCCCGGTGTTCGGGTCGATGATGTGGTGCATGCTCTCGCCGTGGCGCCGCCAGCGGCGGGCGGCCGTGCTCGAGGTCGCCAGACCGCCGCTTGCGATCGCAAGGCGCTGGCCGGAGGCGCAGGCGCCGTCGCGGTGGTCGTCGGTGACGTGGACACGCCAGCCGCCGTCCGGCGCTGACCCGGCGGTCGCGATGTCGCCGCCGAGCGCGACGAGCACCCCGCACCCGAGCCGGACGTGCACCGCGGCGGCCGCGCGGTCGGCGGCGAGCGCTTTCGCCGTGGCGCCGAGATCGAGCTTGGTGCCGGCCGGGATCCGCACCCGCCCGCCGGTGCGGTCCACGGACACCTGGCGCCATCCGGCGCGACAGCGAGCGATCACGCGCGGGGAGCCGGCGTGCGGCGCCGTGTCCTCACCGGAGTCCTCGTCGTCCGGACGCGCGAACATGAGCTCCCAGTCGCGGTCGTAGCCTGCCTGCTCGAGTGCGAGCCCGACCGTCGGGTCGAGCGACCCGTCCGTGAGCCGGGCGCCGCGCAGCGCCAGCTCGATGGCGTCGAGCAGCACTTCGCCGACCTCGACCGGCCGTCCCGCGCGCGCGTTCACCCGGGAGAGCTCAGAGTCCTCGCGAAAGCGGCTGCACGCCTCATCGAAGCGCTCGATCTCCTGGTCGACGATCTCGGCCGCGCCATCGAGAGCGCTCCGATCGGCGACGCGAACGTCGACTCTGCTCCCGATCGCCGTCCAAGTGGCGCCGGCGCCACCCGGGGCCGTCGGGATGCGCTCCCGGCTGCTCAAGGCTCGCTCACGACCCTCCGGAGACGACCGGTTCGGATGGTTCGCTCGGCGGCGCTTCGCTCGATTCGGCTTCGCGCGGTTCGGGCGCAGCTTCGGGCGCCTGCTGAGCCGGGGCGCTCGGCTGTTCGGGAGCGCCTTCTTCGGTGGACGCCTGCGCCGGCGCTTCGGCTTCGGTCTGCGCCGGAGGCTGGACGGACTGCGGCCCGGCCGCGCGCGGAGCCTGCGCCGGGGGCCTCAACGGCTTGGTCGCGGTGTGGCCGCGCCGCGCCGCGCGCGAGGCGCCCGCGGCGCTCGAGGGATGGCCCGAGAACGCGCTCGACGCCAGGTCCGCGAACACCGCGGTGAGCAGGGCGCTACCCGCTAGGAGCCAGCGGTTCGCGCTGCGCAGCCGGCGCAGCGCCGCGTCGCGGCTGCCGCTCGTGTGGCGCAGGGAGTCGCGGCGGATCGGCTTCACGACTCTCCCGGGTGCTGGGCGCCGTGGGCCAGCCACGGGGCGAAGTCGGGAATCAGGACGACCGCGAGAGCGATCCCGCAGAGGAGCGCGAGCACGAGCGCGAAGACGCGCCCGCCGCTGCCGGGCAGCCGCGGGGCTGCTCCCCATTCACCGATGCCCGGGCGCCGCTGCTCGCCGGATGCTGAGGCGGGCCCGGTCCCGCGGCTCGCCGCGGCGGCAGCGAGGACTCCGACGCGCGCCTCGCGGCGCGCGAGAAGGCCGCTGGAGATCTCGCCGAGGTGACCGAGCACGTGCAGCGAGGTGAGCACGAGCCAGGCGATGAAGCTGACCTTGTGCACCGGCAGCAGCGCGCCACGAGAGGACGGGCCGAGGATCAGCAGCGCCACGCCGCTCGTGAACACGACCAGCGTGTCGAGCACGAACAGCGGCGCCATCGCACGGAGGACGGCCGGCGGCGGTCCCTTGTGGCGGTACGCGGGCTGCCCGGTGTAGTAGCGCGTGAAGCGGTAGCCGGTGCTCGCGAGCTTGAGGGCCAGCGGGCCCACGAGCACGAGTCCCAGGAAGAGGTGCAGCCACATCAGCTGCCCGATGCGCACGATCGTGACCCCGAGGACGGCAAGCAGGACGAACAGGAGCGTGCCCGCCTGGACGGTCAGGCGCTCGTTGCCGTCCGGCGCGCCGGGGAGAAGGGGTACAGCGTCGACGTGGCTCGGGTTCGTGCTCATCCGGCGCCGTCAGTGTCGAGCGCCCCCATAAGAGACCCATAACCGCAGGGTGAGAGACGTCCAATGAGAGAACTCTTGGAAACCCGGGACCTGGCGGGGCCGCGCCGTGCGGGGCCTATGCTGGTGCGATGGCGTCCAGCGGGGAGCAAGGAGCCACGGTGGCCGCGGCCCCCCTGGCCGGTGTGGCCACGGGCCCGCAGGTGCTGCTGATCGAGGACGAACCGGGGATCGTCGACTTCGTCCGCCGCGGACTGGAGGGACACGGTTTCCGGGTCAGAGCCGAGACCGACGGCATCGCCGGCGAGCGGGCCGCGCTCGAAGCGGGCGTGGACGTCGTGGTGCTCGACCTCATGCTCCCGGGGCGCAGCGGCTTCGAGATCCTCTCGACCCTCCACCGAGCGATGCCGGGGCTGCCCGTGATCGTGCTCACCGCTCGCGGCGAGGTCGAGGATCGCGTCGCGGGGCTCGACCGCGGCGCCGTCGACTACCTGGTCAAGCCGTTCTCGCTGGCCGAGCTGGCGGCCCGGGTCCGCGCCCAGCTGCGCACGGCTGCGCTCGGCGGCTCGACCCGCCTGGAGGCGGAGGACGTCGAGCTGGATCTGCTCACGCGCAAGGTCCGCCGCCAGGGCAATACGATCGCGCTCTCGACCACCGAGTTCGACCTGCTCGCGCACCTGATGCGCAACCACGAGCGGGTTGTCGCGCGCGAAGAGATCCTGAGCGCCGTGTGGGGCTACCAGCACGACCCCGCGACGAACATCGTCGACGTCTACATCGGCTACCTGCGCCGCAAGCTGCGCCTGCCCGACAGCCCCGCACCGATCCAGACCGTGCGCTCTGTCGGCTACCGCTTCGGCCGTGCGGGCGCTTAGCCGGGCGCGCCCGCTCAGCCTGCGCTGGCGCCTGGCCGGGTGGGTCGCGTTGGTCGTGATCGTCTCCTCGGCGGTCACCTTCGTCGCCGTCTACCGGGGCACGGGAACGCAGCTGCGTCATCAGATCGACTCCGAGATCGCCGGCGACGCCGACGAGCTCAGCAACGCTCTCAGCTCCTCCGGGGCCGGCTCGGTGGGCGAGCTGCGTGCGGCTGCCAGCGGCTACATCAGCGCACAGCCGTTCCGCGCGAGCTCCACGTTGCTCCTCGTCACGATCCCGGGCGCCGGCACCGTCACCAACCGGCCGGAGCTGCTCGGGGCGACCCGGCCGGAGAACGGAGAGACCCTCGTCCAGCAGGCTCGGGAGAACGCGCTCGCTGCGAAGCTTCTCGCTCCGGGAACCGGCTACACGACGCTGCCGGCGCCCGACATCGGCATGCTGCGGGTGCTGCGCCGCCCGATCCGGCTGCGTGCCGGCGGGCGCCCCGTCGACGCGTCGATCGGCGTGGGCACCTCGCTCGCCACGGTCTCCCACGCGCAGGAGAGCGTGGCGCGCGCCTTCGTCCTCGCCGGCGCGCTCGCCCTCGTCGCGGCGCTCCTCGCGGCCCTCTTGATCGGCACGCGCGTGTCGAACCCGCTGCGGCGGATGGCGGCTGTGGCCGCTCAGGTGGACGCCGGCGACCTGCACCCGCGCCTGCACGAGGGCGATCACGGGGCGCGCGAGGTGCAGGTGCTCGCCGACGCCTTCAATCACATGCTCGACAGGCTCGCCGTGGCGTTCGCGGGCCAGCGCGCGTTCGTCGCGGACGCCTCACACGAGCTGCGCACCCCGCTGACGGTCATTCAGGGCCAGCTCGAGGTGCTCGCCACCCAGGACCATCCCTCGCCCGAGGAGGTTCGCCGCGTCGAGCAGCTCGTCTCGGCCGAGGTATCGCGGATCGCGCGCCTGGTCGACGACCTGCTGGTGCTCGCTCGCAGCGAGCAGACCGCGTTCCTGCGCCTCGAGCAGGTGCAGCTCGGCCCTTTCGTCGCCGACCTCTGGGACGGCTTCTCCGTGCTGGAACCCGAGCGGCGCTTCGAGCTCGGCGCCGTGCCCGACGGCACGCTGCGCGCGGACCCCGACCGGCTCGCGCAGGCTCTGCGCAACCTCGTGCGCAACGCGATCGAGCACACCGAGGAGGGCGAGGGCCGCGTGCTCATGCACGTCGAGCGGGCCGGTCCCGAGCGCGTGCGCTTCGTCGTCGAAGACGACGGCCCCGGGATCCCCGCGGACCAGCGCACGGCGATCTTCGAGCGCTTCCACCGCACCGATGCGGCACGCGACCGCGCCTCCGGCGGGACCGGGCTCGGCCTCGCGATCGTCAAGGCGATCGCCGACGCCCACGGCGGCAGCGCGCGAGCGTCCGCCGCCAGGGCCGGCGGCGCGCGCATCGAGCTCGAGCTGCCCGGCTTCGCCCCCGCGCCCGGCCCGGGCCACGACGAGCGCATCCCGCCGGCGGCCGGCACGGTCGCGGCAGCCTGATCGCGAGGCCCGCGCGCGGCGCGTCGCGCCTCTGTGCCCCGGCCCCCGATGCGCGACCGGCGCGCGGCGCGCGGCGCGGCGCCTGCCGTGTGCGGGCCCCGCGCGAGGCCCGGTTGACCTCCGCGGGCGCAGGGAAACGCACCGGTATGAGCGCTCGGCACCAGCGCCACATCGGCTGCTCGGGCTGGAACTACCGCTCCTGGCGCGGCACGTTCTACCCGGAGCGGGCTCCGGCGCGGCGCTGGCTCGAGCTCTACGCCGAGCGCTTCGACACGGTCGAGGTCAACACGACCTTCTACCGGCTGATCGCACGCACAGCGGTGGAACGCTGGGTCGAGCAGACGCCCGCCGGCTTCTGCTTCGCCGTCAAGGCCAGCCGCTATCTCACTCACATCAAGCGCCTCGCCGGGATCCGCGAGGGCGTGGCGCGCTTCTACGAGCGGATCGAGCCGCTCGCCGCCGCCGGCAAGCTCGGCCCGGTCCTCTGGCAGCTTCCGGAGAACTTCCATCGCGACGACAGCCGGCTCGCCGAGGCGCTCGCCCTCGCCCCGACACACCGCAATGCCTTCGAGTTCCGCCACCCGAGCTGGTTCGCGCCGGAGGTCTACGCGCTGCTGCGCGAGCACGGCGCGGCACTCGTCGTCGGCGACCACCCGGACCGGCCGTTCCAGACACTCGAGCGGACCGCCGACTTCGCCTTCGTGCGCTTCCACTACGGGCATCGCGGCAGGCGCGGCAACTACTCCCAGGCGGAGCTCGGCGAGTGGGCGCGCCGCCTCGACGCGATGCGCGCCCGTGCGGAGCTGTTCGTCTACTTCAACAACGACTGGGAGACGTTCGCCCCACGCAACGCCGAGACCCTGCGCGCCCGGCTCGGGGACGGCGAGGCGCGCCGTGCCGCCTGAGGCTCGCGCCACCGACCGCGCCGCCGAGGAGCTGACGCGGCTGCGTCACCACGCGGCGAGGTGCCGCGCGTGCCCGCTCTATGAGGGCGCGACCCAGACGGTCTTCGGCGAGGGTCCCGCCGACGCGCGGCTGATGCTCGTCGGCGAGCAGCCCGGGGACCGCGAGGACCTCGCCGGACACCCGTTTGTCGGACCGGCCGGCCGGGTGCTCGACCAGGCGCTGGAGCTGGCCGGCATCGAGCGCGCGTCGGTCTTCGCGACGAACGCCGTCAAGCACTTCAAGTACCGCATGCGGGGCAAGCGGCGGATCCACCAACGGCCCGCCGCGGGCGAGATCGCCGCGTGCAGGCCGTGGCTGGAGGGCGAGCTCGCCGCGGTGGGGCCCGAGGTCGTGGTGGCGCTGGGCGCGAGCGCCGCGCACGCGCTGATCGGACGCGCGACTGCGGTCGGCGCGAATCGCGGCAGACCGCTGGAGAGCCCGCTGTTCGCCGGGCCGCTGCTCGTCACCGCGCACCCGTCGAGCGTCCTGCGCGAGCGCGACGGCGAGCGCCGCCACGCGGCGCTCCACGCGCTCGCCGAGGACCTGGCGCTCGCCGCGCGGCTGTGAGCGGCGGTCAGATCCCCGCCTCCGCATATTTCAGGGACCCCGGCGTGGTCAGGTCCTCCCCCGTCTCCAGGAGCGTCTTCAG
>Ga0134128_10012066_pt1 | contig 10301 bp, 8 predicted proteins | sample KB31754_FD_96462 | JGI IMG/M metagenome (GOLD analysis project Ga0134128, IMG submission 96462) | Terrestrial soil microbial communities with excess Nitrogen fertilizer from Kellogg Biological Station, Michigan, USA - KB3-175-4 | ecosystem: Environmental > Terrestrial > Soil > Unclassified ...
CGGCTTGGCCCTGGTGCATATAACCTTCTTCCAGTAGCACATCTCCTTCAAGCAGCTCAAGAATGCAGCAACTGCGGAAGTCTTCATCCAGCATAGAAGCCGTGTAAAAGATATCGGCAGCTTCCTGATTTGAGGCAAACCTGCCCAGTTGGCGGCGATGAAACGCTTCCAAAATCAGCAAGCCACCGGGTTTGAGCGCACCTATGATGTTGCCATGCACCAGTTTGCGTTCCGGAGCGGACAGGTGCAAATACATCGCCGCCACAACATCAAACCTTTGCTCCGGCCACTCCCATTGCACGATGTCACGGCACTGGCATGTCAAAGAAACCTTGCGCTGGGCGGCAAGCAGCCTTGCTTTTTCTATCCCTGCGAATGAGTAATCGACCGAGAGCACCGTCAGGCCCTGCTCGGCGAGCCATACGCCATTTCTACCTTCTCCGTCCGCCAAAGCTAGCGCTTTCATACCGCTTCGCAACCGGAACGCCTGTTCTTGCAGATACACATTCGGCTCAGTACCGTAGGCATATTGATGCGAGGTATAAAGCTTGTCCCAGTAATCCTTATCCGGCAAAACCAGCGTCATAGCTATTGCATGTCCAATTTCATGGCTGGAAAATCTATTGTCACGCTCTCACAATGCGCAAGCAGGTCAACCCCAAGGTGCCCGGAAAGCCAGCGGCTGTTAGGAGTTGTAATACACCGAAGAACGGGGACATCTTTAATGCCTAATTCGAAATCGCCGATTTTCAGTTTGAAGTGGGACGCGAGATGGTGTTCCACCATGGCAGTTCCGCTTACTCCTGTAAGCGCCAGATGGCCCGACGCTGCTTTGTCAATGATCTGCTGAGACCGTGCCACAAATGGAGGCCAGAAAATAGTTTGATTGTTGCCTGTATCAAGAAGCAGGTCGAATTCCTTGCCCGAGGAGCTTGCCTGCACAACACAGTCGCTATTATCAAAAGCAAGGTTACATTCCGATAGTCTTTTAACAGCCGATGCAAAGCCAGCCTCGAAGATCTCGCTTGTGGTCCAGCGCAACGTACGCAATGCCAGCAAGACCGGTAAACCCAGCGCTCCGCCGAATCCCGGATAAAAATCGAACTGATCATCCGCGACTACAAGAAAAGTTACGTTCTTAATCGTGTGCCTTCCCAATGTGAGTTCATTCACCAACGCAGTGCAAAATGGAGTAACCGTGCCTGTAACTCCGTACATCATGGTTGCAGTCGAGGGCACCTCCTGGATTGGCAATCGCAGCTCTGCGGCCTGGGACTCTGTGATCAATGAAATATTCGCGCCTGAGTCGACCATGAAATGCGCAGCTCTGCCATTCACCTGCAATGGAATGAAGATATATCCATCCAGTTTTTTGTAAGAGAGAACCGAAAGCCCGCGCTCGACGACATGTTGCTGCGGATAACGGGCCAGAGTAGCATATAACTCGATACCGCGCTCCAACTCCGCGGTCTCCTCTTGCAAGACAGCCAGCGCGTGAAGCTCGCTCAACGCGCTGCTGAATTCACCTCCACGCGCATACATCCAAGCAAGCATCTGGTGCGCTTCGCGAGCCTGTCTGGAAGCAGGACTGGATCGGATCATCGACTGAAAGCGCGTTTTGCATTTATCAACCTCATTAAAGGCGGCGGCAACCGCTCCCGAATAAAAGCTTGCTTCCGAACTTCCTGAAATTGCGTCCCTCAGTTCAAACCATCGATGAGATCGATATAGCTGCGCCAGTTCCGGTTCGGCTCTCACGGAAGAACCATTAATATTACGGGCCGTTTCAACATCACAGATCGGGGACGACATTGCGATTTTGGGATCTGATTCCTTCACGCGGCGACACCTGTGGCAGTCTTATAATTCTGTAATCGAACCATTTTCACGTCAGTGATCTTGATCACACGTGTGCTAGGCGGAACGGCGATTAAGGCGATAATTTTCCCGTTAATCCTATAGTGCTGGCAAATCTCTCGTGGTATCAATGAAGCAGAGGTGCCAGTGATTTCCTCCAATGAAACTGCATTTCTGAACTTCCGGCGCAACCGATTTACAACAGGTAATCCCGGACCAGACAGCATCACAGTCGGTCACTGCGCAAAAGCAGACCTACTCTTCAAGCAGGGAGACCTGGACGAGGCGCAGCGATATTACACTCGGGCGCTGCAAGTGAACCCTGACAACCTAGAAGCATTTGATGGGTTGGGCGCAGTTTCACTGCTGAACGGTGATTTTGAAAAGGCGATCAGCTGCTACGGCCACATCACGTCCGTTGAGGAAACGGCTGCCACGCGGCGTCATCTGGGTAATGCCTTCTTCTATAGCGGCAAATTTGATGAAGGCCTGCGAGAGCTTCGCCGCGCGCTGGAAATAGATCCGCAGGACATTGAAGCCCGGTTGGGCATCGCTTTTGCACACTTGCTATTCGGTCAAATGCGTGAAGGGTGGGCATTGTATGAGTGCCGTTTGAATAAGCCCTCGATATTTGCCCGCACGTACTCAGAGCCAATATGGACTGGAGAGGACATACGCGGCAAACGCATTCTCATCCACTCAGAGCAAGGGCTTGGGGACAGCCTTCAGTTTGTGCGTTACGTAAAGATGGTGGCTGCACGTGGGGCCAGAGTTGTGCTGGAAGTGCAGCCGGAGCTGCTTCGGCTGTTATCCAATTTAAAGTCGGCGGAGCAGGTAATCAGCGTCGGCGATATCTATGCCCCGGTGTCATGGCGCTGCCCAATGCTGAGTTTACCCCGTGTGTTTGGCACAGAACTGTCGACTATTCCAGCCCTCGTCCCGTACTTGAGCCCTCATCCCCAGGAAGCCGATCTATGGTCTGATCGGTTGGCGCGTTCTGGCGATTTCAAAATTGGATTGGCCTGGGCAGGATCGCCCCAGCATCCCAGAAATCGTGAGCGTTCGATTCCCTTTTCACTACTGTTGCCGTTATTCCATCTTCCTCAGGTCAGTGTCTGGTCGTTGCAAAAAGGTGCGGCCGCGCAGCAGGCACAGACTTTAGGAGCAAGGGTGGAGATGGGAGACCTGGCTTCAAGTTGCAGAGACATGGCTGAGACTGCCGCGGCGATCATGGCGCTGGACCTTGTGATCTGCGTTGATACTGCGGTGGCGCATTTAGCTGGCGCCCTGGGTAAACCGGTTTGGATATTACTGACTCATGTGCCGGACTGGCGCTGGTTCCTGCACCGTGAAGACAGTCCCTGGTATACAACGGCAAAACTGTTCCGCCAACCGGTGACTGGCGCCTGGGAACCTGTTATTACGCGCGTTGCATTTGAATTGGAAAAGCTGGCGAGCATTCGCCTTTCCGCCAGAGCTTAATGAATGCAGCTTTTGCAAACCGCCGATAACTGCGCGAAGCGTTCCTCAATGGTGAGCCCGGCCTTCACTGTGACGCCGCTTTCCTGTTCAAGGAATTCCATGACAACGTCACACAGGGTTTTAATGCGCAGCCGGCATGCCAGGGTTTGGGTGGAATGAAATGTGCCGTTTTCATGCAGCTTGTTGGAGGGTATTCCTCCGCCACAGACACAGAAATACTCACAAGTCTCCCGGCAGAGCTGAACACCCTTTTGGATATCATCATAAACTCTCTCGAGTTTTGGATTACACCGTACAGAATCCAGCGTGTCTCGCGCAACGTTGCCGAACACAAACTCGCCGTAGATGGGATCCTTTATTCCGATCAGCTCAGGTGAGAATGTCGACACATTGCCGTCCCAGGAGCACCCTACAATTGCGAGTGGGCTGTTTTCTATTCTCCTGAACGGCTTTCCCGCTTGGGCGATGCGTTCCACAAGGAAGTCGAGTTCCCGGATATATATCCCGGGAGATTCCTGGCTCCTGAGCCGCAGCAGTCGTGCGAAGAATGCACGCGCCTGCGCCACGGTTGATGGCTCGCTCAAAGATGATTTTGAATGTGCTCCTTCCACATCCTCAAAATTAAGCGACAGCCAATCAACACTTATGTCCCGGAAGAACGCCCATATCTCGTCCGGATATTCCAACGATTTATGTGAGAGCACTCCAATAGCGCTGAATTCAATGCCATTGGCCTGCAAGAGCTCGATGCCCCGGCGTACACGATCAAAGGTGCCGCGCCCGGCGCGGTCCACACGGTTTGCGTCATGGATCCGTTTCGGTCCGTCCACACTGATCCCGACCCTGATATTCCAATGCTTGATGAAATCACACCAATCCTGGTTGAGGAGCGTTGCGTTCGTCTGGAAACAGTTCTCAATGCTGACGGAGGGAGCTATGAGTTTCTGCAGCTCAAAAGCCTGCGCATAGAATTCCTGCGGCATTACCAGAGGCTCACTGGCATGCCACGACACAGGAAGCGTGCCGGTGAGATGATGAGGCGCGCGGAGCAGAAAATGAAACGTCTGCTCCAACGTTGTTCTGGCCATCTTCTGCGGAGCCGCGCGCCCAGGAAGATAGCAATACGCGCAATTGATGTTGCAAAAAGAAGTGGGCTGGATCACAGCCAAGTGCACCTTGAAGCCGCGCGCAACGGCAGACCTCGCCGATTCGGGCATTCTTATCCTTCCTTCCAGCTTCCTGCCGGGTCGAGCCCTCGGTTCTCGATGAAAGGAGAGACCTCAGTAGGCCCGGGGTTCTCCATTCAGCGCTTTTTCCAGATCGGGATCATTCGTCACTACCTGCGGACAACGCAGGCATGCGGCTTCGCCCTCCTGGTCAAACCATTGGCACACCGGCCGTAGTCTGCATTCGGGCAACTGGCTGCTCACGGCTGGAAGAATTTTAGTTACTTGCTGGCCTACACGGCACGCTGATCCGTTCCAGTTTCGGCAATCGGTTTTCTGGCATGGCGCTGTAAATCGAAAAACTTCCGTGGCCTTTATTGCGGCGTTTGTAAACGCAGCCAGTGTGCCAGCAGTGACCTTAACCGGATGTTTGAGATAGCGAACGTGCGGCTCTCCGGGACCATTCCTCTCAATGGATCCCAGGATCAGACTTTGCTCGACCGTTGGCTGAGAGCTGGGGCAAAATGTCACTTTAGATTTCGTATCCGCGGACACTTCCCTTTCTAGTAAATCATCACGCATAACACTCACTCCATAATCGTGCCCTCCGTTGACGAATGCCCTCGCGTGGCGCTGCAGGACTCATCTTCCCGGCATGGCTCAAGAATCTCTGTCGCGTCCCACGTTGAATCAATGCAGAGGTCGCGCAGATTACTTCCGGACCCGAGCCAATTTGCTCCAGCCCCCGGTGATGGTGGGCGACGTGGTATCACCGGCGCCGGCAATGCTTTCCAGATCAAACTCTGAGATTTCTCCCGTAGTGTCCGGGAGCAGATCAGGCAAGGGCACGGTTTTTACAGGTCCTGAATTATCGACGAACCGAAACGCAACACCCGGAGGCAATGGTTTGCGATTGATTTTGGCAATCGCCGCCTTGCCGTCCTCGAGAGCGATCTTTCGAAACTCGCGATCCAGGCTTGCGCGCCGCGATACTTCTGCGAGCATTTGCTGCAGTTCCGCATTAGTCCAGTTTTCCATAAATCACCTCATTTATTTATAAAATCCAGTTAGACGCAAGCCGAATGCACACGCGTTCGACTTGCAAGCGTCCTGCACGCCGAGCTACACTCCCGCTCCTACCAGTGTGTGGCTTTCATGCAGGCGCTTGAGCATCTTGTCAAAGCGAACAGCAGCCAGATCCATCTGATCAAATGACGCCTCCGGTATTTCGTCAGTATTCACATCCTGGCTCTCGCTGCCGTAGCCGAATCGAGTAACCGTTACGTAGAGGCGGTCGGCAAGAAATGTAGCAATGGAGTGATACAGGCGAGACGCGAATCCCTGATCTCTCGCCAATTTGCCTCTGATCTTCTCATGATCGAGCGCGAGCACCTGCGAGACCTGCACGGCTATCACCGATGCAGAAGGCAAATGGTCGTCCACCAACGAGATTTCTCCCACAATTTCGCCCGCCAGCAGGTTAGCAACATGTTTTCCGTTCAGTCCGCCAACCATTACACGGAGCTGCCCCTCCAGGACGATATAGAGTGCATTGATAGCTTTGCGCTCGCTAATCAATACTGTACCGGCGGGAATATGTCGCACAGTGCCCTGTGTACACATCCAATCAATGTCCGAGTCGCTTAATAGTCCCAGTAGCCGAAGTGCTTTTCTCATGAGCTCCCCCTTTTGCCTTTTCCAGAGCGGGCCTTCGCGGCCAGACCTCCGGGTGAAATCTGGTACGGATCAAATCATTTGCCGTTTAGCCAATTCGCGAAACAGTCCCGGCTGTTCAATTAGTTCGTGGTAGGTTCCGCTTTGCACAATACTTCCTTTATCCAGAACATAAATCCGGTCAGCCTGCATGATCGTGCTCAAACGATGAGCAATCACCACGCGTGTGGCCTGCAAGCTCTCCAGGCTGCGGCTGACAATAGCCTGGGTATTGTTGTCGAGCGCGCTCGTCGCTTCGTCGAAGAGCAGTATCTGGGGACGACCGACGATGGCGCGCGCGATCATCAACCGTTGCCGCTGGCCTCCGGAAACTCCTCCTCCTCCGTCGCTTAAATACGTGTGGAGGCCCATTGGCATGCGTTTGATGTCCTCGTCAAGGCCGGCAAGCTGCGCCGCCTGCATTGCCTCATCCGCGCTTATCGGAGCGGAGCCGACAATATTTTGATAAATGCTGCCGCTTACTGGTCGGCTGGATTGCAACACAACGCCGATCTGCCGCCGCAGCTCCTGAAGATCAAGGCCGGACAGATCTTGTCCGTCAAAGTACACCGCGCCGGACTCAGGAGTTTCAAATCCCAGCAACAGGCGAAACAGAGTTGATTTGCCGCTTCCGGAAGCGCCAACGAAAGCCACGTACTCTCCTGGCGCTATAGTCAACGAGACATCGCGGACGACCGCAGGCATATCGGGTTTGTAGCGGAATGTAACGTGGCTGAGTTCGATGGCTCCGGTGAGCCTGCCCGGACTGGTCTTCGCCTCGGTGACTTCAGGAATGGCCTCAAAGATTGGTTTGACTCGCTCATAGAGAGGAATGATGCTGGCGGTAGCGATAATCGCCGAACTCAGCAGCAGCGCCGCCGTCAGGAATTGCGTAAACGCCGAGATGAAGGCCAGGAAATCACCGGTGGTGATCTGGGCTGTCTGCACCATGTACGTCTGGTAATAGAAATAGATTGTTCCGAGCGCCAGGACCGGAAATACTGCATTAAAGACAGTAAGCACGTTGAAGATGCGCCGCCCGCTCGTCGCAATCTGTTTCTTGCGTGAAAACTCTCTTGCCCATATTGAAAACGCACGCTTCTCCGTGCCCGATATGCGGAATTTGGCAATGCCGCTGATAAATTGCAGCAGCATGCTCGAAAGAGTGCCGGTCAATTTTGAAATCTGCCGCTGGCGTTGGACTTGCAGAATTCCGCAGACCAGCGAGACCACAAATGCCAGCAGCACAAGGGCTGAGGCGAGTGCGGCAAGCGTCAAGCTGTAATAAAAGAGGAGGAAGAAACTGAAAATCGAGAAGATGCCGGAGAGAATCGCCGTGAGCGTCGATCCGGTCAGCGCTTCCCTGATCATCGCAATTCCAAGGCTCCGTTGCGCGAGGTCGCCTGAACTGTAATCCCGGAAAAATGATACCGGCAGATTGAGAAGGCGGTCCCAGATCGCCGCCTGCACTGAAGCATCCACTTTGCCTTCCAACCGCAGCACCGCGAAGTTGCGCACAAAAGTAAAAATTGCCGTGCAAATTGCTATCACCAGCAGGAAGGCGGACATTTGCACCAGTTGCGTTTGCTCGGAGCCGGGAATCAGCCGGTCAAAGATAATTCCCGTCGCAACTGGCGTAATGACTCCCATAATGCCGGCGGCAATGCCCATGGCAATGATCATCAGCAAATCCGGCCTGCAGGAGAACAACGCGAACTTCACCAGGTCCCACGTCTTCAATTTGGTGACCGGCAAAGGCCGATAAAAAACATGCGCGAAGGGATTTAATGTTGCGGCAACTTCGCTTGTAACCGGCGCCGTCTCGCCGCTGGCGGGATCGTAAAGCTCGTATTTGCGGCTAGACAGCGGCAAAAGCGCGACCGGCTTCTTACTTTCCTGTATGAACGCAAGGAGCGGCCCATGGTCCTCCTTCCACCATTTATCTTTTAATGCCACCGTCCGCGCCCGGACTCCGGAAGCTCCGGCCACGCTGGCGACCGGGTTTCGCAGTTTTGCTCCGCGCAACATGTCGGGGTGGGGTTTCATTTTTATTCCCAGCCGCTTTCCTACTGCTTCGCAGGCCCGAAACACAGGGTTTTGGCAACTCTGTGCGTCGCCGCCGAACTCCCTGCTTTTCTGAATGGGTGCTGCCATGCGCAGCAGCGCAGACCCGAGCTATGCCTGATCAGCTTCTGCACGCGTCTTGCTCAGGGCTTCCTCTTTCGCTGCCGCTTTCTCCCGCTTGACTGCCAGGCAGGCCATTGCAAGAGCATGGAATTTTTTTACGCCTTGCCACTCCGGATCCACGTTTTGAAGCGCGGCCGACGCTATGGTGTAGATCTCGCTGTTCGGCGCGGCCTGCAACCAGCCATGTTTCGTGATGGGAAAGAAATAGTGGCCGTTGACAAAGGGAAGTTCACCATGCCTCAAGAACCAGGAGTTGCCCTTGCGGTGAATGACCCACATCACACCCTGTTTGGGAAGTACAGCCCGGGTGGGCGGAGGAACGGTGACCGTTTGCTCCGGTTCAACCGTCAGGAACGCTCCCATTGAAAGCTCTTCTGAAATTGCGATCGTGAGCTGGGTGATCCAGTGTTCAAGAAAACCCAGGATCTGCTCGCCGTCCTCTGATCCCGCCAGCCTTTGTATTTCAGGAAGGGTGAAATACAGCAGAGTCGCCCCTGGGCTTGGGCTGGCGACCAGCTTCATGTCCTTGAAGTGTTCACCCACGCCAAAAACCGCCTGGCCTTCTTCCACCCGCAACACGTAGTGCCGGGCGCCAAACAATTCGCCATCCCGCGATCTCATCAGAAATAGGTCTAGTTTGCCGGACTGAACCAGCCACACGGAATTCTGGTCCTGCACCGGAAAAGGAGCGTTCGACGGATGGGACTGTGGAGTTCCGTATTGTTCCAGATTTGCAAGAGTTGTTGCCATGTCAAGTCGCCTGTACGAGTCTGGAGTAAGGGCCGTCTACCTGGATCATTGCATCGTGGGTTCCGCGCTGCACCACTTTCCCGGATTCCAGCACGATGATTTCATCGCAGTCTCGAATCGTGCTGAGCCGATGGGCAACGATGACGCAGCTGCAGCCCCGCCGCCGCAGCTGATCGTCTATGGTCTTTTCCACCCGCGCGTCAAGAGCGCTGGTAGCTTCATCCAGCACCAGGATTCGTGGGTCCGCCGTGAGCGCCCTCGCGATTTCCATTCTCTGCCGTTGCCCGCCGCTGAAGTTACGCCCGCCTTCCTCCAGCATTGAATCGTAGCCGCCTGTGCGGCTGTTAATTTCGTCGTGGATCGCCGCATCTTTCGCGCCCTCAATGACGGCTCTTTCCTCGACTGTGCCGTCCCACAGAGTCAGATTGTCACGGATACTTCCTTCAAAAAGAAAAATATCCTGGTCAACCATGGCAATGGAGTTGTTGAGTACGGCGCGGGGATAGCTGGCACGCGGCTTGCCATCGGCAAGGACTTCGCCGCTCCATGGTTCGTACAAGCCGGCGGCAAGCTTCGCCACAGTTGATTTTCCACTGCCCGATCCTCCCACAATTGCCACACGCTGCCCCGGTTTTACCAGCAAACTGAAATCTTTCAGGAGCGGAGGATCCAGGCGGCTGTACCCAAATGTGATGTCGCGCAGTTCCAGGTAACCTTCCAGTTTGATTGGGATCGGTTCGTTGGCAGACTGCTCCCCTGCATTCCTGAATTGCGGGTCGAGCGGATAATTCAGAACATCATCCAGCCGCCCCATATCGCCTTCGGCTTCCTGCAATTTCGCCCCTAAATCAACCACTTTGTTCACCGGATCCACAAAGCTGGCCATCAGCCCCTGAAAAGCCACCAACATGCCCATGGTTAAAATTCCGTTCATCACGCGCAATCCACCGATACCAAGAATCGCTACCGTGTTGAGCGAGGTAAGGAAAGGGGGGATAGCGGAAAGTAACTGTGAAGAAACGCCGAGGTCCTGCTGCGCATTAACCACCTTGGTTTGGTATCCGGCCCAGCGGGAAAAGTAGTCTGATTCAGATCCGGTGGATTTGACCGTCTCAATCATCTGCAGGCCAGACATGGATACTCCCA
>Ga0134128_10012068_pt1 | contig 10300 bp, 12 predicted proteins | sample KB31754_FD_96462 | JGI IMG/M metagenome (GOLD analysis project Ga0134128, IMG submission 96462) | Terrestrial soil microbial communities with excess Nitrogen fertilizer from Kellogg Biological Station, Michigan, USA - KB3-175-4 | ecosystem: Environmental > Terrestrial > Soil > Unclassified ...
AAGTTTTAAAGATATGAGAGTGGGTTTTCTGGGTCTTGGAAAAATGGGGAAGAGGATGGTATGGAAACTCCTTGAGGGAGGCCATGATGTTGTGGTATGGAACCGCTCTACTGCCCCTATTGAAGAATTGGTCGAACAATACGAAGCCTTGTCCTCTTTGCAAAAGAAAAAAGTCGGACAGCTTTCTGTGGCTCCTGAAATTGGAGAATTCAAAACGCTCCTTCGCAAGACTCGGGTGTTTTGGTCTATGGTTTTGCCAGGAGAGGCAACAGATGAGCTTATGGATAGCGTGGCTGACATAGTGGAGGAGGGAGATATTGTTATTGATGGTGGAAATGCCTTTTATAAAGATACAGAAAGACGGTATGAAAAATTTAAAAGAATCGGTGTGCGATTTTTGGGGATTGGAGTTTCAGGCGGGATTATTGCCCCTGTTGAGGGATTCCCATTGATGGTTGGTGGAGATAAAAGTGCCTATGAGTATATTCATCCCATCTTAAAAACTTTTGCCTATCCAAACGGCGGATTTAACTATTTTGGAACAGGGGGAGCCGGACACTACCTGAAAATGGTCCATAATGGGATTGAGTATGGCATGATGCAGGCAATTGGTGAAGGGTTTGGTGTGTTGGACAGCGGTCCCTACAAATTGGATTTTGAGAAAGTAGCTGATCTTTGGGGGAAAGGGACTATCATTTCTGGCTTTCTCATTGATAGGGCCCGGGATGCTTTCCAGAAAGACGGGAAGTTAGAAAAAATTGTTGGGGAGATTGATGCCACAGGAGAGGGAGAATGGACGATCAATGAAGCCAAAAAATTACATGTTCCTGTACCTGTTACTGAGGATGCATACACGTTTCGCCTTGAGTCAAAAAAAGATAAGAATATTGCCAAAAGTTTTGCTGCACGACTGGTTGCAGCTCTCCGTCACGAGTTTGGCGGCCACAAAGTGAAAGAAAAATAGTTTTGTTCCTATCTTACTTTCTCCTTTCTATTTTCTTACATTCCTTGCATCACCCTAGAGTAATATTGTTCTTATGGTTACAGAGCAAAGGGGATTTTGGGAAAGACATGGAAATAATCCTCAAAATAGAGTTCCGGATCCGGATTGGCTGAAGGTGAGTGCAATAGAAGGCTTGCCTACCTTAGACATGAGTTACTTTTTGACGATTAAGGAAGCTGAGAGAAAACGAATTCTAGGTATGCAAATGCAGCGTGCAGCATATTGGGAGTCTGCAATACAAAATAATAAATCTCTTCGTGAGGTATTAGAGCGTGTTTGTCCTCCGGATCCCACTAAGCTAACACGAGGGTTATGGAGAGTTCTGCGAAGAAGCTCTCCTCAATACCGATTCCTTTATTGGGTATAATTGGGTGTTGAAAAATAGCCATTTGAGGAAAAAATTTGACAAGGCGAACATTTTCAGATAGAATTTCTCAAAGCGTTGAAAGGGATTTCCTACCCTGGAGCTGACTACGAAAGATAGTACGGAGGCAAAACCGTTAAAGATTGCATCATGTGTCGAGAGATCGGAGCATGACATGAACAAGTTTTCTTGTAATGTTTTTGCTTCCTAACGGAAGCATTTTTTATGAGAAATAAAGCAAGGTGGTACAGCGATAAAACGCCCTTGTAAGATAACAAACAATTTTTTGTTTGCTGTTTTGCAAGGGTTTTTTGTTGGAGTAATTACCCACTAAACCCTAGAAAGGGGGTGGACAATATGAGTCAATCGGAAAGAAGTTTAGCTGATGAGGCACGAATGAGAACGCACCACTATAAGGCGTTATCTCACGTGCTTAATACAGCAGAATATTATCGTCAACAAAGAACAATGGGAATAGCTAGAGAAGAAAGGCATGAGACCTTACGACATCTAGCAACTGTTGCAAATACTACCCTTCAAATAGAAGGAGACGGAGCTCGTCAAACTGTTGGAGAAAGAGTGAGGGAAGCAGTGTCTCTTGTTGGACAGAGTTAACGATTCTGTGAGAAGCGGTTAGGAGACGTCCTGACCGCAAATAAATTAAAGATTTTTATAAAGGAAATCTGATATAATTAACATTATGAAATATTCAAAATTATTCGGAAAAACACAAAAATTAGCACCAAAAGATGCAACACTTGCGTCACATAAATTGCTGTATCAAGCTGGATTTATCCGCGAATCTACAGCTGGTCGGTATTACTTTTTGCCTCTTGGCATACGGGTGCATGATAAAGTGAAAAAAATTATCAAAGAAGAAATGGACAGAGCAGGAGGTCAGGAAATGGTTACACCAGTTTTGCATCCAAAAGAACTCTGGAAGGAAACTAACCGAACAACGACTGTTGGGTTTGAGTTGATGTCTATTAAAGACCGAAATGAATTTGAATTTGTTTTGGGAGGGACAGCCGAGGAGATGCTGGTGGACTTGGTGAGGAAATTCCAGCTTTCCTATAAAGATTTGCCGATTAACTTGTACCAATTTTCAACCAAATTTAGAGATGAAATGCGGGCAAGAGGTGGACTTTTAAGACTTCGTGAATTTGTCATGAAAGATGCCTATTCGTTTGACGTGAGTGAGGAAGAGTTTAAGAAGGAATATAAAAAAATGGAACAAACCTACTCTCGAATCTTCCAAAGGTTGGGTCTTCGAACGCTTATTGTTGAGTCAGATAACGGCTACATTGGCGGAGAGTACTGCCATGAATTTGTTGTGGAATCAGAAGCCGGTGAGTCCAAATTTTACATGACAGAAGATGGAAGTTATGCAGCTCATGAGGAAGTGACTAGGTTTCAAAGAGATGATAAAAATGTGGATGAAGAGGAGCGTCCTCTCAAAAAAATTGATGCAGTCAGAGGAACAACCATGGAAGATGGTGTCAAGCTTCATGGTCTCCCGATGTGGCAGCAAATGAAAGATTTCTTGGCAGTTGATGAAACGGGCAGATTTATTTTGGCAGTAGTCAGAGGAGATTATGATGTCAATGAGATAAAACTTCTCCATGTAGCGAAAGCATACACACTACGTCATGCAACTGAGGAAGAGATCCGAAAATTAGGCTCTGAGCCTGGGTTTATTTCTCCTGTTGGATTTAAAGAGAAGGCAAAACAGAACGGGTATGAAGTACTTGTTGTTGGTGATACGTCACTTCGAACAGTCAAAAATATGTACACAGGAGACAATGCTCTCCATAAAGATTTGATGGATGTTAATATTGATCGGGATTATTCGGTTGATATTGAGGCTGATATAGCACTGGTGAGAGAAGGAGATTTATCCCTTGATGGCAAACCTCTAGTTGCCAGACGTGGTATTGAAGTGGGAAATATTTTCCAGTTAGGCTTTCATTATTCCTCCAAAATGAAAGGGGCAACCTTTACCGACGCAGATGGGAAAGAAAAACCCTATTATATGGGATGTTATGGAATTGGACTTGCCCGGACGTTAGCAACTATTGTTGAGCAATTTCATGATGATAGGGGCATTGTATGGCCAAAAAATGTTGCGCCGTTCCTGGTTCATCTCATTTCACTGGGGAAAAGTGACAAAGCAGAAAGTGTATACGAGGCACTTGAAGCAAAAGGGATAGGAGTGTTGTATGACGATCGTGATGTGTCTGCCGGGCAAAAATTTGCTGATGCAGACTTGATCGGCATTCCTGTTCGGCTCGTGGTTTCTGAGAAAACAGGAGATATGGTTGAATGGAAAGAACGCGCAGAAAAAGAAAACATGCTTATTGCCTTGGAAGAAGCAATTGAAAGACTCCTGGGAAGCGTGAAGGGCTAACCTTTTTGTCATTTCGAGGGAGGAGCGACTGAGAAATCAATGTCATTGAGGACTTGATCCGCAATCTCATAAAGATCCTGAATCAAGTTCAGGATGACTCTTTAGAAGAGCACTTCATATAAATCTTCAAAATTGGGATTTGTCTTTTTAATTAATTCTATTTTCCATTGTCTCCTCCAGTTCTTGAGTTGCTTTTCCTGTTCTATTGCGGTTGCGATATTCTCTGATTGTTCATAATAAACTAATTTCCAAACATTATATTTTTTAGTAAAGCCTTCAATCATCTTATTTTTATGTTCATAAATTCGTCTAGAGAGATTATTGGTAACACCAGTATAAAAGACAGTATTATAGGTGTTTGTTACAATATAAACAAAATATGTTTTGCTTTTCACATATTTAGTATAAGAGATTTCTCACTTTGTTTCCTGATTCAGGACTATCTTCTCAGAAGTGTCGCGAAATGGCACACCCTTTGTGGAGTGCTTCTTACTGGCTGATAAAGGGAATGGGGAGGTTAAAGACTCGTACCCAGAATAAAACATACGCAAGAAGCAGAACAATTCCTCCAAACAAAATAACAAGGGGCGAAATACCTCTTTTTGTTGTTTTTTTTACCTCTCCTGAAGTCGCCCCCACATGAATTGTTTCTGTTGCATGAACTGCAACAGGCATAGTTGCTGCCAGTGACTCTGGAGCAGAAGGAGATGTTGGCATGCTTGTATCAGGCGTTGGGAGAGGAGCAGGAGGTACTTCTGCAGGATTGGAAAGTGGTTGAGGTAATGGTTCAGCAGCTGTTGGGGTTGTCAATGCATCTTGCTGCAAAACAGGGCTATTTATCGTACTGTCTGTTGAGAGCGCATCTGGTGAAGGCATGGTATCAAGTGGGTTTGGTATGGGGGCTGTGACATCAGAGGATGTGGTAGTAACGGGCGTATCAGATAGCGAGAGTGTTGGGTTGTCTGAGGCAACAATAGGTGCCACAGGTGTCGTAGAAGGTGCCAGAGGATCAGGCATGGGGGGAAGGATTGGACTTTCTGAAGTAGATTCTTCAGGGCCTTGAGTTGAGGCAGGTTCAATCGGGCTGGCTAGAGTAGACGAGTCTGTTGGTGTTTGTACAGGTGCTACCGATGATTGGGGAGAGTTTGATGAGTCTCCCACTGAAAAACCCATAACCCGGTCATATGCTTCTTTGAGTTTTGGGTCAAGTGGCGGATTTTGTTTGGGATCCATAGTATATTTATCTTCTCGAATTTTCAAGGTATTTGTCAAGGTTGAACATTTCCGTTATTCCATTTCGCATGGTATACTGTAGCTATGCACATTATTATTACTCATGATTCTCCTGATTGGGATGCAATTGGATCGGTCTGGATTATTAAACGCTTTCTTCCAGGGTGGGAAAATGCAAAGGTAGAATTTGTTCCTGCAGGAGAAAGAAGTCCGAGGGTTGCTAACAAAGTAAAAGAAGCAGATGAAAAAATAATTGTTGAAGTAAAGGAAGACAAAATTTTGCATATGGACACGGGGTTCACACCTCTTGATCACCATCAAGATAAAGATACCAGTGTTTGTAGTACCAGTAAAGCGTGGCAGTATGTTTTGGAAGAGAATAAAGATTTACACGGCGGAGTGGAGCAGACCAAAAAAGATGGGAAAGTAGAAGCAATTGGGAGAGTCGTTGACTATATTGTGGAGCTGGATCATTTTAAAGAGGTTTTTTGGCCGGATGCAGCCTCTAACATACACGAATTTAGTCTTTATGGCATATTGGATGGTATGAAAGGACTTCATCCATCCCAAAGTGATTATTACGTCAGTTGGGGAATGGAAATTTTGGATGCAATGGTACGGAGATTTGAGAGTAGAATTTGGGCAGAACGGGAAATTGCAAAGGGGCGGGCATTTGAAACAAAATGGGGGAAAGGATTGGGAATTGAAAGTATTAATGACAGTGTTATTAAGCTTGCTCAAAAAACGGGCTACTCGGTGGTTGTGCGGCGTGATCCACGAAAAGGGTACGTGAGAATTAAAGCCCTGCCATACAAAGAAGGCGTGACAAAAGATATTAATTTAACACTTGCTGCAGAACAGCTTCGAAAAATGGATCCTGAGGCAACGTGGTTTCTCCATGTCAGTAATAAAATGCTCTTAAATGGTACACCCAAGAATCCGAAAATGGTGCCTACAAAACTCTCACTGGACGAAATCATACGCGTTTTGGAAAAAATTTAATTGCAAATTTTACGCAGTGTTCCTATAATTATATCCAGTATGGATGATTGTATATTTTGTAAAATAGCCAGACACGAAATTCCCAAAGAGTTTACGTACGAAGACGAGGATGTTATGGTTTTTCCAGATATTCATCCACAAAAACCAACCCACCTTCTGGTAATTCCCAAAAAACATATCACTGATTTTATGGATGTTCAGGAGGCTGCTTTATGGGATAACATTCGTTTGGTTTTGCAGAATATGATTCGGGAGTTTGGGCTTGTTTCTGCAGGATTCAAACTTACCAATAATGGCGGAGGATCTCAACTGATTGATCATCTTCATTTTCACCTCATGGGCCCTATGGCTAAGGAAGCCTAAATGCTGCTCCCGAACAAAAGAAGCCTTTGTCAGTTTTCCACAATGTGTGATATAATTACCGGTAACCACAAGTATCAAATTTCATGTTTGAACTTCTGAAAGGGGGTGTTTTGTTTATATGTTAGTAGTCAAAAAACAACCAGGCGATAGCGATGACGCCGTTATTCGAAAATTTAGTAAAAAAGTAATGGATGCAGGTATTGTTCAGGAAGCAAAAAGAAGAAAATTCTACCTGAAACCATCTGCAGCTCGTGCTCAGAAAAAACAGGACAAACGAAAAGCCCGCATCTTAAAGAAAGCATCTGTATGAGTCCAACCGACATTGCTGTTTTACTCTTTGTAGAGAGTAGGTATAAAGTTAACCGCAAACGCATACGAAAAACTGTTGTAGATACGTTGCAAAAACAAGGTCTTTCTAGTCCGGTTGAAGTAAGTATTGCGATTGTTGGAGACAGAAAAATGCGTGAGCTTTCTCGCACCTATAAAGGGGAGGATAAGACGCGTAATATTTTGTCGTTTCCACTTTCTGAAGGAGAACCTACGGTTTTGCCAACTGATAAGCTTCGTCTTGGAGATATTATCATTTCCTATCCCTACCTCATCCGTGAAGCAGCGGAATTTGAAGAATTGGTTGATGACAGAATGGATATGTTAGTCGAGCATGGCCTCAAACACCTCTTGGGAATCCATCATGAGTAAGGTTTCCCTTTGATCTTATTTGTATGCTTGTCCAGCCTTTGTTTTTGTAGTATTCTTGTTGTTACTTCTACTCTGTGATTCTGAGGGAAGTGAAGGATCTCGTTCTATTAGCTATGCTTCGAAGCGTAGCTGAGAAGTTCTCAAATTTCGGTTTCGAACAAGATCTTAAAATAGAGATTCTTCGGCTGCTGCCTCAGAATGACAAAATAATATGGTGTACTACAGAAAATATCGACCACAAAAAATTGCAGACTTGGACAATGCTAAGCTTCGAGAAACTCTCACATCAGTACTATCTTCCAACAATGTTCCTCACTCATTTTTGTTCACAGGGCCTAAAGGCCTTGGCAAAACTTCAACCGCCAGAATTATTGCTAAAGTATTAAATTGTACCAACAAAAAAGGAGTAGAACCGTGCGGAGAGTGTGAACAGTGTGTTTCCATTACGAATGGGAATAATATTGATGTTTTGGAAATTGATGGAGCCTCCAATCGGGGCATTGATGAAATCCGCGATCTTCGAGACAGAGTAAAGCTTGCTCCAAGCAGTGCCACAAAAAAAGTCTATATTATCGATGAGGTCCACATGCTTACCACCGAGGCGTTTAATGCACTTCTCAAAACCATTGAAGAGCCGCCATCTCATGTCGTCTTTATTTTTGCAACCACTGAGCCGCAAAAAGTCCCTGCAACTATTGTTTCCCGATGTTTCCATTTATCGCTGTCTCGGGCAACTGAGGAAGAAATTGTTCACTCGCTGAGACGCATCGTGAGTGGTGAAAAATTAGATATACCAGATGGGGTTTTGTCTGCGATTGCTAGGAGAGCAGATGGAGGATTTCGAGACGGGGCAAAAATTTTGGAAGAGTTGGTAAGCGTTGCTGGGGATAAAAAAATTACAGAAGAATTTGTAAATACGTATTATAAAACAAGCAATGTTGTGTCTTTTGTTGACGGGCTTCTTCATGGTTTGCAAGATAAAAAGGCTGCCCAGACAATCCAGATTGTCGGGCAGGTGCTTGAACAGGGGATGGATATAAAATACTTTATGAAAGAAGTTTTGGAAGCACTGCATGAGCTTCTTGTCCAGCAAGTTGGTATAACAGGGGAGAATTTTACCACTAAAAAGACTGATTTTACGTTCTCTCTTCATGACATAGCGCTGCTTGTTGGTCTTTTTGAAGATGCTTACAAAGAGTCAAAATATGCTGTTATCCCACAACTTCCTCTCGAGTTGGCGATTGTTGCCTGGTGTTCTCAAGAAAATAAAACTGTCATCCCGGACAAAGATCCGGGATCCATCCTCCTGGATCCTCGCCTACGCGAGAATGACAACGAGGGGAACAATTCCGTTAGTTCATTTACGAATAAAAATACACTGGACAGCATGCTCAAAAAAGAACGCAATCTTAAGGTAGCGGCAGTTTTGGGCAAAGCTCCTGTTGTGCCAGTAGCCAAAAAAGTGGGAGATACATCAGCGACTCAGGTGGATTTGCCCCAAAAAGGGGAGCGGGGAGCGTCTCTGATGGATAACATTATTTATAAAGTAAAACCATACAATCATTCTGTGGCTGGAGTACTAAGGGGGTGTCTTATTCGGTCAATGGATGGGGAAAAGATTATTTTTGAGACAGCCTACAAATTTCACAAAGAAAAACTGGATGAATTCAAAACAAAAGAAGTGTTGGAAAAAGCACTGCGGGAAATAACTGGAAAACAAATGCAAATCCTGATAGAATTAAAAAAATGACAGCATCAAAAGACTACTGTCATCCTGAACCGAGTGGAGGATTTTATAAAGGATGCTGAAATTAATTCAGCATGACACAAAGAGGGAGGTGAATTGTACTTATGTTTAATCCATTACAACAATTAGGAGACTTAAAAAAATTAAGAGATCAGGCAATGGAAATCCAAAAAGCCCTGCAGCAAGAACAAATCACTGTTGAAAAGCATGGAGTAGTCATTGTGATGACAGGAGACCAAAAAGTCGTGAGTATTGCGACAAACGGTAAATCAGATCATGACATTGCTGATGCACTCAATGAATCTATTAAGAAATCTCAAGAAATCGCAGCCAAAAAACTTTCCCAAATGGGCGGAGGGCTTGGTGGCATGCTTGGCGGAAAATAAAAACAGCGAGATTGGGACGAAAAGTCTCTTCCTCCTTGTTTAGAAAATCTGGTATAGTAATTGTATGAAGATTTTTGGTGGCAATGCCAATAGATATTTGACCGAAGAGGTTGCAAAATCCCTCAATGTCCCTCTGTCTCTCATTGATGTGCATGTTTTCCCTGACGGCGAACGCAGAATTCGTATTCATGATAGGGTTGTTGGACAAAAAGTTGCCGTTATCCAGCCTGCTTCAACTCCGGTAGACACTAACTACATGGAGCTTTTTCTTATTGTTGATGCACTCAAAAGGTCGGGAGCTGAGCATGTTACAGCCGTTGTTCCGTATTTTGGATATCAGAGACAAGACCATGTTTTCCGAGATGGAGAAGCTGTTTCTCTGGAAGTTGTGATAAAGATTTTAGAAATGCTCAAAATTGATAAATTGGTTAGTTTTGACATGCATTCTATAAAAATTCCTGACATGTTTCATATCCCTGTTGCTCATTTGTCAGCTCTCCCTCTTTTTGCCCACGAAATTACAAGGCGGAAATGGCATACCAAAGATACGTTACTCGTTTCTCCTGATATGGGGGGAATTGCCAGAATTAAAAAATTGTCAGAGCTGCTCGGGAATATGGATTATATTGCTCTTGAAAAAAATCGTGATTTGTCTACCGGCGCAATTACGGTAGATGATATCGATGAGGATTCGATAAAAGGGAAAAAACGGGCAATTTTGGTTGATGACATGATTTCATCGGGGAATACGATTCTTTTGGGAGCATCAAAATTACATTTGTTGGGAATTGAAGAAATTTCTGTCTTTGCTACTCATCCGGTATTTTCTGTTGACGCACCGGCCAAGTTGCAAGAATCACTTATTCAGCATGTTTTTGTGACTGATACGGTCTCAATAAGCCTGGATAAGCAGTTTAAAAAATTAATTGTTTTATCAGTTGCCGACATGATTGCCAAAGAGCTTCATCGTCCCACATCTTCTAATAATCCACTTATTACCAACATTGCCTAGTCTTGGGTTGACCTGCATGGGTGGTTTGGGGTAAGATTAAATTCCTACATGAGAATACCCAAGGCAGTACAACATCTTATAGAA
>Ga0134128_10012070_pt1 | contig 10299 bp, 7 predicted proteins | sample KB31754_FD_96462 | JGI IMG/M metagenome (GOLD analysis project Ga0134128, IMG submission 96462) | Terrestrial soil microbial communities with excess Nitrogen fertilizer from Kellogg Biological Station, Michigan, USA - KB3-175-4 | ecosystem: Environmental > Terrestrial > Soil > Unclassified ...
CCCGGCTTGAGCGCGAAGGCCGCGGTTTCGAACTGCGGGACCGTGCGGCCGTGTCCGATCTCGGCCATGTCGCCGCCTTTTTCGGCGGAGGAGTCGTCCGATTCTTCGCGCGCGACTTTGGCGAAGTCCTCTCCCCCGAGAATCCGCTGGCGAATCGTCTTTGCCTTCTCCAGCGCCTCAGCGTCCGTCAGTTCCGGCTTGCCGGCCTTCGCCGGCGCGATCGATCCGCGAACGCGTACCAGAATGTGGCGTACATGGATGGTTTCGTAGAGCGCATGGTTGGCGTCATAGAAAGCCTGAATTTGCGCGTCCGTCACCGGCACGTCGCTCTGAATCTTCTGGAATTCGTGAACGGAGAGCGTGCTGCGCCTTTGGAATTCGATCTGGTCCTTCGCGATGGGCTGCTGATCGAGTTTCTGCTTCTCCGCTTCGTCCGCGAGTGTCAGCATCTCAACGATCCGTTTGGCAAAGGCGCGCCTGGCGGGCCCCAGTGCGAGGGGCTGTGTCTGGGCCGGGAGGATGGCCTTCACGATCTGCTCGTACTCCGCCGCCGTAATATGGCGATCACCTACTGACAGGACTACGGTGTTGGGATCAACTTTGGGCGCCGGGGTGGCGGAAGGGGGAACCGGCGAAACCGGCGGCTGCGCGGCGAGCAGTGCCGCACAGGCCAGCGCCGTCAAAAATGGCTTCACTCCCTCATTTTATCGCGCGGCCTAAAAAACGAATTTCAACGCGAGCTGGATGCGGCGCGGCGCGCGGAAACTCGTGATCTGCCCGAACAGGGAACTCGTATTGTTGGTGCTGCCGAAGCCGTTCGGATTCGCGTGGTTGAGAATGTTCAGCGCCTCGCCGCGCAGCTCGAAGTTGTACTTTTCGCCGACAGGAAGCTTCTTCAGGAGGGCGAAATCCCAGTTGGCGAAGCCCGGCCCGCGAACCACGCCGCGTCCGGCATTGCCCGGACGCACCGCGCCCTGCGGCGTGGGCGCGAAGCACGATGTCGTAAACCACTGCGCCGTGTTGTGTGGCGCATTGGCGTTGGGATCGCAAACCATGTCGGGACGGGAGCTCGCCGCGCTGTTTCCCAGCAGGCCGAGCCCGGCGGGATCGAGGCTCGAGGTCGTGACGGTAAACGGCTGTCCGGAATAGAGGCTCAGAATACCGTTGATCTGCCAGTCCTTCAGGATGTAAGCGGCCGGTCCGTGCGAGTTCGAGAAAGCCGGTATCGTGTACAGGTAATCGGCGGACGCAACGAATTTCCGGTCGAGCGGCGAAGGCCCGTATTCGCCTTCGTGCCAGTTGTAGCTGTTCTGCGGAGCGTTGCCGCTATCGGACCCGGAATCGGTCAGGTATTTCGACCAGGTGAATGCAAACGAAACCTCCCCCGCCTGGCGGAACTGACGCCGCACGTTGGTCTGCAGCGAATGATAGTTCGAATCGAAGGCGGATTGGATCGTGTTGATCGCGTTGTAGCCCAGATAGGGGCGCACCGCATTGATGCGCGGGTCGTCCGTCGTGGTGAAGATTGTGTTGGTGTTGTTGGCATGCAGCCCGGCCGCCAGCGCCACGCCTGGGAACGCCTGGTTGATATCGACGATGCCGATCAGGTGGGTACCCTTCGAGCCGGAGTACGTCGCCTCCAGCACCACGCCCATCGGAAGCTGGCGCTGCAGACTGAGTGTCCAGTCCTGCATGTACGGCGTGCGATTCGGCAACTGCGTCCCACGCGCGAAGACGGTGGAGACAGTGCCGGGCGGCGTGCCACTGGCGATGTTGTCGAACGGAGCATTGCTGTATGTCACGCTCTGCACGAACGGCGGATTACGGAATATCGTGCTTTCGTAGAGTCCCATGTTGGTCGCATCATAGAAGATGCCGTACCCCGCGCGGACAGACGTTTTGCCGTCGCCCAGCGGGTCCCAGGCAATCCCGATGCGCGGCCCGAGGTTATTCCAGTCATCCTGTGCGATCTTCGATCCGAACGGCGAATTCTTGCCCGAGACGATGATCCCGTTCGTGTATGGCAGCGTCACCGAGCTGGCCACAATGTTTCCCGACGCGCGATCGATCGCCGGCGCCGCGGAAGGGTCGTAAGACGAAGGATCGAAGTTCGAAAGCAATCCGTTCGATTCCGTGGGCTGCCCGAAATAGCTCCAGCGCAGGCCCAGCGAGAGCGTCAACCGCGGGCTGAAACGATAATCGTCCTGTACGAAGGCTTCGGTCTGCCATGTCCAGATGTCGGGCGTAATATCGGCCGAGGGCTGCGTGAAGCTCGAAACGTTGCCCAGCAGGAAGTTGGCGAACGACTGCGTGAATGACGATGTGCCGGTAGGCGCGCCGGTGTTGGTAAATGCGAACGATCCCTGGCCGCTGCCCGCGTTTTCCGTTTTGTTGTAGCGGTTGAATTGAATTCCGAGTTTGAGCGAATGCTTCCCGAGCTGCCAGTTCACCGTGTCATACCAGGCCCAGTTCCTGTTGAATTCGTTGTACGGTCCGAATCCGGCAATGCTGGTTCCGCCCGTGAGGGTAATCGTGGGAATCACGCCTTCGGGATTGCTGTAGGGCAGCGGCACGTTGATATCCGGGCTGTTCGCAAGCGCCGTGAGCCCCACCGGCGTGGAGTGGATCGCGCTGTGCGTGAAGTTAAATCCCGCCTCATTGAGCAGCGTCGGTTTAACGGTCTGCAGGTAGTGAACGACCCAGGCGCGCCCGGGAGAATTCGTGTTGGTAACGGCGCCGCCGGGAATGGTGGAACCCGTAAACAGTCCGCCTGGCTCCGTGGTCGGAATGCTGTCGTTCTCGAACTTAAACCAGAGTGAAGCTTTGTCATTGAACGTGTGGTCCAGCCGGACGATCTGCTGATTGCTGTTGTAGATATTCCGCTGCGGGAAAATGCTTACCGTGGTGCTGGCGTCATTGAGTGGAATCTTCGCGTAAATATCCCTGACGTATTGCGCCGCAACTGGATTGATCAGACTGGGCGCAATCGTTGTGCTGGTGGAAGTGCAGGGGCTGCTGTCGGTCAGACAGACCGCTGTCGGAAAATTCCCCGCGGCCATCCCGGACGTGGGAAGCGTCGGCTGAAAAGTCGTATAGGTGATGATCCGGCGCGCTTCTTCGGAAAAGAAGAAGAAAGTTTTCGGCGCCTTGTACTGCGAGTGAGTGAATGCGATCGGCCCGCCCACTGTTCCGCCGAAGTCATTCCAGCGCAGCGGCGGCACCTTCGCCTTGCCATCCACCACATTCACCCGATTGGCATTATTGATCCAGTTGTTGGCGGCCAGCACATCGTTGCGGAAAAACTCGTAGAGATCGCCATGGAACTGCGCGCTTCCGCTTTTCGTCACCACGCTGATCTGTCCGCCACCGGCGCGCCCCGTATCCGCCGAATACATGCTGCGCTGCACCTTGAATTGGGAAATGGAGTCGATGCTGGGGAACGTCATCAGTGTCAGGTTCGACCCGCGGTCCACGTTATCCGCGCCATCCACTGTCCAGTTGTTGCCGGAAGTACGGTTCCCGTTGACAGAGAAGGGAATCGCCGCGCTCAGCCCGGAAGGCGAGGACACCCCGACGAACAACTCGTCGGTCGCATTCGAACTCACCCCTGGCATCAGCGCGACGAGCTGCTCGTAGTTGCGTGACGCGAGAGGTAACTGGCTCACCTGCGCCCCGCTGATCGTATTCTGGATCGCGATCGAGGAAAGCTCCACCTTCGTCGGCTGATCGGTCACAGTAATACTTTCGTTAATCTGCCCGACTTCGAGCGTGACGTTGAATTTCAGGTCGTCATGCACATTGAGCACGACGCCCGAGATCGTATTTGTCTTGAATCCGCTGGCTTCGACCTTCAGGGTGTAATTGCCGATGGGAATCACCGGCGCCGAGAATACGCCGGACGCATTCGTTGTCGTCTCGCGTACCACCTGATTCCTGTCCGTGTTGGTCAGGGTAACTTTTGCATTCGCCACCGCACCCTGCGAGGGGTCGAGTACCGTGCCTTCTATCGTGCCCGAAACGTCCTGTTGCCCAAACACGGGAAAGGCGGCCAGAGCCGCCAGAAAAAGCGAAAGGGTGATCTTGCTCATTCCGGATTCCTCTCTTCCGGCCGCGCAAAAAACGCAGTGGCCTAAGCTAAAGTTCCGGTTACAAGCACGTCACAGTCCGAAACAAAGGATGTTCGGACCGGCCGCTACCACAATGTATTGTTTATTTTTGAAGCTGAACGTCATTGGCGAGGCTTTCATTCTCACATTGGTAGGAAATTCCCACAGAATTTTCCCGGTTTTCTGATTCACCGCGCTGAAGCCGCCGTTTGGACTGCCATAGAAAACCAGCCCGCCGGCGGTGGCCAGCACGCCGCTCCATGTTTTTGCGCGTGTGGATCCTGTCTGTGGGATTTCCCAGGCAACATCCCCTGTGTCGATATTGACAGCACGGAGAAAACGCTGCCCCTGCTGATCGGGATAGCTGGTGGCTTTTCCCACGCACTCTTCGAGCGCCATAAAATAGTAAAGACGCGTGGCGGGCGAGTAAGCCGTGGAATCCCAATTTGCAGCATCGCTCGGGCACCCGCGCGGATCTTTCACCACCGGCCTGCCATCCGGTCCTACGGATACGGCATAGTCATTTCGCTTCAGGAAAGTTTTCGCCAGCAGCACCTTGCCGTTCGTCCGATCAAGGACGTAAAAGAAACCGTTCCGGTCCGCATGGAGCAAAATCTTCGAAGGCTTCCCCTGATAGACGGTGTCAACCAGCACGTTGGGCTCGGTTGCATCGCGATCCTTCAGGTCATGCGGCGTGAACTGGTAATACCACTTGATCTCGCCGGTTTTCGGATTGAGCGCAAGCACGCAGTCGGTATAGAGGTTGTCGCCGGGACGGTCACGATCGTCGCTGTCGGGCCATGGATTACCCGTTGCCCAGTAGAGCGTGTCGCTCGCGGCGTCATAGGAGCCGGTCAGCCAGGTGGATCCGCCGCCCGCCACCGGCTCTTTACCTTTCCACGTTTCAATGCCGGGCTCGCCGGCGCGGGGCACAGTCCAGCGCCGCCAGTCGAGCGCGCCGGTTTCCGGATCGAAGGCCGCGAGAAACCCACGGATCCCGTGATCCGCGCCAGTCACGCCCGCGATCACTCTCTCTTCACCCGGCTTCGTGCCCACCACAAAGGGTGCGACAGTCGCGCCGTAGGGTTGCTTCACTTCGGGCGCGATGGGCGTCTCCCAAACGAGCGTTCCGTCGGCGCGGTTAATGCCCAGCAGATGCCCGTTATCCGTGATGAAGTAAATGCGGTCCCGCAGCAGCGCCGCGCCGCGATTGGTGCCGAGCCGCGGATCGCCCACAAGCCCAGGCGTCATCGGCCGCGAATAATGCCAGATGGCTTCGCCGGTGAGCGCATTCAGCGCGAACACCTGATTCGGTCCGGTCACGTAAATCACACCGTCCGCTTCGAGTGGAGTAGCTTCGAGGCCGAAGTAATCGATGGGATAAACCCACTTCACCTTGAGCGAAGCCACGTTGGCGGTCGTGATCTGACGCAGCGGGCTGTAGCGGTTCGCCGAATCGCTGCCGTTGTAGCTGAGCCAGTCGCCCGGCTGTGGCGGCCCCCACTTCACCGTCCCGCCGTTCGCGCCGGCCGGATGCTGAATTGTGTCGTTATTAATGCTGCGAAGGTAGGAAGCGAGCGAGGCTTTTTCGGCCGCGGGCAAGTCGGCGAACGACGGCATGCCGGCGCCCGGATTGCCATGGTTGAGAAACTCCCGCAGCTCTCCGGCGGTTTGCTCCGCCACGCGCGAATTCATCGCCAGTCCGGGACCCTGGGCGGTTCCCTTCGCATCGTCGCCGTGGCAGCCCGCGCAGTTGGCACGGAACAGTTGGACCCCCGAAGGTTGCTGCGAAGCGGGCTGCTGCGCGAAGCACGCGAGCGGGAGAAAAAAGGGAATCAGAGCCTGGGCGCGCATGAGGTGATTATCGAACGCAGGGCCAGCCAGCGAAAGAATATCATGGGCCATCGCGTCGAATTGTTGGAGCGCTTTCGGCTTCCAGGAGATGATGAGAGACGATGCTCATGGAGTTTTCTCTGCCGCTTCGGGGTATAGCCGCGGGACTGATGATTGCCGCGCCGGTGGGGCCGGTCAACGTTCTCTGCATCCAGCGCTCACTGCAGAAAGGCTGGAAATCGGGCCTGGTCTCCGGCTTCGGCGCGGCGCTGGTCGATACGTTTTACGGCGGTATTGCCGGTTTCAGTATCAGCCTGGTGATCGAATTTCTGATCCGCGAACAGTTCTGGATTCGTCTGGTCGGCGGGTTTCTGCTGATCGCGATCGGCGCCGCCTACTACTTCCGGCCGCCGCTCTCACTGGACTCGCGTGCGCGATCCTCGGGCCAATCGGATTTTGCCTCGGCGTTGCTTCTCACCGCAACCAATCCCACCACGGTGCTGTCATTCCTCGCAATCCTGGCCATGCTTGGCCAGGGACAACACCAGCCGCTCTGGCAGACTTCGCTTCTCGTGGGCGGAATTTTTCTCGGCTCCATGAGCTGGTGGATCGTCCTCACGGGAGGTGCGACCCTGCTGCGGGACAAAGTCGGGGATAACACCATGCGATGGCTGAACCGGATTGGCGGCCTGGCCATCGCCGCTTTCGGGCTGTTGAATATTTTGCTCAGCCATCGGCACAAGGGCTGAAGCAGCGCCTGCCATAATGGCATCGATGCCGACACTAAGCGACGAGATCGTTGTGCTCGAAGAACAGCTTCGACAGGCCGAATTGGGGCCCGATCCCGCATTTTTCGAGACCCATTTGGCCGATGACGCGGTCATGCTCACCGGCGACGGCAAAGCCGGATTCGCGAAACACCAGATTGTCGAAGCCCACCGGCCGGGCAAAGGCCCGAAATTTATCCGCGTGGAAATGACCGAAATGAAGATCACCGGCCACGAGTGCGCGGCCGTCGTGACGTGCCTCGGTACCTATGCGACTGCTGATACGGCCTTCACATTGCGGTTCCTGCGCGTGTGGGTACGTAAGGCCGCCGGATGGCAAATCGTGGCGGGTACCGTTACGAACGAAAAAGCCGCTTAAGCCAGCGCTTTACCGTAGAGAACCAGCAGGCGGCTCCAGGCCTTTTCCGCCAGCGGTTCGTTATAGACCTTCGAATCGGGCGGGCACCAGCCGTGTGCGGAACCCTCGTATACCTCGATCTCGGCCGGCAGTTTCGCCTCCGCGAACGTCTCTTTCAGGGTGTCCTTGTCCGTCGGAGATTTGGCGTCGTCACTGGCAGCGATTGCAATGAGAAACTGCGCGTGACTTTTCGCGGCCTGCAGATGAGGACTGTTCGCATCCTTTGTGACGAGGCCGCCGCCGTGGAATGTGGCCACCGCGCCAACGCGGTCTGGCATCGCAGCCGCGGTACGAAACGCCATAGGGCCGCCCATGCAGTAGCCCTGCGTACCCATCTTGCGGTTTTTCGCGACGGCGCTCTGCTCGTCCAGCCATCCGATGAATGCTTTGGCGTCGGTCATGTGCGTTTGCGGGTTGAGACCCGCCGCGAGCGGCATCACCTCCGCAAGCGGCGTCGCGCCTCCGGCCGACGCGGTCGGCGCCTTCTTCACGCGGTAAAACGGGTTGACCACCAGCACGGAATAACCGGACTCGGCCAGCCGTTTCCCCATCTGCCGGAACGCCGGCCGCAGACCAAAAATATCGGGCCAGATCAGAACGCCCGGAGCCGTTGCTGACGCCGGATGCACGAAGTAACAATCGGCCGTGCCGTCCGGCGTCTTGATATTGACATCCGATTCAGTAACGGTAACGGCATTCGCAGTACGTGGCAGCATCATCGCAATTCCCGCCCCCAGCATCGCACCGAACTGCTTGCGGGTCACCAGGCCGCGAGCTTCATATTCCTGTCTGTCCTTCTCAAAATATTCCTGATCGCACATATTCCCTCTCTCCTGAACGAATCGGACGCGCGGTCCCGTACTGCGACATTCTATATCGCATTCGCGGGAGACGTGTAGGTCCAGTGTGTAGCGCCCGCTGACGGGACGCAAAAGATGAGAGCCCCCGCCACGCAGGCGCACAGCAGCCGGACCGCGATCCCGGACCAACTCACCGAAAGCGGCATCAACCGATCCGCGGCGTTTTACGGCTCGTGGGTCTTCCGCGGGCCCGAGTCCAGCAGCGTTCTGACCAACGGCCCCAGCTTCATGAATTCGTCATAGCTCGAGGGCTTCCGGAAATAACCCGCGACTCCGGAAGTCTCCACGGCCTGGCGGTCCTGCGGCGCATCCGAGGAAGACACGATGAGCACGTTCGAATGCCGGCACTTCGTGCTGGTTCGCAGATGCTTCAATACTTCATCACCGCTTCGCCGCGGCAAATTCATGTCCAGCAGGATCAGATCGGGGCAGGCGTCTGTGTGCCGCGCATCTACCTGTTCGAAATAGTTCAACGCGGCCTGGCCGTCACGCAAGACTTCGATCTCGGCGTCAATCCCGCAGCTCCCGATCGCTTCCCGGATCAGAAACACGTCGGTCTTGTTGTCCTCGATGATGAGAATTCTCGGCTGGCGGCCTTCAGATGGGGATTGTGAAGCGGAAGGTTGATCCTTCTCCGGGCCGGGATTCGACCCAGATCCGTCCGCCATGAGTCTCCACAATTCGCTGGCAGATGGCGAGTCCAATGCCGGTGCCTGAGTACTCATCCCGAGTGTGCAAACGTTTGAATAACCCAAAGATCCTCTCCTTATATTCCGGCTCAATGCCGATGCCATGGTCTTTCACGGAAAACACCCAGCTTCCGTTTTCCTTTACCGCCCTTACCTGGACATGCGGAGGCGCCTCCGGACGGTGATACTTCAGAGCATTGCTGACCAGATTCTGGAATAGCTGCGTCAATTGCGTGGCGCTGACAGGAACGGGCGGCAGAGCGTCAGACTGGATGGTCGCTTTCGTCTCGGCAATCGCGCCCGCCAGATTTCCGAGGGCCGCCTCGAATGCCGCATTCGCGTCCACCGGCGTGGCCGGCTTCTGCATCTTCGATGCCTGCGTGTAGGAGAGAAGGTCTCGCACCAGCATCTCCATCCGCATGGACCCCTCGCGCACATATTCGAGAAATTCCAGTTCCTGCCCGTCGAACCGGTTATGGCAGCGCTTGTACAGCATGTCGGAAAAGATCCTGACACTGCGCAGCGGCTCCTGCAGGTCATGGCTGGCCGAATAGGCGAACTGCTCGAGCGCCTGATTGGCGCGGCGCAGCTCGAGCTGCAACATCTTGCTCTCGTGAATATCCGTCGAAGTGCCGAACCATCGCTGCACCCGCCCCGACTCATCCGCCACCGGCACGCTGCGCATCATGAACCACCGGAATTCTCCGTTTTTTCCGCGCAGCCGCGCTTCCAGCTCGAACGGCGTCGCGGTCGAGACCGAACGCCACCATTTCGTCAAAACGTCGTCTTCCGGATGCAGCCGGCTCTGTATCGCAACGGGATTCCTCGTCTCTGCCAGATCCAGCCCGGAGAAGGCAACCCACCGCTGATTGACGAAATCGAGTTCGCCGCTGCCGTTTGCCAGCCAGACGATCTGCGGGCCGGCTTCCGCCAACTGGCGGAAATGCTCCTCGCTGGAGCGCAGCGCCTTTTCGGCCTGCTTCAGATCCGAAATATCGGAAGCCGCGCCGAACCACTCCGCAATTTCGCCGGCGTCGTCCAGAATCGGAACCGCGCGCGAAAACGTCCATCCAATAGTTCCGTTCGCGCGAATGATGCGGTGCTCGAGCGCAAACACCGACCGGTTCCGGATGGCGGCCTGAATCGTCTCCATGACATGCGGCTGATCGTCCGGATGGATGTACTTATCGAGCCACGTCGTGCTCGGTTCGAGCGTATCGGCGATGAATTCGCGGCCCACCAGGTGGCGCATTTCGCTCCAGTCCCCGCTCATCTGATACACCACGTCGGAACTCGCGGTGACGAGCGCCCGGAATCGTTCTTCGCCCCTGTGGAGGCGCGCTTCGCGCTGCTTTCGCTCCGTAATATCGCGAGCAATTTTGGATGCGCCGATAATATGGCCGCGGTCGTCCCTCACAGGCGAGATCGTCAGCGACAAATCGAGCAGCGATCCGTCTTTACGCCGGCGGACGGTTTCGAAATGATCGACCCGTTCACCTCGCCCGAGCCGCGCCAGAATGTTGGGCTCTTCATTCTGCCGGTCCGCCGGAATCAGAAGAGCCGCCACGGTCTGTCCCACGGCTTCTTTGGCGGTGTACCCGAACAGCCTTTCCGCGCTCTTGTTCC
>Ga0134128_10012072_pt1 | contig 10298 bp, 10 predicted proteins | sample KB31754_FD_96462 | JGI IMG/M metagenome (GOLD analysis project Ga0134128, IMG submission 96462) | Terrestrial soil microbial communities with excess Nitrogen fertilizer from Kellogg Biological Station, Michigan, USA - KB3-175-4 | ecosystem: Environmental > Terrestrial > Soil > Unclassified ...
CACGTCCGAAGCTTGGGAAGCTTCTATACTGCCATTGTACGACGCCCGCTCGACGCCGTTATTCTAACCCATCCGCGCGGCTCGGGTACAGACCCATCCATCTGGCTTTATTTGTTGTATGCTCTGGCAGTTCGACGGACGCCGGCATGGATAAATCGAAAAAAAGGCCGATCAAGCGCCGGTCTTGCCAGGGAGTGTCCCGCCGCGAAGACCCGTGTGAGCGGGCTGCCGAGCGCCGCTGTTCCAGTTGCGGCCTCTGGCTCTGCCGCCTGCACTTCCCAGATCCCGAGTGGCACTCCTGCGCGCCGGATCAGGGCGAGAGCTGATCCCTTCGCGGTGCTAGGCGTTGCCGATTGCACAGCAACCCTCGCGTCCTTTCTTGACGCCACCTGCCTTGTTGGTTAGCGTGAGGAAGGAAGAGTTGTTGTCTCCTCCACGCAGTCTCAACCCCTCTTCTGACTATCCGAGTGGGAGCAATCATTGGCTAACGCGGTCATTACACTTACCACAGACTACGGAACCAGCGATCATCTGGTCGGCACGCTGAAGGGCGTCATCCTCAAGATCAATCCAGAAGTTACGATTGTCGATATCACGCACAACGTCACACCTTACGATTTGCTGGATGGAGCTTTGGCCATCGGTTCGGCGTTTTCGTACTTTCCGCCAAGGACGATTCACGTGGTGGTTGTCGACCCCGGCGTGGGAACCGAGCGGCGGCCGATTCTTGCGACAGCAGACAATCAATATTTCATCGCCCCCGACAACGGGGTCCTATCGCTGGTCTACGAGCGCGATCCGAACGCGGTGGTGCGTCATGCCACGGCGGAGCACTACTATCAACAGCCGGTGAGTAAGACGTTTCATGGCCGCGATATTTTCGCGCCGCTGGCCGCATGGCTCTCAAAAGGATGGCAGACCGCGGCCATGGGGGAAGAGATTCAGGACTATAAGCGATTCGCGTTGCCCAGGCCGAAGGCCGGCGACGGTGCGTTGAAGGGCGTGGTGATGCGCGTGGACAGTTTCGGGAACCTGGTCACGAACTTCCGGCAGGAAGATCTCCCGAATGGCGCCGCCTCCGGGGGCGAGCTGAAGTTGCAGATCGGGACGCATGCGGTCACCCGGCTGGTGGACACCTTCGCGCTCGGGAACGCCAATGAACCGATCGCGTATTTTGGGTCGAATGGATATATGGAAGTCGCGATCAACAAGGGTAACGCTGCGAAAACGCTTGGATTGGGACGCGGTGCAGCAGTGACCCTGCAAAACAGCTAGGTCCCCGTTTTACCGAAAGACTCGCCACCGGAAACACTTGCTCTTTAGCGTGTCGATTCCATGGCCGCCATTTGTGAACGCGTGCGCGGATCGAGCCAGTCGCGCCATGCGTCGCCTAACAAATTGAAAGCCAGCACGGCAACCATCACGGCCAGCGCCGGGAAAATGACCAGGTGTGGAGCGTCAAACAAGTGGCTGCGTGCATCGTTGAGCATCGCGCCCCAGCTGGGTACCGGCGCGAGGACACCAAGTCCGAGAAAGCTCAACGTGGATTCAGCGAGGATTGCTCCGGCCATCCCGATGGTGGCCTGAATCAGAACCGGCTGCAGAATATTCGGGAGTAAATGTGCCGCCAGGATGCGCAGGTGCGGCGCGCCAAGCGATCGCGCAGCGAGCACAAATTCCAACTCTTTCACTTTGAGCACCTGCGCACGGGCCAATCGCGCGTAGCCGGCCCAACCGGTGATTACCAGCGCCAGAATTACCTTGCTGATGCCCGGCCCGAGAAACGCCGCGAAGGCAATTGCCAGCAGAATCCCCGGGAACGAAAGAAAGGCGTTAATGAGCAGCAGATTCACAAAGCGATCGAACCATCCGCCCGCGTAGCCCGCCAGCATGCCGACAATCAGTCCGGTGAAACTGCAACCACAAACCACGGATACGGCAACGAGCAGCGAAATCCTCGCGCCGTACAGCGTGCGCGATAGCGTATCGCGACCCAGCTCGTCCGTGCCCATCCAATGCGCGTGCGAAGGCGCTTGCAGGCGAGCCGGCAGATTTTGCGCCGCGGGATCGGCCGGTGCGATCCAGGGCGCCAGGAGCGCGGCGAGCACGAGGACCAGGGCGGCGGCGAAACCAATGCGAGCGAGCACACTTTGCCGCAGGAACTGGCGAGTGGCGTCGAGGGCTCTCATGACAAGCGCACCCGAGGATCGATCAGCGCATAAAAAACATCGGTCAGCAGATTGACCAGGACATACGAAAGAGCGATCACCAGGATGCAGCCCTGGAGCAGGGGGTAGTCTCGCGAGGAAATGGCTTGTACGGTAAGACGCCCGATTCCGGGCCACGAGAAAATCGTCTCGGTAATGATCGTGCCCGCCAGCAGCGTGCCGAACTGCAATCCAAGAATGGTGATGATGGGAATCAGCGCATTGCGGAAAGCATGGCGGAACAGCACAGCTCCGGTGGAAAGCCCTTTTGCGCGGGCGGTGCGCACGTAGTCGCTGGAAAGTTCTTCGAGCATCGAGCCGCGCACCATGCGGGTAAGGATTGCGGCCAGCGCCGCGCCCAGAGTCGCCGCTGGAAGCACATAGTAAAGAGGGCCGCCGCGCCCGGAAACGGGCAGCAAGCCCAATTCGATGGAAAAGACAGAATCAAGACCGGGCCCAGCGCGAAGTTGGGTACCGCGAGGCCAAATAGCGTAAACACGCCAACCGCTCGGTCGGCGGCGTGGCCTCGCCGGTAGGCGGCGGTCACCCCCGCGGGAATCGCGATTCCCGCGCATACCACTAAAGCCAGGAAGGCCAGGCTCAATGTTGCGGGATAGCGCTCGAAAATAATTTGGCGCACCGGCGCCTGAAACTTGAAAGATTGCCCGAGATCGCCGTGCGCGAGCTGCTTCAAGTAATGACCGTACTGTTTCAACAGCGGCTGATCGAGGCCGAGGGCATGCCGCAATTGAACGATTTCGCCGGGCGCCGCGCCTTCGCCCAACATTTGTTCCACGGGATCGCCGGGCACAATGTGGATCATCAGAAAAACCAGCGTAAGCACCAGCCACAGGGCGGGCAGAGTGAGCAGGAAGCGCTGCAAGACGTGGCGCGTCATCAGCGGGTTCGCGCTGCAGGACTGGTGTCGGATTTTGATGTGTCGGCTGGCGGCGCAGGAGGCGGAGAAGTTTCGCCAACAGGTTCGGTCGTCGCGGATGCATCCGTCAAAGGCAGCACGCGTTGAATTTTGAACCGCGCCACGCGCCGCCCGTCCATCTCCACGACCGTGAAGCGAAAGTTGCCATACTCAAAGCTCTCGCCGCCACGCGGAATGAATCCGAGCTGGTCCAGCACAAAACCGCCGACGGTGGCATAGGCGGGATCTTCCGGCAAGGTGATGTTGTATTGCGCATCGAGATCGCGCACGTTCAGGCCTGCATCGAAGATCACCGCGCCATCCGCCAGCGTCAGCGGCCGCTCTTCCACATCGAACTCGTCGTGAATTTCACCGACTACTTGCTCGAGAATGTCTTCCAGCGTGACCAACCCGAGAATGCTGCCAAATTCATCGACCACCAGCGCCAGGCCGACGCGCCGCGCCCGCAATTCCAACAGCAGCTCGTCGGCAGGCTTGGTCTCCGGTACGATCAGCAATTCCCGCAGGACTCGGCGCAAATCGAACGGCGTTGGCGCAACGTTTTCTTCCATGCGCCTTTCGCGATCGAGCAGTACCCAAAGCATGTCCTTGATGTGCACGAAGCCGAGCATCTGATCCTCGGTTCCGCGGTATACCGGGATTCGTGATTTCTGGGTGGTGGCAAAGGCGCGCATCACGTCATCCAACGTCGATTCCACAGGAAGAACATGCATATCCGGGCGCGGCACCATGATTTCGCGCACTTGCACTTGCCCCAGCTCGATGGCGCTAACGATGAATTTTTCTTCCCCGGGTGCGAGCAGGCCGCGCTCTCGCGCTTGTTGAATCTGGATCTGCAGTTCCTCGGTGGAATGCGGCGCGTTATGTCCTTGCGGCTCCGAAACGCCTAGCGCTCTTACGATTCCGCCGGAAATCGTATCGAGCAGGTCGATGGCCCAGCGGAACGTGTGCAGGAACCACGAAAAGGGTCGTGCGACCAGTAAGGCCACGCGTTCGGCGCGCGCCAGGCTGACCGTCTTGGGCACCAGCTCGCCGACAACCACGTGCAACGCACTGAGCATGCCAAACGCCACCGCAAGCGCGACCGCGTGGGCGATAAGGGTCCCTTGCGTCGACCCACCCAGCCGCGGCCAGATCGTCTGAACCAGCGACGCCAGCGTGCTTTCACCGAGCGCACCCAGCGCCAGGCTCGACAGAGTGATGCCCAGCTGGACACCCGAGACCACTCGATGCACGTCGCCCAGCAGCTCTTCAACGATTCGCGCGCGCGCGTTGCCCTTCTGCACCAGCTGCCGCACGCGCGAAAGCCTCACCGCGACCAACGAAAATTCCGCGGCCGCAAAAAAACCGTTAAGCGCTACCAGAACGAGTACACCAATGAGGCGCACTGCAATCATGGGTCGTGGTCTTATCCCTTACTCGCATTGTAGCAGCACCTGCGCGCGTGCGTTTTTCGGTTGCTCCTCTCACAATCATCATCCCTTTCCGCCGGTTTGCACTTTGGTTTCGCGGAAGTTGCGCCCATGTCCCGGCTACTCTAGACTGACCGTTCGCCTTTGCGATGGGAGTAAGATTGCGATCCTTCCTGCGTTTTTTGTCCTGGTTTGTCGCCCTTGTAGTCGTCATCGTTGCAGCCGTCGTGTGGTGGTTCGTGTACCGGCCGCTGCCGCAATTGCAAGGCACGATCCGCCTACCTGGCTTGCAAAACGACGTATTGGTCGAACGGGACCATTGGGGCGTTCCGCATGTCCGCGCAGGTTCCGTGGAAGATATGGTCGAAGCGCAGGGTTACGTCATGGCACAGGATCGTCTGTGGCAGATGGACCTGCTGCGGCGCGTGGGGCGCGGCCAACTCTCGGAAATCCTTGGCCCGGCGACGCTGGATGTCGACAAACAATTCCGCACCTTCGGCTTTGGTCGCGCGGCGGACCGCGACATCCCGCTGATGGAGCCTGCTCAACGCATCCTGATGGAAGCGTATGCGCGCGGCATCAATCGCTTTATCGACCAGCATCGCGATCGATTGCCGCTCGAATTCTCGCTTCTCAAGTACAAGCCGCAGCCTTGGCAAATCTCGGATTCATTGGTTATCGCCGGTTACATGTATGAAACGCTCACGAACACCTGGGAAGAGGAACTGAACCGCGCGACGGTTTCCGAAAAAATCGGATGGGAAAGAGCGCGCGATCTCTTTTCCCCGGAAGCGGCGATGGATCACTTTGTGGTTGGCGATCCCAATGCGATCAACGACGGCTCGCGGCACTCGCGAGCGGACCCCGACGACGAAGACGATGATGACGACGACATGGAATCAGACGGCGTTCTCAAGACCGGAGTCTCGAGTCCGCGCCGAGACGATACGGTCGCCGAAAATTTACCCGATCTCACGTCGATCCTTGCGCATTCCGTGCGCGGCTATCTTGCGGAAACGCAACAGGAAATCCGCCACAGCCTCGGAAGCAACAATTGGGTCGTCAGCGGAGATCACACCGCCACTGGCAAACCGCTTCTTGCTAACGACACGCACCTGGAGCTGTCGATCCCTCCCATCTGGTACGAAGTGCATCTCACCGGGCCGGGCTGGAACGTCAAGGGATTCACTTTGCCTGGCGCTCCCCTGGTCGTGATCGGCCACAATGATCGCATCGCCTGGGGCTTTACCAATAACGGCGCGGACGTTCAGGACCTCTACATCGAGAAATTCAATCCCGCCGCGCCCGACGAATATCGTGCAAATGGGAAATGGTTGAAGGCCCAGATCTATGACGAAGTCCTTCACGTGAAAGGTAGGCCGGACGAGCATCTTCGTATCGTCGCTACACGTCACGGCCCTGTTGTTCGCTGCGCAGCAGACAAAGCGTATGCCTTACGGTGGACCGCGACGGAAGCCGGCGGCCTATCCAACACGTATATGCTGCTCGGCAAAGCGCAGAACTGGGATGAATTTCGTGGGGTCATGAAACACGTGTGGGGACCTGCGCAAAATGTGGTGTACGCCGACATCAAAGGCAACATCGGCTATGTGATGGCGGCTCGTGTCCCGCTTCGCAAAAGAGGACACGGCGAGGTTCCCGTTCCGGGTGACGTCGATGACTTCGAATGGACGGGTTACATTCCGTTCGATCAGCTCCCGCAGGCCCTGAATCCCGATAGCGGACTGATCGTCACTGCAAACGCACGCGTGGTCGGACCGAATTACAAGCCGTACCTGACGGATCACTGGGAGGAACCGTATCGCACCGCGCGGATTTACGACCTGCTTCATGACAAGCGCGACCTTCGACCGGTCGACATGCTGAAGGTGCAGACTGACACCTATAGTTATCCCCACGTTTTTCTCGCCGACCAACTTTCCGCCGCGGCAATAACCAGGGCGCCCAACGATGATCGTGCCAAAAAGTTGATCGATTCCTTGAGGGACTGGAATGGCATCGCGGATGCCGACTCCGCGGAAGTGTCCTTTCTCGTTGCGTTTCGCCGCGCGGCCCTGGCGCTGATTTTGGAGCCGTACCTTGCGGATCAGACCAGCCTCTATCAGTGGCGGAGCACCAGTTTTTTGCAGAAGATCCTCACGGACCGGCCCGGCAAATGGCTACCGCCCGCCTACAAGAGCTACGACGATCTCCTGGTGGCGGCAGCCGACCGCGCGGTCGCGAAACTAGCCGAAGACGCGAAGAGTTCGCGTATCCAGGACTGGGAATGGCGGCAGTTCAACTCACTCGACATGCTTCACCCGATCGGGCGCGAGGGCGTATTGAAAGCTCTGCTCAGCATCACCGGCAAACCGCAAGCAGGCACCAGCTACAGCGTGCGGGCGGCGACCAAACGCCACGGCCCAGCGATGCGCTTTGTCGCCAATCTTGGCAATTGGGATGAATCGATTCTCCTCATCCCGGCGGGACAATCCGGCCAACTGGGCAGCAGCCACTACGCCGACCAGTTTCCCTACTGGTACGAAGGCAAGCCGATCTTTCAGCCATTCAGCGACCCCGCTGAAGCACGCACGCGCAAACACACGCTCACCCTTAAGCCCGCACCGTAAATGGTGAATGGATCTCGAAGCCTTTGCCTGTGCGCCTCGGCGCCTCGCGATCTCACAAAGCTTGTTTCAATTCTTGGCCGTGCCTTAGAATGGTTCTCGCATCTTCGCCGACACTTTTGCCAGCTCCGAATCCGGCGTCGCGCGAGACAAGGCCTGACTGCGTGAATTCAACTCCTGTAAAAAGACCTGAGCCACCGAAGAAGCCGGATTTTGAAAAGTCGCTTGCTCGCCTCGAGGAAGTTGTACGCCGCCTGGAGAGCCCGCAACTTTCTCTCGACGACGCCATGAAATTGTTTGAGGAGGGTGTGGCGCTGTCTCGCGAATGCCAGAAGCAGCTCGAGGACGCCGAGGGCCGTGTCGAGATCTTGCTGAGAAAGGCCGACGGCAAGCTCGCCGCCGAACCGTTCGACCCTGAGCGCGAGAGCGAGTCGTGACCGTTGCTCACGGCTCCGTTCCAAAATCAATAGCCGCGATGAAGCTGCCCGCTTTCTTTGAGGAAGATCGCATCGCCGTCGATGCGTGTCTCGACCGCTTGCTACCGCCTGAATCCACGCAACCTTCTTCCATCCATCAAGCCATGCGCTACAGCGTGCTGGCCGGCGGCAAGCGTATTCGCCCGATGCTTTGCCTCGAGGCTGCGCGGATCTTCATGCCCGACACCTCGGTTGCGCTGTATCCCGCTTGCGCGATCGAGTTGATCCACACGTATTCGCTGATCCATGACGATCTTCCCGCGCTCGACGACGACGATCTTCGCCGCGGCAAGCCCACGTGCCACAAGAAGTTTGGCGATGCCATCGCGATTCTCGCGGGTGATGCTCTGCTCACGCTGGCGTTCGCAACAATCGCTGCTACTCCTGCTGATGGGTCGCGGCGCGTAGCCATGCTTACGGAAATTGCCTCCGCCGCGGGAACCGTGAACGGTATGGTCGGCGGCCAAGTCGCCGACCTCGAGGCAGAAGGCAAATCCGTGGCACCCGAAATGCTCGAGTACATCCATCGGTCGAAGACCGCAGCGCTCATTCGCGCATCGGTCACCAGCGGCGCGCTTTGTGCGGGCGCAGGTACCGAAGACGTCGCGCGCCTTCGACGCTTCGGCGAAAACATCGGCTGGGCGTTTCAGGTCACCGACGACATTCTGGACGTCGAAGAATCCTCGGCCGCGCTGGGAAAAACCGCGGGCAAGGACGTGGCGCAACAAAAAGCCACCTATCCCGCCATTTACGGGCTTGCGCGCTCGCACGAAATCGCCAACGACCTCGCGACCCGCGCGATAGCTGAACTCGCTTGTTACGCCGACAGGGCCGCCCGCCTTCGCGACATCGCCGAATTCCTCGTGCTGCGCCGCGCCTGACTGCCGCGCGTCGTCATGAATCCGAAATCCGCCAGAAAACGGCTCGATACCCTGCTTGTCGAGCGCGGCCTCGCAGATTCCCTGCCAAGAGCCCGCGCCATGATCCTTGCGGGCGAAGTTCGCGTCGATGGCCAGCGCGTGGATAAAGCCGGCACGTCTCTGGAACAAAGCGCGCAACTCACGATCGCAAGTCGCATCCAGAAATACGCCAGCCGCGGTGGCATCAAACTGGAAGGTGCTCTTTCGGACTTTTCGGTCGACCCGGCAGGCTTGGTGTGCCTCGATGTCGGAAGCTCGACGGGCGGGTTCACCGATTGCTTACTGCAACACGCCGCCTCCCGCGTTTACGCAGTGGACGTCAACGTGGATCAGCTGGCCTGGAAGCTGCGGCAAGATGCTCGCGTAATTCGCATCGAAGGCAACGCCCGCGAGCTTCAGCCGCAAGACATACCCGAAACCATCGACCTCGCGGTCGCAGACGTATCCTTTATTTCCGTTACAAAAGTCTTGCAGCCCATGACTGTGATCCTCAAACCAGCGGGCACTATGCTGGTTCTCGTCAAACCGCAGTTCGAGTTGCCTTCCGCGGCCGTCGGTAAAGGCGGCATCGTTGCCGATACCGCGTTGCACGAAAAGGCGATCGATCGCGTGCGCCGTGCCGCCATCGAAACCGGCCTCGAAATTCTAGGCGTTCAACCCAGCCATCTCGTTGGTGCCGAAGGCAATCAGGAGTATTTTCTGCACACGCGAAAAAAGACGCTGTAGAATCGCTAGCACCCATGCAGCCTTCCGCTTCCTTCCACACAGTTGGGATTATCGCCCGGCCCAGACGTTCCAACCTGGCCGTCGTTGTGCCCGACTTGCTTCATTGGTTCGAAGCCCGCGGAATTCGCGTGTTTTACGACACGGAAACTTCCAGCTGCCTCAGCGATGCTTCACGGGGTCTTACTCGCGAACAGGTTGCCGAACAATCCCAGCTGCTGCTGGTTCTCGGTGGCGATGGCACATTGCTGGCCGCCGCGCGAGTCGCAGCGCCACTCGGTATTCCCATTCTGCCGATCAACATGGGGAGCCTGGGCTTTCTGACGAGTTTCAAACTCGAAGAACTTTATCCCGCACTGGAAGAAACAATGGCGGGCAAGTTCAGCGTAAGCGAGCGCGTCATGCTCGATGTCCAATTGGAGCGCGCTGGAACTCTTCTCGAACGCCAGAGCGTGGTCAACGAAGTAGTGATCCACAAAGGGGAGCTCGCGCGCATGATTGAACTCGAGCTCGCTATCGACGAGGACTTCGTTTGCCGTTACCGCGTGGACGGTTTGATTGTTGCCACTCCCACCGGCTCGACCGCTTACTCGCTATCCGCCGGCGGCCCGATCGTACATCCGTCCGTAGAGTCCTGGATCATCACTCCGATTTGCCCGCACACCCTCAGCGATCGGCCAGTAGTCGTTCGCGACTCTTCCGTGGTCGAAGTCAATGTATCGCCAAACACCGAATCCGTTTTTCTGACTCTGGATGGGCAAACGGGGATTCCCATCGAACCAAAAGACAAAGTCCGAATGAAGAGAGCCGCAGAGCGTCTGAAGCTGATCCAACCGCTGAAGAAATCCTACTTTGAAATCCTGCACCGCAAACTGAAATGGGGCGAGGTATAACCTTTCGCGAGAGTTTCTACGTCGAAGCAATCCAGGCGACGGCGGGTAGCGCCAGAAGGCAGACCAGAAGTGTAAGTCTTCGCATTGTTTCTCCTTTGCAGCA
>Ga0134128_10012073_pt1 | contig 10298 bp, 8 predicted proteins | sample KB31754_FD_96462 | JGI IMG/M metagenome (GOLD analysis project Ga0134128, IMG submission 96462) | Terrestrial soil microbial communities with excess Nitrogen fertilizer from Kellogg Biological Station, Michigan, USA - KB3-175-4 | ecosystem: Environmental > Terrestrial > Soil > Unclassified ...
AGTAGTCCTCCTGCTCCGAGCGCTTCAGAAACTTTACGATGCGGTAAGTCACCGGCGTCATCACGATTTCCCATCCTGACTTCAGCACGTACTGCGTGGCGCTCACCGTGATGAGCTCCGCCGGAGTCCAGGACCCCATGAAGGCGATGGTGTAGAAGAGCCCGGAATCGACGAGCTCCCCGCACAGGGTCGATCCGACCACCCGCGTCCACAGCCACCGCCCATTCGTCCGGATTTTCATCCGCGCCAGCACGTAGCTGTTGACGAACGAGCCGCACCAGAAGGCAATCATCGAGGCGGCGACGATCCGCGGAGTGCTGCCGAAGATCGCCTCGACGGCAGGTTGCTTGTCCGCCCAGAATTTCGCGGGCGGCAGGTGCACGATCACATACGCCATGAAGGCGGCGAACAGCAGCGCCGCGAAGCCCGCCCAGACACAGCGCCGGTCGCGCGCATAGCCGTAGACCTCCGTCAGGATGTCCCCGAAGATGTAGGAGATCGGAAAGAACAGCACCCCCGCCATGAAGGTGACCGGTCCGACGAGCGGCACCTGAATGGTGGAGACCTTCGCCGGCCCGATGAGGTTCGAGCAGAGCAGCACGCACACGTAGGCGCCGAGGATGAGGTCGTAGTATCTGTAGGTCTTCATGGTCTCAGCGCCTGCGACGGGAGATGACGAGAACGGCGATCAGCACCACGGCGATGTTGAGCACCCACCAGGCAGACATGCCGTGGCTCTGCAGGAAATCGAGGGTGCTCGTCCTGCTCGGCAACGCCACCGTACCCGTGAGCAGCTCCCGGATGCCGTCGTGGGAGACGACCACATCGAGAGTGTGCGCACCTCCACCCTGATCGCGCGTCGGGGCAAGATAGACGCCATTCGGTTGCGCCGTGAGCGGCAGTGCATGACCGTCCAGTGTTGCCGTCACTCTCCCCGTGCCCGCGATGAGCTGGTGATCGGCAAGCCGAAGCACCTTGAGGGCGAGAGCATCGTCCGACGGGGTAACGGTGACCGTCAACTGCGCCGATCGCGCCACGATCATCGAGCCATTTCCAGAGCCGGGGGTGACGGCCATCGGTCAATCCTGCAGGCCGAGGAAAGTCTCGAGCGCCTCCAAGGCTGCCACGAAGCCACGTAGCTGCTCCTTGGTGAGACACGCCAGGAGCTCCCGCTCGCGCTCGAGCACGAGCGGCACCAGCTCGGCATACATGCGCCGGCCCGCCTTCGTGAGACGCACTTCCCGCTCGCGCCGGTCGGCGGCGCTGGAAGCCCGCTCTATGAGCTCCAGCTCCTCGAGATGGGCAATCGCACGGCTGACCCGCGTCTTGTGCATCCGAGTGCTCCCGGCAATGTGCTGGGCAGTGCAGCCGTGGCGGGATCCCACGGTCGCCATGACCCGCCACTCCGGAATGTCCAGTCCGAACCGCTCCCGGTAGATGTCGGAGAGATGATTGCTGACCCCGACCGCGAGCCGATTGAGGCGGTAGGGCACGAAACCCGCCAGCTCGAGGCCGAGCTCATTCGGAGCACGGATGCTCACCGCCTCATCCCGGATACAGTTGCGCACGCAACTAATTGTGCGATCATAGGCGCAAAGCATACCGGAGTAAGCGATGAGCCCCGTGACTGCTGCTGACGACGGCACGCCGCCGGTGCCCTTGAAGTACCTCCAGGGGTTCGGCAACCACTTCGCCACCGAGGCGCTGCCCGGCGCCCTGCCGGAGGGCCGCAACTCCCCGCAGCGCTGCCCGTACGGACTCTATGCCGAACAGCTCTCCGGCACCGCCTTCACGGCGCCACGGCAGGCCAATCGCCGCAGCTGGCTCTATCGCATCCGCCCGGCCGCGGCGCTCGCGAGTCCCTTCCGCCCGCTGCCGCATCGTGGGATCACGGCACGCTTCGAGACGCTCTCGGTCTCACCGAACCCGCTGCGGTGGGGCCCGCCGCCCATCCCACGGGAGCCGACCGACTTCATCGATGGTCTGCTCACCCTCGGCGGCACCGGCTCGCCGGAGAGTCACGCCGGCTGTGGGATTCATTGGTATCTCGCCAACCGCCCGATGCGCGACCGGTTCTTCTACGACGCGGATGGCGAGCTGCTGATCGTGCCGCAGCTCGGGCGGCTGCGCGTTGCGACTGAGCTGGGGATCCTGGAGGTCGCACCGCAGGAGGTGCTGCTCATCCCGCGCGGATTGCGCTTCCGGGTCGAGCTGCCGGACGGTGAGGCGCGAGGCTACATCTGCGAGAGCTTCGGTGCGCCGATGCGGCTGCCCGACCTCGGTCCCATCGGCTCGAACGGGCTTGCCAATCCGCGCGACTTTCGGACGCCCGTCGCCTGGTACGAGGACCGTGACGGCGACCTGGAGCTGATCGCGAAGCTCTGCGGCGAGCTGTGGACGGCGAGGCTCGATCATTCGCCGCTCGATGTGGTCGCCTGGCACGGCAACAATGTCCCCTACAAGTATGACCTGCGGCGCTTCAACACCATCGGCTCGGTGAGCTACGACCATCCGGATCCCTCCATCTTCCTCGTGCTGCAGTCGGTGAGTGACACCCCGGGCGTCGACTCGGTGGACTTCGTCATCTTCCCGCCGCGCTGGCTCGCGATGGAGGATACCTTTCGGCCCCCCTGGTTCCACCGCAATACCGCCAGTGAGTGCATGGGGCTCATCCATGGGGTCTACGATGCCAAGGCCGGAGGTTTCGAGCCCGGCGGCGCATCGCTGCACAACTGCATGACGGGACACGGACCGGACGCCGAGACCTTCGAGCGCGCCCTGCGGGCCGATACCACGCGCCCGCAGCGCATCGGCGATACCATGGCGTTCATGTTCGAGACACGCACCGTGATCCGGCCCACGCGCCTCGCGCTCGAGCTGCCCCAGTTGCAGCCGGATTACGCGCAGTGTTGGCGTGGTCTCGAGCGACGCTTCAGCCCGCCGACCCCGACCGCCAAGGAGTGAAGGATCCGCCGATGAGCGCCGCTCTCGATTCGACACACGACCCGAGGCTGCGCAGCTGGGTGAGCGCCGCCAACCGGCCCGGCTGCGACTTCCCCATTCAGAACCTGCCGTTCACCGTTTTTCGGCGCGCGGGGAGCGGCGAGAACTTCCGTTGTGGCGTCGCGATCGGCGACAGCGTGCTCGACCTGGGCGCGCTCGACATGTTGAGCCCTTTCGGGGGTCTCGGAGCCGAGGCGCTGGCGGCCTGCGCCGAGCCATCGCTGCATCGGCTGATGCGACTCGGGCGCGACGCCCGCGTCGCGCTGCGCCGCGGCCTCTCCGAATGTCTGCGGGAGAGTGCACCGCGCGCGACGGAGCTCGCGACTGCGCTCATCCCGCAGGGCGAGGCGGAATTCGCCCTCCCGGTCAGGATCGGCAACTACACCGATTTCTACACCTCCATCCATCACGCCACCGCCGTGGGACGCCTCTTTCGTCCCGACCAGCCGCTGCTGCCCAACTACAAGTGGGTTCCCATCGCCTATCACGGCCGCGCCTCCTCGTTGGGAATATCCGGCCAGGAAGTGCTGCGCCCCCGGGGCCAGGTCATGCCGCGCGGCGCCGATCGGCCGCAGCTCGCGCCCAGCGCGAGACTCGACTACGAGCTCGAGGTCGGCGTATTCATCGGCTCGGGCAACCGGCTAGGTCGTCCGATTCCGATCGCCGAAGCCGAGGACCACGTGTTTGGCCTCTGCCTCCTCAACGACTGGTCGGCCCGCGACGTGCAGGCGTGGGAGTATCAGCCGCTCGGCCCCTTTCTCGGCAAGAGCTTCGCCACGACGATCTCGCCCTGGGTAGTGACCCTGGAGGCCCTCGCCCCGTTCCGCCTGCCCTGGACGCGGTCCGCCGCCGATCCGCAGCCACTCCCCTATCTCGACTGCCCCGAGCTGCGTGAGGCAGGCACGCTCGACATCAATCTCGAGGTTGCGCTCGAGACCGCCGCCATGCGCACAGCGGCAGCCGCGTCGCAGTCGCTCGCCCGGACCAACTTCCGGCACAGCTACTGGTCGCTCGCGCAGATGGTCGCACACCACACTGTCAACGGCTGCAATCTCGAGGCCGGCGACCTCCTCGGCACCGGCACTCAATCCGGTCCGGCGCCGGAAGAAGCCGGCTCACTCCTCGAGCTCACCGAGGGAGGCAGGCGCCCGGTTGCGCTCGCAGGCGGTGAGATGCGGACATTCCTCGAAGATGGTGACCGGGTGATCCTGCGCGGCTGGTGCGAGCGGCCGGGATGCGCGCGAGTCGGCTTCGGCGAGGCGAGCGGTACCGTGCTCGCCGCCACCTGATCCTTACAACATATGGCCGATGTCCGATGCGGCCGTCGGGTAGGCGAAAAGCGCCTCGCGCAGGGCATCGGTAGTCAGGTTCTCGCGAATGGCCAGCGCAAACAGGTTGATGGTGTCCTCGGCGGCGGGCCCGACGAGGTGCGCTCCCAGGATGTGCCGGTCGGACTCGTCGATGAGCACCTTGAAGCCATAGACCGGCTCGGCGAGCCGCCTCGCGGTGTACCACCCGGAAGCCCGCACACACCGGACCTGCAGCCGGGCGCAGACCTTGCGCGCTGCCTGTTCGTCGAGCCCGACTGCAGCGATGGGCGGAATGGTGAACGCCACGGTCGGTACCGCGTGATAACGGGCAATGCGGGTATTCCCGCTGAGAAGGTTCGCTGCGACGATCTCCGCATCCCGGCCCGCAACGGGCGTCAGCGGCGGACCGCGCTGTGCGGAATCACCCGCCGCGTACACCACGGGGTTGGAAACACTCTGCAGCCAATCGTTGAGGCGCAGCCGCCCGTGCTCGTCCACGGCGATCCCGGCCGCCTCGAGCTCCAGAGACTGCAGCGCGGGGCGGCGTCCCGCGGCATGCACCACGAGGTCCGCCTCGAGCGCAGTCGAAACGCCTCGCGACGAGTACCGTACCGCCAACCCCTGCTCACCTCGCTCGATGGCCTCGACCCGGGCGCCGGTCGCGACGGTGATGCCCATGGCGCGAAACGCCTCCATGAGCCAGCCGACCAGGTCCGTATCGAACCCCGTCAGCATCCGCTCGCCGCGCTGCAGCACGGTGACCCGCGCCCCCGAGAGCGCCGCGATGTTGGAAAACTCCGCGGCGATGTAGCCACCGCCGATGAAGACCACCCGCCCGGGCAACGACTCGAGCGCCATGAACTCCTCACTCGTCGTCGCGTATTCCTCTCCCGCAATGCCGAGGGGCACGGGCTCCGCGCCCGTGGCGAGCACGATGTTGCCGGCCTCGAGCCTCGTATCACCCACCGCAAGCTCACTCGGGCCTCTGAAGCGCGCCACTCCCTGAAAGGCGTCGATACCCGCCTCGCGATATTGGCGCGCGCGCTGGCCCGGCACAGGATCGGTGAAGGTGCGTTTGAACGAGATGAGATCGGACCAATCGACCGAGGGCTCCCCACGAACGCCCCGATCCGCGAGCCGCCTCGCCGACCTCACCGCCTCGGCACCCGATACCAACACCTTCTTGGGATCACAGCCGCGCAGCGCACAGGTCCCGCCGAAAGGCCGGAAGTCGACGACGGCGACGCTGCGGCCGCCCTGCCGCACCCGGGAGGCCACACCCGAGGCTGCGGCGCCGCTGCCAACAACGACGAGATCGTAGCGCTTGTTCATGCCTCAGGCGCGTCACAGCAAGCCTGAGGCCCGGGATTTGCGCCGCTATTGACCCGCTATTGGCGATAACCGATGCGGAAGGCGCCCCAGTGCCGGCCCCGCACCCAGATGGGCGAGGACAGATCCTTCATCAACACGAAGTTACCGCCGCCCATGTCGCGTCTATAGGTTTGCAGCAGAAAGGGCTTGGTGTTCCGGGCGACCTTCTGCACCGCGCGATCCCTGAAAAGCCTGCGGTTGCGGCAATGCGCTGCATTCCAGACCGGATCCTTGCCTTGAGGCTGGCGGTAGTTGGGGTTGTGTGTGGGCAGATATCCTCCCCTCGCCCAGGCCACGCAGAAGATGATCCGCGGGTCCGAGCGCTGCAGCGGATCCTGGATGGCGGGCAGCAGGCGATCGGTGAGCGCGACGTAGTCGGTGAGGTACTGCTTGGGATTGGTGCCCGGAACTTCCCGGTAACGCTCGTCGAAGAGCTGCGCCTCGGTGATCTCCCCGCGCGTGATCGCCGACTCGAACACTTCGCCGATGCGTTTCGCGGTATCCATGCCCAACCGGATGATGGGCGTGTCCGAAGTCTCGATGCCGCTCCCGGCGATCAGCTCGATGAGTCCCTCGCTGAGTCCGAGCAGTCCCTCCACACGCTGGTCAGCCTGCGTGAGGGTGACCGAGGAGAGCTGCACCCCCTCCGCGAGGCCTCCTACCTCGGCGAGTGTGGCGTTACAGGCGTCGAGATTGCCCGTCGCCGAGCGTACGATGGAGTCGATTTCGCGGCTGACGGTGCCAAAGGCTCCATGAGCTCGGACGATCACGCCCTGAACCTCCTGGGCTCCACGGCCGGCCTCGGACGCATGCTTGTCCACTATTGTGCCGTCCGCGATCAGGCCCTCGATCTGCGCGGCAAGCGAGCGCACGATGGCAGAGATCCGCTCCGTGGCTGTGCGCGTCTCCTCGGCGAGGCTCTTGACCTCACCCGCCACGACAGCGAATCCCCGCCCCGCCTCGCCCGCGCGCGCCGCCTCGATGCCGGCATTGAGGGACAGGAGCCGCGTCTGTTTGGCGATACCTTCGATGGCTGCGGCAACGGCGGCGATATGCCCGAGCACTGGACCAAAGGAGCCCAGCCGATCCTTGATGCGTCCGACGGCGGCCGTCAGGCGCCCGATGTGCTCGACCGAATCGCCGATGAGGCTGCGCGACGCGGCGATCTCCGCGCCCGCCGTGGAGGCAGCCTGCTGCGCCTCACGCGCCGCGCGGTCGATCTCACGGTTGCCCGTGACTCGCGTTTCCGTCGCCTGGTGCAGCTCCTCACACTGCGCAGCCTGCCCACAGACCCGCGTGGAGAGATCCTCGAGATGCCCGGCGATATCGGCGACCTCGACGCCCAGGGAGCCGAGACGGTTCGCCAGCTCCCGAATCAAGCGGTCGCTATCTGACCGAGGCGCGACGTCAGCGGCGGGCGTCATGACTCAAAGATACTAGTCGCCCGCCGCTGCGCCGGCTACAGATCTAGCCCGCCGCGCGTGCACGCGGAACAGGTGTTCTGATCGCGGGACAGGCTTCTATTGAATGAGCCGGCTGCAGAGGTCGAGTAGCGGGCTCGGCAGGACACCGAGCACGAGCACTGCCGCAGCGTTGACGCCGATGACCAGGCGGGGCCCGAGCGGCCGCAGAGTGGCCGGCAGGTTCTCCGGCGGCGCGTCGAAATACATCAGCTTCACCACCCGCAGGTAGTAGAACGCGCCGACCACCGACATCACCACGGCAACGACGACGAGACCGAGGTGGCTCGTCTCCCAGAGCGCCTGGATGATCCTGAGCTTCGCCCAGAAGCCGACGAAGGGCGGCACACCGGCGAAGGAGAACATGACCGCCATCATGACGAGCGCGAGCAGCGGGTCACGCTGATAGAGGCCCTTGTAGTGATCGAGCTTGTCGGCCTCGAAACCTTTGCGGCTGGCGAGCAGGATCACGCCGAAGGCGCCGAGCGCCACGAGGACATACACCAGCATGTAGTAAAGCGCGGCCGTGTATCCGCTCGCCGTACCCGCCACGAAGCCGAGCACGATGAAGCCGACGTGGCCGATCGTCGAATACGCGAGCATGCGCTTCAGGTTCGACTGGACGATCGCAACCACGTTTCCGACGATCAGCGTCAACACTGCGAGAGGGGTCAGCATCAGCGTCCAGTCGGCAGACGTGCCCGCGAGACCGTGCGCCAGCAGGCGCAGCGTGAGCGCAAAGTACGCGATCTTGGGCACCGTACCGACGAAGAGCGTGACGCTGGTCGGGGCCCCCTCATACACATCCGGCAGCCACATGTGAAACGGAACGGCGCCAAACTTGAAGGCGACGGCGACCACGATGAAAGCGAGACCGAGGATCACACCCAGGCTGCCCGGCGTGTTGAGCTTCGTCGCGATCACCTCGAGATCGAGCGTCCCGGTGAGACCATAGATGATCGACATGCCGTAGAGCAACGTGCCTGAGGCGATCGCGCCCAGCACGAAGTACTTCATGGCGGATTCAGCCGCGATCCCTGACTCCCGGTCGAACGCGACCATCGCGTAGACCGAAAGTGCGAGCAACTCCACGCCGATATACACGGTGAGCAGGCTGTTGGCCGAGACGAGCACGAAGACACCGAGGAGCGCCGTGAGCGCGAGCACGTAGTACTCGCCGCGCAGGATGTCACGGTTCTCGAGATACATGCGCGAGTAGAGCAGCGCCACAGCCACGCACAGGAACCCCGCGAGCTTCAGCACGAAGGCCAGCGGGTCGGTCACGTACATGCCGTCGAAGAGCACGGCATGATGGCCAATGTTGGCATAGCGCACCGTGAGCGCCGCACCGATCGCAAGGACGACGAGCGTGAGCGTCGAGGTCGCACCCGGGCGCTTCACGCCGACGAAAACCTCGAAGAGCAGCACCACGCAGACCGCGAACGCCAGGTAAATCTCCGGGACCGCGGGGGTCATGCCGTGCAGGGTCATCATTCGCCAGTCTTCATGTTTGAGCCAGTCTTCATGTTGGAGGACGTGCGGACCGGATCACACCGGCAGCTTGGTGGCGACCGCCTGGGTGACCAGATGATGGATCGAGGGCTCCATGATCTTGAGGAGCGGCTCTGGCCAGATCCCGATCGCCAGCACGAGGACCGCAAGCATGCCGAGCACGATGAACTCCCGGCCGTTGAGGTCCGTGAGGTGCGCGACGTGATCGTTGGCAACCGGGCCGTAGAGCACCCGCTTCACCAGCCAGAGCGTGTAGCAGGCCCCGAGGATCAGCGTCACGGCGGCGAGCGTCGAATACCAGAAGCTCGCCTTGAAGCTCGCGAGGATCACCAGGAACTCCCCGACGAACCCCGAAGTCCCCGGCAGCCCGGTGTTGGCGAGCGCGAACATCACCATGAAGGCCGCGAAGATCGGCATGGTGTTGATGACGCCGCCGTAAGCTGAAATTTCCCGGCTGTGCACGCGGTCATAGAGCACGCCGACGCAGAGGAAGAGCGCCCCGGAGATGAGCCCGTGCGAGATCATCTGCACCATCGCACCATCCATCCCCATGGCTGCGCCCTGTACCTGCCCGGTCGTGCGGACGATCTCGTACACCACGAAGGCACCGAGCGTCACGAAGCCCATGTGCGCGATCGACGAATAGGCGATCAACTTCTTCATGTCCGCCTGCACGATGGCGACGAAGCCGATGTAGATCACGGCGATCAGCGACAGCGTGATGACGAAGAGGTCGAGCTCACGGCACGCATCCGGCGTGATCGGCAGACTGAAGCGCAGGAATCCGTAGCCACCCATCTTCAACATGATGGCCGCGAGGATCACCGACCCGCCGGTCGGCGCCTCCACGTGCGCATCGGGCAGCCACGTGTGTACCGGCCACATCGGCACCTTCACCGCGAAGGCGAGCATGAAGGCCGCGAAGATCCAGCGTTGCTCGACCAGCGTGAGCGGCAGCGCCTGGAAACTCGCGATCGCGTAGTCACCCGTCTTCACGTACATGTAGATGAGCGCCGCCAGCATGAAGACGGAGCCGAGAAAGGTGTAGAGGAAGAACTTGATCGTGGCGTAAACCCGCCGCGGGCCGCCCCAGATGCCGATGATGAGAAACATCGGAATCAGCATCGCTTCCCAGAAGAAGTAGAAGAGCAGCGCGTCGGTGGCGGAGAACACCCCGATCATCAACCCCTCCATGATGAGGAAGGCCGCGAAATACTGCGCGGCGCGCGTCTTCACCACCGTCCAGGCGGCGATGATCACCGGAATGGTCATCACTGCAGTGAGCACCACGAGGGGCAGCGAGATGCCATCGACGCCGAGGGCATAGAAAGCCTTGAATCGCGGAATCCACGCAGCCTTCTCCACGAACTGGTAGGCCGCAGTCTGCGTATCGAAGTGGGCAAGGAGCGGCAGGGAAATTGCCAGTGTCGCGATGGAGGAGAGCAATGCCAGCCAGCGACCGGCGGCGAGGAAGCGCTCCCCCAGGAGGAGCACGCCGATACCGGCAGCAATCGGCAGCCAGATCAGGATGGAGAGCAGAGGTGAGTGCATTCTGTTGCTTTCGTCAGCTGCGGGCAAGGAACCAGCCGAGCAGCGCCGCCAGGCCAATCACCATCCAGAAGGCATACGAGTAGAGATAACC
>Ga0134128_10012074_pt1 | contig 10298 bp, 8 predicted proteins | sample KB31754_FD_96462 | JGI IMG/M metagenome (GOLD analysis project Ga0134128, IMG submission 96462) | Terrestrial soil microbial communities with excess Nitrogen fertilizer from Kellogg Biological Station, Michigan, USA - KB3-175-4 | ecosystem: Environmental > Terrestrial > Soil > Unclassified ...
CCGCCAGCACGCCGGATTCGGTTTCAATCAGCACGTGCTGGGGATCGTGCTGGCCCTCGGGGGCGTTGCGCGTCGGCTTGCCCAGGCGGACCTGGACGGAGGTGATTTCCTCGCCGGTGAAGAAGCGGATGGCGTCAAACTCGTGCACCACGGAGTCGTTGATGAGCATCTCGTTGGTGAAGCCTACCGGGGTGTCCGGGTTGCGGTGCTGGTGGTGCAGCACCAGCAGCTCGCCCAGGCTGCCCTCGGTGATGATTCCGCGGAGGGCGGCGTATTCGGCGTCGAAGCGGCGCATGAAGCCCACCTGGATGCGCTTGCGGCCCAGCTTGGCCTCGGCCTGGACCACCGTCAGGGCGCTCGCGGCGTCCGGGGTCAGCGGCTTTTCGCACAGGATGGGGATGTCCCGCGCGAGAGCCTTGAACAGGATGTCCTCGTGCAGGAAGCCGGGGGTGGCGATCAGCACGGCGTTGACGTCGCCGTTGTCCAGGGCCTCCTCGGCACTGGCCAGGGCCACCGCGCCCGGGATGCCCTGGATGGCGGCCTCGGCCCGGGCCAGGTCGATGTCGACGACGGCGGCCACCTCGGCCCCGCTGATGCGGTGATGCAGGCGGTTGATGTGGTCCGCGCCCATGCGTCCGGCGCCGATGACGGCGACGCGAAGTTTTTCAGTCATGACGTGCTTCTTTCTAGTTGACGGTGGTGCGTGAGCCGCAGCTGAGCAGGTAGTTGCGGGTGCGCTTGGCGATCGGCATCGGGACGTCGAAGGCCACGGGGTACATGTCCTGCTCCACAATGCCAAAGATCGGCCGGCCAAGACCCTCCACTGCCTCTATGACGGCGCGCAGGTCCGGCAGGCCGTTCGGCGGCTCCACCATGACGCCGGCCAGGTTGGCCGCGGCCCAGGTCATGTTCTCGGCGTTGACGCGGGCCAGCACCTCGGGGTTGATCTGCTTCAGGTGCAGGTAGCCGATGCGTTCGGGGTATTTGCGGATGAGTTCCAGCGAACTGGCCCCGCAGTATTCGGCGTGCCCGGTGTCCAGGCACAGGTTCAGCAGTGCGGGGTCGGTCTCGGCGAGGAGGTGTTCGATGTCGGCCTGGGCGCCCACGTGGGAGTCGGCGTGCGAGTGGAACTGCTGCTTGAGCCCAAAGTCCTTGAGCAGGACCTCCCCCAACCTGTTGTGGCCCTCGAACAGGTCCGTCCACTGCCGCGCGTCCAGGGTGCCGCTTTCCACGGCCTCCCCGGTGACGTCGTCGCGCCACATGGCGGGAATGACGACGACGTTCTCCCCGCCCATGGCGGCCGTCAGTTCGGCCACCTTCCGGGCCGGCTCCCAGGCCTCCTCCCACTGGGCTGCGCCGCGGTGGAAGGCGGTGAAAACCGTCCCGGCAGTGACCTGCAGGTCCCGGTCCTTGAGCTCTTGGGCCAGGCGCGTTGGATCGTTGGGCAGGTACCCGTAAGGGCCGAGCTCAATCCATTTGTACCCTGACTCCGCCACCTCGTCGAGGAAGCGCTCCCAGGGGGTCTGCTTGGGATCGTCGGCAAACCAGACGCCCCAGGAGTCCGGCGCGGTGCCGATGATCAGCTTGTTTTCAGTCATGAGGTTTCTTTCCGGGTCTCAAGGAAGCGGTCGGGATCGACCACCGGCGGCGGAGTCGGTGTTGCCGAAGGCGACGTCAAGGAGGCCTGAGGCCGCCAGCGGCCGATGGCCGGGAAGTCGCCGGGGGAATGCCGGCGCCGCCTGCGGGGCTGGACCACCGGGGCTAGTTGGAGGGGAAGTTGTAGCTGGCGTCGGAGGCGTGCTGCGGTTCGGGCCAGCGGGAGGTGACGACCTTGGCGCGCGTGTAGAACGCCACGCCTTCCTCGCCGTAGATGTGCTTGTCGCCAAAGAGCGAGTTCTTCCACCCGCCAAAGGAGTGGTAGGCGACCGGGACGGGGACGGGGACGTTGATGCCGATCATGCCCACGTGCACCCCGCGCTGGAACTTGCGCGCGTTCGCCCCGGAGGAGGTGAAGATCGCGGTGCCGTTGCCGTAGGGGTTGGCGTTGATCAGGGCGATGCCCTCCTCCACCGTCTCCACGCGCATCACGGCCAGCACGGGGCCGAAGATTTCCTCCGTGTAGGCGGTCATGTCCGCGGAGACGCCGTCCAGCAGGGTCGGGCCCACCCAGTAGCCGTCCTCCTTGCCGGGGACGGTGAAGTCCCGCCCGTCCACGACCAGGGTGGCGCCGGCGTCGGCCGCCTCCCCCACGATCTTCAGCACCCGGGCCTTGGAGGCGGCGGTGATGACCGGGCCCATGTCCGCCCCGGGCTCGGTGCCCTCGGCGACCTTGATGGCCTCGGCGCGCTCGCGCACCTTGCCCAGCAGCGTGTCCGCGGCACCGCCCACGGCAACGGCCACCGAGATCGCCATGCAGCGCTCCCCGGCGGAGCCGAACGCGGCCGCGGAGAGGTGGTCGGCGGCGTTGTCCATGTCGGCGTCGGGCAGGATGATGGCGTGGTTCTTCGCCCCGCCCAGGGCCTGCACGCGCTTGCCGTGCGCCGTGGCGGTCTCGTGGACGTACTTCGCGATCGGGGTGGAGCCGACGAAGGAGATGGCGTCCACGTCCGGGTGGGTCAACAGCCCGTCCACGGTGTCCTTGCCCCCGTGCAGGACCTGGAACACGCCGTCCGGCAGGCCGGCTTCCTTCCACAGCCTGGCCAGCAGCATGGGGGCGGAGGGGTCGCGCTCGGAGGGCTTGAGGATGAACGCGTTGCCGGCGGCGATCGCTATCGGGCACATCCACAAAGGAACCATGACCGGGAAGTTGAACGGCGTGATGCCGGCCACCACGCCCACGGGCTGGCGGAAGGAGAACACGTCGATGCCGGTCGAGGCCTGGTCCGAATAGGCGCCCTTGAGCAGCTGGTTGATGCCGCAGGCAAACTCGATGACCTCCAGGCCGCGGCCGATCTCCCCGGCCGCGTCGGAGAGGACCTTGCCGTGCTCGGCCGTGACCAGGGCGGCCAGCTCGTCCACGTGGGAGGCGACCAGCTCGCGGAACTTGAACAGCACTGCGGTGCGCTTGGCCAGCGAGTACTCGCCCCACATCGCCGCGGCGGCCGTCGCCGCGGCGACGGCGGCCTCCAGGTCCCCGCGGCCGGCCAGATGCAGCTGGGCCGAGACGGCACCCGTGGCCGGGTTGTACACCGGCTGGGTCGCCCCGCCCGTGCCGGCGGTTTCGGCGCCGTTGATGAAGTGCTTGATGGTGGTCAGGGTTGGCGTTTCAGTCATGTCAGGTTCTTCTTTCCAAAGTGGCGGGAGGTCAGCCGAGCAGCGTGCGCTGGCGGTCCTTGTGCTCGGTGTACGTGGTGTAGGCCTGCTGCGTGGAGGCCAGGAGCGAGACTGATGAGACAGGCACGTCCCACCAGGATTCGGAGCTGGGTGCGTCCAGCAGGGGGTCCGATTCCACGTGGATCAGCACGGGCCCGCCGTCCTCGGGGGCGGCCTTGGCCGCCGTGACCGCGGCTTCCAGCTCCGCGACCACGTTCCCGCCCGGGGCCACGCGGATGACCTTCACGCCCAGGCTTTCGGCGTTCAGGGCCAGGTCGATCGGCAGCTTTTCGCCGTCGTCGAAGGTGTGGTGTCCGGCGTCGAGCGTGCGGTACTTGGTGCCGAAGCGCTGGGAGCCCAGCTGCTCGGACAGCGCCCCAATGGAGGCGTAGCCGTGGTTTTGGATCAGCACCACAATGAGCTTGATCCTCTCGGCGACGGCGGTGACGAGTTCGGTGTGCATCATCAGGTAGGAGCCGTCCCCCACCATGACGACGACGTCGCGCCGGGTGCCGCCGCCGGCCGCCTCCGCGATGGCCGCCCGCTTGACGCCGAGCCCGCCGGGGATTTCATAGCCCATGCAGGAGTATGCGTATTCCACGTGGTAGCCGAAGGGGTCCCGGATGCGCCACATCTTGTGCAGGTCCCCGGGCAGGGAGCCGGCGGCGCAGATGACCACGTCGGCGGGGTCCATGGCGCGGTTGGTGGCGCCGATGATCTCGTTCTGCGAGGGCAGCGGGGTGTGGCGGGTGTCGAAGGCCTCATCGACGACGGCGTCCCAGCGCTTCTTCTGCGCGGCCACCGTCCGCTCCAGGTCGGCCCCGACGCGGTAGCCGCCCAGGGCGGCGTTCAACTTCAGGAGCGCCTTGCGGGCATCCGCGACGATGGGCAGCGAGGTGCCGTGCTTGTAGGCGTCCAGCGGGGCAACGTTGATGTTGATGAAGCGCACGTCCGGGTTCTGGAAGGCCGTGCGGGAGGCCGTGGTGAAGTCCTCGTAGCGGGTCCCGATGCCAATGACCAGGTCGGCGCCGGCCGCGACGGCGTTGGCCGCCGTCGTGCCCGTGGAGCCGATGGCGCCCAATGACTGCGGATGGTTCCACGGCAGCACGCCCACGCCCGCCTGGGTGTTGCCCACCGGGATGCCGGTGGCCTCGGCCAGCTTGGCGAGCTCGCCCTCGGCGTAGGCGTACAGGACGCCGCCGCCGGCCAGGATGAGCGGTTTTTTGGCCTCCCGGATGGCGTCGGCGGCGCGGCGGATGTCGTTGTCGTCCGCGTCGGGGCGGCGGATCCGCCACTCGCGCGGGGCCAGGAACTCCTCCGGCACGGCCAGCGCCTCGGCCTGGACATCCTGCGGGAGGGAGATGGTCACGGCGCCGGTGTCCGCCGGGTCGGTGAGCACGCGCAGGCCGTTCAGCAGCGCGGAGAACAGCTGCTCCGGGCGGGAGACCCGGTCAAAATAGCGCGAGAGCGGGCGGAAGGCGTCGTTGACTGACACGTCACAGGCGTCGGGGCGCTCGAGCTGCTGGAGCACGGGGTCCGCGGCGCGCGTGGCGAAGACGTCGCTGGGCAGCAGCAGCACGGGCAGCCTGTTGGTGGTGGCCAGCGCCGCGCCGGTGAGCAGGTTCGTGGAGCCCGGCCCCACGGAGGTGCTCACGGCAAAGGTGGCGCGGCGGCGGGTGTGCCGGGCATAGCCGGCGGCCTGGTGCGACTGCGCCTGCTCGTTGCGGCCCTGGTAGTAGGGCATGAGCGCGGGGTCGCTGACCTGGTACTGCTTGAGGGCCTGGCCCACCCCGGCCACGTTGCCGTGCCCAAAGATGCCAAACATGCCGGGGATGAGCCGGCCGCGGTAGTCCCCGGTGCCCACCGAGTCCGTGGTGAACTGGTTTCCCAGGAACTCCACCACGGCCTGGGCCACCGTCATCGTGCGTGTTCCTGTTCCCATGTGTCTCATTCCTGTCCTTCTGCGGTGCGGTTCAGCAGGGACGCCGCGATGGCAACGGCCCCGGCAACGTCCCCGTCCTGGGGGTAAAGCAGGGTGCGGCCCACGGTCAGCCCCTGGACTCCGGGCAGCGCCAAGGCGGCGCCCCAGCTGGCGAAGACCTCGTCGGGCCCGGCGTCCGGGTCCCCGCCCAGCAGCACGGTGGGCATGGTGGTGGCGGCCATGACGCGTTCCATGTCCGCCACCACGGGAAGCTTCATCCAGGTGTAGGCGCTCGTGGATCCCAGCCCGGAGGCGATGGCCACGGACTTGATGACGGCGTCGGTGGAAAGGTCGTTGCGGACGCGGCCGTTTTCGCGCACCGAGAGAAACGGCTCCACCATGGCGACGAGCTTGCGTTCGGCCAGCGAGTCGATGGCCTTGGCCGTGGCCTCCAGCAGCGCAACGGTGTCCGGGTCGCCCAGGGCGATGCGGGTGAGCATCTTGCCGCCGTCGGCCCCGAAGGCGGCAAGGGCCGCGGCCGTGTGCCCGGTGAAGCGGTCGTCAAGTTCATTGACCAGCCCGGCCAGGCCGCCGCGGTTCATGGACCCAAACACCAGCTTGCCCTCAAGCGCGCCGAGCAGCAGGAGGTCGTCCATGATGTCCGGCGAGGCGAGGACGCCGTCCACGGCCGGGTTCGCCAGCGCGATTTGCAGCCGGTCCAGCAGTTCCCGCCGGTCCGCCATGGCCGTGGGGTTGGCCCCCACGGAGATGGCGCCGCGGGCCGGGTGGTCCGCGGCCACGATGAAGTTCTGCAGGCCTGACTTCGGCCCGGGGTGGCGGCGGCGGGCCTTTGCGGCCCGGGCCACTGCGCCCGGGTCCTCCAGGCGCAGGGTGGTCAGGTGGGCATAGCGGCGGGGATCGGTGTCCGCCCCGGTGGCGGCCGGGGCCGCGGCGGCGGGGGTGCTCACTTGAGGACCCCTGCCGTGGTTGCCCCGGATTCGGCGGCTTCGGGCGTCCCGGGAGCAGCGGTCCCGGGCACCAGCCGGCCGCGGTCGGCGAGCAGTGAGGTGACCTCTTCCGGCGTCGGCATCGCGTCGGCGCAGGAGAGGCGGGAGGCCACGATGGCCCCGGCGGCGTTGGCGTAGTCCAGGATCTGGGCCAGCGGCCAGCCGGCCAGCAGGCCGTGCACAAAGGCGCCGCCGAAGGAGTCGCCGGCGCCGAGGCCGTTGACGGTTTCCACGGGGACCGGGGCGGAGACCACGCGTTCGGTGGCGGTCTTGGCCATGACTCCTTCGGGGCCGAGCTTGACGACGGCGATCTCGACTCCGGCGGCCAGCAGACGGTCGGCTTGCTCGTCCGGTGTCCCCGCGCCGACCGCGACGGCGCATTCCTTGTCATTGCCGATGGCGACGGTGACATGCGGGAGGATTTTGGCGATCTGTTCCCGGGCGGCGTCCTCCGATTCCCAGAACATGGGCCGGTAGTCCAGGTCCAGTATGGTGAACTGGCCTTCCTGGAGCTCGGCGCGGGGGCGGGCCAGGTGCGCGGCGAGGTGCGCGCCGCGGCTGGGCTCCTGGCACAGGCCGGTGACGGTGGACCAAAAGACGCGGGCATCCCTGATGGCGGCGGTGTCCAATTCATCTGCGGCGATCTGCCAGTCCGGAGCTGTGGGGAGCCGTCCGTAGAAGTACAGCGGGAAGTCCTCCGGCGGCTTGATGGCGCAGAAGGTGACCGGTGTTTGCAGCCGGGCCACCGGGCGGACAAACGAATCGTCCACGTTGAACTTCTTCAGCTCGCGGTGGAGGTACCGGCCAAACGAGTCGTCGCCGGTCCGGGTGACGACGGCTGTTGCCCGGCCGTGCCGTGCGGCGGCGACGGCCACGTTGGTGGCGGAGCCGCCCAGGTATTTGCCGAAAGACGTGACGTCCTCCAGGTCCACGCCAATGTCATTGGGATAGATGTCGACGCTGATGCGCCCGATGGTAATCAAATCGTGGATCACGTTGATCAAAAGGACCTTTCACTGGGGAACGCGCCTTGGTATCAGGATGCTGCCGGGGTGGACCCCCGCGTTGCGCCCGCCGCGTGATGGCCGACACAGCTACTACTTTGCATGAAATTTCATGTCCTGTCAAAGGTTTGTTCTGACATAAGCACATTAAGAATTACAGCCGTCCGCGGGGCGGCCGCGGACAGGTGGGGCTCAGGCCCCGGGGCCGGCCGGGATGGCAAGTTCGCCGGTGGCATACTGGGCGCGCCCAAAGCCGAAGGACCAGTCGTCCGCAGTGTTTTCGACGTAGCCGATGAACACATCCTGCCCGGGCACGCCCACCGCGGCAAGGCGTTCGGCGATGGCGGCAAAAAGCCCCTGCTTGGCCTCGGGCGGGCGCCCCTCCTGCGTGAAGATTTGGATCATGACCACGCCGCTGCCGCGCTCAAACCCCAGCCCGGCATCCTGGGCGACAAGCTGCCCCGCCTTGTGTTCACTGAGGATGTGGAAGTAGTCCCGCTCCGGAATGCCGTATTCGGCGAGGATGCCGTCATGAATGGCGCGGCTGAGCGCCCTCAGCTCCCCGGGCGTGCGGCCTTCATTGACATCGATGCGTACCAATGGCATCTTCACGCTCCTTTGTTAGTTTGTCCTGTCATACTATCAAAGTTAATGAAGTTCGCCCGGCGTTAAGCACAAAAGATCCCCGGAAGCGTCCGCTCCCGGGGATCGCCGTCTTCAAGCCGTTAGAAGGTTCCCCATGCTGCGATGCCGTCCATGGCCCCGGCTGCCCGCAGTTCCGCGGCGCGGCCCGGCGTCGCCAGCAGCGATTCGCCGTCCGCGGTGACAATTTCACGTTCGCCCAGAAATGCCACGTCCGCGAGGATCTGGTCCCAATGCCGGTACTGGACGTCGTGCCCCTCACCGTCGTAGACCCGTTCATGCGCCACGCGGCGCAGCTGGGAGCGCCACCGCAGCCTGTGTTCGGCGGGCACCAGGGGGTCCGCCGAACCCCAGTAGAGGAATGACGGCGCGCAAACACTGGAGAGATCGGGCAGGGTCGCGCTGCGGTACAGCTCGAAGGCCTGCCGGAGGCCGTCGGGCGGGGTGTCCCGGCCAAGGGCAAATGAGCCCCGCACGGCCTCCTCGATGGCGGAATCGGTGAAGCCGGGGATGTGGTGGACGGAGCTTTCCGGCGGAAACGTCCACCAGTCAACGGGGTGTGCGGCGATCTTCCCGGCATCGAAGGATGCTGTGGTTCCCGCCGTGCCGTCCGAAAAGGCGCAGGCCAGGTGGAGGGAGCGGATTCGTTCCGGCTGCGCCGCGGCCAGATGGGCGGCGTAGGGCCCGCCGCCGGAAATGGCGACGACGGACGCCTCGGCGATGCCGAGCGCATCCAGCACGCTCCACACGTCCTCGGCGTATTCGGCAAAGCCCACGGCGGGGTCAAATGCCGTCCCACCCAAACCATTGCGTTCCACGGAGATGACGCGCACGCCCAGTTCCTCGCGCAGTGTGCGTGCAAATTCCAGCAGCCCGAAAGCCCTTACGGTGGTCCCTGCACCCCCGAGGAACACCAGCGGCGTCCAGCCGGGCCGCCCTTCGTCGATGTAGTTGGCCAAGCGCCCAGAAGCAACGCGCATGCTGCGCAGCTGTGGGCCCAGCGGGTCGAAGTCCTTTTGCAGCAGCCGCGTCGCGTTCATTCCCGCATCCCCCTGTATCGAATTCATGAGTAGTTGTAAAAGCCGCGGCCGCCCTTGCGTCCCAACAAGCCGCTGTCCACCATGCGCATCAGCAGCGCCGGCGGGGCGAGGTGTGGCATCTTGAATTCCGCATACAGGGATTCGGCAATGTGCAGCGCGGTGTCGAGGCCCACCAGGTCGGTCAACCGCAGCGGTCCCATGGGGTGCGCGCAGCCCTCCACCATGCCGGCGTCGATGTCCTCGGCCGTGGCGAACCCGGCTTCCAGCATGCGGATGGCACTGAGCAGGTAGGGAACCAGCAGGGCGTTGACCACGAAGCCGGCCCGGTCCGGGGCCGTGATGACTTTTTTGCCCAGCACGAACGAGGCGTAGTCCCGGGTGCGCTCCAGGGCGCCGGCGGAGGTCAGCAGGGACGGCACCAGTTCCACCAGGTTCAGCACGGGCACCGGGTTGAAGAAGTGCATGCCCAGCACCTGCCCCGGCCGCGACGTGGCCGAGGCGATCCGGCCGATGGGGATGGAGGAGGTGTTGGAGGCCAGGATGGCGTCCGGGTCCATGACGGCGGCGTCGATCCGCCGAAAGGCGTCGAGCTTGAGGCCGGGGAGCTCGGGCACGGCCTCAATGACCAGTTGGCGGTCGGCAAAGGCCTGGAAGTCCGTGCCGATGCCGATCCTGGAGAGTGCGGCCTCCCGGTCCTCCCCTCCCAGCCTTCCCGAGGACACGGCCCGTTCCAGGGACGCGGTGATCCGCGCCAGGCCGGCGGCCGCGGCATCGTTGTTCATTTCAACCACGACGACGTTACTGCCGGCCCGCGCGCACACCTCGGCGATGCCGGACCCCATGAGGCCGGCACCCAGGACACCCACCCGTTCGATTGCTGCCATGGCTGCTATCCGTCCGTCCGGTTCAGGGCCGCGTAGGCCAGCTGTTCGATCAAGAGCGATGACGCCGCGGAGGATTCCGCCACCGCGTCAATGGCCGCCTTGGTCCAGGCGACTGCCATGGCCGGTTGCGTGGCCAGGAAGGACGCCCGTTCCAGGGCCACCGCCAGGACCTCGGCCGGGGGGACCACCTCGCGCACCAGGCCCAGCCGATGGGCCTCGTCGGCCGGGAACCTCTCTCCGAACAGGATGATCTCCCGGGCCAGAGCCGGACCCAAGGCGCGGACCAGCCGGGTAAGCCCGCCAGAGCTGGGAAGGATGCCCAGCCCCACCTCGGGCAGCCCGAACTGGGCCGTGTCCGCAGCCACCCGGATGTCGCAGGCCAGTGCCAGCTCAAAGCCGGCGCCCAGGCAGTAGCCCGAGACGGCGGCGAGGGTCGGCTGCGGGAGCCGGGACACGACGTCGTACACGGAACCGCTGCCCCGGTAGTA
>Ga0134128_10012075_pt1 | contig 10298 bp, 5 predicted proteins | sample KB31754_FD_96462 | JGI IMG/M metagenome (GOLD analysis project Ga0134128, IMG submission 96462) | Terrestrial soil microbial communities with excess Nitrogen fertilizer from Kellogg Biological Station, Michigan, USA - KB3-175-4 | ecosystem: Environmental > Terrestrial > Soil > Unclassified ...
CCGCGGTCCGCCTACCAGCCACGCAACTTCGATGAAACCAAGGATCGAGATTGGAACGCGACCCACCGGACTAGCCGCAATTGCGGTGGACAGCAGACGAAAGCTTTCGTAGTCCCGATTCCAACTGCTACGGTCGAGGGCACCAACGAATTCTGGGTAAATCGAATCGATTATCAGCCGGTAGGAAAGGGTAAACAAATCGTCGTGTTGATATCGGGCCAGAACTTTTCCAGCCAGATAGGGGTGCTGATCAACGGGATACCGTTGCGTCATTCGATAGGATTGGCCCAGCCTTTGATACGCGACGACAGTACGGCTGGTCGCCTCACGGAAGAAGACTTTAAGGAGTCGGAAATACAGGGCCACATTGAACGTGTTGACACAAACAAAATCGTATTCGCGTTCAAGATGCCGGCGGACTTTGAGGGCACACCAACAATCACGCTCGTGGCTCCCGGAAAAGCGATCGATCTCAACTGGTTAACCAACATCAGTATCAACGACGATCGCGAGCCGGCCACGCTCGCATCCGCAAACGCCAATCCCTGTGGAACGAGTCCCACGCCCGGTTGTGTGCATTTAGCAACGCCCATGTTTTCCGGCGATCCTCCGCCCGAGTTCCGAATCGATAGAGTCGAAGCCTTTCGCAACCCCGGCCGTCAGATGAATGTGCTTATCACGGGCTCGGGCTTTAACCGTGTGCAGACAGTCTTTGTTAACGGCTATCCGCAATCTACCGCATCAATAATTTCACCAACATTGATAAGCGCCACGAATATACCGGCTCCCCTCGACGATAACGTTCAGGTCACCCTTGTCGCTGGACACAAGACATTAAACGCAGCAGCAGTCGCAAATCCGTTGCAACTGAAAATCGATAAGGTGACTGTCGTCAGTTATGAAGAAGCGGGCAAAGGAAAGTCCGGAGTGTTAGTCGTCAAAATTGAAGGCAGAGGCTTTACGCGTGACCTTCTATCGTCGCCCAGGAAGGTGCGTCTGAATGTCGCGTCGTCGACTGAGGCCTTTCTGACGATCCCGAATCCTAACCAGACGGAAATAGTCACGCTCCGCGATCGGAGCACAAACATTTCTGTGAGTACGGTTGTTGGACGTAAACCGCCAGAGTGAAGATTACGAAATCGAATCTACGGATAAGTTGCACGAAAATATGCGTTGTGGTGTTTATGAGGTGAAGATTCGAAATTCTTAAGCGGGAACTGGTCCCCGAGAGATCATCTCATGCAAAACTTACTCCAGGACATCCGTTACGCCATTCGCAGTCTACTCAAACGACCTGGTTTTGTTGCCGTCGCCGTTGTCACGCTTGCATTCGGTATCGGCGCGAACACCGCGATCTTCTCGGTTGTCGATGCCGTGTTATTGAGTCCTTTGTCCTTTCCGGAACCAGAGCGGATTGTCGTCGTTGACGGTACGAATCTTAATTTGGGCATACCTGAGGGTGGGGCCACGTCAGTCCCTGATTTCGCTGACTGGCACAGTCAGAGCTCGTCTTTTGAACAGATCGCAGGATTCGTAACCGGGGGATCAGTGCTCGTCACTAACGATGAACCGGAGCGGGTGCGCGGCACAAGTGTAACGGCAGACTTCTTTCCTCTATTTCGTACCGCACCATTGAAGGGTCGCCTCATCCAGGCTGACGACGTTAAGGAAGGAAATGACTATCCCGCGATAGTGAGTTATGCGCTCTGGCAACGACGCTTCGGCGGAAGCGACAGCGTGATCGGATCGAAGGTTCAGAGTAGTAACTTCAGCATCACGATTGTTGGCGTTATGCCGCCGGGGTTTGATTACCCGACTCAAACCGAAATCTGGTTTCCTTTACCAATAGATCCTGCCAAAGAGAAGCGTTTCAATCGTTTTCTTAACGTGGTTGGCCGGCTCAAACCAGGTGTCACTATCCAACAAGCGCAATCAGAAATGAGTCTCATCAACGAAAGGCTGGCTCAGAGCTATGTTGAATCTAACCGTGGATGGAATGTCAAACTAACAAAACTGCACGATCGACTTGTCGGTAAGCTACGTGCTTCTCTCTGGATTCTCCTTGGCGCTGTCACGCTCGTGTTGTTGATCGCCTGCGCAAATGTAGCGAACTTACAACTCGCGCGCGCGACTTACAGGCAAAGAGAGATCGCCGTTCGAACAGCTCTGGGCGCAAGCAGGTTTCGCATCGTTCGACAACTGCTTACGGAGAGTGTGCTGCTTTCGATAGTGAGCGGAGCAGTGGGACTGGCGCTGAGCATTTGGTTGACCAAACTCCTCGTTTCTATCAGCCCGCCGAATAGTCCTCGATTTGAAGAGATCGGTATGGACTTCAGAGTCTTCGGTTTTGCTTTTGCCGTCGCGCTCGTAACCGGCGTCGTTTTTGGCTTAGTACCCGCTATTCAAACTTCCAAGATCGATCTCAATCAAACTCTCAAGGAAAGCGGTCGATCGGGATCTCAAGCTCGACGTAACGGAATTGGCAGCGCGTTGATGGTTTCCGAAATTGCACTTTCATTCATGTTGCTTGTGGGCGCCGGTTTGCTAATCAAGAGTTTCATTCACTTACGCGAAGTGAATCCGGGCTTCAATCCTTCAAACATGCTTACCCTGCGTGTCTCGCTTCCTGCCGGTAAATACCAACAGGGAGAACCACGCCTGCAGGTCTACCGGCAGCTTATTGAACGAATCAGCGGCGTGCCCGGAGTCGCGTCGGCGGGTGCAGTCACCCAGTTACCGCTGCGCGGAGATACCTTCAATCTCGGCCGTGGATATCTGCGGGAAGGGGATCCGCAGACATCTGAGGCCGCCGGCAATGCCAATTTTCTGAGCGTAACGCCGGCGTACTTCGACACGATGCAGATACAACTTAAAGCGGGGCGTGGCTTCACTGAGCGCGATACGAACGATGCGCCCAAGGTCATGATCGTCAACGAAACTATGGCCCGTAAACTTTGGCCCGGAGAGAATCCCGTCGGCCGAAAAATCTGGGTTTGGTACGATGAAAAGTTTTTCCGTGAAATCGTTGGTGTTGTCGCCGACACACGTCTATCCCTCGACACCGAAGCGGAGTCTCAGATGTATGTACCTTTTGCGCAGGATGCAGGGTGGGGCACTCTTTCGCTTGTCGTAAGGACCAAGGGTGACCCCACGGATTTAGCCGGCGCGGTCCGCACCGAAATAAGAGCTGTCGATAAGGGGGTTGTAATCTACAACGTCAAGACATTGGATGACGTTGTCGCTATAGCGGCGGCTCCTCGCCGGACACCAATGTTGCTGCTCAGTTCTATTGCTGGTGTGGCGATGTTGCTGGCAATGCTCGGAATTTATGGTGTGACTGCTTATTACGTAACCCAACGTACTCATGAGATAGGAGTGCGCATCGCTTTGGGCGCGCGAATGAGCGACGTACTCATGCTCGTGCTATCCCGTGGAGTCATCTTCGCGTTAATAGGTATCGCAATCGGTATGGCAGGCGCGTTTGGTCTAACACGCTATCTCAGCACGCTGCTTTTTGGAGTGCAACCCCTTGATCTGATGACGTTCCTTAGCGTCGCTGCGACATTAATTATCGTGGCTTTGTTGGCGTGTGTAATACCGGCGCGAAAGGCGGCAAAGATCGATCCGTTGGTGGCGCTAAGGTACGAGTAAAAGGGAAAAATGAAGACACGCACTAGGTCGTTTAGGAGTCTGTGTCCGGCTGGTTCGTCTAAGTCTCGCCCACCTTTCTCAGGTCGTAGATGGCAGGGTGGCTGCTCGAGAGAGAAGCTCGTGTGGAATGTTTGATCCGGTAACCAACAACACCACACTTCGTCCAGCATAAGCGGCGGGGTTCTGAAGATACGCTGCGGTTGCAGCGGCGCCCGCGGGTTCTGCAACTAGATGCTCTTCGAATAAGAGCGCGCGGATACCTTGAATCATTTCGTCTTCTGATACCAGTCTCACTTCGTCAACCAACTCGCGGATCTCACGGACATTGGACTCATTCGGCACACATGTCGCTAACCCATCGGCGATCGTGTCGCACGTCTCCGTCGTTACTACGCGGCCTTCCTGCCACGATCGGGCATACGCTGGTGCGTGTACAGCCTGCACACCGACGATTCTCACGGCCGGATAACGACGCTTTGCTTCCGCCGCCACACCTCTGATAAGCGCAGTATCTCCCATCGGTACGATCATTACATCCGGCGTAGGAAGCTCATCAAGGATTTCAGCGGCAATCGTTGCAGTGCCAACCGGGACCAGATCAACCTCTGCGTCGTTTAGAAAATAGTAATCGTGTTCCCGCGCGAATGCCGCCGCCGCATTTCCGAGCGATTCAGATTTCCACTCAACCTCCATGATGCTGGCTCCGAGCGCAACGATTCGCGCACGCTTGATTGGGTTGGGAGATTCGGGCAAGAAGATCGTTGCGGGAAGTTTTGCAAGTTGTGCAACGTAAGCGACGGCCGCACCATGATTGCCTGTGCTCGCCGCTACAACACCTTTTATAGATCGTTGTTCGAGGTTCTTCATCAGCGCGTACAGCGCCCCACGTGGCTTGAATGATCCAGTCGGCAGTTCCGTCTCGAGCTTTAGAAATATGTCAGTGTCCGTATCGCGCCCTATTCGGTCTGCTCGCACTAACCGTGTGGGCTTAAGAAACGCTTTCAATAATTCGCGTGCATCGTTGATTTGTTCACTAGTGGGAATCATCCTTTATAGATTACACCGATGTCGCGATGTCGCGGGTGATTAACTAACAATTAAGACAGGGTAAATATAATTAAATTGCCGGCGATTGTTGACTATGGTAGAAAACCGGTTCGTTCTTTAGATTGCACAAGTTCGTTGCAAAAAGTGTCGTGGCGATTTAAGGCAACTTGCTCCACGTAAAAAACTGCTAAAGAGCTGGCTAGGTACCTTCGGTCTTAAACGGAACCTCGCGCACTCTGAGGCGCGGGGATTTTTTATTTCCCGCACTCGCTTTAGAAGTTTGAGCCTGATCGCCACGCAGTTTATTGGGGGGGTTACTGCGTTGGCTACTACCAAAGATCAATACACAACTCGTCCGTTTGACGACCCCGGCATTAGCCGCGATTACAATTTCGATACGCTGGCCCTGCATGCGGGCACGTCTCCTGATCCGGCTACGGGAGCGATCCTTACTCCCATCTATCAAACCACTACCTACCGTCAGGCCGCCGTGGGCCATGACAAAGGGTTTACCTACAGCCGTTCACACAATCCGACAGTCTCGGCTCTCGAGGCCAGATTAGCCGCGCTTGAAGGAGCGGAGCTCTGTACCTGTTATGGAACGGGTCTGGCCGCGACGACTGCACTATGTCTTGCGCTGCTGAGCGCCGGTGATCGAGTGGTGGTGTCACAAGCAGTGTATGGCGGCACCGTCCGGCTGTTTCGCCAGGTGTTTGCTAACTTTCGCGTCGACGCCCAATTCGTCGACACCTCTGATGAGGAGGCGCTGGCACAGGCCCTTCGGACGCCGGCGCGATTTCTTTTCATTGAGACTCCCGCTAATCCGACGCTGAACATAACCGACATTCAGTTAGCCTCACGTCTCGCCAGAGCTGCCGGCGCATTGTCGGTTGTTGATAACACCTTACTGACACCGGCGTTGCAGCGACCGTTCGAGTTCGGCGCAGATGTAATTCTGCACTCGACCACCAAATTCATCGAAGGCCATAACGCCACCATCGGCGGCGCATTGATCACGCGCGACGCGGAGCTGCACGAGCGCTTCTTGTTTGCACGCAATGCGATTGGCGCAATTCAATCTCCCTTTCCAGCCTGGCTTACTCTCCAGGGAATCAAGACCTTGCCGTTACGAATGGCTCGTCACTCTCAGAACGCGATACGCATTGCCCAATTCTTGACGGATCATGACCGAGTCACGAAGGTGATCTATCCCGGTCTCCAATCGTTCCCGCAATTCGAATTGGCGCAGCGTCAACAAAAGACCGGCGGGGCAATAATCGCATTCGAAGTGGCCGGCGGGGTCGAGGCCGGAATCAGATTGATGAATTCAGTCAGACTATGTGCACTGGCCGAAAATCTCGGCGCCGCGGAGACGCTGATAACTCATCCAGCGTCGATGACCCATGCCGATGTTCCGGCGCCACAAAGACAGGCGGCCGGCATAACTGAGGGATTGGTGAGACTGTCGGTAGGACTTGAAGATCCGGCGGATCTAATCAGGGATTTGGACCAGGCACTTTCAAATACGAAGTAAATCTTATACAGGAAACCACTAGTCATGACGCAGAAATCCAGGCTGGTTGTCTTGAAATTCGGTAGTTCGGTCTTACGAAGCGAGGACGATCTGCCCACCGCAGTTCATGAGATCTATCGGCACTGGCGTGACGGCGCTCAAGTGATCGCCGTGGCGTCGGCATTCGGTGATACCACTGACCAACTGATGCAGCGCGCAGAAAAAATCTGCGAACGTCCGGACGAGTCGGTCCTGCCAGGTTTGCTGGCGACGGGTGAGGCTGTCGCATCGGCCCTTCTGGCCCTGGCTCTCAAGAAGGTTGGCATTCCCGTGCGTCTTCTTGATGAGATTCAGGCACGACTGCACACAGTTGGTGGCCATATCGACGCCACACCGGTCGAGGTTGATACTGTGAGATTAATCAACGAGTCTCGGCGTGCCGTAGTAATCATTCCGGGATTTGTAGGGCGTGATGAGAATGGCGAGCGCGCGTTGTTAGGCAGAGGAGGTTCAGACTTAACGGCGCTCTTTCTCGCGCATCACCTGAACGCGCAGTGCGTGCTGGTAAAGGATGTCGATGGCGTCTACACCAGCGACCCGGCCGTCGGGTTGCCGAATGCAGCGCGTTTTGCGCAAGCAAGCTATGCGACGGCCCTACGATTGGGCAGTAACGTTGTACAGATGAAAGCCCTGCGATTTGCTGCTGACAAGAAGCTTCGCTTTACCATCAGCAGCATCGGGGCGCAGTCGCAAACAGAAGTTGGGCCATTCGGAGATCGGCTCGACGGCTCCGCGTTTTCTTTACCTCCATTGCGCGTCACTTTGCTTGGTTGCGGCACGGTCGGTGGCGGCGTCTATCAAAGGCTGGCTGAGTTGCCAAACCTGTTTGAGGTCGTCGGAGTCGGCAGCCGCACATCCAAACGAGCATTGGCCACAGGGGTTCCGGCGCACTTGGCTACTACTGATATTGATGAACTGCTCGAGCGAGAGAGTGATGTCGTCGTTGAGCTGATTGGCACCACCGAATACGCAGCGAGCCTCGCTACTACCGCCCTGACTTCTCATCGTCACTTCGTCACCGCGAACAAGGCTTTGATGGCCGTTGAAGGTGATCCACTCTGTTCGCTGGCCTGTGACTACGATGTGACTGTTAGCTACGGCGCGGCAGTTGGCGGCGCGCTACCCGCTCTGGAGGCTGTCGCAAGGGCTCGCCGGTTTGGACCAATTAAATCAATCTCCGGAGTCTTGAACGGAACTACGAATTTCCTACTCGAACGAATCGTCGAGGGAGTTTCCTGTAAAGAAGCGATCGCGGAGGCCCAACAATCAGGCTACGCGGAGACAAACGCGAGCTTTGATCTCGACGGCACCGATGCGGCCCAGAAACTCGTTTTGCTTGCGAGAAAAGCTTTTGGCAAACAGATAACTTTCACCGAGATCCAGAGGGAGGGTATCTGCGAAGCCGATGTTGAATTCGTCCGGGACGCCCGCCGGCGCGGATGCACAGTTCGATTAGTGGCGAAATGCAGTGGATCACCTGACGGACTGACAGCGAGCGTGAAGCTAACGGAATTGCAGCCTGGTCACCCCTTAGCAAGGGTTAGAGGAGTAGAGAATGGACTGATTATTGAACCCGAACATAGCGAACCCATGAGTATCTATGCTGCGGGTGCGGGGCGATGGCCCACGACCGAAGCCGTGATGGCTGATCTCTTTACTCTGAAGCGGAAACAATTAGTGAATCGCGCGGAAGAGTTTGAACGTCTGGAGGTTTGTGCATGAGTTTGAAGTTTTCGACGCGTTGTGTGAGGTTAACGAAGACCGAAGATCCATTTGGCGCGGTGGCGCCACCCATCTATCAGACCGCAACATTTCGCCAACCGAGCGCGCTGGAATTTGGGAAGTATGATTACACCCGGAGCGGCAATCCGACTCGCACTCTTCTTGAACAACAACTGGCGGAACTCGAAGGGGGCGCCTACGCGTCAGTGTTCACCAGCGGTATGGCTGCTATCACGGCGCTGACCAGAATCTGCGATCGTGGGGACGAGCTCATTGCCGGCGACGATCTCTACGGCGGAACCGTGCGTTTACTGGAACAGGTGTTATCTCGGCAGGGAATTACCACTCGCTATGTTGATACGACCAACCTCGAAGCCGTTACCAATGTGCTGTCGCCGCGCACGAAATTGATTCTCATCGAAACACCAAGCAACCCACTGCTCAGAATCAGCGATATTTGCGGTCTGAGTAGGATTGCGCAGGCAGCAAATGTGTTACTAGCGGTAGACAACTCCATGATGTCGCCGATTCTGCAACGGCCGTTGCAGCTTGGCGTCGATGTGGTGATTCATTCGGCGACGAAGTTTCTGTGTGGACACAGTGACGTAACGGCGGGAGCGCTGATCACCAGTAACATAGACCTGCACGAACAGATTGCTTTTCATCAAAACGCAGAGGGAGCAGCACTGGCGCCATTTGAAGCCTGGTTATTATTGCGCGGAGTAAAAACACTGGCGCTGAGGGTGGAGCGACAAGCAGCTACAGCCAGGAAGATCGCGCGGTTCTTGAAGGCGCATGAGGCAGTACGCCAGGTTTACTATCCCGGATTAGCGGATCATCCGGGACATGATCTTCATAGAACCCAGACCGAAGGTGACGGAGCAGTCGTTTCATTTACCACTGGAGACGCTGAGTTTTCCAAAAGAATAGTAGAAGCGACTGAGCTCTGTACGATTGCCGTCAGCTTTGGTGCGGTTGGCTCGACCATCAGCCTCCCCTATCACATGTCGCATGCCAGCATTCCGGGTTCTCTGAAGCGTAGCCTCGCACCGCCCGCCGATCTGGTGCGCCTTTCCGTAGGAATCGAGGATGCGGACGATTTGATCGAGGACCTCAATCAGGCGATCAAAACCGCATCGCACTTGGATCGGGTCAGTGCAGGGAGCGGTAGCGACCTGGTCCTACGATGAGTTCAGACTTAAAGTTATTTAAGATCACTTAAATCGAATTCTATTGATCAGTTGCGATTACGCGCTTAGATTCACGATTAGTCGTTAAGTTGAGAATCATGATGAAACGCATCCTTCCGTTTGCCGGCTGTTGTCGCGAGTGCTGTTCTCAATGCAGTTCAAGAGACAGATCTAAAAGTCGGAGGGATTCAGGCGGTGGTCAAAAGGAAGACGGACAATCAGATTCAAATTGAGGCAGCAAACACGCCCCGGCCGGCTCATCCTGACCTTCATACTCACAACAACAATCAAACAGGGATATTGATCGTCGGTCACGGCAGCCGTCGTGCCGAAGCCAATGAGGACGTGCGTCAGGCCGCACGAAGCATTGGCGAGCGCGGCGGCTTCGCTCTAATAGAGCCGGCCTTTCTCGAAATCGAGCATCCACGTGTTGCCGAAGGTTTCACGCGACTCGCAGCACAAGGCGCGCGCGAAATCATTGTTCATCCCTATTTCCTCTCGCCCGGAAGACACACGCGCGGGGATCTACCAAAAGAAGTGAGCGAAGTAGCATTGCTTCACCCGGATGTTGGGTATCGCATCACTGAACCATTGTCTGCACATCCGCTCGTGATCGAAGCCTCAATCGAACGCATTCGGGAAGGGAAAAATACTTCGCCTCGCGATAGACACCGAGCGGCGGGTGGCAGAGTCTATCTCGTCGGCGGCGGGCCCGGCGATGTTGGGCTGCTGACGTTAAGGGCCTGCGAGCTTCTATCGTCGTGTGACGTGGTCCTCTATGACTATCTCGTTGATCCCGAGGTTCTTCAGCTCGTGACAAACAACGCCGAGCGGATCGCTGTCGGAAAGATTGGCGGCGGCCATTGCACCCCTCAAGCCGCAATCAATCGACTGCTCATCGAGAAGGCGCGAGCTGGCAAGCGCGTCGTGCGACTGAAGGGTGGTGATCCCTTTCTCTTTGGTCGCGGCGGTGAAGAGGCGGAGGCGCTTTCCTATGCAGGCATTCCTTTTGAAGTCGTGCCGGGAATTAGTTCCGCCCTCGCGGTGCCGGCATATGCTGGGATACCGCTGACGCATCGCGGCTATTCATCTTCGGTGGCCGTGCTCACTGGTTC
>Ga0134128_10012077_pt1 | contig 10298 bp, 7 predicted proteins | sample KB31754_FD_96462 | JGI IMG/M metagenome (GOLD analysis project Ga0134128, IMG submission 96462) | Terrestrial soil microbial communities with excess Nitrogen fertilizer from Kellogg Biological Station, Michigan, USA - KB3-175-4 | ecosystem: Environmental > Terrestrial > Soil > Unclassified ...
CGGGCGCTTCGACCGCGCCGCCACCGCCGCCGGCACCTGGCTCGCCGACCTGCCGTCGAACGCGCCCGACGCCGACGGCATGGCCGGCGCCTGGTTCCGCTTCGCCGACGCCGGTGCGCTCGAGCTCGTCGTCGGCGTCTCCTACGTCAGCGTCGACGGCGCGCGCGCCAACCTCGAGGCCGAGCTCGCCGGCCACACCTTCGACGAGCTACGCCGCGGCGCCGAGGACGCGTGGGACGCCGCGCTCGGCCGCATCCGCGTCGAGGGCGGCAGCGACGCCGAGCGCACCGTCTTCTACACGGCGCTGTACCACGCGCTCTTGCACCCGAGCCTGGCCAGCGACGTCGACGGCAGCTACCGCCGCTTCGGCGATCAGACCATCGCCGTCGACGCCGCGCACGACCGCTACCACGTCTTCGGCCTGTGGGACACGTACCGCACGGTGCATCCGCTGTTGTCGCTCGTCTATCCCGAGCGGCAGCGCGCGATGGTGCGCTCGCTTCTCGACATGACCCGCGAGGCGGGGGCGCCGCCGATGTGGGAGCTCGCGGGCTACGAGGTGCAAATGATGGTCGGCGATCCGGCCGACATCGTGCTGGCCGACGCCGCCGCCAAGGGGCTCCTCGACGTCGACGATGCACGCGCCGCCTGGCCGGCGCTGCAGGCGGCGGCGCTCGACACGTCGGCCAAGCCGCACCGCCCCGGCATCGCGGCGTACCGCGCGCTCGGCTACGTCCCCGTCGACGAGGAGCCGACGGTGTGGGGCTCGGTCTCGACCACGCTCGAGTACGCGCTCGCCGACGACGCGCTGGTGCGGCTCGGCGCCGCGCTCGGCGTCGACGTCGATCCCGCGCTCGCCACCGGTGCCGCGTCGTGGGAAAACCTCGTCGATCCGACGACGCAGCTCTTCCGCCCGCGCCACCAAGACGGCACCTTCCTCGCTCCCTTCGATCCCGACGCCGTCGACGGTGTGCGCCCGCAAAAGATGTCGGGCGGGCCCGGCTTCGTCGAGGGCAGCGCCTGGAACTACGCCTTCTTCGTGCCCGAGGGGGTCGAGGCGCACATCGCCGCGACCGGCGGCGCCGACGCCTGGGTGGCGCGCCTGCAGTCGCTCTTCGACAGCGATCGCTACGTGCTGTGGAACGAGCCCGACATCGCCTTTCCCTACCTGTTCACGCACGTGGCCGGGCAGGGCTACCGCACCGCGGCCGCCGTCGCCGCCGCGCGGCCGCGCTTCTTCACCACCGCGCACGACGGCCTGCCGGGCAACGACGACACCGGCACGCTCTCGGCCTGGTACGTCTGGTCGGCGCTCGGCCTCTACCCCGACGTCCCCGACGGCGGCGACTACGCGCTCGGCACGCCGCTGTTCGACCGCGCGACCGTGACGCTGGCCGGCGGCACGCTCACCCTGGAGGCGCCGCACGCGTCGCCGGCGAGCATCTACGTGAAGTCGGCCACGCTCGACGGGCGCACCGTAGGGCAGCGGCTCGCCTACGGCGACCTCGCCGGCGGCGGCACGCTGCAACTCGTGCTGGGCGACGCGCCGTAGCCAGCTGAACTCGCGCTCGACGACGGCCACTGCGACTACCCACTGCGCGAGCGCATCGGAGGCCGAAGGCGCGACACACTGATCGCTGCGGCGCCGGTTTGTAGCCGCCCAGGCGACGGCCGCCGGGCTCCGACGAGGCGAATCGCCGGCCACGACAGTGGCACGCAAGCTGCTTTGCGAGCCGACCATGCGCTACTCGAATTCCCTACTCTTCCTATCGCTGCTCGCGTTTTCCGCGTGCGACAGCAGCACCGTTCCCCTCTCCATCGACGTTACCGGCATTGCCGACGGCAGTGGCACCGTCGTGGTCACGGGCGACGGCAAGACCGTCCTCACCTGCCACGACCACTGCACGACCGAAGTCGCGCACGGTGCGTCGATCGTGATCACCGCCACGCCCGACGACGGCAGCCGCTTCCTCGCGTACAGCGCGCCGTGCGGGCCCGACGCCGCCTGCACGGTCATGTGGACCGTACCCGGCCACGTCAGCGCGACGTTCCGCCCGAGCGGCAACTTCGCGTTCGTCTCGTCCAAGACCGTATCGATGCCGCTCGGCGACAGCGCAGCCGCATCGCAGACGGCCGCCGACGCCTTCTGCCAGACGCAGGCCGGCGCGGCGGGGCTGCCGGGAACCTACGTCGCGTGGCTGTCGACGTCCGATCGGACGGCGCTGTCCAAGCTGCAGGGCTCGCGCGGCTGGATTCGTCCCGACGGCCAGCCGCTGGCCGATACGCCCTCGAGCATGGCGCACGGCGAGATCTACCACCCGCTCGAGCTCGACGAGAACGGGCTCGCCCCCAACCTCGACCCGGCGGTGCCGTTCACGAAATGGGTCGGCGTCTACTTCACCGGCACGCACGCCGACGGCGTGGCCAGCACCGACAACTGCAGCGACTACACCGCCAACGCGGGTGCCATCACCGTCGGTACCGGGATGAACGGTCCCATCTGGACCGACTTCCCGTTCGGCGGCTCGAACATTCCCGACTGCAGCGTGCCGCTCTCGCTCGCCTGCTTCGAGGTCGGCGCCAGCGTCGACGTCACGCCGCACGATGGTGGGCGCCTCGCCTTCCTCACCGACGGCAAGATCACCCCGTCGACGGACGGCGGGCGCGCCGCCGCCGATCAGCTGTGCGCCACCGAGGCGTCGCAGGCGGGCCTGCCCGGCGACTACCTGGCGCTGATGGCCACGAGCTCGAAGACCGACGGCGCGCCGCTGTCACGCTTCGACACGTCGGCCGGCGCGCTCCCGTGGGTGCGGCTCGACGGCGTTGCTCTCGGCGCGCACCCGAAGGACCTGGGCGGCCGCACGCTGCTCGCGCCCGTCGGCGTCACGCCCACGCTGCAGTATGTCGACGATTACTTCTGGGCTGGCTCCAACGATCCGCTCACGCCAGCGACGGCGGCCGACCAGAACTGCGCCGACTGGACCGACGCGAGCGCGAAGAGCGAGTCGGGCTCATCTGATCGCAGCGACCTGTGGTTCCACGCGCTCGAGGGCGACCTCTGCCAGTTCCCGCACCGCGTGCTGTGCCTGCAGAAGTAGCCGCGTAGGTTCTGTGCTTCTGCCCGCCGCCCTCATGATTCTCGCCTACTACGAAGCCGCTGAAACATTCTCCTTGGTGCCGCCGCTTACGTCGCGCTTCTCTCGTCGCAGGTGAGTCACGCTTAGTCCGGCTTGACCATCAGCGTCCAGCCGAGTCCAGCGCATGCGCTGTGTTCGGACCGGCAACTTCACGATGCCCGCTGCTGCAAACGCACGGATGACCAGCCAGGTCGGATCGAGCTCAAACCAGCGCACCGCGAAGTTGGGCGACATGCCGAACTTGTGGTGGTTGTTCTGAAACAGCTCCCCGAGCGTGACGAAATCAAAGACCAGCGTGTTGCGCGAGCGATCGCCCGCGTCGGTGGCGAAGTTGCGGTAGCCGTACTTGTGGCCGCACCAGTTCACGATCGCGCCGTGGACCGGGCCCATCAGGAAATGCACCGGCAGAAGGAGAAACCACGCCCAATGCGGGGCAAACGCCGCATAGAAGAGGGTGTATGACGCGCCAAAGGCGATCCTCATTGACCAGCGCTGCGACAGATCGTCGATGAGCCGCCACTCCGGATAGCCTCCGTCGAAGCGCGACTCGGGCTCGACGCGCCGATACGCGTAGTCCTCGTAACGGTGCAAGGTCTGCTTCATCATCGACCAGAGGTTCGAGAACTGGTGCGGCGAGTGCGGGTCGCGCTCGGTATCGCTGAACGCGTGGTGCTGCCGGTGCATGATCGCGTAGGCGCGCGGGTTCAAGAAGGAGGTGCCCTGAACCAGGAAGGAACTCACGTAGAAGAAGCGTTCCCAACCGGGCGTCATGGTGAACATCCGGTGCGCGCCATAACGGTGGTGGAAGAAGGTCTGGAAGAACACGGACAGCACCCAGTGCGCCGCGAAGAATCCAACGATGATCCACATGCGCGAACTCTTAGCGCGCCCCCATCATGCTGGGGTCTCGGCTCTGTCATAGTTCTGTCACGGGTATCAGAGAATCTTGAGGGTGCTCGCCATCGGCGGCGAACTGTGTTTCATCGCGCCGAGATCAGCGACAGGACGCTGCGGGCGGCACGAAGTCGGGCTGTCCGTGGTCAGTTGTTCCAGCAATCGCCGGTCGAGATGAAGCGGCCCACCGACGGGTAGTAGTACGCCCAAATGAAGCACATTTCGTTCGTCTGACCCGACTCGCCGAAGCAGACCTTCGACGTGTCGCTCGAGGTGTTGTAGGTACACTGCCACGCGAGCCCTTCGCCCGGTTGGAACGACAGGACGTTCGCCGTATCGAGGACCTTGAGCTGCGGATTGGACCAATCGGGGTTGTCGAGAAGCTGCGTCGCCATCGGATTGCTCGACGTCGACTTCCAGATCTTGACGTCCAACCCACGGTGATGCTCGTGCGTGGTAAAGGCGAACACGTTCAGCTTGGTGAAGTCGACGCCGTTACCTCCAGTGTACTTGCCGACGGGTAACGCCACGTTTGACATACCGGGACTCAATCCTCCCGCTGGGCACTGCAGAGAAGTGACATTGCCGCACATCATGATGTCGGCGGCCTGGTAGGTCATCGCCGGCCCCGGGGTGAACGTGATGGTTCCCATCCCCTGCACCGCGGTCTGCGTCGCATTCAGATAGTGCGCCTCCAGGCGAATCATCTGTCCCGCCGGAAAGTGGTACGCGACGCCGTCGGGAAGTTGCATCGCCTGCGACGCCGCATCCGCGATGAAGATCGGCGCCTCTCCGTCCAGCACTCCTTGGAAGGAGTTGCATGCCGTCGGCGTCGTCGATTCGGCCGTGGCGTTCGATCGGTACGCGATGAGGTGATGACTTCCGGGCGCCAGCGTCGTCGCGATATTCACGACGTCAATGTCCGCGGTCGTCGGGAGTCGCTGGATTGTGCAGACTGTTGTTTCCTGCCCCGCCGCCACCGGGATTGGTCCTATGCTGACGCTGATAGGGCCACCGACGCTGCCCCCACCGCCCCCGCCGCCACCACCGCCGGTTCCGCCACCGCCCGATCCCCCCGTGCCACCACCGCCCGCTCCGCCGCCACCATCCGAATTGTTGCCCGCGCTGTGGCCACAGCCACCGACGACGAGTAGAAGCGACGCGACCAGTGCCATGCGCATTGGATCAAGCCTCCCGCTCATTGTAGGTTGCCCCACTTCGAGAGTTGGGGCCAGCGAATCCTGTTCACGGGTAGGTACTTGTGCCGGGTCGACGAGCAGCTTCTTGTGCGGCGACAGCAGGGCCTTCGTCCAGGTCCGCTCGAGGATGCGACCGTCAGGGAGCCTGCTGGAGCAGCTTCTCCTCGATCTGGCCGAGCGCCTCGGCGCGCAACGGATCGGACCAGACGAGGCTGTTGGTCAGCACAACGAACCCGGCGCCGGTCGCCGGATCGAAGTACATGTCCGTGCTCACGCCCGCGTCGCCGCCGCTGTGGCCGATGAGCTGGCGCATCCCGAGCGGCGCGAACTCCCACGACAGCCCCTCCTCCGACGAGGGCTGCTGTTTGCGCATCTCCTCGACGGAGGCGCGGCTGAGGATCTGCGCGCCGCCAAGCTGGCCGAACTGGATGAACGCCATGAGAAAGCGGGCCAGCTGATTCGCGCTCGTGCGCAGCCCGCCGGCGGGATAGTCCGGATAGCAGAAGTAGCCTTCGGCGGTGTAGCCGCCGTTGCCGTCGGAGTCGTAGGGCATGGCGATGTGCGCGCGGTCGAGATCTGCGAGCCGAAACGAGCTCTCGCTCATGCCGAGCGGGCCGAACAGGTGCTGCTGGCAGTACTGCTGCAGGCTCATGCCGGAGAGCGTCTCGACGAGCTCGCCGGCGAGCGCGATGCCGGCGTTGGAGTACGAGTAGTGCGTGCCGGGCGCGGCGGTGGCGTTCCAGTTCGCCGCGTCGAAGTACATGCCGCCGCTGGTGAGGTAGCCGCGCACGAACGCGTCGAGCGCGATCGGCGAGTCCATGCCGACGACGTTGTAGCTGTAGAAGCGCGGCCCGTCCTCGATGCTGGAGGTGTGCGACAAGAGCATGCGCGCCGTGATCGGCGTATTGGGAAATGCGGGATTGCGCACCTGGAAGCCGAGCTTGGCGTCGACGGGATCGTCGAGCGTCAGCTTGCCCTGCTCGACGAGCTGCATGAGCGCGACCGCGGTGACCGTCTTCGAGACCGACGCCAACATGAACAGCGTGTCCGGAGTCGCCGGCCGGCTGTCGGTGAGATCCGCCGTCCCCCAGGCGCGCTCGAGCACGACCTGATCGTTCTTCACGACGGCTGCCGCGAGCGCAGGCACCTCGGCGGTCCTCATGTGCGTGAGCACGTAGTCGTCGAGCGGATCGCCGGCGTCCGTCGACGTCGCGCCGCCGAGATCCGGCATCGCCATCGTCGGTGCGGCGCCCTTGCCACAGCCCACCACCAAGATCACGAGGCAGCACATCGGCTTCATGCGAGACGGTCAGTACCAAGAACCGTGCCGCGTGTAACCGAGCGACCGACCGCGCCGGCTGTTGCGTGGCCGCCGCAGCCCGGTGGGCCAAAACACCAGGTGCCCGAATCCACTCCCGTGAATTCGGCACCTGGTTTCTCAAGTGACCCCACGGTTAACGGTCTCAAGCTGGATCGCGAATATCGCGAAACCTGGCTCGCAGAGCCGACTTCACTCCGACGCGACGACTGAATCGCGATCTCTACCGTACGAGTCAGTCAACCGCAGGCCCGAGGCAAGCTCGCCGCCTTCGATCCGACCGCGATGGATGATTTTCGGTTTTGTTTTCCGCCGAGCGTCGGCTCCCGGCACACGCGAAGACCTTGTAGCCGCCATCCCAGCCGCTCTTGATCTGCCAGCTCATGCGTTGAGTCTACGCCCATCCTCGGCGGTGAAACACGAACGCAAGTGCGAGTCACGGTTCGCTGGCTTTTCTATATGTCTTAGGGAGAACACCGACAGCAAACCCGAATGCGACGACGATTAGAACGACACCTGTCAACGCTTCAAGTTCTGTTACGACTTTGGCTCCGCGACTCTTCGGCGTTATGTCCCCGTAACTGCCAACGAACAACGTTGGGCGAAGACGCTCTTCATCCTCCTGTACGACGAGCACGGGGGCTTCTACGACCACGTGGCTCCCTTACCCATATCGTTTCCGCCTCCCCCCACGCAAACTTCACAGTGGGATTCGACTCCACCGGGCCTCGAATTCCGGCTGTCCTTATCTCTCCCTGGGTACTTCCGCACACCGCTTACAACTCGTCCCTTGATCACACCTCAATCCTTCAACTCCTCGCGGAGCGCTTCGACAGCGCGCCCTACTCCGCCGGCGTCGACGCACGGCGAGCGGCTGGCATCGGATCCGTCTCACAGGCCTTGAATCCAACACTCGGGTATCGTCCACCGCCACCGTTACCAACGATCAACCTGTCGACGTCCGTGATTCTCTCGACGACAAAGCCTGCGACATCCAAGGCAAGACAAGCCTTCGCCAGCGCAGTCGATCAATTTGCGACAACGCAGGGCAAGAGTGCGCTCTTGAGCTATCCATCGATCGCGCAGTGGCTGGCCTCGCGCTAGAGAGTGCCTGATCACTACTGCGATCAACACGAACCCGAAACAATCGGTTCGAGCCCGGTCAAGGAGCTTCGCCGCTACGGCGCCGTCATAGCGAGCAATTGCATACAATCGCCTCTGGCCGCGACAATTTGCCGCATTGACTATTGTCTGACAGCCCCGTACCGTCGGTGCTCCGGTTCTTCGCGCGACGGTCCGGGGGGGGGGTAATGGTTGCTGGGAACCTTGAGCCGTGGTGGTTCTCACCTTGGAGAACCATCGTCGCGTTCGGCTCGCCATCAGAACCACAGTTCTTCGAATCGGACGCTGGCAGTGCCGGCCTCATCGACAATCCGCGAATCGCGCCGGAGCGATTGCTTGGATCACCACTAACGTCTGCAAAGAGAGCGACCTATGACAAAGCGTAGCCCGAAACTGGATGGCGGCGTCATGAGCCTCGCAACAGGCTTTCTCTTTTTCGGCGGCGTCCTTGGTTTGATTTGTGGTCTATCCGAGGTAGCCGGAATCTCGCAATCGCTGCTGACGTCTATGTTCACGTTCGTCGGTGGTGTTCTGCTTTCGTACGTCGGCTTTCGCCGGCAGGCCAGTCGTGAGCAGACCGCTGAGGCGGCCCCAAACACTCCTGCACCGACTACGCCCGCGCCGCTCGATGTTGACCGCAATGCAGTCGGCCTTGGTCTGACCTTCTTTTCCATCGGAATCATCGCAGGCTTGTTCGCTGGAGCCACGCTCCGCGGAAGGGCCGAAGCCACTCGAATCCCGCCGAACGGCGGCGGCCCAGTCGTCTCGCAGGGCCCTTCTGGAACCACCGTTCGGAGAGGCCCACTCCTACTCCTCCATGATCAACTGGCTGGCCCGTGCGGCACTGCGACCAGCCGGCTGAGCTCAGGGTACTACAACTCAAAATCCACCGACGCAGTCTTGGACTTGAAGTCCTTGTCCGACGCAGCATGCAAAGACTACTAGGCTCTCTCAGCGTCGCTCTACTGCTGACAATCACGTGCCGGCCGTCTTGGGCGGAGGAGCCGGTAGTCCCCACGTTCGAGACGCAGTCGAAGTGTCCAGATGGCACTCGTTATGGAACCGCATTTCTCGTCGAGAATCCGTCAAAACCTGGCACGCCAGCGCTCTTAACTGCACTTCATACGGTTAATAAATGCGAGGAGACATCTGTTGTGGTCGTCGCGTGCGATAGGCAGGAAAGCAAACACCCTCTCGCAAGACCCGCCCTGGGTCCCGGAACTGAAGTTTGGGTCTGGCCTGAACATGACCTAGCTCTGATTCCAATCGACACCAACGACTTGCAGTTCTTGACGGCGCAGCGACCGCTAAAGAAAATCAACCGCGGGAGTTTTGAGGTTTGGTCAGGCAGCCAGATTAGCGTTTACGGGACATCGAAAGACAACGCCTGTCTTGACAATGTCTCGTTCGCGCTCGACCGCGCGAGAGTATCAGCACTCATCGCCCAGCTCAAACAATCACATGCATTGGATAAGGGTTCGCTCGCGGATGATGGCCAATTACTATTGTACTTCAGCAGTGCTGCCGAAGGAACCAGCGGCGGTCCTGTAATCGTTCCGCTCAAGAGGAATGGTCGCGCGACTGAGATCGTCGGAGTCCATGATGGAGGCACTCCGGACGGCAAGATCGCCTGGGCGATACTGTTCGATGGCGTCGATTGGTCACGCGGGCAAAAAGCAACCTTCAAGGGGAAGTGGCCATCCTTCGTCGAGCCAGGAATGGCTAACTCGTACCGGTCGGAATACACGGGCCAAGTCGAAGAACTCCTAGCAAGGCAGGACAGAAGGTTTTTTATCCGTGGCCTCGGCGCACAATTCGAGATGGAGGCGATCGGACCGACACGAACGTCTTGGAACTTCATTGTCCCATCTCTTACGTTCTTCTCGGAGCTCACGAGTTGGCCTCGGTTCGTCAATCTCGACTCCTTCGGTATCAGCGGGCAGCTCGGCTTCTCAATCGGACAGTTTCGAGCCGACTACGTTACTCAGACCGGGACCCTCCTCGATACTGCAGATGTGCCGCGCCTGGGTTTCGTTGTAGAGTTGGACGCCGAAATCCGATTTCATCGTTTGTGGAGATGGCGGCCCTCTTTGCGCCTGGGAGCGCGAACCGGGATGACGGCATTCGCCGATCCCGGAGCAAGCGAATACCTTGGAGCCCTCTTCGGTATTCCTCTTCGCATTCGCCTCGCAATTTCGAAGACATCATTTCACTCTCTCGCTATCGAGGGCGCGCTGATCGCCGCATACTCTCCTGCCGGTAGGTACCGTTACTCTGGCGTTGGAGGGGATCTCGTTGACGAACACCCTTATAGCTGGGGGCTCGTCTGGTCTCTCGGGCTTGGCTACGAGTATTGACTGTGCATTTCCAAACCTCCATTCAGCTGTGCTCCGTCCTGCTGATATTTAGCGGTTGCGGCGACGCGGCGCCGGATCCATGCGCTGACTGCCTCGAACCTGACTCCTCTCAGGGATGCTTTACGACTACGGTGTGCGCCGACGCTGGCAGTAACTGTCAGAGTCTCCACGTCCGCTGCGTTGATCGATGCGCGACCTCGTCAGACTGCCAGCCCGGACATCAATGCATCTTTACGCCCGCAACCGATGACGCAGGCGCGGTCGCCGCCTC
>Ga0134128_10012078_pt1 | contig 10297 bp, 8 predicted proteins | sample KB31754_FD_96462 | JGI IMG/M metagenome (GOLD analysis project Ga0134128, IMG submission 96462) | Terrestrial soil microbial communities with excess Nitrogen fertilizer from Kellogg Biological Station, Michigan, USA - KB3-175-4 | ecosystem: Environmental > Terrestrial > Soil > Unclassified ...
GGAGGGACGATCGTGCTCGGCCAACGAGTCTCCTCGATCGACGAGCTGGCGCCGAGCCGAGCCGTGCTGTTCGATCTCACGCCGCGGCAGCTGCTTGACATCGCTGGGGAGCGGCTCCGGTTGCGCCCGGGAAGCGGCCTTTACCTGCGCCAGCTTCGCGGGTTCCGCTACGGGCCCGGCTCCTTCAAGCTGGACCTGGCGCTCGACGGTCCCGTCCCCTGGAAAGACCCGGCGGTGCTCCGCTCGGCGACGGTTCACGTGGGCGGGACGCTGGAAGAAATTGCCGCGGGGGAGGAGGCGGTCGCGAGGGGAGAAGTACCAGAACGGCCGTTTGTGCTGCTGGCACAGCCTTCGCTCTTCGACTCATCGCGGGCGCCGACTGGACGGCATACCCTCTGGGCTTACTGCCACGTCCCCAACGGATCCACCGTGGATATGACCGACCGGATTCTGGGGCAGATCGAGCGCTTCGCGCCCGGCTTCCGCGACCGGATCATTGCGACGTCCAAGCTGAGTCCCGCCGACTTCCACAAGTACAACGCGAACTACGTCGGCGGAGACATCGCCGGCGGACGGTCCGACATCTGGCAATTTTTCACTCGCCCGGCCTGGCGGCCCAACCCGTACAGCACACCTGATCCGGGCATTTTCCTCTGCTCATCGTCGACTCCCCCGGGCGGCGGAGTCCACGGGCTCTGTGGTTGGTACGCGGCTCGGTCGGCATTGCGGGGGGTTCTTCGAGGAGGGCACGGGAATCAGGCAGGATGACGCCCGATGATGGACTGGTTCTCCGCCCCGGACTATCGCCTCGCCCGCTTTGTCATCGAGCGCGGCCTCGCAGCGATCTACCTGCTCGCCTTCGCCTGCGTGCTGGAGCAGTTTCCCGCCCTGCTTGGTGAGCGTGGCCTGCTTCCCGTGCCGCGGTTTCTTCGTGGTCTGCGTTTCCGGGACGAGCCGACGCTATTCCGGCTCTACTATTCCGACAACCTTCTGCGCGCAACAGGCTGGGCCGGCGTGCTGGTGGCCGGAGCGCTGGTGCTTGGCTTCCCTCAGGCGGGCCCGTTGTGGCTTCCCGTGCTGGCCTGGCTCATTCTCTGGCTGCTCTATCTCTCGATCGTCAACGTGGGACAGCGATTCTATTCCTTTGGCTGGGAATCGCTGCTGCTCGAGGCCGGCTTCATCGCCATCTTCCTGGGAAACGCAAGCACCGCTCCGCCTTTCCTGGTCTTGTTGCTGTTTCGGTGGCTGGTGTTCCGGGTCGAGCTCGGGGCCGGGCTGATCAAGCTTCGCGGTGACTCCTGCTGGCGCGATCTTACCTGCATGGACTTTCACCACGAAACCCAGCCCATGCCGGGTCCACTCAGCTGGTACTTCCACCGGCTTCCCAGGCCACTCCACCGAATCGAGGTCCTGGGCAATTACGTCGCTCAGCTGGTCGCCCCGTTCATGTTGTTTCTGCCCCAGCCGATCGCAGCGGTGGGAGCGCTGCTGATGATCGGCACGCAGCTCTATCTGATGGTCAGCGGCAACTACGCGTGGCTGAACGCGCTCGCATTGGTGATCGCATTCGCCGCTTTACCTGACGCCTGGATCGGCCGACTGCTGCCTGCCGGTGCGCCGGCTGCGCCGTTGGCGCCGACCCCGTTCTGGTTCGTGGTAGTCGTGCTCCTGTTCGCCGGCGTGGTGGCGGTCCTGAGCTACTGGCCAGTGCGCAATCTGATCGGACCGGGGCAACGGATGAACTACAGTTTCAACCGTCTGCATCTGGTCAACACCTACGGCGCGTTCGGAAGCGTGACCCGCGAGCGTCACGAGGTGGTGCTCGAAGGCACTCAATCGGAGCGCCTGACGGACAGCGCTGTCTGGCGGGAGTACGAGTTTCGAGGCAAGCCCGGCAATCCGGGCAGGAGACCGCGGCAGTTCGCCCCGTACCACCTTCGACTCGACTGGCTCATGTGGTTTGCAGCCTTGTCTCCCAGATATGCGGAAGACTGGCTACTCCCCCTCGTGCACAAACTGCTGCGGAATGACCCGGCTACCACCCGGCTTCTGCGAGACGTTCCGTTTCATGATGCTCCGCCGCGATGGATTCGGGGGCAGCTCTACCACTACCGCTTTACCACCCCTGCTGAACGACGGGCGGGCGGTGGCTGGTGGGTTCGGGAGCTGGTCGCCAACTATCTGCCTCCGCTGACGCTCCCGCAGGGTGCGTCGCGGGGGCGAGGCGGGGGCGGCGGGGCAGCCTCTTAGCCCAGCACCGCCGGGGTGGCAATTCGCCGCCCGGCGGATGGCCCCCGTCGCCCGGTCTCACCGCCTAAGCCCAAGTCCCATCGCGCCAGCAGCCTGAGCTGGAAGGGTGGCACACTTGCTGCCTCCTTGGCCGGCCCAGATCCCGACTAATAAGCTCTCTGGCTTTCGAGGACCCCATGCCGACCGACGGCACGAGCTCTTCCACGCCCCTCCGCTTCGACGAGCCGGCCCCGGTCGAGGGCGCACAGGCTCCGGCGTGCACCCAATGCAGCACTTCGATCCGAACCTCGTACTACGAGCTCGGAGGCCACGTGTTCTGCCCGGCCTGCAAGGGGCGGTTCGAGACCGAGCTGTCGCGCGGGTCCGGAGCCGGTCGGTTTGCGAGAGCGGCCGCATTCGGGCTCGGCGCGGCAGCTGTGGGCGCGGGCATTTATTACGCGATTCTGGTGCTCACGGGTTACGAAGTTGGCCTCGTCGCCATTCTGGTGGGCTGGTTCGTTGGCCAGGCAGTGCACCGTGGTGCAGGCGGTCGAGGCGGATGGGCCTACCAGTCACTCGCGGTCGGGCTCACCTACTTCGCCATTGTGAGCACCTACATCCCGATGATCGTGAAGGGGATCAATGAAAAGCCGGCGGCGGCCGCTGCCGCAGCGCCGGCCCCGAGCACTCCGTCGACCGATGCGCCGTCCGCCCCGAGCAACGTCAAGGTCCAGCAGGTATCGCTCGGCGGCGTTGCGCTCGGGGTGGGTGCCCTCCTTCTGATCGCCGCAGCCGCCCCCTTCCTGGCCGGCTTCCAGAACATCCTGGGCGTCCTGATCATCTCGTTCGGGTTGTATCAGGCCTGGAAGCTCAACCGCAAAGTGGTGCTCGCGTTCAACGGCCCATATGCGGTCGCTGCAGCCCGCACCGGGGACCCTGTCGCCGCCAGGTGAGCAGCCCGTCAAGTCCCGCGGTTTGCTGCTCCGGCTGCGGGACCGAGCTGGCAGCTTCGCTCTTGCGTTGCCCGGCGTGCCGTCGGCTGGTGCACGCCGATCGCTTGAGCGCGCTCTCAAATGAAGCCGAACGATTCGAGCAGGCCGGAAACCCGGCCCAGGCGTTGACCGGGTGGCGGGCCGCGCTCGAGCTACTGCCCGCAGATGCTCCGCAGGTCGCCACCATTCAACAACGAATCGCCTCGCTCACAGCCCAGGCCGCTGCATCGGAGCGGTCGTTGGCCGACAAGCGGCCGGACTTCGTGCGCCGCTTCGGCCCGGTAATCGGCGGCGCCCTGGTTCTTCTCTGGAAGGTCAAGTTCGCCCTCGTCTTCCTCCTCACCAAGGCAAAATTCCTCCTGCTCGGCCTGACCAAGATGAGCACGCTGTTCTCGATGGCGGCGGCCGCGGGAGTCTACTGGACGCTGTGGGGCTGGAAGTTTGCGCTCGGCGTCGTGGGCTCGATCTATGTGCACGAGATGGGGCACGTCGCCGCGCTCCGACGCTACGGCATCAAGGCCAGCGCGCCATGTTCATTCCGGGCCTCGGCGCCGTGATCCGATTGCAGCAATACCCGGCGACACCAGCCGAAGATGCGCGAACCGGGCTGGCCGGCCCGTTATGGGGATTGGGAGCCGCCATCGTCGCTGCGGCGATCTACTTTGCGACCCGCTCTCCGATCTGGGCCGCGATTGCCCACTTCGGCGCCTGGGTGAACCTGTTCAACCTGCTCCCCGTATGGCAGCTCGACGGAGGTCGCGCGTTTCAGGCCTTGACCCGGAATCAGCGCTGGATTGCAGTCGCCGCCCTCGGAGCAATCTGGTTCGCGAGCGGTGAGCCGCTGCTGGTACTGCTCCTGATCGCTGCCGTCGCTCGCGCCTTCGGACAGGCGCCGGCCGCACCGGATCGGGGCGCGCTGTCCGCCTACGTGGCTCTGGCCATGATCCTCGCGCTACTCTCCCGCCTACCTGTTCCCGGGATCGGCTGAGGCGCCTCCACCAGCCGACTAGCCGAGCGCGACCGGGTTGGCCACATTCCGTCACTCATGCGCAAACTGATCGTGCTGCTCGCGCTGGCCGGGTCCCTGGCCGGCTGCAGGCAGGACCCTCGGCCGGTCGAGCTCGGCTTGGTTCTTACTCTGGCCGACTCCGGCGTGGCCCCGATGCTTCGGGGCGCCCGGCTGGCGGTTGCCGAGATCAACAAGAGCGGTGGGGTGCGGGGTCGGCCGCTGGCGCTTGCCGTGCGCGACGACTTCGGCGACCCCGACACCGCCATCCGCGTGGCCGGCGACCTGTATCGCAGCAACGTGGTCGCCGTCATCGGAAGCGCCTATTCCGGCCCGACCCTCGCCGCCGCGCCGGTGTACAACGGCGGCCGCCGGCCTGTGGTCCAGATCTCTCCCTCCGCCTCGGTGCCCGACCTGAGCAACGCGGGGGACTACACCTTCCGCACCTGCCCAACCGACCTCGAGTACGGTGCTGCGTTGGCCCGGTGGGCCCATGACCACCTCGGTCTGAGCCGAGCGGCTATCCTCTACGTGAACGACGACTACGGGCGCGGTTTCCGCCTCAACTTCGTGCGAGAGTTCGAGCGCCTGGGAGGGGTGGCGACGGTGGTGGCGCCGTTTCTCGCGAGCGAGCCCGATGTCGGCCCCTACCTCGCCCGGCTTCAGGCCAAACACGATGCCGACGTTCTCGTGCTCGGTGCAAATCTCACGGAAGGCCTAGAGGCCCTGCAACAAATCCGAGCGTCAGGCCTGCAGCTACCGGTCCTTGCCGGGGACGGCTTCGTCGGAATCGAGACCCGCGGCGATGTCGCCGAGGGAGTGTACGTCTCCACCGCCTATTTAGTGGGATCGAGGCGGCTGGCAAACCGGCGCTTCGTCGCGGCGTACCGCCGCGAGTACCCAGACGCGCCCCCGCCGGATCAGGGCGCTGCCTCGACGTACGACGTGGTGCGGCTGTTGGGTCGATCGATTGAAGCCGCCGGGGTGGACCGGGACCGTATTCGTCGCGCTGTCGCGGGAATCGGAACCCACAGCCCAGCCTTCGACGCGGCCGTGGGCTCGATTTCGTTCGACGCCCACGGCGACGTGCCGTCGTTGGGCGCCCGGATCGGCGTCGTGCGGCGCGGCCAGCTCGAGCCCGCCGAATAGGCGGGAACCCCGTTCGTGGCGCATCGGTTGCCCTCGTGGCTGTTCAACTCAACCACGGAGGCCCGCATGGAACAGCGCCGCCTGGGCGCGGAGGGATTAGTCGTCTCCGCCATGGGGCTCGGCTGCATGGGAATGTCCGAGTTCTATGGCGGTCGGGATGACGCCGAATCCATTGCCACGATTCACCGGGCGCTCGAGCTCGGTATCACGTTTCTCGACACGGCTGATGTGTACGGTCCCTACACCAACGAAGAGCTGGTGGGCAAGGCCATTCGCGGTCGGCGCGATAAGGTCGTCCTCGCTACGAAGTTCGGAAATGTCAGGGGTGCTGATGGCAGCTTTGCCGGGATCAACGGTCGCCCCGAGTACGTCCGTCAAGCTTGTGATGGGTCGCTCAAGAGACTGGGCGTGGATCACATCGATCTTTACTACCAGCACCGGGTGGACTCCACCGTCCCGATCGAGGAGACGGTGGGCGCGATCGCGGAGTTGGTCCGGGCCGGGAAGGTTCGATACCTTGGCCTGTCGGAAGCGGGCCCCGCCACGATTCGGCGGGCCCACGCCGTTCATCCGATCTCAGCTCTCCAGACCGAGTATTCCCTTTGGAGTCGCGATCCCGAGGACGAGATCATTCCGACCTGCCGGGAGCTCGACATCGGCTTCGTCCCTTATAGCCCGCTCGGACGGGGATTCCTGACCGGGAGATTTCGGTCGCTCGACGATCTCCCGGCCGACGACTGGCGGCGCACCAATCCTCGCTTCCAGGGCCCCAACTTCCAGAAGAATCTCGATCTCGTCACCCGTCTCGACGACCTGGCGCGCTCGAAGGGTTGCACTCCGTCGCAGCTCGCGCTGGCGTGGGTACTGGCGCAGGGTCCTGACATCGTGCCGATTCCAGGGACCAAACGGGTGCGCTACCTGGAGGAGAACGCCGCGGCTGCCCGGGTGCACCTGACCGGCGATGATCTGGCCGCCATCGACGCGGCCGCTCCTGTTGGTGTCGCCGCAGGCGAACGCTATCCGACGGGCGGCATGGCGAGAGTAAATCTCTAGGTCGCGGGGAAATACATATGAAGATCGGCATCATCGGGGCGGGCCGCATTGGCAGCACTGCCGCAGGTCTATTCGCACGCGCAGGTCATGAGGTGGCGCTGAGCAATTCTCGGGGCCCTGCTTCCCTATCGGATCTGGTGGCGACGATCAATCGCGAGGCCGGCGGGTCGCGGGTTCATGCCAGCACTGTGGCCGATGCCGCGCGGTTCGGCGACCTCGTTCTGCTCGCCGCACCGTGGCGGGCGCAGGATGCCTTGCCGGATCCGAACATCGTCCGGGCCAAAATCGTGATCGACGCGATGAATGCCTACGGTGAGTCGGGCGGGTTGGTTGACCTTGGCGGCTCTACCTCCAGCGAGGAGGTCGCCAAGCGGCTGCCGGGCGCCAGGCTGGTGAAGGCGTTCAACACGATCTACCACGGGCATCTCGCCCGGCAGGGGCGCCCCGACGCGCCGCTGGCACAGCGGCGGGCAATCTTCATCGCGGGCGACGACCTTGCCGCCAAGCAGATGGTTTCGGACCTCATCAAGCAGATCGGATTCGGCCCGGTGGACACCGGAACGTTGCGTGAGGGGGGTCGGAGCCAGCAGCCGGGCACGCCGATCTACAATCGCGATCTTACGCACGGCGAGGCCGTCGCCATTCTGGCTTCGGCTTTCTGACGGGGGCGGACAGGCTGAATGGAATACACCCGGCTCGGGCAATCGGGGCTCAGCGTCTCGCGGATCTGTCTCGGTTGCATGAGCTACGGCAGCCCGAGTTGGCGCCCCTGGGTACTCGATGAGGCCGCGGCACGGCCTTTCTTCCGCCGAGCCATCGAGGCCGGCATCAACTTCTTCGATACGGCCGACATGTACTCCGTCGGCGTGAGTGAGGAGGTGACTGGTCGAGCGCTGCGCGAGCTGGCTCGGCGCGAGGAGATCGTGCTCGCGACCAAAGTCTTCTTCCCGCTCAATCCCGGCCCGAACCTGGGCGGCCTGTCGCGCAAGCACATCATCGAAGGGTGCGAGGCCAGCCTACGGCGGCTGGGCTTCGAGGCGATCGATCTCTATCAGATCCATCGGTTCGATCCGCTGGTGCCGGTGGAAGAGACGCTAGCTGCGCTGGATCATCTGGTCCACTCGGGCAAGGTTCGCTACATCGGGGCGAGCTCGGGCTACGCTTGGGAGATGGCGCTTGCGCTCTCCGTCTCCGAGCGGGAAGGCTGGGCCCGCTTCGTCACGATGCAGAATCACTACAACCTCCTCTATCGGGAGGAGGAGCGGGAAATGGTGCCGCTCTGTCGACACAAAGGCGTTGGAGTCATTCCCTGGAGCCCGCTTGCCCGCGGCCTGCTGGCGCGGCCGCGCCCGCCGGACAGCCAGCTCAAGGGTGGCGGGACTCACCGAGCTGAGACCGACGCGTATTCGCCCCGCCTCTATGACAGCGCCGGAGACTGGGATGTGGTGGACGCGGTTGAAAGCGTCGCGAACGCCCGGGGCGTGACCATGGCGGAGATCGCACTGGCCTGGCTGCTGAGCCGGCCGGGCGTGTCCGCGCCGATCGTCGGCGCCACCAAGCCGGAGCATCTCGAGGCCGCGCTCCGCGCGGTCTACATCGAGCTGACCGTTGAAGAACAGGCTGCGCTCGAGGCGCCGTATCGGCCGCACGCGGTCCGCGGGATCGAATAAGCGAGGACTAGTGGTCGGACGGTCAGTAGCGCCAGCTCAGCGTGTCTACATCGGGAGGATGGTTCTTCCGGATCTGATCCATGATCCGCGGAATGAACATTTGGTGGTAACGGAGCCGTGAGATCGCGTTCGGCTGGGTGTGGTCGCCGTTCCAACAGTGCTCGGCACGGGCTCCGTAGTCCACCTCGGCGTCGGCCGGAGGGTCTTTCAAGCCCTTGAGAACATCTTCCGCGAAATAGACCGCGTCGTTGAGGTAGTAGTTGTCCGCCTCCCCGACATAGATATGAAGCTTCCCTCTTACCCTCGGCCCAAGGGTCTTCCAGTCCCGCTGAAGGATGTACGACAGGTCATAGTGCTCCCGCCAATAGTCGGCCACTGAGCGATCGATCTTGCCGGTGAGCTTGTTCCAGATCGGCTTCGGGTATCCGTCATCTCCGGCCGGCGAGTAGACGGCCTGCCAGATGTCCCACTGCTCCCCCGAGCGACCCCGGCTGGCGATCGCGAGCTCCTTGTGGTTCAACTCCTCGAGGGTCGCCGTGACCTGGCCGAGCCAATCGCGCTGCCCCGGGCGCGGAGTGCGCTTCCAGCGACTTGCCAGCCTGTACGCGTTCGTGTCCTGGTAGATATTCACGACCGTGTAGGCCCTGAAGTCGATCGGGTCCGGGCAGGCGACCCAGGCGCCGTTGAAGTCGTCCGGGTAGAAGACCTGCGCCGCCATCGCTTCCCACCCGCCGGTCGAGCCGCCGTACGTGAAGCGCGCCCACCCTTGGCCGATCCCCCGATACTTCTGCTCGATGTACGGGATCAGCTCCTTCATGATCGCATCGCCGTAAGGCCCGTTGTTAGCCGAGTTGACAGCGTACGAGTCGTCGTAGTACGGGGTGGGGTGCTGAATCTCCACTACGAGCACGCGGGGAAAGCCGGGGCCGGTCCAGTCCTTGAACAGCCGATACGCGTATTGCTCCTGGATCCGGTTATAGCCCTTGAGTCGAAACCGGGCGCTCGAGTCGGGTGCCAGGTTCGGGTCCGGCGGGGTCTCTCGCCATCCCTCGATTGATTCGGGAAAGTGGCCATGCGAGAGCACCAGCGGATACCGAGCGTGGGGATGGTCATCGAATCCTTCCGGCAGCAGAATGTGCGCGCCGAGATAAACCGGGCGGCCCCAGAACCGACTGAGCAATTCGCTCTGAATGCGGACGTGGTTGACGTACTTCGTCTCGGCCGGCGGCGGAATGGGCGGGATGACCTGGTCGAGCTTCAGCGGAAACGGTGGGACCCGAAGCCGGGGGTCGATCCGGATCCATCGCGGCGTGCTGTAGAGATTCCCGGGCTTTCGCTCCCAGTGCTGGCCCTCACCCATGTCGGGCGGGAGCTTCACGACGTGTCCGTCCGCGCGATGGTAGGTCTCGTATCGATTGAGTAGCCCCTGAACCCAGTACCGGCCGGGTTGGATGTCCCGCAAGCTTTTCAGTGGATAACCAAAAGCCGCTGTGCTCACGATTGCGGGCTTGCCCGGCGCCAAGCCATCAACGTCGATCCCGAACACGAGCTGGGTCTCGGGTCCATCCGCAATCTGGAAGCGAGGCTCCTTGGTAGAGTCGGTAGAGACCAGGAGCAGCACCCGGCCATCGAGCGGTGTTGCGCTGCGCTCCCGGGGGAAGCTCACGGCGAAGCTGGCTCCGGCCGCGGGAGCCTTGCTCTCCTGCGCGACAAGGACCGGAACGAAGGCCACAAGGCATAGGACGGCACCAGGCCATGACGAGCGCAGCATGACTATCCTCAGAAAGGGAAGATGATGCCTTTGTCTTTGAGCTTTTCGAAGCGTCGAGCGGAGAACTCGTACAGTCGGGCTGGACGACTCGCCCCCTCCCGCTGCCACTCCTTGAGCGGCGCCAGGATTCCAAGCAGGTCGAGCTTGCGGCGGAAATTCCGCTTGTCGAGCGGCCGGCCGAGAATCGCCTCGTAGACGCGCTGGAGCTGGGTGAGGGTAAACTTCCTCGGCAGCAGCTGGAATCCTACCGTGGTGTACTCGAGCTTGTTACGAAGTCGCTCGAGTGCATACTCGAGAATAGCGCTGTGATCGAAGGCAAGCGCTGGGAGCTGGGCCGTGGGCCACCAGCGCGCGGCCGCTGCATCGGCCCCTGCCACGGGGGCCGAGCGATCAGCAGCGATCAGCGCATAGTAGGCGACCGTGATGA
>Ga0134128_10012079_pt1 | contig 10297 bp, 10 predicted proteins | sample KB31754_FD_96462 | JGI IMG/M metagenome (GOLD analysis project Ga0134128, IMG submission 96462) | Terrestrial soil microbial communities with excess Nitrogen fertilizer from Kellogg Biological Station, Michigan, USA - KB3-175-4 | ecosystem: Environmental > Terrestrial > Soil > Unclassified ...
ATGCTCGACGCTAAGCGGCGCCAGGTGTCGGAGACTTGGCAGCTCGCGCGCGCGCGCGATGAGCGCACGGCGCAGCACACGGTTCTCGACGATGTATCCCAACGGCACATCGCCGAGATCGCGGTGGTCGTAGTGCAGGAAGAGCGGCGATTCGCCGTCGGCGACGCGGATTTCGAGGATCGGCTCCGCCTCGACCGCGACCAGCGGCCAGAGGCCGATGCCCTCCAGCACCTGCTGAGAGCCATGCGCGATCGCCGTGGCACGGCCGTCGAAGGGCTCGTCCACCATCGCCGCCGGATCCTCGCGGTCGATCACCGCGACCTCGATCCCGGCCGCGGCGCAGGCAATGGCGAGGGTGAGGCCGGAAAGCCCGCCACCGACGACGATGAGTTCGACACGCTCCATGGCGAAAAGATGCGGCGCGGGCGGCCGCTTGTCCATCGCGCCGGGTCAGCGCCGGAGATAGCGCCAGAGCAGCATCGCGCCGACGATCAGCGCCACCCCCAGCCAGGAGAGCTCGAAACTGAAGGCGCCCTGCGCCACCGAGACGGAGAGGGCGGTGTGGTTGATCATCGGCCAGAGCGCAGGCATGGGCGGGAGCCTAATCGACGGCAGGCGCGGCGGCCAGAGACCGCGACGCCGCGGTTCCGCCGCACAATAAGCGAGCACGTCCCGCCGCTCTGCCTAAAAAACAGGCATGCAGCTTGAGGGCGACCGCCGCCCCTTCGAGCACGCCTTTCGTTGACCCGCGGCAAAGCAGCGAGGAGCCGGCGGGGGAAGCCGGTCTCTCTGGCGGTGGCACGATTCTTGAGTTCAGCCCCGTGGCGGCCGGCTCGGGGAGCCGTCTCGGCCGATTTTGCTCGGTCCTCACGGGAGGTAAGCTCACATGAAAGCGCGTTTGTTGTTGATTTGGATGGCAAGGGTCCTGCCGTTGGCAGCGCTCGCCGTGCTCATCCCCCTCACTTTCGCCGCGGCCCAGCAGGCGCCGGCCGCCCCCGGCAGCGCGCCGGCGGCAGCGGCGGCGGCTCCTGCACCGGCTCCGGCGCCGACGCCGTCCTGCGCCAGCGATCCCGATCCGAAGAAGGCGGTGCTCACCAAATGCGCGCCCAATTCCGGCGACACCGCCTGGATGCTGACCTCCATGGCGCTGGTGCTGATGATGACGATCCCGGGTCTCGGGCTCTTCTATGGCGGCATGGTGCGCAAGAAGAATGTCGGCGACACGGTGATGACCAGCTTCGCCATCACCTGCCTCGTCACCGTGCTCTGGGCGGTGTGTACCTACAGCATGGCGTTCACCTCGGGCACGCCCTTCGTCGGCGGCTTCAGTCGCGCCTTCCTGCAGGGGATCATGAGTGACATCGGCTCGGGGGCCGGCAATCCCAACCCGCTGGCGCCGACCATCCCCGAGACGGTCTATATGTGCTTCCAGATGACCTTCGCGATCATCACGCCCGCGCTCATCGCCGGCGCCTTCGCCGAGCGCATGAAGTTCTCGGCGATGCTGTGGTTCATCGGCGCCTGGGCGATCCTCGTCTATGCGCCGGTCGCGCACTGGGTCTGGGGCCCGGACGGCTTCCTCAACAGCAGCAACAGCGACGCCGTGGTGAAGGTGCTCGACTTCGCCGGCGGCACGGTGGTGCATGTCAATGCCGGCGTCGCCGGCCTGATGTGCGCGCTGATGCTCGGCAAGCGCAAGGACACGGGCCCGGCGCACAATGTCGTGCTCACCTTCATCGGCGCCGCGCTGCTGTGGGTCGGCTGGTTCGGCTTCAACGCCGGCTCGGCGGTGACCGCTAACCTGCAGGCGGGCATGGCGATGACCGTGACGCAGATCGCCACGGCGGTCGCGGGCCTCACCTGGATGTTCGTCGAGTGGGCGCATCGCGGCAAGCCGACCGTCATCGGCATCTGCTCCGGCGCGGTCGCAGGCCTCGTCGCCATCACCCCGGCCTCAGGCTTCGTCGGCCCCATCGGTTCGATGGCGATCGGCGTCGCCGCCGGCGTCATCTGCTACCTCGGCGCGGTCTGGCTCAAGGGCGTCTTCGGCTATGACGACGCGCTCGACTGCTTCGGCGTCCATGCAATCGGCGGGGCCGCCGGCGCCATCCTCACCGGTGTCTTCGCCATCAACGAGTATGGCGGCACGCCGGGCCTGATCGAGGGCAATGCCGGGCAGGTGCTAAACCAGTGCATCGGCGTCGGCATCGTTGTCGCCTACGACGTCGTGGTCAGCCTGATCATCCTCAAGGTGATCGACATGGTCGTGGGCCTGCGCGTCGATGTCGAAGTCGAGCGTGACGGGCTCGATCTCGCCCTCCATGGCGAGACCGTGCAGTAGGGCATCTGACGGGTTTTTCCTCCCCGTAGGACCTGGGGGGTGCCGCAAGGCACCCCCCAATTCTTTGACGTTGTGGTCTTTGAAGATCGGCGGCTAAAGCTGCACCACGCCGAAAGCCATCGACACGACGATCGATCCGACCCCGCCGAGAAAAGACCAGTCCGCGAGCCTGGTCTGCCACTCACCGGAGACTCCGCTTCGGATGGCCATGTAAGCCAGGAAGATGCTCGTCAGCAGAAACGCGGCGGCCACCCAGGCGATTTCGTCGGAATAGGTGTTGTCACTTTGGTGGGCCAGCTTCAGTCCGCCGATGATGACAAAGCAGATCCCCAACAAATTGGTCGCCGCATTCAATATGTGTGGATGTCGATGCATGGCGCTCTACCCCCACTGCCCATAACGTTTGCTTCCGAAAGCTTTTGCGCCCCGTCCCCTTGCCGGCTCCACCTCGAGCGCGCCAGCGTCATGAGATAAGGCCGGCGCTTGCGCGCGAGCCGCAATACGGGACAAGCTTGTCCGTCGGCTCGACGGCATCGAGAGCAATCTCGCTCATCACACCGCTCGCCCCCGAGATAGGCGTGGCCCTTCGATCCACCGCCCGTTTTGCAGCCCCGTCAGCGCCGTCCGCGCACCTGCAGGTTCTTGCGCAGGATGGCGATGATGATGAGCACGAAGGCGGCGAGGCGGAAGAGGTAGACCCAGGCCTCGTTGTACTCCTGTCCGGCAAGCGCGACCGCCGTGGAACTGGCCGCGAGCAGCCAGAAGGCGATGGCGAAGATCAGGAACAGCGAATCCCGCGTGCGCCGCCAGAACCGCAGAAAGAACAACCCGGCGATGAGATAGGCCATCGCCGTGGCGCCCGAGACGAAGTCGGTGGGATTAAAAGAGTACATGGGCGGCTTAGTCGATCTCCCAGATGAAGCCGTAGAGCAGCAGCGCGGCGGCCGCGAGGCTTGAGGCCTCGCGGAAGCCCAGCAGGCTGATATCGGGCAGCAGCACGATGTCGACAAAGAGGAGACAGTTGTTGATCGCGAGCGCGACAAAGCACAGCGCGCTCCACAGCAGCAGCCGCGTGCGCGTCTGCCGGTAGCTGCGCAGCAGCAGCAGCATCGCCACGAGGCTGGTGAGAAAGCAGAGGAGATAGACCGCGGGCTCGAGCGTCTGCATGTGCGCTACTCTTTCTTGATCCGGAACGCCTCGGCGAAGAGCTGAATCTTGTGGCTCGGCGCCGTGAAGATCGCCTGGCTGACGGCATAGGGATATTCGGCATAGGCCTTGGCCACCTCGGCGACCGTGCCGTCGAGCTCGGGCGTCGCAGGATGGTAGCGGAAAGCCCCCTCCGCCTCGGCGGCGAGCCCGGCGCTTTGCAGCTCGATCAGCGCCGTGGTGACGATGCCGATGCTGCCGCGCAGCTCGCGGATGAGATCTTCGACCCTCCAGGCGCGCTGGCGCTCGCGCCGCAAGAGCAGCAGCAGCTCCAGTGCCCAGACCGACGCAATCCATGTGCGCAGAAAGCGAAGGACTTCGTCCGAAAGCACCGGCCTTTCCACGCTCCGTCGTCGCGATGCCCGCCCTATGCCCCCCGGCGGCATTGCGAGTTTAGGGCGCTGAACCACAGGAGGCACGGAAAAAATCGGGGGGATGCGCTCTCGCTGCGCGGGCCGCGCCGGCCTCGCCGAGGGGCCGACCTTTATGCCGCGTTTACGGCGCGCCGACCAAATCCGTCTCGAATTTATACCGGCCCGCCGCCTTTTAATGGACCGCTCGCGGCGGCGCACCGCCGCTTCGGGCTCGCGGAGGAGAGTGGAATGCTCGATGCGATCATGCTCGCGGCCGGCGTCGCCTTCTTCGCGCTCTCGGTCGCCTATGCCGCCGCCTGCGACAGGATATGAGGAAAGCCATGCTCATCGACTATCTGCTTGGCGGCGGGGTCTCCCTCGTCATCATCGGCTATCTCGTCTTCGCGCTCATCCGGCCGGAGCGCTTCTAGGAGCTCGCCCATGACGGTAAATGGCTGGATCCAGATCGCGCTTTTCAGCGCGATCATCATCGCGATCACGCGGCTCTCGGGCGGCTACATGACGCGCGTCTTCAACGGCGAGCGCACACTCCTCTATCCCCTTCTGCGGCCGGTCGAGCGCGCCATCTACTGGTGCTGCGGCGTCGACGAGAAGCAGGAGCAGTATTGGCTCACCTATGCGGTGGCCATGCTGCTCTTCAGCGTCGCCGGCTTCGCCACGCTCTACGCGCTGCAACGGCTGCAAGCCTATCTGCCGTTCAACCCGGCCGGCCAGAGCGACGTCGAGCAGAGTCTCGCCTTCAACACCGCCGTGAGCTTCGTCACCAACACCAACTGGCAGGCTTATGGCGGCGAGACCACCATGAGCTATCTGACGCAAATGGCCGGGCTCGCCGTGCACAACTTCCTGTCGGCGGCGACCGGCATCGCCATGGCGGTTGCGCTCATCCGCGGCTTCGCGCGCCGCGAGGCGAAGGGGATCGGCAATTTCTGGGTCGATCTCACCCGCACGACGCTCTACATCCTGCTGCCGCTCTCGGTGGTGGTCGGCCTCTTCTTCGTCTGGCAGGGCATGCCGCAGAATCTCGGCGCCTATGTCGACGCCACCACCCTTGAAGGCGCCAAGCAGACCATCGCGCAGGGGCCGGTCGCCTCGCAGGAGGTGATCAAGATACTCGGCACCAATGGCGGCGGCTTCTTCAATGCCAATTCCGCCCATCCCTACGAGAACCCGAACGCGCTGACCGACTTCGTGCAGCTGATCCTGATCTTCTCGATCGGCGCCGGGCTCACCAATGTGCTGGGCCGCTTGGTCAAGGACGAGCGCCAGGGCTGGGCGATCTTCGCCGCGATGGGCATCCTCTTCCTCGTCGGCGTCGGCACCGCGTACTGGTCGGAATCGCATGGCAACCCCGCCTTCGCCGCCTTCCATGTCGACAGCGCGCCGAGCGCGCTGCAGGCCGGCGGCAATATGGAAGGAAAAGAGGTCCGGTTCGGCATCGCCCAGAGCGCGCTCTTCGCCACGGTCACCACCGACGCGTCCTGCGGCGCCGTCAACGGCATGTTCGACAGCTTCCTGCCGCTGGGCGGCATGGTACCGCTCATCAACATCCAGCTCGGCGAGGTGATCTTCGGCGGCGTGGGATCCGGCCTCTACGGCATCCTCGCCTTCGCCATCGTCGCCATGTTCGTCGCCGGGCTGATGGTCGGACGCACGCCCGAATATCTCGGCAAGAAACTCGAATCGCGCGAAGTCAAGATGACCATCCTCGCGCTGCTCTCGCTGCCGCTCTCGATCCTCGGCTGGACCGCGCTCGCCACCGTGCTACCGGCCGGGCTTGCCGGCATCGCCAATACCGGCCCGCACGGCTTCAGCGAGATCCTCTATGCCTACACCTCGGGCACCGGCAACAACGGCAGCGCCTTCGCCGGGCTTTCCGCCAACACGCTCTTCTACAACCTGACCTTGGCCGGCGCGATGCTGATGGGGCGCTTCCTCTTCGTCATCCCGCTGCTCGCCGTCGCCGGCTCGCTGGCGCAGAAGAAGCTGCTGGCCCCCTCGGCCGGCACCTTCCCGACGCAGAGCCCGCTTTTCGTCGGTCTCCTGGTCGGCGTCATCCTGATCATCGGTGGCCTCACCTATTTCCCAGCCGTCTCGCTCGGCCCCGTGGTCGAGCAGGTCGCGATGAACCACGGCACGCTCTACGGCCGGCCCCTGAACCCGCAGGCCCCCCAAGGACAAGCGCCATGAAGAACTTCTCCACGACTCTCGGCTCGCCGCAGACCGGCCTCGCCAAACGCCAGATGCAGCCCCTTTCGCTGCTCGACAGCTCCTTGCTGGTGCCGGCGATCGGCGCCGCCTTCCGCAAGCTCGACCCTCGCACGCTGGTGAAGAACCCGGTGATGTTCTGTGTCGAGATCGTCTCGGTGCTCACCACGCTCTTCTTCCTGCGCGATCTCGTCGTGGGGACCGGCACGGTGGTCGGCACCAGCGCGCTCTTCTCGGGCCAGATCACGCTCTGGCTGTGGTTCACCGTGCTCTTCGCCAATTTCGCCGAGGCGGTGGCCGAAGGCCGCGGCAAGGCGCAGGCCGACACGCTGCGCCGCACCCGCACCGAGACCAAGGCGAAGCGCCTCGCCTCGGCCGGCTCGCGGCAATGGGAGCAGGTGGCCGCGCATGCTCTGAAGCCCGGTGACCTCGTCCTGGTCGACGCGGGCGACATCGTCCCGAGCGACGGCGAAGTGATCGAGGGCGTCGCCTCGGTCGATGAATCCGCGATCACCGGCGAGAGCGCGCCGGTCATCCGCGAGAGCGGCGGCGACCGCAGCGCGGTCACCGGCGGCACGCGCGTCACCTCGGACTGGCTCAAGGTGAAGATCACCGCGGCGCAGGGCTCGACCTTCCTCGACCGCATGATTGCGCTGGTCGAGGGCGCGGTGCGGCAGAAGACGCCGAACGAGATCGCGCTCAACATCCTGCTCGCCGGCATGACCTTGATCTTCGTCTTTGCCACGGTGACCATTCCGAGCTTCGCTGCTTACGCCAAGGGCGCCGTCTCGGTCGTCGTACTGGTGGCGCTCTTCGTGACCTTGATCCCGACCACCATCGGCGCGCTGCTCTCGGCGATCGGCATCGCCGGCATGGACCGCCTGGTGCGCTTCAACGTGCTCGCCATGTCGGGCCGCGCGGTCGAGGCGGCGGGCGACGTCGACACGCTGCTGCTCGACAAGACCGGAACGATCACTCTCGGCAACCGTCAGGCGGCGGAGTTCATCGCGCTCCCCGGCGTCGATCAGCGCGAGCTCGCCGACGCGGCGCAGCTCTCCTCCTTGAGCGACGAGACGCCGGAAGGCCGCTCGATCGTCGTCCTCGCCAAGGAGAAATACGGCCTGCGCGGGCGCGAGATGTCGGCGCTCAACGCGCAATTCGTGCCGTTCTCGGCGCAGACGCGGATGAGCGGCGTCAATGTCGAGGGTCACGTCATCCGCAAGGGCGCGGTCGACGCCATCCTCGCCCATCAGCGCGATTTCGCCGGCACGCCCGCCGGCGCAAAGCCGCCCGCGGCGCCGGCGGAGCTGCAGGCGATCGTCGAGCGCATCTCGCGCGGCGGCGGCACGCCGCTCGCCGTCTCGCGCGACGGCAGGCTGCTCGGCGTCATCCATCTGAAGGACATCATCAAGGGCGGCATCCGCGAGCGCTTCGCCGAGCTGCGTCAGATGGGCATCCGCACGGTGATGATCACCGGCGACAATCCCTTGACCGCCGCGGCCATTGCCGCCGAGGCCGGGGTCGACGACTTCCTGGCCCAGGCGACGCCCGAGGACAAGCTGCGGCTCATCCGCGACGAGCAGGGCAAGGGCAAGCTCGTCGCCATGTGCGGCGATGGCACCAACGACGCGCCGGCACTCGCTCAGGCCGATGTCGGCGTCGCGATGAACACCGGCACCATGGCGGCGCGCGAAGCCGGCAACATGGTCGATCTCGACAGCGATCCGACCAAGCTCATCGAGATCGTCGAGATCGGCAAGCAGCTGCTGATGACCCGCGGCGCGCTCACCACCTTCTCGATCGCCAATGACGTGGCCAAGTACTTCGCCATCATCCCGGCGATGTTCGTCGCCTTCTATCCGCAGCTCTCGGTGCTCAACATCATGGGGCTGAAGACCCCCGAGAGCGCCATCTTGTCGGCAATCATCTTCAACGCACTCATCATTGTTGCGCTGATCCCGCTCGCGCTGCGCGGCGTGCGCTACCGCCCGGCCGGCGCCGCCGCCGTGCTGCGCCGCAATCTCTGGGTCTATGGCGCAGGCGGCATCATCGTGCCGTTCATCGGCATCAAGCTCATCGACATGCTCGTCACCGCCATCGGCCTTGCCTGAGGAGTCTTCCCATGTTGCGTCAGATCCGTCCCGCCATCCTGATGATCGCCGTCATGACGGTCATCACCGGATTGGTCTACCCGCTCGGCATGACCGGCATCGCCCAGCTCGTCTTTCCGCACCAGGCGAATGGCAGCCTGATCGAGAAGGGCGGCAAGGTGGTGGGCTCCGCGCTCATCGGCCAGAATTTCACCGAGGCCAGGTATTTCCACGGCCGGCCCTCGGCGACCACCGAGCCGGACCCCAAGGATCCGACCAAGACAGTGCCGGTGCCCTACGCCGCGGACAACTCGGCCGCCTCCAACCTCGCGCCGACGGCCCAGCCACTGATCGACCGGGTCAAGAGCGCCGCCGCGGCACTCCAGAAGGAGAACCCCTCCGTGCCGGTGCCGGTCGATCTCGTCACCACCTCGGCGAGCGGCCTCGACCCCGACATCACCCCGGCGGGCGCGCTTTTCCAGGTGCCGCGCGTGGCGAAAGCCCGCGGCCTCCCCGAGGAGCAGGTGCGCCAGCTCGTCGAGAGCCATATCTCAGGCCGCAGCTTTGGCATCCTCGGCGAACCCGTCGTCAACGTGCTCAAGCTCAACCTGGCGCTCGATGCGCTGGCGAAAAGCTGATCCCGCGCCGATCGGTCACTGCAAGTCCTTCTCCGCCCTTCAGGGCGGAGAAGGATTTAGGATGAGGTGGGTGGACGCTCCGAGATGCGCGAATTGATACCCCACCGCACCCCATCCCTCTCCGCCCCAAAGGGGCGGAAAGGGAGAATGCACGGCGCTGCGGATAAAACCCGGTAGCGCTATAGTTTCGCCATGCCCGCCGCCGACCGATCCGAGCGCGACCAGCGGCCCTCGCCCGAGGCGCTGCTCGAGGCGGCGGCGCAGGAAGGGCGCGGCAAGCTCAAGATTTTCCTCGGCGCCGCGCCGGGCGTCGGCAAGACCTACGAGATGCTGCTCGCGGCGCAGGCGCGCAAGCGCGAGGGCGCCGACGTGGTGGTGGGACTGGTCGAGACGCATGGCCGCAGCGAGACCGAGGCGCTCGTTGCCGGGCTCGAGGTGATCCCGCGCCAGCGCATCGCCTATAAAGGTCATCTACTGCAGGAGATGGATCTGGATGCCATCCTGCGGCGGCGGCCGCGGCTCGTGCTGGTCGACGAGCTCGCCCATTCCAACGCACCGGGGAGCCGCCATCCCAAGCGCTATCTCGATGTCGAGGAGCTGCTCGGCGCCGGCATCGACGTCTTCACCACGCTCAACATCCAGCATGTCGAGAGCCTCAACGACGTGGTGGCGCAGATCACCCGCATCCGCGTGCGCGAGACGGTGCCCGACAGCATCCTCGACCGTGCCGACGACATCGAGGTGATCGATCTCTCGCCGGCCGATCTGATCCAGCGGCTGCATGAGGGCAAGGTTTATGTGCCGCACCAGGCCGAGCGCGCGGTGCGGCACTACTTCAAGCCCGGCAACCTGACGGCGCTGCGCGAGCTGGCGCTCCGGCGCACGGCCCAGCGCGTCGACGAGCAGATGCTGAGCTATATGCGCCAGCACGCCATCCGCGGTCCCTGGGCGGCGGGCGAGCGCGTACTGGTCTGCGTCAGCGAAGACCCCGCCTGCGCCGCGCTGGTGCGCTACGCCAAGCGGCTCGCCGATCGGCTGCACGCACCCTGGACCGCGCTTCATGTCGAGACGGCGCGCTATCACCGCCTTCCCGAGCCCGAGCGCGACCGCATCGCCGATTGCCTGCGGCTCGCCGAGACGCTCGGCGCCCAGGCGCTCACCATTCCCGGCGGCCGCATCGCCGACGACGTGGTCAGCTATGCTGAGGCCAACAACATCAGCCATATCGTCCTCGGCAAATCCGAACGCGCGCGCTGGTTCGAGATGCTGCACGGCTCGGTGGTGCACGATCTCGTTCGCCGCGCCGGCGGCATCAGCGTCCACGTCATCGCCGGCGAAGCCTCCGGCGAGGATGCGCTCGCACCGCGCGGCATCGCCACGCGCAGCGCTCCGGAAGGCTTCGACCTCGTGCCCTATCTCGCCACCGCCGGCGTCATCGCC
>Ga0134128_10012080_pt1 | contig 10297 bp, 10 predicted proteins | sample KB31754_FD_96462 | JGI IMG/M metagenome (GOLD analysis project Ga0134128, IMG submission 96462) | Terrestrial soil microbial communities with excess Nitrogen fertilizer from Kellogg Biological Station, Michigan, USA - KB3-175-4 | ecosystem: Environmental > Terrestrial > Soil > Unclassified ...
CCGTTCGGTTGCAACTTCGCCGCGGTCCCTGTAGAGGCGCCGCTCGACTTGCTGCCGCTGGTCGGAAACCAGCGGCTAACTCAAGGAAATCACAGATGAAGTCAGGTGCTCACCCCGACTACCACATGATCAACGTCGAAATGACCGACGGTACCAAGTTCCAGACCCGTTCGACCTGGGGTAAGGAAGGCGACACGCTGCACCTCGACATCGACCCGAAGGTCCACCCGGCATGGGTCGGGGGCACCCGTCAGGTTCAGGAAGGCGGGCAGGTCGCGCGCTTCAACAAGCGCTTCGGCGGGCTGACCCTCGGCAAGAAGTGAGTGACGCGCAGCCCGTCCGGGGGACAGGCGAGCACCGCTCACAAGGAGCCGACATCCCGGACTTGATCCGGGATCCATCGCAATGAATCATCGCGAAGCGCCGACGCTCGAAACAAAGCGGCTCATTCTGCGCGAGTTCCGCGCGAGCGACCTCGACGCTCACGCGGTGACGCTGGGCAACGAAGAGGTGATGCGCCACATCGGCGGTAACCCGGTGAACCGCGAAGATTCGTGGCGGCGGCTGCTGATGGGCGTCGGCATGTGGTCGCTGATTGGAATGGGACCGTGGGCGGTCGAGCTCAAGGCCGACGGTCGAATGATCGGTCATTGCGGCTTCTTCCAGTTCCATCGCGACATGGTTCCATCGATCGTGGGAGAGCCTGAGATGGGCTGGATCTTCGACCCATCGGTGCAGAGGCAGGGAATCGCGTTCGAGGCGTGCAGCGCGGCGCTGGCGTGGGCGGAGCGCGAGATCGGCGCGCAATCCTACCCGGCGATCATCGATCTCGACAACATCGCGTCGATGAAGCTCGCCGAGCGCCTCGGCTTCGTGCGACTCGCCGATGCGACCTACCGGGATTCGCGGATGGCGTTCTTTCGCCGACCCGGAAAGCTCGCCGTCTAAAAGGCGCTGAGGCCAGTAATCGCCCGGCCCATGATCAGCGCATGGACGTCGTGAGTGCCTTCGTAGGTGTTCACCGTCTCGAGGTTTGCGGCGTGGCGCATCACGTGGAACTCGGCCGAAATCCCGTTGCCGCCGTGCATGTCGCGCGAGGTGCGCGCAATATCCAGCGCCTTGCCGCAATTGTTGCGCTTGATCAGGCTGATGGTTTCAGGAACCAGCTCTCCATCCTCCATCCGGCGGCCGACGCGTAGCGCCGCCTGAAGACCCAGAGTGATTTCGGTCGCCATATTGGCGAGCTTGAGTTGCACGAGCTGGTTCGCGGCGAGCGGCTTGTCGAACTGCTTGCGATCGAGCGTGTACCGCCGGGCTGCCTGATAGCAGGCTTCGGCCGCACCCATCGAACCCCAGGCAATCCCGTAGCGCGCGCGATTGAGGCAGCCGAACGGACCCTTCAGTCCCTCGACGTTCGGCAGCAGCGCGTCTTCGCCGACCTCCACCTGGTCCATGACGATTTCGCCGGTAACTGAAGCGCGGAGCGACAACTTCTCCTTGATCTTGGGCGCGCTCAGCCCTTTCGCGCCCTTCTCGAGCACGAAGCCACGGATCTTGCCGCCATGTGCATCGGATTTCGCCCAGACGACGAACACGTCGGCGATGGGCGAGTTGGTGATCCACATCTTGCTTCCGGAGAGAAGATACCCGCCCTGAACCTTCTGGGCGCGGGTGCGCATGCTTCCCGGATCGGAGCCGGCGTCCGGCTCGGTCAGGCCGAAGCAGCCGACGATTTCGCCGCTGGCGAGGCGAGGCAGATACTTCTGCCGCTGCTCCTCCGAGCCGTAGGCATGAATCGGGTACATGACGAGGCTCGACTGCACCGACATCGCCGAGCGATAGCCGCTGTCCACTCGCTCAACGGCACGGGCAATCAACCCGTAGCTGACATAACCCAGGCCTGCGCCGCCATATTCGTTCGGGATCGTCGCGCCGAGCAGCCCGAGCTCGCCCATCTCGCTCAGTATATCGCGGTCGAACCGCTCCTCGAGATAAGCGGAAGTGACGCGCGGAAGCAGCCTGTCCTGCGCATACCCCTCGGCTGTATCGCGGACGAGCCGCTCCTCGTCGGACAGCTGATGGTTGAGATCGAAAGGATCCTGCCAATCGAACGGCAGGATGGCTGGTTCGGCCACTGCTAAGACCCCGCGTTGAATGAAATCGCCGGGGCTTTAGCGGGGTGGCGTTCCGTCCGCCACCCCACGCTAACCGCGTCTCAGCGGCGCCGTCCGAACACTTTACGCTCAACGAGCTCGCTGACGGGTGGCAGAGTCTTTTGCTCGGCGACGGTGGCGCGCACGAACTCGGGCGTGATGTCGAGCGCTTTCAGTTGGACCAATTTGTCGACGGGCAGGTCATGATAGCCGATGCGCTGGAAGCCAGCGATATAGTCCGGCGTAATTCCAAGCGCCCGCATCTGGACCAGGCCGTCTGCAGGCAGGTTGGCATAGCCGACGCGTGCGAAGCCGCCGATCCACTGGGGAGTGATGCCCAGGGCTTTGAACTCGATCAGTTTCTCGAGACTTTCTGGGCGATATCCCGCGCGAGACATCTCGAGGATATAGCCGCGGTCCGCGCCCAGCGCGGAAAGCGCCATTAGATTGCTAATTGTCGGCACCGGATAACGTGCAGCCGAGAGAGTATCGATCAGTTCGCGGCGGGCGTTCACGGCCATCAGGCCGAACGCCTGCTGGCGCGTCGGTTGCCCGATGCCCCGGCTGACCAGCAGCCGCGTGAATCCCGGGTCCGCTGTGAACCGACAATTCCCCGAAGCAGAGTCGTTTCCGCCACTGCCGGCGCAGTCCAGGCGCCCGGCCTCACGGATTAGGGCGAAGCGAAGCGGCCGTGTGCCGGCAGCGTGAAAGGAGGACACCTCCATGCCGATCAGGTCCGACGGCATGAATTCGGTCGACCAGTTGTCATGGTCGCGGCCACGACTCTCGTCGTGGAAGCTGGCGTGGATCTTCCCCGCATTCGATCGCTCCGGCTGGAGCGTGAACGAGATCAAGCCAGAGGTTTGCGCGAGGCATGCGGAGGATACGCTAATCGCGGCGAGGATCACCGCGGCGATCAAGGCAACAAAGCGATTCATCGAGCTTCTCCTTTTTTCCTGTTCCAGGGCAAAGTTCGCCCATCCGCCTCCGGCGAGGCGTTCAATCTTCCAGTTTCGAAATTCAGTCGGTTGGTCTGTTCGCCAGGACTCAATGATGGGGCGGTTGAGGAGGCAACGGCGGCGCAGGCGGAACGGAACGCCCGACCAGAGACTTGAAAGCCGTGAAGTCCTCTAGGTCTCCGTCGTAGCCTTTCGCGCGCATTTCGCGAACGTACGCAGTGGTCACTCCCGCTGCGCGAGCACCGGTGAGATCGGAGAGGTCCGAGTCACTGAAGCCGGCAGCACGCATTCCTCGGACGTAGTTCGCGTCGACATTGACGGCTTTCGCACCCGCCAGGTCATTCGCATCGAAATCGCGAACGCCTGCGGCATACAGCGCCCGAACATAATCCGGAGTAACGCCGACGGTCTTCGCCCCCATGAGGTCGTCTGCGTCCGCGTCACGGAGCTCGGGCGCTGCGGCACGCATGGCGGCAACATATTCCGGAGTCACTCCGGCCGCTTTCATTGCAATGGCGTTGTCAATTGCACTACTGCGAAGCCGGTGAGCGTGCGCATCTGCGACGGCTTCGGCTGCATCGGCTGCATCGGCTGCATCGGCCGAATCGAGCGCATCATTGGGGCCTAGGTATGAAATCGCGGTGGCGCCGTTGGGAGCAACGGCTACGACCTTGCGCCGTCCTTGAGCGTCGGCGGGATAGACCGTCACGGTCGCGCCATTGGACGAGCGAGCAATCGTCATGCCATTGGCCTTGCGTACTGTGGCACCGCTGGGACTGATCGCCTCGAAGTCTCCGCTGTCGCCGTTCACGCTGACGCGCGGCGCAACCGCTGCAACGGCCGTCGTGACGGAGGTCGTCACGCCTTTGGCAATGATGCTCGGCAGGTCAGTCGGCTCGTCATGGGCAGGATAATAAGGCGCGGGTTCGCTCGCGGCGAGCTTCGCCGACGTGAGCTTCGCCGTCTTTGAGCCGGCCGGAGTCAGCGTCACCGCGGCGAGAGGGGCGGCGACGAGGACCGCGCCGACGAAAACTCCGAGTGCGAAGGAGCGAGCTACCGGTCCTCGCTCCGACTTGCCGTCGAGGACTCGCGCGACGCGACGGGCCAGCGAGCTCTTCGATGGCGCGACTCCATGCGCTCCGAGCAACAGCCCTGGGCACTCGTGGCGGGCGACCCCGACCAGCAGCTGCGCATAATCGGTGTCGATGATGTCCGCTGCGAGCACGCTATCGTCGGCCGCTTCTTCGCGGAGCTGATGCGCCTCACGGGCGAGCATCCAAACCAGCGGATTGAACCAGAACAGGGCTGTCGCAACGCGCGCCAGGAGCAGCTTGATCCAGTCCATCCGCGCGACATGGGCGAGCTCATGGGCGATGATCGCCTCGGCTTCATCGGCGGCGTCAACCGCGCGCTTGTTGAGCACGATCACCGGACGGACCAGGCCCCAGCTGATCGGCGAAGCGAGCTCGTCGCTGGTGAGCAAAGCAGTGCCATGCTTGAAGCCCATCCGCCGCTGCGCTCTGGCGAGAGCGCTCAGCCAATGGCCATCGACCAGCACGTCGGCCCGGGCCTGTAGCGCCACGAGGCGGACGAGCGCGAGGAAGGTGATGAGCAGCAGGATCGCGGCGGGGACAGCATAAACGGCCGTTGCGGTCGCCGCGGGGGAAACGGAGACTGCGGGCTTGACCGCAACATGCTGCACCGGTGTCGCGATCGGCGCCGCGGAAGAGATAACAGGCACAGCGGGCGCAGCCTGGACAATCGGTGCTGCAGCCTTGCTTGTGCCGAACAGGGCAGGAGCCTCGACATTCCAACTCGGAAGCACCAGCGGCGCGAGAGCCACGATCACGAGCGTGAGCAGTCCGATGTGCGCGACCCATGAGCGCTCGGCCGCCGAGCGCGACTTCATCAGCTGGAGCACGCCAAGCGCGAGGCCGGCGATCAGCACCGATTTGAGCGCGATTCCGATGAGGACGTGCATCACTGGCCCCCTTTGCTCTGACGCGCGCGGGCGATCATCCGCTCGAGCTCGTTGAGCTCATCTTCCTTGAGCTTGTCGGACATTCCGAGCAGCGCGCTCGCCGCGCTGGCCGGCGATCCGTTGAAGAACGTCTTCACGATGTCGCTCAGAGCCGACTTCTTGGCGACCGTGTCGGACACCGTCGGGCTGTACAGATACCCATGCTCCGATTCGGTGCGCTGGACGAAGCCCTTGTCCTCGAGCCGCTTGAGCATTGCGCGCACCGCCGAGCCGCTGAGCTTGACCGGCAGCGCATCGCAAATGTCGGCGACGAGCAGAGGGCCTCTTTCGTAGAGGATGTCCACGATCTGGCGTTCGCGCGGCGGCAACTTGCTGAGCATTCCTGATCCTTCCAAAGGCGGCAGACTCGCCGCGCTACATTTGCAGCGTGCTACATTTGTAGCGTGAATGCAAGCAGAATATTCTCGCTCTGGCGGATGGGGTGGGATTCGAACCCACGGACGCTTGCACGTCGCCGGTTTTCAAGACCGGTGCCTTAAACCGCTCGGCCACCCATCCAATGCCGATGCCATAACTCAAGGGAGCGGGAAGGAAAGCCTTCGGCTGGTTTTCAAGACCCGTTCGGCTTTGACGCTGCTCCCGGCAGCGCCGTCGCCTCACGTTTAAACCGCTTGGCCACCCATCTGTTGGAAGGGCCTCGAAGCGCCTTTCAAGGTCGTGGCCATTTCGCGTTAACCGATGCAGCCGAACAGTGTCGAGCCGGGCTGTGCACGGCGTGCGATGAACGAAGCTGGTCGCTCACCCGTTTTGCATCTTAGCCTCTGTGGCGTTGAGGAGGGTGCGTTGGGAATCGTCGGGTGGGGGATTGTTGGAGCGATCGCGGCATCGCTGAGCTCGGCCACGGTGTCCGCCCAGCCGGATGCGTGGGACGGTTACAAGGTGCGCCTTGAATATCTGGCGCGTCAGCAGGGAGTCCGTGAAGCGACAATCCAGGCGAACGTGCCGGGCCTCACGAAGAACGATCGGGTTATCGAGCTTGAGCGGACCGAGCCGGTCGCCCGCACGACCAACGGAGTCGTTGGCGCGCTCGAGCCTTTTCTCCGTTCGCATGTCACAGGATCGCTGATCCGGCGCGGACGCGAAAATTATTCCGAGAATTACGCGGGCCTGACCAGGATCGAGCAACGGTACGGCGTCGACCCTGCGGTGCTGATGGCCATCTGGGGACTCGAGACAAGCTACGGCACGGTGACAGGCAGCACCGATCTGCTCCAGGCACTTGCCAGCCTCGGCTATTATGGCCGGCGCCGCGATTTCTTCGAGAGCGAGTTCGTCGCGGCGCTCAAGATCATCGACGAGGGCGTTCCGCGCTGGCGCCTCAAGGGCAGCTGGGCGGGCGCGACCGGATATCCGCAGTTCATGCCTTCCGTCGCGCTGAGGTTGCGTGCCGACGGGGACGGCGACGGCTATGCCGACATCTGGGCGAACGAGCTCGATGGGCTCGCGTCAATTGCGTCCTACCTGCGCGATGCCGGCTGGAAAGCCCATGTGACCTGGGGAATCCCCGTCCGCACTCCGGCGAGTCTGAACCGGGCAGCAATCGTGAGCAGGACGACGGCGCCGCGCTGCCCGCAGGTCTATCGCCGCCAGAGCCGATGGCTGACGATGCGCGAGTGGCGGGCGCTCGGCGTGAGTCCGCTCGGCCGCACGCTTCCGGACACCGAGATGGCCAGCCTGATCGAGCCCGACGGCCCCGATCAGACCGCTTACCTGCTAACGTCGAACTATCGCGCGATTCTCGATTATAATTGCTCCAACTTCTATGCGATTTCCGTCGGAGTTCTGGCGGACGCCATCGCTCGGCGATAGACAGTTCCAGCCACCACCTGAATCGGGGAAGCTTCCAAGCCTCATGTCGCGCATTTTCATTCTCGCAACCGCCGCTTCCGTCCTCCTCGCCAGTTCAGCGCCTGCCGCGGCGCCGCAGTTCGATACGCCCGCAAAGGTCGCGTATCTCTACGACGTCAACTCGGGCGCGGTGCTCTACGCCAAGAACCCCGACGTCCACATGCCTCCGGCGTCGCTCGCGAAGATGATGACAACGCTCGTGGCCTTCGAGCTGATCGACAAGGGTCAGCTGTCGTCGAACAAAATGTGCACCGTGCGTCCGGAGACCTGGCAGAAGTGGCATGGCCCGCAGGCCGGTTCGACCATGTTCCTGAGCGCGAACGAGCAGGTCAGCGTCGAAAACCTCCTCAAGGGTATCGTTACCCTGTCGGGCAATGATGCGTCTGTAGTGCTCGCGGAATGCATCGCCGGAACCGAACAGGCCTTCACCGACCAGATGAACGCGCTCGCGAAAAGAATCGGAGTCACCAACAGTCATTTCGGCACCGCCAACGGCTGGCCCGACAATGACGTCACCTACGTCACCGCGCGAGACCTTGCGACCATCGCCAAGACGACGATCGAGCACCATCCCAAGCTCTACAAGCAATATTATTCGCTCCCGAGCTTCACCTGGGGCAAGACGATGGGCGGCCAGGCTATCTCTCAGGAGAACCGCGATCCGATCCTGGGACGCGTAGCCGGCGCGGATGGCCTCAAGACCGGCCATACCGAAGAAGCAGGATACGGCTTCACCGGATCAGCGGAGCAGAATGGCCGGCGCCTCATCGAGGTGCTGGCAGGCATGTCGAGCTGGGATCAGCGAGTCCAGGAATCGACTCGGCTGATTCAATGGGGCTTCAATGCCTGGACCGACAAGCCGCTGTTCAAGGCGGGTGCGAAGGTCGGCTCTGCACAGGTTCAGATGGGCAGCTCGAGTGAAGTCCCGCTGGTTGCTCCGCGCGATCTCGCCGTCAGCGAGCCTGCGGGTCTTTCGACCGGCACAACCAGCATGAAGATCCGCTACGACGGTCCGCTGATGGCGCCAATCGCCAAAGGCCAGGAAGTCGCGCAGCTGATTGTCACGACCAGCGATACTGCGCCGCAGGTGGTGCCGCTCGTCGCTGGTGAAGATGTCGGCCGCGCCGGCTTCTTCGGGCGCATCTGGCTCGGTCTCAAGCAGCTCATCTAGTGGCGTGAACCGCGGCAGGTTCATCAGCCTCGAAGGCGGGGAAGGGGTCGGCAAGTCGACCCAGGCCGAGGCGCTGGCTGAGGCGCTGCGCGGCTTCGGAATCGATCTGGTCGCCACGCGCGAGCCCGGTGGAAGTGCCGGAGCCGAGGCTATTCGCGAGCTTCTCTTGAGCGGGAATGAAGACCGATGGAGTCCCCAGGCGGAGGCTCTGCTTTTCGCCGCCGCCCGCGCCGACCACGTCGCCAAGACGATTCGCCCAGCCCTGGAACGCGGACAATGGGTGCTTTCGGACCGCTTTGTCGACAGCTCGCTTGCCTATCAAGGAGGGGCAGGAGGGCTGGGGATCGAGACCGTACGTGAAATCAATGCCTTTGGAATCGACGGGGACTTCCCCGATCGGACATTGGTCCTGACGCTTGAGGAAGGCGCGGAGCGCGCGCGGGCCCGGGACACGAACGGGAGCGACAGGATCGGCGGGCGTCCGGACGACTATCATCGAAAGGTCGAGGCGGCATTCCACATCATCGCCGCGGAGGAGCCGGAACGAGTGAAGCTGGTCGACGCGTCCGGTTCGGCGGAGGAGGTCACGGCACGGCTGCTGGACGCCATTCGCGGGTTGCTGCCGTGATCGTCGGCCAGGATCGCGCGGTCGAACAGTTCGCGAGCGCCTGGGCGTCGCGTAAGCTTCACCATGCGTGGCTGCTCGCCGGTCCGAAGGGAGTCGGCAAGGCGAGCTTTGCACACGCGGCCGCGCGTCGGGTGCTTGCCGAGGCTGCGGGGCCGCCATTCGATCTTCCTGGCATAGATACCGATGACGAGCATCCGATCGTCAGGCTAGTCGACGCGGGAAGCCATCCTGACATGCGCCAGCTCGAGCGCCTGCTGAATGAGAAAACCGGGAACCTCAATCGCAACATCAAGGTTGAGCAGATCCGTGATCTCGGCGAATTTCTGAGCCTGAGCGCCGCGCTATCCCCTTGGCGCGTGGTCGTCATCGATACCCTCGACGAACTCGAATCGTCGGGAGCGAACGCCCTCCTCAAAATGCTCGAGGAACCGCCCCCGAACACGCTCTTCTTCCTGGTCAGCCACGCGCCCGGGCGCTTGCTCCCGACCATTCGGTCGCGCTGCCGGCGTCTCGATTTTCACAAGCTCGATGATGACGCCATGACGTCAATCCTGGAGAGAGAGGCGGAGGGCATTTCGGCCGCCGAGCGTCAGAGGATCATTTCGATGTCGTTCGGTTCGGCTGGGCGTGCACTCGCTTTTGCCGAACTGGGGCTAGCAAAACTCGAAGACGCGGCGGTGGCGATCCTTCGACAAGGCGATCCGACCAATGCGCGCCGGGCGGAGCTCGCGACCGAGCTCGGCAAGAAGGCCGCCGCTGACCGTTATGCCGCTTTCCTCGATCTGGCCCCGTCATTGATCGCACGCGAAGCCCGCAAGCTCGAGGGTGCTCCGCGCGAGCGAGCGCTCGACGCTTATGCCAAGGCGCGCGAGCTCGCGGCCATGGCGCCGCGCGTATCGCTCGACCCCGCAGCGACGGTGTTCCAGCTCGGCGGCATTCTCGCCGAGGTCACGCAGCCGGCTTTCTTGAAGCGCTAGTCCCGCGCCGCTAGGTGCGGCCCATGGGCGAGCCCTTCTACATCACGACGGCGATCAGTTACCCGAACGGACCGCCGCACATCGGCCACGCCTATGAAGCGATCGCTGCCGACGCGATCGCACGGTTTCAACGCCAGCAGGGTCGCGACGTTCGGTTCCAGACGGGCACCGACGAGCATGGGCTGAAGATGGCACAGGCGGCTCGCGGTGAAGGCGTTGAACCGCGTGCATTTGCCGACAGAATGTCGCGCCTTTTCCAGCAGATGTGCGACACTCTTAATGTCTCCTACGATCGGTTTATCCGGACATCGCAGTCCGACCATTACCGCGCCAGCCAGGCGATCTGGACGGCGATGGAGGAGAGGGGAGATCTCTATCTCGACCGCTATGAAGGTTGGTATTCGGTACGGGACGAGGCTTATTACGAAGAGGAGGAGCTGAGCGTCACAAACGACGGCTCAAAACTGTCGCCGCAGGGAACGCCGGTCGAGTGGACCGTCGAGGAGAGTTGGTTCTTCCG
>Ga0134128_10012082_pt1 | contig 10295 bp, 12 predicted proteins | sample KB31754_FD_96462 | JGI IMG/M metagenome (GOLD analysis project Ga0134128, IMG submission 96462) | Terrestrial soil microbial communities with excess Nitrogen fertilizer from Kellogg Biological Station, Michigan, USA - KB3-175-4 | ecosystem: Environmental > Terrestrial > Soil > Unclassified ...
CCGCCCCCTTGCCGCACCATCTTGGCGGCGTTCGAGGCGGCGGCGATCACCGAGGGCTCCTCGACCGCCATCGGCACCAGCACGTCGCGCCCGTTGACCCGGAAGTTGAGCCCGATGCCGAGCGGCAGCGCGTAGACGCCCACCGCGTTCTCGACGATCCGATCGGCGGTCGTCGTGTCGAGGCCGCCCCCCTCGAGCGTCAGCAGATCCTGCTCGCTGAGGTCGGCCCGGTGGCGCAGGATCTCGCGCCGTTCGTCGACCGAAAGCTTGTAGAAGCCGGGGAGGCGAGAACCGTCGCCAGAGGCGTCTTGTGACCGGTGGTTCGACATCCTTACCTTTCTAGGTATTACCGCCCGCGCAGAAGCCCGGGCGCGCCGGTGTTTATACTAAGAATTCGTAGTCCCCGTCCGTCGGCGCGGGCCCTGAATCGCTGCGCCGACTCCGGATCGGGAAAGAAGGCCACGCCCACGTCACCGCCGCCGGCCCCCGAGGGCTTGGCCGCCCCGCCGAGCTCGCCGGCCAGCGCGGACGCCGCTTCGAGCGCGGGCGTGACGATCGGCTGATCGGCGTCGCGTCCCAGCGCCCCCAGCGCCGCGTGGGCGGCGGCCACGGCGCGCACCAGCGCCGGCGCGTGGTCCGATTCGTAGGCCGCGAGGAAGCTGTCGGCGGCCTGGCGGATCTCGCGCAGCCGGCGCGCGTGCGCCCCCGGATCGCGCGCCGCCAGCCGCTCGACGGCGCGCACCAGATCGACCGTGCCGCTCGGCGTCCCCGTCGAGACGACCACCGGCGTGATGCCGGCCGGTGGGAGGAGCGCGCGCGCCGTCGGCGCGCCGACCTCCGGGCGCGTGTAGGCCAGCACGCCGCCGAACACGGCGGCGGCGACGTCGGCGCCCGAGCCACGCCCGCCCTGGGCGGCGCGGTGCGCGCGCTCGGCCAACACGAAGACGAGCCATCGCTCGGCCTCCACGTCGACGCCGGCCGCCTCCTGCAGGGTGGCCACCGCGGCGGCCGCCACCGCCGCGCTCGAGCCGAGCCCCAGCTTGCGGCCGCCCTCGGAGAGCGCCGCGCTGTCGATCACGGGCGCTCCCGCGGGCAGCGTGGCGCCCGTCGCGCGGGCGTGCGCCTCGACGGCCGCGCAGGCCTCGGCGACCACCGGCGAGGACGGCGCCGCGCCCGGCACGAAGTGGGCGAGCACGCGGCGATCGACGGCCGCCACCACCGCGGTGCCGCCGTGCAGGACCCCGTACTCGCCGGCGAAGAACAGCTTCCCGGCCGCGCCCAGCGCCGCCGCGCTCATGCGGCCTCCACCAGGCGCGCGCCGGACCCCGGCGCCGCGCTCAACGTGCGCAGGACGCCGGGCACCTCGCCCAGCGCCGCGGCGATCGCCTCGGCGTCGCGCGCCGCGCACAAGACCTTGACGTGCGGCCCGGCGTCGATGGTGAAGAAGGCGGGCGTCCCCGCGGCGCGCAGCGCCCGGACGCAGGCCATCGCCGCGACGGTCGCCGGGTTCCAGTAGAGGATGGGCGGATCGGCCGCCAGGGCGCTGGCGTGCATGCGCAGCGCGCTCCGCTCGGCCACCGCGCCCAGCGCCGCCAGATCGCGGGCGCCGAGGGCCGCGCGCGCGGCGGCCAGATCACCGTCGACGCCCCGGACCCAGGCGTCGTAGTAGGGCGAGGTCTCGGCGGTGCGGCGCATCGCCGCGGTCGAGCCGAGCGCCTTTTCGCCCGCCGCGGTGATGGCGACGACGAGGCGCACGTCCCAGCCGTCGCCTTCGGGCAGCGGTCGGGCCGCCGCGTCGGTGCCGTCGGCGCGCGACCCCCGCGCCATCTCCACGAAGCCGCCGAAGATCGAGCGCGCCGCCGAACCCGAGCCGAGCCGCGCCAAAATCGACAGCTCGGCGGGCGCCAGCTCCAGCCCGGCCGCGCGCGCCGCCGCCACCGCCAGGGCGGCGAATCCCGAGGCCGACGAGGCCAGCCCCGACGCCGTGGGGACGCTGTTGTCGGTGACGACCGTGGCGCGCGTCGCGATCTCGGCCCGCGCGCGCACGCGGTCGAGGAAGGCCGTCACGCGCGCGGCGACCTTCTCCGCGGCCGGCGCACCGTCGAGCGTGACCCGATCGCGCGCGCCGTCGCCGCCGTCGAAGGCGACGCGCGTCCGCGTGCCGAGGCGATCGAGCGTCAGCGACAGGCTGCCCGTCGCCGGCAGGTTGAGCGCCTCGTCGCGCTTCCCCCAGTACTTCACCAGCGCGATGTTGGTCCCCGCGACCGCGGTGGCGGAGGTCATGCGCCGCCTCCGGACGGCGCCGCCGCGACGATGTCGGCCAGGAAACCGTCGTACCCGGCCGCGCGCCAGCGGGCCAGGACGTCGCGCTCGTGCGCCGGGGCCAGCGCGATCACCGCGCCGCCCCCGCCCGCGCCGGTGAGCTTGGCGCCGACCGCGCCGGCCGCGCGCGCGCCGTGCACCAGCGCCTCCAGCTCCGGCGACGAGAGCCGCAGCGCGGCCAGGAGCCCGTGCGCGGCGTCCATGATCCGCCCGAGGCCGTCGACGTCGCCCTTGGCGAGCGCCGCCGCGGCGTCGTCGGCGAGCCGCCCGAGCAGCGCCAGCACCTCGCCCGCCGCCGGCAAGCGATCGCGCAACCGCCCCACGGCGGCGACCTGCGCCGCGGTGTCGCGCGGGCGACCGGAGAGACCGACACAGAGGGTGATCTTCTGCAGCACCGGCACCGGGCGCCAGCCGCTCGCCCGGGTGAATCGACCGCAGAGGCCGCTTCTGGCGGCCGCGGCGTCGATCCCCGACGGGCTGCCGTGGAAGACCTCCTCGGCGGCCGTGACCGCGGCGTCGACCGCTTCGGCGTCGGTGCGCCCGACGGCGGCCGCGGCCGCGCGCGCGACCGCCGTGGCCAGCGCCGCCGAGCTGCCCAGGCCGGCGCGCGAGGGGATGCGCGCCTCGGCGTCGAAGTCGAGCCCGGGCGCCTCGATCCGGCGCACGATCGCTTCGAGGGCGCGGCCCACGGGCGTGCCGTCGCCGATGGCCGCGCTGAGGTCCCAGGCCGGAACGCGCAGCACGCCGGCGCCCGCGCGCGCCTCCGCGGCGATCCCGGCCGAGATCCCAGCCGCCAGCGCCGGGTGGCCGTGCACGACGGCGTGCTCGCCGACGAGGATCACCTTGCCGTGGCCGAAGCCGCGGCCGAGCACGGCGTCGACGGTCATCGCGGCCTCTGCGCCAGCCAGGCGGCGAGCTCGCCGGTGATCACCCGCGGCGCCGCCGCCAGCTCGCTCGCCTTGCCGAGGCCGGTGAGCAGCACCGCCGCGCGCAGGCCGTCGATCACCTGCTGCAGGTACGCCTCGCCGCCGGCGCGGCCCCCCTCCTGCACCGCGCGCAGCGCCGGCTGCGCCAGGCCACCCGCGCGCGCGCCGAGCGCGAGCGCCCGCGCCAGGTCCAGCCCGCTGCGGATGCCGCCGGAGGCGACGACGTCGATCCCCGCCGCGGGGAGCCCCTCGGCCGAAAGCCAGGCCACCGCCGCCGCCGTCGGGATCCCCCAGTCCCACAGCTCCTGCCCGCGCGCCTTCTCCGCGCCCGAGGCGCGGTGCGACTCGACGGCCGTCCAGGACGTCCCGCCCCCGCCCGAGACGTCGATGGCGCGCACGCCCGCGGCCACCAGCTTGCCCGCCACTGCCGGCGAAATCCCGCACCCGGTCTCCTTGACCATCACCGGGCGCCCGAGCTCGCCGACGACGCGCGCGATGGCCTCGAGCGCGCCGCGAAAGTCGCGGTCCCCGCCCGGCTGGGCCATCTCCTGCGCCGGGTTCAAATGGATGCAGAGCGCGTCGGCCTCCACCCGCGCCACCACCTCGCGCACCGCCGCAACCGGCAGCGCCGCCAGCTGCACGGCGCCGAAGTTGGCGAAGAGATAAACGTCGGGGGCCGCGCGCCGGACCTCGTAGGTCGACGCCAGCTCAGGGTGCAGCAGCATCGCGCGCTGGCTGCCGAGGCCGAACGGGATCCCGTGCGCGGCGGAGGCCGCCGCCAGCGCGCGGTTGATCTCGCCCGCCTCGGGCGTCCCGCCGGTCATCCCGGTCACCATCAGCGGCGCCCGGATGGCGCGGCCGAGCAGCGTGGTCGAGAGGTCGATCTCGGCCGTCGCCCGCTCCGGCAGCGAGCAGTGGAGGAGGCGCACGTCCTCGAACAACGTCGGCCGGTGGAAGTCCGCCGCCCCCGACGCCGCGATGGTCAGATGCTCGGCCTTGCGCTGACTGATACCGCCGTCGGCCATTGCTGACCCGGTATAAAGCGCCCCCCGTGGGGGGGGCAAGGGGTCGTTAACTTTTTTCAAAAACCGGTGAACGCAGCGCGCGAAGGATGTGCCGGCGGGAACCGGCGCCTTCCTAGGATGTCCTACCGTCATGACGCTCACGCCATCGCCGCTGGCCACCTGGGGGCGGGTGGCCCTCGGCCTCGCCGCCGCCGCCGCCATGTTCGGCCCCTCGCTGGCCGCCTTCGCCACCTCGCGCATCCAGGTCCCCCCGCCAACGCGCCTCCCCGTCGAGGTGATCGGCGCGCGCGCCTTCCCCGGTCTGGCCGGCGCGGCGCGCGCCGGCGTCCCGGCGCTGCACGTCGGCCCGACGGAGCGGACGAGCGGGCTCCGGGGCGAGGCGGCGCTGCGCGCGCGGATGAACGACGCCGCCTCGCGCTGCGCGCTCCGCTCCTCGGCCTACCTCGTGCTCTCGGCGTCGGTCGACGGTCGGGGACGCATCACCGAGGTCCGCGCCGAGGCGGGCGATGATCGGCCGCTCGGCGACTGCGCGACCTCGCTGCTGCGGCAGGGAGGTACGGTCGAGACGCGCGGGCCCGGGACCCTGGAGATCGGCTACTTCATGGGCCGCGCCCGCGGTTAACCGCCGAACATTGCTGATGTTTTTTCGCAGGAAGCGGCGCCGCGGTGCCGATTTCTTGCCCTGACCTGAACGGGTGGATAGTATCCGCCCTATGGAGCTGTCGCTTCCGGCGGTCGTCGTCGTCACGTTGGTCGGCGGCGGGACCCTGGCGGCGCTGGCCTGGATGCTGGCGGCGGCGCGGGCGCAGACGCGGGCGGAGAAGCTCCTGCGCGAGGCGGAGACGCGCGCCAGCGCGGCCACCGCGCGCGCCGAGACGCTGTCCGATCACGCGCGGCACGCGGAGGCGCGCGCCAACAGCCTGGAGGCGGCGCTGCGCCAGGTGGAGAGCCAGCACGCGACCGAGGCGGCGCGCGCCGAGGCGCTGGCGCGCAGCCTCGACGAGCAGCGCGCGCTGCTCGTCGAGGCGAAGACGCAGCTCGGTGACACCTTCCAGGCGCTGGCGGGCGAGGCGTTGCGGGCCAGCCAGGAGGGGTTCCTCGCGCTGGCCAGCGAACGGCTGGGCGCCGCGCGCCGGGAGACCTCGGCGGAGCTGGAGGCGCGACAGAAGGCGATCGAGGGGGTGGTGGCGCCGGTGCGCGCGTCGCTGGAGAAGGTCGACGAGCAGGTGCGGGCGATGGAGCGCGAGCGCGGCACCGCCTACGGCGCGCTCCGCCAGCAGATGCAGTCGATCGCCGACACGCAGGAGAAGCTGCGCGACGCGACCGGCAGCCTGGTGAGCGCGCTCAAGGCGCCGGCGGTGCGAGGGCGCTGGGGTGAGATCCAGCTGCGGCGCGTGGTGGAGCTGGCCGGGATGCTCGAGCACTGCGACTTCGAGGAGCAGGTGACGATCGCGCGCGAAGACGAAGGCCGGCTGCGACCCGACATGGTGGTGAAGCTGCCGGGCGGCCGGAACATCGTGGTGGACGCCAAGGCGCCGCTCGGCGCTTATCTCGAGGCGCTCGAGAGCAAGGACGAGGCGGCGCGCGCGGCGAAGCTGCAGCAGCACGCGGCGCAGGTGCAGGCGCACGTGCGCAAGCTCTCCTCGAAGAGCTACTGGGAGGGGTTCGCCGGCTCGGCCGAGCTGGTGGTGATGTTCCTGCCGGGCGATTCGTTCTACAGCCACGCGCTCGAGCAGATGCCGGGGCTGATGGAGGAGGGGGTGGCGCAGAAGGTGCTGCTGGCGACGCCGACCACGCTGCTCGGGCTGCTGCTCGCCACCAGCTACGGCTGGCGCGAGGAGCGGCTGGCCGAGAACGCCCAGCGGATCAGCGACGAGGGGCGCCTGCTGCACCAGCGGATCGCCACGGTGCTCGAATACTTCGCGGCGCTGGGCAACTCGCTCAATCAGTCGGTCAAGCACTTCAACCAGGCGCTCAGCTCGTTCGACGGGCGCGTGGCCGTCTCGGCCCGCCGGCTCGAAGAGCTCGACGCCCGCGGCAAGAAAGACCTCCCCGAGGTCGAGGAGATCGGCGTGCGCGCCAAGTCGGTGCTGCCGCCGGAGCGACCCCGGGCGATCCCGCAGACGTCGCTCGCGCTCGCGCTCTCGCCGGCCAGCAACGACGGGACGTAGCGTTGGACTTCATCGAGCGCGCGCGCGCGTTCACGCTCGAGCTGGTGGGCGGACGTGGTCACTACGAGCGGGTCGTCCGCGCCGCGATAGAGGCGAAGCGCAGCGTCTGGATCGCCACCGCCAACCTCAAGGAGCTGATGGTCGAAGATCACCCCGCCGTCCCCGGCCGGCGGCGCACGGCCCGCGGCGGGCGCGGCCGCTATCGATCGATCCTCGAGGTGTTCGACGAGCTCGCGGGGCGCGGGGTCGAGCTGCGCATCCTGCACGCGGGGCCGCCCTCGCGCGCGTTTCGCGCGGCGGTCGCCAAGAGCGGGCGCCTGGGGCGGGCGCTGGCGCTGCGCGCCTGCCCGCGGGTCCATTTCAAGACCGTGATCGTCGATGGTGCGTTCGTTTACGTCGGCAGCGCCAACTGGACGGGCGCGGGGCTGGGAGCCAAGGGGGCCGGCCGGCGGAACTTCGAGCTCGGCTTCGCCGGGGCGGACGACGGTCTCCTCGACCGCGCGCAGGAGATGCTCGACCACATCTGGCGCGGCGCGGCCTGTCGAGGCTGCAAGCTCCGCGACCTCTGCCCGGCGCCCCTCGATTCAATTCGGGACCCTCAAACGGTCCCGCGCCCCCCGCGATGAGCTCGCGCCGGCACAGCCGTCGCTCCCTCACGCGACACGTCGCCGAGTAGAAGCGTCGAGGCGCCGGGGCCACGCCTGCGGCCGCTTGCAGCAGGAATGGCCGTGCTTAGGTTCGACCCGTGGCATCGCGGCAATTCGAAAATGAGGAGCGGGAAGGGATCGTGGGCCTCGTCCGCGAGACGCTGGACGGGCTTCGGACGCTGATCGCGGACCACATCAAGCTCGCCCGGATCGAGCTCGAGACGGACCTCAAGGGCTACGCGGGCAGCATCGCGGTGCTGGCGGTGGCGGGACTGGTGGTGGCCATCGGCTACGTGTTCGGCTGGATCGCCATCGCGCTCTGCCTGGCGCGCACTTGGGGGATCCGCGGGGCCTTCGGCGCCGTGGCCGGGTTCAACTTGGTGGTGGGGATCGTCGCCATGGCCATCGCCGCGGGCAAGATGAAGCGGACCAGGCTCATGCATGGAACGGCGGCCGAGGCGCGCACCAGCGTCATGGCCTTGCGGCACCCGCTGGAAGGACGGGCCTCGTGAGCGAGCGGGAAACGATCGACGGCGAGGGGACCAGCGGCTTCACCCGAGGCGACGCGCTGGCGCAGGCCGAGTCCGACGTCGAGCGGGCGCGCGAGCGGGTGCAGTCGTCGGTGATGGCGCTGCGCGACGAGGTGGTGCGCCGAACTGACTGGCGACATTGGATCCGCCGGCGCCCGGTCCCGTTCTTCAGCGCGGCCGTCGTGCTCGGATTCTGGTTGGGGTATCGCCGCTAGCAAACGCGCGCCACAAAAACTGAAACGCGGAGGAAGACCATGGAAATGACGGAGCAGATCGAAGAGACCGTCCGGCAAGTCGGCGCCCGCGTGCGCCCGCAGATCGATCACGCGCGCCGGCGCCTCTCGTCGCTGAACCACGACGCCACCGGCTACATCAAGGAGAACCCGGGCCGCTGCCTCCTCGGCGCGCTCGCGCTGGGGTTCCTGATCGGCAAGATCGCGCGCCGGGCCTGAGCCGGTGAAGAAAGGAGCCGCCATGGAAACGCACGAGGGGAGCGTGGCCAACGGCCACGCCAGCGAGGGTGACGGGACCGGCTGGGTGACCGACTCGGCCCACAAGGCCTGGGACCGCACGCGCGGCGCGGTCTCCGAGATCAAGCGCGCCGCGGCGATCGAGGAGCGTGTCAACCGCCACCCCTACGGCTCGATCGCGGCGGCCATCGGCGTCGGGTACGTGCTGGGCGGCGGCATCTTCACGTCGCTCACCTCGCGCATCGTGACGCTGGGGCTGCGCATCGGCATCCGGCTGGCCGTGCTCCCGATGCTGAAGGACGAGATCTCGGGGCTCGCCGACGCGCTCACCGGTGAGGGCGAAGGGGAAACCAAGGGGCGGCGTCCCGGCAAGGGCGCGAAATCGAGCGAAAAGTGACTTTGGAGGAGGCGACGATGAATCTCAAGGATCTGCGGCATCTGGACAAAGACGATCTGCTCGGCATGGTCGGGCTCGAGAGCAAACACTCGACGGCGGCGGACGTCGGCATGGCGCTGGGGACGTTCGGCGTCGGGTTGCTGGTGGGCGCGGGCATCGCGCTCCTGCTGGCGCCCAAACCGGGGCACGAGCTGCGCGAGGACATCCGCGAGAAGCTCCGCCGCTCCCGCGACGGGGAGCCGATCCCGTCGGCGCTCGGCGGGAACGAGTCGACGGGCGCCGGCAAGACGTACTGACGCCGGCCGTTCGTCGTTACGCCATCAACCGATCGAGGTCGCCGGCGACTGGGCCGGTCGTACCTCGACCGTTCCCCGCTGCCGCCTGAGCCCCGTCGCTCCTCCCGTGCCCGTGGCGCCCGACGATTCGCCGCCGGCGTGACAAGCGCGCCGGCGACAGAGACGGGGCCCGCGGCTACGGGGACAGCGAATACGCCACGTGCATCGTGTCCTCGAGCCCGACCAGGATCGGCGCCGGGGCGCCCGTATTCAGCAGCGACGGGGCCATCACGCCGAACGACGTGGTCCCCTGGATTTGCAGCGCGCCGCTGAAGGTCGCGCCGTTGTCGCAGGTCTTGTCGACGACCAGGGAGTACTGACTGCCGTCCGACATCATGTACGAGATCCAGATGACGCCGCCCTGGTCGACGTAGACCGACGGGCTGTAGGGCAGATCGGCGGTCGGGACCGGGATCGGCGCGCCGAACGTTCCGCCGCCGTCGGCGCTGACCGCCAGATAGAGCTTCTGGTCGTTGGTTTCGGGGAGAACCTGGGTCCAGACCACCGCGGCCAGACCGCCCGGCCCGAAGGCGCCCACGGGCTGGTTGTCGTTGCCCAGCTGCGGATCGATCGCCACCGGCTCGGCGAAGGTCTTCCCGGCGTCGGCCGAGCACTGGACGTAGACGTTCTCGACCGTCGGAGACGGCTGGAACTCGGCCGCGTACGCGAGGCAAAGGTGCCCCCTGCCGTCGGTGAACGTGCGCGGTGACTCGATGACCTGACCGGACGCCCCGTTGCCGCCGTTGGCGTCCTCGGCCAGATCGGCGGTGCAATCGTTGGGACCCTGCAGGATGTAGAGCGAGCCATAGAGGCCGTCGGCCCACCAGGCGTGGTTGTCGTCGAACGTTCCGGTCTGGAAGCCGGCACCGCGGTTCGGGTCCGACCAGACGTAGATGTCCGGGTAGACGCCGCAGTCGGTGCCGCCGGGCGCGGTGACCACGACGGTGTCGGGCGCCGGCGAGGAGACGTCCTCGCAGGCGAAGAGCGTGGCGAACGCCGTGGAGAGAACGGTCTGCGCGAAGGTCTTCCCGCCGTCGGTGCTGACCGCCAGGACGAAGGCGGGATCGTTGGTGGCGTCCCCCACGCTCTGGGTGATCGAGTTGTAGACGTCGACCGACCCGATGGCGTAGACGACGTCGGGGTTGCCGGCGTCCACCGCGACGGCCGGGCAGTCGATCCCGCCGCCGACGGTGGTCTCGCCGTTGAGGATCTGAGCGTCGATCGCCGCCACCCCCGCGCTCCAGGTGGCGCCCCCGTCGTCGCTGCGGGCGACCATCAGCTTCACCTCGGTGCCGCCATCCGGGTTGACGGCCCAGGCCGCGTAGACGCGGCTCCCGCTGGCGGCAGCCGCGTGCTGGTAGACGCCGATGGCCGGGTTGCCGCCCTCGAGGTCACCGGTCGAGCCGGTGATGGGCGAGGCGGTGCTGGGGAAGGCCGTGGCCAGCGTGAAGGGCGGCGTGGTGTCGAGCTGC
>Ga0134128_10012084_pt1 | contig 10294 bp, 8 predicted proteins | sample KB31754_FD_96462 | JGI IMG/M metagenome (GOLD analysis project Ga0134128, IMG submission 96462) | Terrestrial soil microbial communities with excess Nitrogen fertilizer from Kellogg Biological Station, Michigan, USA - KB3-175-4 | ecosystem: Environmental > Terrestrial > Soil > Unclassified ...
ATGGCCAAGAAGGAAAAAGAATCCAAGAAGCATCAGCACGCGAGCTCGGTCAAGGAAGTGCAACTCAGCCCGCGCATCGATCCGCACGACCTCGGCGTCAAAACGGATCACGCCATCGACTTCCTCTGCGAGGACATGAAGGTGAAGGTGACGCTGAAATTCCGCGGCCGCGAAATGCAGCACACGGAATTCGGTTTTCAGGTCATCAAAAAATTCCTGGAAAACATCGCACCCTACGGCCATCCGGATTTCCAGCCCAAGCTCATCGGCAAAGGCATCAACGTCATGATCAGCCCCCTGCCCCGCAACAAACGGGCCAAGAACCCGCGCGCGGTGGAAGGCAATGGTGAAGGCGAAGGCGCAGGCGAACCCTCCGACGAAGACGCCGCCCCCAAGCCGAAAAATCACGCGCCGCAGCATCCGGACAAAGTGCAAATCGATCGCGGTTCGAAATCCGGAAGCGAAGAGAAGTCCGGCAACTTCACGAACAATCCGTTCGCGCACATTCAGACGAAGTAACCATCGTCTGAAGACCGCCCCAGCCCACGATGCAGTTGGATTGGGGACCGCGCCCGCCCCGGGCGCTGTTCGGTGCGCCTCGCGCCGAACCTCCGCGGCGTGCCACGCACAAAGCGATCGGTAGATTCGAGCGCTCGTCTCAGCCGCAAGGGGCGACTGACTGCGCCCGCGCACAGCGCGCGGAAACTTTCAACCCGCGCAGGTGTTGATGCATCATGGGAAACATGCGCAGCACAGCCATGGGAAGCCTGAAATTATTAGGCCTGGTCGGCCAGCATATTGCAGCGCCCATAATGTCCTTTGGCGTCTCCTATGCCACGGCGTTTGTCGTGCTGCTTTTCACGGCGCCTTTCCATCTGGGCCCGCGCGCATTCACCGCGGGCTGCGCCATTGTCGGCTTCTGCGGCGTGCTCATGGGCGCGCGCTGCCTGCCCTCCACCACGCGCCGATTCGGCTCGATTGCCCTGCTGCTCTTGGGCCTCCTCTATTTCTATCGCTACGTCGCCAATTGGGGACCCGCCCTGACCTACGAAGGAAAACTCGTGGACGACTTCCACACATCCCTCGAACAACTCATCTTCCTCGCGCTCGGCGGCCTCACCGCCGTCGTGGTGGTTTGGTGGACAACATTTCTCGAACGCGAATTCCCAAACCGGAACAATCGAAAAGGAAATAAATCGTTCAAAGACTCCGAACAAGGGTGCTAGACGTTCAGCTACGACCATCATCGTATTGACGCCACGAATTTGAACCCACAAGTTCAGCTCCATTATGGCAACCAAACCGATTCTGTTCGCCGCACTCCCATTTCTCATCACCATTTCCACGCTCGGTCAAACACCCGGCAGTTCGCTCCTCGCCGACATCAAAGCGGAAAGGAATATTCCCTACGTCGAAAACGGCCACCGCAATCAGATCCTCGACATTTATCTTCCGGAAACTCCGTCGGACAAACCGTTGCCCCTGATGATCTGGATTCATGGCGGCGCGTGGATGGCCGGCAGCCAGGCGAATCCGCCCGTGTTGTATCTGGTCAAGAAAGGTTTTGCCGTCGCCAGCATTCAATACCGCTTTTCCAAAGACGCCATCTGGCCCGCGCAATCCTACGATTGCAAAGCCGCCATCCGTTTTCTCCGCGCCAACGCCGCCAAATATAATTTCGATCCGGACCGTTTCGCCGTGGGCGGAGATTCCGCCGGCGGCCATCTCGCCGCCTTCATCGGCACCAGCGGCGACGTCAAGGAAATGGAAGGTGATTTGGGCAACACCAACGTTTCCAGCCGCGTGCAGGCCGCCATCGATTGGTTCGGCCCCACCGACCTCCTCGCCATGGGAGATCAAGCCGGTCCGAATTCCATGATCAAACACAACGACGCCAACGCACCCGAAGCTCTTTTAGTCGGTGGCCCCGTTCAGGAGAAAAAAGATCTCGCCAAAACCGCGAACCCGCTCACATACATCGACAAACACGATCCCCCATTCCTCATCATGCATGGCGACAACGACCAACTCGTCCCGCTCGCCCAAAGCACCATGCTGGCTAAAGCCCTGATCGACGCCGGCGTGGAAGTCACCATGAAAACCATCCCCGGCGCCGGCCACGAAGACCCCAAATTCCGCTCCCCCGAAAATCAGCGATTGATGGAGGATTTCCTCCGCCGCTCATTGAAAATTTCGCCTTGATTCTCAGTCCTTGGGACAAAACGGCCTGAGACTGCAACCAGGCCTTGCCAGCTTCAGGCCACTACGGAATCCACCCGCCCAAAATAACCCGCTCGCATCCAATGTGTGAACTAATCACACATTTATGTTGACGCAAACAACACCATGTGTGAAATTCTCACACATAAGCATGCGTTTACTCAATCAAAACGAACTTGAGGCCCTTCGCATTCTTTGGGAGCACGGCGAATTGAAACCGGCGGATATTCAATCTCGATTCTCGTGGCCCATCGAAAATGCCACGTTGCGATCGGTATTGGTGAACCTCACACAGAAAAAACACGTGACGCGACGCCTGCAGGGGAAGGCGTTTTTTTATGCCGCCTGCGTTCCCAAGGCCACCCTGCTGGAAACCGCCGTGCAAACCATGGCGCGCATCTTTGCCGGCGGCTCCCGGCAGGATCTGGTCATGCAACTGCTGCAAACATCCGATATCCACCCCGCCGATCTCGATATTTTGCGACGCACCGCCGCCTGCACACTGGCCAAATCTTCCAAAGGAAAATCCAAATGAGCCTGCTAACCGTGGTCACCGCACCACCAGTTGTTCTTCAGCTGAAGTGGACCGCCTTGCTGGCCCTAGCTTGGTGCGGCCAGGCACTTTTGCGACAGCAGGATGCGCGCTGGCGTTTGATTCTGTGGCGAAGCGTTCTTTGTTTCGGCCTGTTGCTACCGATGTCCCAGTTTGCAGATTTCCCGGGTATAAAAATTCCTCTTCGCGCCAGCGCGCCTGCAACCAGGAACACACCACTTGTCGCAGCGACCAGCCCCGTCGCGAACAACGCGCCGCTATCAAATCTTGCCCCATCTACGAAACTGGCCGGGCCGCTGCAAAATCAAGCACGCGCAGATGCAGCGGCCTATCAGTCCCGCCACAGTTTCCAATCCATCCCCTGGCAGGCAATCTTTGCTGCCATTTGGCTGATCGGTTGCGCCTTGGGAATTATCCGGCTCGCGCGCCTCCAGCTTTCCCTGTGGCGTCTGCGGAACCAGGCCGCTCCCGCGACGCAGGAAATTGAACAACTGGCCGCGCAGGTTCAAACCAGCCTCCACGTGCGCCGTAAAATCCAAATACGAACCACGAGCGCGATCTCTTCGCCGTTTGTATGTGATCTCTTGCACCCCACAATCATGTTGCCGCAAACTCTGATTGAATCCCTTACTCCCCGCGAGCTCCGTGCCGTGCTGAATCATGAAATGGCGCACATTCGCCGGAAAGACCTGCTTTGGTGTGTGGCCTGGCAATGGTTGCGGGCATTTTGTTGGTTCCATCCTTTGGTGTGGCGAGTGCCCGCCGCGCACAATTTAGCCTGCGAACAGGAAGCGGATCGGGTGGCGTCATCGCAATCGTCCGAGCGGGACGCCTACGGACAATTGCTGGCAAGGCTGGCACTCAAGGTCCTCGCTTTGCCGCCGACGGAAACACGTTTGACGGTGAATGGCAGTTCACAAATTGCCAAACGGCTGGTCTGGTTGAGCCAAAAACAGCCGGCCCGCTGGAATTGGCGCTATTCAGCGTCGGCGCTCGGTATAAGTCTTCTTTTCTTCTTTGCCGTGGCGGGCTGCAACACGTCCGCAGAGAATCCTTCGGTCTCGGGCAAAGTTGAATTCAAAAAAGTCGCGGTCGTCGTTCAGGACGAAGAGGGCAAACCAATTGAAGGCGCCACCATCATGCCCGAAGGTTTTCGGGTCAAGGGGATTCACGGCGCGGACGCCTACTCCTGGCGCAAAGATTTGTTTGGCCCACCGGAAAAGGTGGCCACTGATTCTGACGGTAAGGCCTATATCAAATATCCCGTCATAGGCGTCCCGGAGGAAAAAGAATACACCGGCCAACTCTTCTTCAGCGTCACCCATCCCGACTACGCCACGGCCCGCCCACAGGAATACTCCGTGGATACTCCGGAAAAACCGATTCGCTTGACGCGCGGCATTCACCTGAAGGTTTCCGGCTATATCGGGGACAACCATCAACCCGTCCCCGAATTGGCGCCGATGCTCAATGAGGAGGAAATTCACGCGGCCGATTGGCGAAAAATGGATGACCACGTTTATGCCTTCAACAAAATGTCTCCCGGCGGCCATTTGCTCCAACTCATGGGTCGTCTGTCCTCCGGCCAGATTGTTTACAGCGAGGCGCAGGAATTCACCGCTGAAAAAGGCAAAGACTATAATTTTGATCTCGAAATGAAGCCGGGCATTCGGCTCGAAGGCCGGCTGGATGACAACGTCCCCCGGCCCGTCACCAACGGCCGGGTTTTAATCGGAGTGCGGCCCAGGGAATTTCCCGCCTGGACGAATTGGGAACAGGTGGATGCGGTCTTTAAAAAATTTCCGAACGTGTCCCGGTGGAGGAGTTATCGGCCGATCGCCGCCGACGGCACCTTTGTTTTTGAATCAATCCCACCCGGCGGCTTGGACGTCATTGTGCTGGGAGATGGATTCGCCTCGAAAGACGGCGGAACGTACGTGCACAATTTCGGAGTTCCTCAGGCTTTTCCGCTCCAGGCGCCGACTACAAGAATCGAAGTGGCGACGGAGCCCACGGCTACTTTGGAATTTACCGCGAAAGAAAAAGACGGAAAACCGATTCCGGGCGCTTCGGTTTCGCTTAATCCGAATGTCATTCGGATCGGCGGAATTTTCGGTGAAATGCGAAAGTCCAGCGAGGAGCCTTTCAATAAATTGGCCCCGCTCCCGGATGTCCCCTACTCCGCCAAGACCGACAAGGACGGCGTCGCGGTCGTCCAGAATCTTCCCGCCTGCACGGGTGGCCTAAACGTTGAACATCCACAGTTTCAGGTCCCCTTGCAGGACCCCAAAGGCTGGCGGAATAGGTATGTTCGCGTGTCATTTAAAGCAGGAGAAACCAACCACCTGACAATGGTTTTGGAACCAAAAGGAACAGAATTCATCGGGACCGCCCGGTAGGTCCATTCTTATATTCAAGGGGTTGGGATTCAAACCGGTAGTCAAATACAGAGGGGCGCGTTGTCTCCTTCTCCCTACCCAAGTGGGGAGAAGGTCGGGATGAGGGGTTTCGCCTCAATTCAATGGTGCTCTTTCCATCCTTGCGAAACCAAATTCTAGGGCGGTTAAAGAAAAACTGTAGCCAATTCGGAGCGAGGATTTTGGTTTTTGGCGAGGCTTCGGCGAAGGAGCAGGTTTGATAAACCCTGTGACTGAGCTGAAACGAAGCCAAAAACCAAAAAGACCGCTTTTCTTTCCCACCTCACCGAATGGCTACAGTTTTTCTTTAACCGCCCTAGGCATGCCACTACTTTAAATCGCACCTGTTCAACGGCCAACTGAACTCAAATTTGATCCGTCACGCAAAACCCCTTACCAACTCCGGAAACCGGCAATTCTCACAAACCGCATTCGAGTGGTCGCAGAAATCACGCACGATTTGAATTAACCCCTGCTGCTCCGCCGCCCTGCGCAACGCGCGACGCGAGGCGTTGCCGAGCAGACGCTGCCGCGCGAGTTTCAAGACTGAGTTATCCTCAGCCGCTGGCCAGTGGCTGAATCGGCTTTCAATCTCGCGCTGCAACACCGCGTTCCTGCCCTCGAAAGCGCGAATCCATAACCATGGCAAAATAACATTCACCGCCAGGTCCGTGACGCGCGACGCGCCAAGCAGCGGCTGCGCTTTCTTCAATCGCGGTGAATGGATCGTCCAATGCCACGACCAGAAATTGTCCGGAGCAATCTGCAGCACTTCAAGGAGCGCCGCCGCCGCTTCGCCATCCGGAAATTTCTTCGCGCACCAGCGTTCCAATTTCGCCGGCAGCGTGTTATCCGCCAGCCAATGCGCCGCGAGCGCAAGGCGCCGCTGCGGATGATTCGCCGGACGCTGCCCGTGAAAGCGCCACAGCGCCCGCGGCAGCGCACAATCGGAAAATTCCTCGCGCTCGCGCCACCAATGATCCCACACGGAGCGCAGGTAGCCATCCGCGCTCGCCTGCGCGCGCGTCAATTCGGACGGCAACAAACCTGCTACGCCGAGCAATCGCGCCTGCAACGCCAGCGGTGAAGTGCGCGGCGCAAACCAGCGCTCGCGATTCTCCGCGAGGCACTGCATCGGCCAGACATTATGTTTGTAGCCGAGCGCCTTGAACACACCTTCCCAGAGCGTTTGCTCCCAACCTACGGAGCGCGCGCGCGCCTGAAACTGCGCCGCTTTGCTATGAAAACGAATTTGCGCCGCTTGCAACAGCAGCTCGCGCACTTTTTCCGGCGCAAGTTCCGCGAGCGGCGCGGAACATCGGCCGCGCAACGTTTCCGGCAGCGCTTCAAAATCGTCCGTATTCAGCCAGAGATTCAATTCCGGCAGTGGCGCATCGAGTTTTCCGAAAAGCGAGACGACCGGCAATAACGTCCCATTGGCCGACGCCGCTCCCGGTGTCGTCTTCCAAATCACGTGCAGGATGACGTTTTTAAAATTGGGATTCTTGTCATGGCCGTGCGCGCGCCAGCCGGCGGATTCGATATCCACTTCCACATCGCCGGTGCGCGGCGGCTCATCGCCGATTTGAACCACCGCGCCGCGAAAATCCGGGCCGCCCTCGCGATTTAGAAAACCGGGATGAAGAATTCGCACGCTTCGTCCGTCCAACGTGGTGAGTTGCTCTCGCAGCAGGCGCTGGTGTCGCCAGACCGCTTGCAGTAGAATTTCCGGCGGAGACGACTCATGCTCGCGCAGCGCGGGAGCCGCAGGGCGCTGTGCGCGCCAGCCGGCATAAAAATTTTGTGAACAAGCGAACACCGCGGATGCTTTGCGCCGGGGCGCACCTAAAGTCAAGCTGAGAAAATTCGTGCCGACGCACTGGACAACCTTTAATTTAAAGCGCATCGAAAGGTTGTGCCGGTTGTTTATTTAGAAATATGAGTTTCAAACTTTCAACATCGCTTCTGTTGTGCCTCTGTTTCGCCGCGGGCGCGCAAGAAACCGATATTCGCCGCGACGCCACCGTGAACGCCGTCGAACAGGTCATGCCCAGCGTGGTGAACATTGCCACCAAGGGTAAGAAACCGGTTCGTGATGTCTTCGATCAATTCCAGCGGCAGATGTTGAACCAGCCCATGTACGACGAGGTCGTCAGCCAGGGTTCAGGCGTGGTGATCGACGACAGCGGTTACCTGCTGACAAATTTTCACGTCATCAACGGCGCCGATGAAATTCAAGTACAATTCGTCAATGGCACCAACATCTACGAAGCCACCGTCGTCAAGACGGACGCTAAAACCGACGTCGCATTGTTGAAAATCGAACCCCGCCCCGGCCAAAAATTCCATGCGATTAAAATGGCCAAGGAAGACGACCTGTTGCTCGGCGAAACCGTGCTGGCCATGGGCAATCCGCTCGGTCTCGGCGGTTCGGTCACGAAAGGCATTTTGAGTTCCAAGAGCCGCGTCGCGCCGCAACAAGGCGAAGCGCTCGATCTTCCGAACTGGCTGCAAACCGACGCGCCCATCAATCCAGGCAACAGCGGCGGCCCGCTCGTCGATCTCCGAGGAGAACTCATCGGCATCAACGTGGCGGTCCTAAACGAAACGCCCAGAGGCGAACCCGTGCAAGGCATCGGCTTCGCCATACCCATTCGGCTCGTGGAAAATGCGCTTTCGGAAATTTTCCCTACCGAATACGTAGGCTCCTACTGGTTCGGCGCGCGCGTGAAAGTCGGCTCCTATCCCCTGGCGCTCACGAGCGTTCAACCCGACAGCCCCGCCGGGAAGGCCGGCCTCAAAGTCGGCGACGTGGTCATGCAAATTAACGGCAAAGTGCCGAAAACCTTCATCGAGTTCGGCAACCTGCTTGCCTCCAGCGCGCAAAAACGCATTTCCATCACTTACAAACGCGCCGACTCGGTGCAGGAAGCGACCTTGCGGCTGGTCCCGGAAACCACCGTGTTCAACGCGGAGCTGATACGGGAAAAACTCGGGCTTGGCGTTGAAAGAAATTCCTACGGCTTTATCATCAACGAAGTCGATCCCAACAGCCCGGCAGCCGACGCCGGATTGACGCCGAATACGTTGATTTGGGCCGTCGACCGGCAGACGCCGCCTGACGACATCGTGGGTTTTGCGAAGCTCCTTTACGCGAAACGGAAAGGCGAATCCGTGCTGCTCCACGTGTTAAATGTCGAACGCAGCGGCGGATTTAATATTTTGCGGAGGAATGTCGTCGAATTGATCCCGCGATAACCCGAAATTTTGTTGGCTCAAAACGCGGTTTCCTGACTAAACTCCGCTTTGCGAATAATGAACGACGGTTTGATGATTGAGGTTGAGAACCTGACGAAACGATACGCGGGCCACACCGCCGTGTCGGGGATCTCCTTTACCGTCAAACGCGGGGAAATCGTCGGCCTTTTGGGACCGAACGGCGCCGGCAAAAGCACCACCATGCGCGTGCTTTCCTGCTATCTCCCCGCCACCTCCGGCACGGTGCGCGTCGGCGGCCTGGATGTTTTTCATAACTCCGCGGAAGTCCGCCGGCGAATTGGTTACATGCCGGAAAACAACCCGCTGCATCTCGAAATGCGCGTCCGGGAATACCTCAAATTTCGCGCGCGGCTCAAGGGTCTCGGCATCCGGCGCTCGCGCGAGCGCGTCGACACTGTCATGGAGCAATGCAGCCTCACGGATGTTTCCAAGCGCATCATCGGCCAACTCTCGAAAGGCTACCGCCAGCGCGTCGGATTGGCGGACGCGCTGGTCCACGAACCGGATCTGATCATTCTCGACGAACCCACCATCGGCCTCGATCCCAATCAAATTCGCTCCGTGCGCGCCTTGATTAAAAGCCTCGCCACCACGCACACCGTCCTCATCTCCACGCACATTCTTCCCGAGGCCGAGATGACCTGCAACCGCATGTTGATCATGTTCGAGGGAAAAATCCTCGCGGCGGATACGCCGGATAATCTGCAGCGCCTCGTCAGCGGCAACGGTCAGGTGGTGGCGGAAATCGCCGCGCCGCTCGAAGAGTTGTGCAATTGCTGGGCGCAAATGGCGGAGGTCGAACACTACGATGTTTCGCCCGCCGACGGAGAATTTTTCCGCTGCGCGCTCACGCCCAGCAACGGGTCGGATTTGCGCCCGCTCATTTTTGCGATGGCGCGCGATCGCGGCTGGTATTTGCGCGAACTCACCCGCAACCGGCATTCGCTCGAGGACATTTACGTGAAGATCACGAAGCCGCCGGAAGAGGAGGAAGGAACGTGATGAAAAAGATTTTCAGCAACCCGCCTTCACTCCGCTACAGCGCGGCATGGGAGGAAGGGGCCTGATGCGGGCATATCTCACGCTCACACGCCGGGAACTGGCCAGCTTTTTTCTTTCGATCACCGGATACGTCATCATCGCAGGCCTCGCGTTTGCGGTGGGACTGGTTTTCTATCTGCTATTGACCGCTCAAGGCACTCAAACGGTCTCGATCCCCATCACGCAGGTGTTTTTCAACAACCTCGTCCTCTGGATCGTGATCGTTCTGACCCCGTGCATTATCACGATGCGCCTCTTCGCGCTGGAGAAAGCGACCGGTACCTTCGAGACGTTGACCACCACGCCGGCAACCGATCTCCAAATCGTCGCCGCGAAATTCACGGCGGCGGTGGTCTTCTTCGTCGTGATGTGGCTGCCGAGCCTCGGCTACTTGTTCATCATACAAAACTACGCGAACCAACCCGGCGCCATGGATGCCGGCACCGTTGGCAGCATGTATCTCGGCGTTTTCCTCGTGGGCTGCTTCATTCTTTCGGTCGGCTGTTTCGCCTCCGCCATGACCAAAAGCCAGGTGCTGGCCGCCATGGTCACTCTCGTGGCCGGCATCGCGCTGTTACTGCTGCATTACCTCGCCGTGCTGCTGCCGCAAAACGGCCATTGGCAAACCGAAGTGTTGTCGTTTTTCAACATCGCGCAACAAATGCTGGATTTCACGCGCGGCATATTGGATACGCGCGCCATCATTTTCTACCTCAGCATGACGTTGTTTTTTTTGTTTCTGACGTTGCGTGTCATCGAAAGCCGCCGCTGGAAATAACATGGC
>Ga0134128_10012085_pt1 | contig 10293 bp, 8 predicted proteins | sample KB31754_FD_96462 | JGI IMG/M metagenome (GOLD analysis project Ga0134128, IMG submission 96462) | Terrestrial soil microbial communities with excess Nitrogen fertilizer from Kellogg Biological Station, Michigan, USA - KB3-175-4 | ecosystem: Environmental > Terrestrial > Soil > Unclassified ...
AACCTGCTCATTGCGGGGCTACTCCTGCAGGATGGAAAGATATTCTTCAAGCGCCGCTTCGGGCTTGCCTCTCTGCAGGTACTTTTCCGCTTTGTCGAGTCGCTTGGAGATGTCCGGCATTGGCAGCGAGTCTTCCTCAACTTCCCGGATAGGGCGGACCGAGTTGGGCTGAGGACAAGTAGGTTCATTCTATGCGGAATCCTTCCCCTGCTCAATGCTCATGCGGGAACTTCAGTGAATGTCCCTTCAAGGACGCAAGTTCTGGCAAATTCAAGCACACTGCATGTATAACAGCGCCAATGACTGATCAAGAACATGGGCTGAAGCACGAGCTCAGTGCGCGACAGATGGCGATGGTCGCCGTAGGTGGTTCCATCGGGACAGGATTGCTGCTGGGCTCGGGCGCTGCCATTCAAGTCGCCGGGCCGGCCGTGATAGTGAGCTATGTTCTCAGCGCGGCGATTTCCTTCACGGTCGCGATGGCGCTGGGCGAAATGTCCGCGATGCACCCGGCGGCGGGCTCCTTCGGAGTCTATGCCGAACTGTACCTGAATCGCTGGGCGGGATTTGTGGCGCGATACGGTTACTGGTTTTCTGTGGTTATCGCCATTGGCTCAGAAGTGGTAGCAGCGGGAACCTACATGAAAACGTGGTTTCCGCACGTTCCGGTGGTGCTGTGGATGGTGGTGTTCGGGATATTTCTGCTGGCCATCAATCTCTTTTCCGTGGGACATTATGGCACCTTTGAGTACTGGTTTGCGCTGATCAAGGTTGTCACGATTTTCGTCTTTATCCTCATGGGCGCGGCTCTGCTGTTTGGGGGCAAGGTGACAGCGGAATACACAATCAATGGCGGCTTTGCTCCGCGGGGATGGCCGGCGTCGCTGCTGGCCATTTCCTTTGGGTTATACAGCTTTCTGGGCATTGAAATGGTGGCCATCTCGTCAGGCGAGGCTCGTTCACAACGAGAGGTGGCACGCGCGACACGATTGGCGTTTCTGACGTTGACATTTGTTTATATCGGCGCGATGGCGGTGCTCGTAGGCGTGATGCAGTGGCAAAAGGCCGGCGTGACGGAAAGCCCGTTTGTCACCGTCTTTCGCGTGGCTGGAATTCCGGCTGCAGGTTTTATCATGAACGTGGTGGTTCTTTCCGCCGCGCTGTCCGGCGCTAACGCCAGCCTGTACGTTACGTCACGCATGTTATTTTCGCTGGCCCGCTCCGGCTATGCGCCGGCCAGGATGGGCGCGCTCAACCAGCAAGGCGTTCCCATGGGTTCTTTGCTGGCCTCGATGCTGGGTATTGTAGGGGCGATTGTCCTTCAACTTCGCACCGAGAATGCCTACCTCTACATCATCAACGCCGCACTGGTCGGGGGAATGATCGCCTGGCTGATCTCGCTGCTGGCCCACGTGCGCTTCCGAAAAGTGGTTTCACGGGAAAAGCTGCGCGAGCTTGGGTTGCGTTCGCCCCTGGGGGCTGCAGGATCCGTTGCTGGTTCTGTAGCCATTGTCGCTGCAGTTGCATGCACGTGGTGGGTACAGCAGTCCAGCGTTGCCGCCAAGAGCGCAGGATTCTATTTGGCGCTTCTCACGCTTGCCTATTTTCTGGTACGCAGATCGAAAGCCGACGCGAAGAGAGCTACGTCCGCAATAAAGTGAGAGGACGCTTCAGTCGACCGCCGCGAACTCAACCGCCGGCTTCCGGCGGCCAGCGACAAAGTAAAAGATCACGCCCAGCGCCATCAACAATCCGCCAAGAGATAGGGTACTCACGCTTCCCCAGTGCCCGACATTGAGGCGTTCCGTGCGATTCCTTACCAGCGCGAATGTCAGGAGCAGCGTTGGGCCTACTGCCACAGCCAGGGCGCCGGCCATGCCACCGGGAACCCGGAACGGCCGCGGCAAATTGGGTTCTCTCAGGCGAAGCAGGATCAACGCCAGAAATTCCAGCACCAGGCTGGCGCCATAAAGAAGGATGTCCAGCATGATCAGACGATCAAAGTTCAGTCCCAGCGAGAGTCCCCAGGCAAGCCCCAGGACCAGGATGGAAACCCATGGCGCGCCGTTCCTGAGCTTACGCGTGAAGATGGCAGGCAGGTGGCCATCTTCAGCCATCGCGACCGGCAGATGGCAATAGGACATCACCAGCGAGCTGAAGGCGCTGAACTCGGCGGCTAGCGCCATGGCTACAACCATCACGCCGAGCCAGGGGCCGACGATGCGAGCTGCAATGGTCGCCCAGCTCCCGTTGTCCCAGGCCGCCTGTGGAAGGTGCGTGGACCAGACCGCAAGCACAGGCACGATGTAAGAAAGAAAAATGATTCCCATCGCCAGCAGCATTACCCGCGGATAAGTCCTTTGCGGATTTTCCACCTCATTGGCGACTGTGGCGGCGTTGTCCCAGCCCATGTAGTTCCACATGGCCACCAACAGGCCGGTGAGAAGGTCACCCCTCACTATGTGTGTGGCGGCCGGTGCTACATGGCGGAAAAGAGCTACAACTGTGAGCACTACGAAGGGAACGAGGAGAATGATTCCCATCACCAGCGAGCCTTCGCCCACGGCTTTGGCGCCGAGAAGGTTCCAAAGAACGCCCAGCAGAACCACACCGGCAGCGATGCAAATGCCCCGGTCGCCGTGAATGGCCGCAGGAAATAACTGGCCGAAATAGGCTACAAACAAGCTGGGATAGATGGCCATGTCAAAGATGCTGGCAACCAGAGAGAGCCAGGCTTCCTGGAATCCCCAGAACGGTCCCATGGCGCGCCGGACCCACACGTAAAATCCGCCTTCTTGAGGCAGCGCAGCCGAGAGCTCGCCTACCATCAGGGCGGTCGGGAGCGCCCAGATCAGCGGCGTTACCGCAATTGCCAGTACGGCTAGTTTGTAGCCGGAGTCCTGGATCAGCTCTTCAAGACCGTATGGGCCGCCGGAGACCATGAAATAGGTTGCCGCTGCCAGCGACAGCAGGCCCAGCTTGCCGCGAGAAGCGGCACGAGATTTTTTCATGGGAGTTAGTGCGACTATAGCATTGGAAGCTCACGATTATAGGTGAGATCTTTGCGGCGGCTCAGGAATTTTCGGAGTCGCTCCAATAGCTCTGGGATGCAAACATTCGGCGGTTCAGGCACAATGTTTGAGCCATGACAACTGCCGATCCACTTCTCCATTTCCGCCCCGAGTTTCCCATCCTTGAGCGCACCACGTACATGATCAGCAACTCGCTGGGAGCGATGCCAAAGGGCGTGTATGGCTCCGTGCCGGAGTACTGCGATGAATGGGCGACGCGCGGGGTGCGCGCGTGGGAGGAGGAGTGGTGGATGATGGCCCGCGAGGTGGGCGATGCAATCGGCTCGATCATGAATGCGCCTGCGGGTTCAGTGAGCGTCCACCTGAACGTGACGAGTTGCCAGGCGGTGGTGGCCAGTTGCTTTGACTTCAGCGGCCCGCGGAACAAGGTCGTCTATAGCGACTTGAATTTTCCTTCCATCATGTACTTCTGGGAAGGGCAGCGCTCGCGGGGCGCGCGCGTCCACATGGTGAAGACTGATGACGGAATCCATGTGCCCACCGAGCGCATGCTCGACGCCATTGATGAAGAGACACTGCTGGTGCCCATGTCGCACGTGGTCTTTCGCAGCGCGTATATCCAGGACGCGAAGGCAATCGTCGAGAAGGCGCACCGCGTGGGCGCCCATGTGGTTCTGGATTGCTTCCAGTCGCTGGGCAGTGTTCCCGTGGACGTGCAGGCGCTCAATGTGGACTTTGCCGTGGGTGGCGTGCTCAAGTGGCTTTGTGGCGGGCCGGGCACCTCCTATTTGCATGTCCGGCCCGATCTGGGCAAGAAGCTGGAGCCGAAGCTCACCGGCTGGTTTGCTCACGAGAACCCGTTTGCTTTTGAGATTGGGGCAATGAAGTACGGCGAGCCGCCTTTGCGCTTTATGCAGGGAACCTCGAACGTGCCCGGATTCTTTACGGCAATGCCTGGGCTGAAGATTATCCGCGAGGCAGGCGTTGAAAACATTCGCGCGAAATCAAAGAAGATGACTGCACGACTCATCGAGCTGGCGGATCAGCGCGGCTGGCGCGTGAACGCCCCACGCGATCCCGAACGCCGTGGCGGAACCGTGGCGATTGACATGCCAAATTCGAGGGAAGTCTGCTCGGAACTCCTGCGCCGCGACGTTCTGGTGGACTTCCGTCCCAACGCCGGTGTGCGCTTCTCTCCGCACTTCTATAACACCATGGAGGAGATCGAGCGGGCTATCGCCACCGTGGATGAGATCCTGAGCACTATGGGCGTGGGCGCGGGAGCAAAGTAATCGCTGATCCCGGAATTTTTCCTTTCGCGATGCTCGGCTTTCCAAGATAGTTGCCGACCGCGCCGTTCCATTTTGGAACTGAACAAGCGTCCAGACCCGCATTTTCATTGTCTACTTAGAACCTTTGTTCCTGTCCTAAAAACCTGCCCTTCCACGAGGAACTTTGGATTAGGATTGTGCACCGCCGAAAGCTGGCGGTTTGCTATCCCTGTCGCTATCCCGAACGAAAACAGACGCGATTGAAGAGAGACAGTCGCGTTCGTGAATGAAGCACCAACAAACCGAAGGAGAAAAGAATGTTTCCAGGATCGCGTTTCACTCTACCAGGCCAGAAGCGTGCCTGCCTCAGTTCAGCGTGGTTATGGCTATTGATGGCAGTTCTTTTCACAGTGGCAGCAATGCCGGTGGTGGCGCAGATGTCGCCCGCACAAAACCAGGATGACAGTGGCGCGCCCCAATCCCAGGCGCAACAGCCGTCCAGTCCGGCAGGAAATTCGGCGCATGTGCCCACGACTCCGCCCAATTTCGTAGCGCTGCATCACGGAGTACCATGGCGTAATCCCGCGGCAGGACCGATCGGTTTTGCCGCGCCTGCCGGAGCTCACCTTTCCTACTTTGGAGGGCCAATCATCTCCAACGTCCAAGTGGTCCAAGTGCTGTACGGAAGCGGCTCCTACAACTCGCAGGTTGCCGGAACGACATCGCCCAGCATGGGGAAGTTCTTCGGTGACATCACCGGTAGCGGCAGCGGGCTCATCTCTTTGCTGACGCAGTACAACACCAACATTTCGGGAGGCACGAACCAGACCTTTGGCTTTGGCTCGTTCGGGGGACTCTTCCAGATTGTCCCCTCGGCCGGAAACAACGGTTCAACCATCAGCGACTCACAGATCCAATCTGAGTTGCTGGCCCAGATCAACGCCGGCCATCTCCCCGCGCCAGTGCTAGACGCGGCGGGGAACCCGAATACGCTGTATATGATCTTCTTTCCTCCGGGAAAAACGATCACCCAGGGTGGGTCATCGAGTTGCGTGGCGGGTGGGTTCTGCGCCTACCACGGAACCACATCGAGTACGCTTAACTCAAAACATGTTCTTTACGGCGTGTTGCCGGACATGCAGGCAGGCAGCGGTTGCTCGACGGGCTGCGGGACTTCGACAACCTTCGGCAACTACACATCAGTTACCAGCCACGAACTGGTGGAGGCCATGACGGATGCTGATGTGGGTATCGCCACGACATTTGCGCCGCCGCTGGCCTGGTATGACCAGAACAATGGCGAAATCGGCGACATCTGCAACGCGCAGCAAGGTTCTTACACGGCCAACGGGACCACGTATACCATTCAACTGGAGTTTTCGAACGCGGCGAACAACTGCGTCCTGCCGCCCGCGGCTTCCAACCCGAACTTTTCACTTTCGGCGTCGCCCACCAGCGTCAGCGTTAACCAGGGCAGCAGCGGAACCAGCACAATCACGATTACACCGTCCGGTGGTTTCACGGGCAGCGTGACCCTGTCTGCCTCTGGTCTGCCGGCGGGCGTAACGGCCGGGTTTGGAACGAATCCGGCTACCTCGAGCAGCGTTCTGACGCTCACCGCCAGTTCGACTGCGGCCACGGGAACTTCCACCATTACGATCACAGGAACGTCTGGTTCGCTCACCCACACGACTTCAGTAACGCTTACGGTCAGTGCGCCGGCGCAGCCGAACTTCGCGCTCTCAGCTTCGCCGTCGAGTCTGACTGTGAAGCAGGGCACCAGTGGCACCAGCACGATCACGGTTACCGATCAGAATGGCTTTACCGGATCCGTGAGTCTTTCCGCCTCGGGTCTGCCCAGCGGAGTGACAGCATCGTTCGGTGTTAATCCCACCACGTCGAGCAGCGTGCTCACGTTCACTGCCAGCAGTACCGCGACGACCGGTACAAGCACAATCACGGTCACCGGCACCTCGGGCACGCTGACACACACCACAAGCATCAGCCTTACGATCAGTTCGGCTTCGGCCACTCAGTTGATCGTGAATCCCGGCTTTGAGAATGGGAGCTCTCCATGGACGTTGACTGCAGGTGTGCTCAACAGCTCAACTGCTGAACCGCCGCATAGCGGAGCGTTCGACGCGTGGCTGGATGGCTATGGGACGACGCACACAGACAGCGCCAGGCAGACGGTCAGCATTCCTTCAACCGCAACTTCGGCAACGTTGACCTTCTGGCTGCATATCGATACGGCTGAGACAACTACAACCACCGCGTTTGACAAGCTGAGTATTCAGGTCCTGAACACCAGCGGCACGGTGCTGGCGACACTTGGCACGTTCTCCAACCTGAACCACGCTGCCGGCTACATCCAGAGGTCCTTTAGCGTGCTTTCCTTTAAAGGCCAGACTGTCCAGATCCGCTTCCTTGGACAGGAGGATTCGAGCCTGCAAACCTCGTTCGTCATTGATGACGTGAACCTCAACGTCCAATAACGAGTGCGTTTAAGTCTTACCGGGGCCCGTCTGCGGCCCCGGTTTTTTCTTGGTCCGTCCAGCTTTGTTATCATCGCGCCGGATGCTCCTCTACATCGCTATCGCCAGCCTGCTCATCTGGCTCTATCTTGTCGCGGTCCACGGCGGTTTTTGGCGGATTCCACGCTTCATCTTGCCTCCGATTTCCGTGCCCGATCATGCGCCATTTGTCGCCGCTGTGGTACCCGCACGCGACGAAGCCGATGTGATCGCCGACTCCATGAGTTCGCTCCTGAATCAGCGAGGAGTGCGCATGTACATCTTCCTTGTGGACGATTCCAGCCAGGATGGTACTGCTGACGTCGCGCTGCGAACAGCCGAGAGCGCCGCCAATTCCGCGGAACTCACGGTCATACAAGGTTCGCCGCTCCCGCCGGGCTGGTCGGGAAAATTGTGGGCCGTTCAGCAAGGGATTGAGCGGGCGAGCAGTCTCAATCCGGACTTCCTGCTGCTGACAGACGCTGACATTGTTCACAGTCCGGAAAACATCCAAACGCTCGCGAGCCTATCGGAAAATGGGCAGTATGATCTGGTTTCACTCATGGTGAAGCTGCATTGCGGCTCGCTTGCGGAGCGGGCCCTGATTCCCGCATTTGTGTTCTTCTTCCTCATGCTTTACCCGCCCTCATGGATTGCCGATCCAAATCGGAGGACGGCAGGCGCTGCGGGTGGATGCATGCTGGTCCGACCGCAGGCGCTTAAGAGAGCAGGAGGGATCGCAGCGATTCGCAGCGAAATCATTGATGACTGCGCGCTCGCACGAAAAGTGAAGAAGAGTGGCGGACGCGTCTGGCTTGGACTTACAACGGAAACGCAGAGTATCCGTCCTTACAGGTCGTTTGCAGCAATCGGTAACATGATCTCGCGAGCTGCCTTCAGTCAACTGCGACATTCCGGCCTTCTGTTGGTGGCGATGCTTCTTGGTCTCGCGATCACATTTGTGGCTCCGCCGCTTCTGGTGTTCAGCGGGCGACCAGCTCCTGGGTTGATCGGGGCTGCATCGTGGATGCTTATGGCATTTTGTTTTTTCCCGACGGTGCGCTACTACCGGCTTAACCCGGTTTGGGCGCTCCTGCTTCCAGTGATCGCTCTGTTCTATATGGCGGCGACTCTTCACTCGGCTTTCAAGTTCTGGTCCGGCAGAGGCGGCGAGTGGAAGGGGCGTGTCCAGGATCCGGTGCAGCGGCAGTAGAGTTGGCTTCCATGCACACCACCTCTTAATGATGCCAGCCCATCTGTTTGGAAAATATGCGGTTATCACTTAAAGTCATACAGTGGAGGTAGTGCAAGCGGCATGCTGGTGAATGACGACGTGAAAGGAACGCAGAAAACACGTAGCGCCCACGGACAACCGAAATTGCTAACCAACACCGAATACGTTGCCCTGGCAGAGTTTCGCTATCAGCTTCGCAGATACTTGCGTTACATGGAGGAACAGGCGCGCGCCTCAGGCCATCACCCGCAACAATATCAATTGCTTCTGGCCATTAAAGGCTTGCCAGCGCCGCGCGTGCCCACGGTCACCCTACTGGCGGAACGCATGCAATTGAACCACAATAGCATGGTCGAGCTTGCCGACCGCTGCGAGAAGCGCGGCCTGATCCGCCGGCTTAGGGAAACAGCCAGCGATCGTCGCCAGGTCACACTGGCTATTACTTCCGATGGCGAAAAGGTACTGAGACAGCAGGCGAGTGCTTCACGCGAAGAACTGCGGAACGTCGGTCCTATCCTGGTTTCCGCGCTCCAGAAACTTACCCGGGAACATCAGTTGTTGCAAAAAAAGAGCCGCCGCTGAGAAGTTGCGGCAGAAATTATGAAGGTCGTGAGTTGGTGGTCAGGAGTAGGCTTCTTCCATCAGCTCCATGACATGCCGCACCGGCTGCTTGAGCCCGCGTTGTTCCATTCCTGCGCGAAGCTGGATCATACAGCCCACATTGGCCGTGGCGATGATCTCTGACTGTACTGACTGCACGTCATCCATCTTGGCGGAAAGAATCTTCATGGAGAGCTCAGTTTCCTGAACGTTGTAAACGCCGGCGCTGCCGCAACACTGGTCCTGATGCGGCAACTCGACCAGTTCGCAGCCAATGGCCTTCAGCAAGGCGCGCGGCTGATCTTTGATGCGCTGCGCATTGGCGAGATGGCATGGGTCCTGGTAAGCGACCTTGCGGCCGATTTTCTTATGGGGATCGCGTAGGCCAATTGCGGCCAGGTATTCGGTAATATCTTTTACTTTGTCGCGAAACTGCTTTGCGCGTCCGGCAAATTCAGGATCGTGCTCCAGCAGGTCGTCATACTCTTTCATGTGCGATCCACAACCGGCAGCATTCGTGACAATGGCGTCATAATCGCCGCTAAGGAAGATCCTGATATTGTTTCGCGCCAGCTCGCGCGATTCATTGCGATATCCGGCATGCGCGTGCAGCGCGCCGCAGCAGCCTTGACCAGCAGGTATCTGGACTTCAATGCCGTTCTGCGTGAGTACCTTCACGGTCGCCCGGTTCAAGTGCGAGAACGCGACGTTATTGATACAGCCGGCGAGAAATGCAACTTTGCCACGGCGCTCGCCTATGGCTGGATAAGTCTTGCCGATTTCGCTGAAGAAAAACTCGGAGTCGATTTGAGGAGAAAGCTTCTCCACATCGGCCACACCCAGCAGCTTTGTGATTCCAATGGCCCGCGCCAGGGACTGCAATCCGGATCGCTGATAGAACCGCATCAGGCTTGCCACGAATTTTAGCCGCCCATAATTGGGAATAATGCTTTGATAAAAAATGTCGCGCACTTTCTTCTGGAAAAACGGCCGCTCATATTTCTGTTCGATCTGCGCGCGAGCCCGTTCCACGATGCGGCCATATTTCACCCCTGAGGGGCAGGCAATCTCGCATGCCAGACAGCCCAGACATCGGTCGATGTGCGTAGCAAAAGCTTCGCCCATCTCGAGCTGGCCTTCATTGACCTGGAGCACCTGATAGATGCGCCCGCGCGGTGAATCCATCTCCATCCCCAGCGTCTTGTAAGTTGGGCAATGGTTCAGGCACAGCCCGCAATGGACGCAGGTGCGCAGCAGTTCCCATGTGGGCTGGTCCTGCCCGCCTGTGGAGGCGAGCGGCGGATCGTGCAATTGCGCTGAAGTTGCGGTGGCTGTGCTCTGCTCAGACAATGAATCGGCCTCTGTTCAAAATATTCTTGGGATCAATGGCTTTCTTGAGTGCGCGCATCATGGCGATGTCGTGCGGCGTCGTGCCCCACAAGTCAAAGTGGAGCTTGGCTTCCTTTGGACAGTGCGCGACCTCAGCGGATGAGCCCGCTGGTAACATGCCGCGAAAAGCCGATGCGCAGTTGGCGTACTGCATGGCCGAAGGCGGGTCGACTGAGAGGGGCACGAAGGCTATCACGAGGTTTCCTGTGGCTGCGCGGCCAACAGCGGCTGGAATAAAGCCATAGTCCGGTGCG
>Ga0134128_10012087_pt1 | contig 10292 bp, 8 predicted proteins | sample KB31754_FD_96462 | JGI IMG/M metagenome (GOLD analysis project Ga0134128, IMG submission 96462) | Terrestrial soil microbial communities with excess Nitrogen fertilizer from Kellogg Biological Station, Michigan, USA - KB3-175-4 | ecosystem: Environmental > Terrestrial > Soil > Unclassified ...
GGGCTCATCGGCCTCGGTCTGGCCGGCTCGAGCACCAAGCGCCGCGCCGCCGCTTTCGAGCGCGAGCACCGCGGCCTCATCGACCAGCTCCAGTCGTTCCAGCGCAAGGACGGCATGGTCGAGGCCAAGGCCGTGGCGCAGGCGGCGGCCGAGGCGGCGGCGCGCGGCGATCTCGAGGCGCGCCTCGTCGAGATGGAGACGGCCGCGAGCGACTACCGCGCCCGCGCCGAAGCGGCCGAACGGCGCTTGCGCGTGCTGCAAACGCCGGGCCCGGCGGCGGCGCTGAGCGACGCGGCGCCTGGCGAAGAGGATGCTGCCGCCGAGCCGGAGCAGAAGAGCGAGGAGATCGACTCGCTGCGCGCGCAGCTGGCGCAGGCCGAGCGCCTGCGCGCCAAGGCCGAGGGCGAGCTCGCGCAGGCGCGCGGACGCAGCGGGGAAATGCCGCGCATGGCCGCCGTAGCGGGCGAGGGCGCCGTCGCACCGGAATCGGTGACGGAGGGAGAAAGGCCGGCGGGGCTCGCGGGACCGCGCAACGGCAAGGCCGACGATCTCCGCCGCATCAAAGGCATCGGCCCCAAGAACGAAGGCGTGCTGAACTCGCTCGGTCTCTATCACTACGAGCAGATCGCGGCGCTGACGCCGGCCAACATCGCCTGGCTCGACGCCTATCTGAAATTCCCCGGCCGCATCGCGCGCGACGATTGGGTCGGCCAGGCCAAGGCGCTGCTCGGCACGGAGCGGCAGCCGTCCGACAAGGTGCATCCACACGACGCCGGCGCTTAGGGCGATATCGACTTGGAGTGAGGCCTTGGCTGCGGGCGCAGCGAGCAACCCTATCGCGTGAAGGCGCCGCTTGAGCCTGAGCCGCTTAGACAGGGTCCGGCGAACGTGTCGTGCTCCAAAAAAGCGATGACAGTCAAATAAGCGCGGGGATAGATACTCGTTACAATTCCGTGCCATCGTCTCCCGCAAGATCGGGATAGTGCACGCCGCAGTCGTCATTGACACAGGGGCTGCGCATCTTGGGGCAGTCGGCGGCGAATCGCGACCTGAGATCGGACAGGGCGATTTTCGGGCCATGGATTGCGACTAGAGAAGACTTGCGATAGCGCCCGCGGCGCTCGCATTTGTTGCAGGCGAGCGCGACGATTTCGCTGCGGTACTCGGATAGAAGGATAGCGCTGGCGCGCATACGGCGACCCCAGCCTCTCGATCAATATGCTACGCTTCGCACGTAACGACCTGTGCTCCAGCTTGAGAAGTACTCCGGCTGGGAGCAGCCAGCCGGAGCACCCATAGGTACCCACTTGCGCCCGAGGGGCGCCCGGCGAAGCATCAGACGATGTTTGCCGCCCGGGGCCGAAAATATTTCACAATTGGTCGAAACCGAATTGCCCCAAATTGGGTACGCCACGCGACCAATTGGGCGCTTCAGCACATCGAATCGCGTTCATACATAATGCGAGTGCATCGCTGCCGAGATAGCCCGGAGTCACGTCCACAGATCTGGCTTCGCAGCCATGCTCACACGATCGCGAGATCTCCAAACGCTCGCCGACGCATTCAGACGAAAATCGAGGAACCCGCTCCGGTTAGCAACGCCTCCCTGGCGGGCACTGTTGATTGCTGCCACATTAGGTCAAGAGGGCAATTAGGTCTGCGACACTTGTCACAATACCGCGCCTAGAAACGCGTCACTCATGAAACAGAAACAATGCGGCTCGCGTGCAGGCGTCACCCCGCGAGCGGCAGAATGAATCTCTCACAGCCGGATGTGCGAGGTATTGGAGAGCGATACCACCCTTCAACAGGGGAGGGCGCGGACCACGTCGTCGGAGTTGCCCACAGCAACGCTAGTGCATTGTCGAAGGGTGCGACCTACAGCGTGATAGCAAATAAATTTCCTTGTGAATTCTTCGTGCAAATCGCCGGAGCCTTTCGTTTTCGGTCAGCAATCGCGCGATTTGTTGGTTGGTACGACTCGAGCGCGCGCAGAGGGAAGGTTCGACAGCGAGGTCGAGATCCGAATTCAGCACTACGGACAAATTCGGCGAGCCGGCTCGATGCTTTCCCATCTTTCTTCCACCGAAGTACAATGGCGAACGCACGGCAAGAAATGAATATATCACTCCAGCTATGCTGTTAGCTAGATTTAAATATTGGAAGGGGTTCAGTGAGTTCGATTTTATGCTCTCTTATGTTCCCGCGGTCGCGGGGACGGGCAAGAACAATCTATTCGCGCGGCATGGTAGTTCTGACTATTCGGCGCATTGGCAATCAACATAGGCACACGCCCCGTTGGAGAATTTGGAGTATCAATTCTCGACAGTTGGCCTCTCGACATCTGGCCCTGTCACTTCGCTCGGCCGAGATTTGAGCTTTTCGCTTATATCTTGAGGGTTCGATCAGAAGAACTTTTGCGCTTACAAAACGACCGCAAAGCCAAAGGCCGTTTGGAAACCAACGGATTTTCCCAATTGTATAAAGGTTTTGACTTGTATGACCTCCCACATTATGGGCAAATATATCTGTGACTTTTTACACGTCACCGGAAGGGGCATCTGGCCGGCGATCACGAAGCGAGCGCCCGTCGAAGCGAAATCAAGCCCGCCGCGCCGCGATAAGGAGACGGAGTGCCTCTGATGGCCGGCAAGAAACATTCAGCAAGCGAGATCGCAGGCAAACTCCATCGGGTCGAGGAGCTTCTGAACGATGGAAAGACGCTGTCGGAGGCGACGAGATCCATCGGTGTCTCGCGCCAAACTCTCTATCGTTGGCGGGGCGAACAGCCGACTCTGTCGACCAAACCTAAAGAGCGACTGCGCGAGCTCGAAGCCGAAAACGAGCGGCTGCGGAAGCTTGTGACGGATCTACTGTTGCAGAAGATGGCGATTGAAGAGGCCCTAGCGCGAAAAGGATAAGTTTGAGTATTGGTCGAGACGCTGCCAATCCACGTTTAGCCAAATACTGAACCAGAGGCTATTCCGGGCGTCGCCGCTCGCATCGCTCGCGGGCCCCCCGATCGAGCAATCTCAGCCCGCTACTTCATAGATAGATTGTTCGCGCCCGCGCGCGCACCTTATCGCCCGAATGCCACAGCCGCCGGGTCGTTCCCCTCATCCTCGGGGCACGGCGCGTCCTTGGTGGACTTGGCCTGTAGCGATATGCATTACGCCCACGGCAATGCAAATCACGTCGGCACGGCGCTTCTGGCCCTATGGTCACTTGGGCCTTTCGCCAAGATGACGCTCAACTGTAAGCCTTCATGAAGTGCAGGTGATGATAAATATTCTGAGCCGGATTCATGGCAATTTGCTGACAGCAAAGGGTGGTGAGTAGGGTGGCGCATAACGCGCAACAGGGTTGCGCCGGCCCTGTACCGCTAAAGCAGAGTTCATCGTATCTCTACGGGACGCTAACTTGCGTTAGTACGCAGCAACCTGATCCGCGATTATCTCCCTGTCGCGACGCGTGACATGACTTATATGAAATGGTACATGTCACATACCGGTATCGGGGCGGCCAAGGGCAGCGATGAGAGGTCGACGCCATACGGGGGATGAACGCGAGGTCTTGATCGGCCAAGTCTATCGGTCGGTCTTGGGTGCCGCGCCGATGTCGGATGCCCTCCGTAAGCTGGCCGAGCTCACAAACAGTGACAAGGCATTCTGGGGCTGCTTCGATTTGCGGCAGCGGCGCGGATACTTTCTCAATTCATTCAATGCGCCGCAGAATGCTGTGAGTGAATACAACACAAGATATTCTGCGGAGAATGTTTGGCTCGCAAGGCCGCAATATTTTCAGCTTGAGGGCTTGATATGGCGCGGATCCAAGATCGTTCCGATGCAGGAGCTTGCAAGCACGCAGTTCTATAAGAGCTTCCTGGCACCCCAAGAAATCTATCATACGCTGCATATTGCCATCGAAATCGATGGAGATCGGGTTTCGCATTTGATGCTGACGAGGCCGCAGCGGGAAGCGGACTTCGCGGAGAGCGAGATCGAAATTGCGCAATGCTTTGCCTTGCATGCGCGCCGAGCCCTTGAAGACCAGCGAGAGGCTGCAGGCGTCAGAATGATCCAGGCCGGCCTAGCGGAAGTCACGGAGGATGCGGGCCTCGGCGTCGCCATATTGGATCCACCATCCGTGATTTACGCTTCTCCGACCTGCGAGAAAATCCTGGTGTCGCTCGGGGCGCCCACCATTGCGCGACACGCAAACTCCGACTCGCGCCCACGCCAAATGCTGTTCCCGAGAGCGGTGGCCGACGTCATTAATTGCCCCGACGGATCCTCTCCCACCAGTATGATCGTGAACCGTCCGGACGGGGGCAAAGTACTTGCATGCATCAAGTTGTTTGCGTTTGGGAACACTTCGGCGCACCGCACGGGTTTGATTGTTACGCTTCTCGACCTCACCCAGCACGTGATGGTCGATCAGGACCTGCTTCGGCGCGCCTACGAATTGACGGCGTCCGAGGCGCGCGTGTGTTCACTGCTTGCGAACGGCCAAAGTGTCGATGACGTATCGGAAAGGCTTCAGATAAGCCCCAACACGGCGAGAACTCACATCAAGCGTATCTTCAGCAAGACCGGAGCTACGCGCCAAGCGGGGCTGGTAAAGCTAATTTTGAATACCGCCGCACTCCAACGAAACGGTCGGCACTCGCATCCGGCGATCGCCGCACAGCATAGGGTCCGAAACGCAAATAACAGCGACGTGATATACTAATCTGACTTGGTCGATCCGCCGTACGCGCGTCGAAATTGATCCAAGAAATTGAGTGCGCTTGTTCCCTACCTCATTTGCGGGATGCTGGCAAAGCCAGGCTTTGTACTCTCCCTTTGTGTGGCATTTGGGTTCCCCGAGCCCGGTGATCGCAGCTTTCCCCGGTGATCATTATGTCCACCAGCGCTCCGGCAGGTTCCCATCCTGCGCGGAGCGCAATATTTTTGAGGGGTCTTCCGGATAGCGGGCCTTGTCAATGGCGCTCTTTTGGCGCGTGAGCTGCAGTTCGCGCCATGTTCGCCGGTCCGCGAAACACGTAGCCGCGGCCCCAATCGGTCCGGATGTAGCTCTCGCCACTTGCGGCGGCGAGCTTCCTTCGCAGTTTGCACACGTAAACGTCGATGATGCGGAACTGGGGTTCATCCATACCGCCATAAAGATGATTCATAAGCGAGTCCTTCGATTGAATGACCCCCTCGCGCAATGCCAACAATTCGAGAATGCAATATTCCTTTTGGGTCAGATGGAGGGGTTGACCACTGATCATTGCCGCATGCGTGTCGAGATTGATGCTCAGCTTTCCAAAGTGAAGGACCGAATTACAATGGCCTTTGAAGCGTCGGACGATGGCTTGGATGCGGGCCAGCAACTCACGCGGGTTAAAGGGCTTGGGCAAATATTCGTCGGCGCCTAAGCCAAACGCTCTTGACTTGGCGTTTGCCTCCGCCAGTGCGGAAATGATCAGGATGGGCGTGCGTATTTCCGCCAAGCGTAGTCTTCGCACAATCTCAAATCCATCAAGGTCCGGAAGCATCAAGTCGAGGAGAATGATGTCGTAGTCGTAGATCTTGGCCAGCTCCAAACCATCCTCGCCCAGGCTTGTGGTGTCGCAGACATAAGACTGCGACCGCAGCATCATTTCGATGCTCTTGGCCGTGTTTGTCTCGTCCTCTACCACGAGGATTCGCATGGGACACCTAATCGCGCCGAAGATCGGGAAACGTGAACCGAGTGAGTCGAGTGTGAGTTGTAATGGTAAATAGCACCTTTACGATTGGTGCATCTGAAGTGGAGCATGACATCTGTGCAACACAGGACGCATAGGCGCGAAATCAATTGAGTCGCTGTAAAATGCCTTCCGCCGATTGGGAAGGCCGGGGCGACAAGTGGCTAGGCAACCGCAGCGGCGCCGGCCCACAATTCGGTCACTTCCGTGATGCCAACGCGCTCGCCGGAGAAGAGGTCGACGCACACCGCCACCGCACAGGGGCGCGCGAACGGGTGCAACACAGCCGGAACCTCGTGTGCTCGGAAGATCTGGCTCAGTGCGCTCTTAATTTCCGGCGAGGCCGTGGCGTCAACTTCGACCTTGCCCGATTTGCATATGCTGATGCGAGGTTGGTGAAATGCGTCCTCGAGGGAGTAGCCGAAGTCATCGAGCAAGGAGATGAGCTGAATAAGCGTGGGCATAACGTGTCTGTCTCCGGCTACGCCGAGCGCAAGCCAAGCGCGTTCGCCGGAAAGTCCGACAATGGGCAACAGATGGTGTGCTGCAAAGCCGCCCCCCGCGTTTGGAGCGGCCTGCCATCCAATTTCTGCCGCGTAGTCATTGAGGAGTATGCCGGTGTTGGATAGGACGACGCGCGACCCGAATAGAGAACCGAGGCTCTGGGAAAGCGACGCCATGTTTCCGATCCCGTCGATAACGGAAACATGCGAGCCCCATTCACCACCCTCCGAGCCGGGCCGCTGCAATTCAGCGTAGGCGGCCGAGAAGGCGTGCGCCAGATCGGTCATTCTCTTGATATCGACGTTCGCAGGCGGATGATCGTCGGATTTCATTAGGCTGCAAAATGTTTCCGCCATGATTCCATCCGGAGGTAGCAGATATCGCTTACTGCCACGGGATAATATGTCGGGTTCGACCACTCGCGCTCGATAAGCGCGTAAATCATCCTTGGTGATCGGGGAACCGCCGCGCGCGAGATCATCTTCCAAAGCATACGCGATCAGCCCTTCGTAGAAGTCACGGGCGCCGCGTTCGGCCAACAGTTTGAGCGTTGCGGTCAAAGCGGGATTGCGCAGACGAAGCTCGAGTTTGGCATCAAGATAAGAAGCGGGCAGGTTGGAAGGAAGAAACCAATCCCGGGATGCGGGAGAGCGCGCGAGTTCGGCCGCGGCGAGGCCAATGGCAAGGTGCGCGTACCAATCGAACTCAAGCCCTTCTTCCGAGATTTCCACGGCCGGCGCGACCAATGCGGTCCATGGTTTGGTGCCGAACAGGTGCGCCGCCCACATCCCTTCGGGTTGCCCCGGTACCGCTATTTTTCTGTAGCGGGGGATAGCATTCGTCTTCGCCTTGTCTCCCTCTGCCGAACCGGGCCAAGCCGGTTCCGAGCGGAACATCTGGCTCGGCAACGCCGAGGGAAAATCGATGACAACGCCGCGATGTTTTTCTTGGTCCCAGATTGTCATGCAGCCTGCGCTGCCGAGGCCACAGGTCCAAGGCTCCAGGACAGCCAGCGCAAACGCTACGGCGATCGCTGCGTCGACGGCATTACCGCCTTCGGAAAGAATCCGCGCGCCAAGCTCGGCGGCAGCTTGGTTCTTGGCTGCGACCGCCCCTCCCTTCCCCCGCACCGCCCGTTTTATAAAGCGGACCTGCTTACTCAGGTTCTCTGACATTTGGCTTGGAGCGCCGATACCCTCAGACAGTAATTTCCGAATTCGCGGGTGTAGTACTCCTTTTGAGGCACGAATCGCCGCTGCGTAGGGCGTCTGAGAGATAGCATCTGCTGCCGGCGTGATCCTGTGCACTCGGGCCCTGCTGCGACCGGCGAGCCGCGCTTGATCGTGCGCAGAGCCGCGCATGTGTTTGTGATTCAGAGCAATAGCAGGGCGGCGAACCGTCGATATGGTCGGGCCAATCCGGAATTCGCATCGATCGATGACGTCAGGCGAACATCGGATCGTGATACCTCAAAGCGGGTACTACGACCGTTGGATTTGCTGATAACCGCCAAAGAAAAGCGGTGCGTGGGGGAGAGACAAATGCCAAGCCGGAATGAATCGGCTTCCACAAGGCGCGCCAATTTTCCTCGCCATGGCCGATCCGCCCGAAGACCCCTGCTTTCGCTTGGGCTCATCGCCGCGCTTGGGCCGGTCGGCTCCTGTGCCAACCTGGAACAATCGGTTGTGCTCCTCACTGGCGGCTTTGCCGAGATTTCAGCCGGCATTAAGGGTGGCGCGATCGTAACCTTGCGCGAGGATCGCGGTGTGGCAACGCAGTCCGATCGCGCCACGCTCGGCGCCGAGTCCCCGCCATCTGCTCCGCTTGCTTCTTCTTCGTCGAAAACCAACGCGGCCGCGGGAGACGCGGATTCCGTGTCGGATGACACTCTGCGCGAAGCCAAATTCGCGTTGGCAAATCTACAGCGGCGCGGCGCGGTGTCCGAGGTTGGGGACGAAGCGTTAGGCGCGGATCGGCCCAGCGCGGCCGAACTGTATTTCGTTCAGATCGGATCGCATCAGGTGATGAGGGCTGCTGAAAGTCAGCTGAACTTGGTTCGTGCCGGCTTTCCCGCGTTGATTTCCGGCTTCGAGACGCGCGTCGCCCCTGTCAGCATGCCGACGCTGGGAGTCTTTTTCCGCGTTCAGATTGGGCCTATCCAATCGCAAGGCGCCGCACTCGATTTATGCCGTGCGCTCAAAGCACAGAATCAAGCGTGCTTCATGCTGGCGGACGCAGCGATGCCGGCGAAGCAACATCGGCCGCACGCGACGTTTGAAGGTGGTTGGGCATCGATTGCTCCTAACCCCGATCCCGGGGAGGAACGGCGCGTTGCGGAGACCTCATCGACTCGCGCCGGCGTCCGCGCGCCGCAGTTTGCCGACGCTTTTCCCGTCTATACGACACCGAACCTGCCAGGCGTGATCGAGTAGATACCGTCGCGGTCTTAGTCGTCGTTGGCGGAATTGCGGGCGAGCCAGGCCGGAAGCGCGTTCGCGACCGAGGGCTGGCGCGCCGGGGCGACCGGTGGCTTCGTCGGTTTGCGATATGCGAAGGACATGAGCAAACGCACCAGTTCCGGCTGCCGCGTGGTGCTCGTCTTGTCGTAAATGCGTTTCAAATGAGTCCGCGCGGTCTGCGGGCTGATGCTCAGCCTGTCCGAAAGCAAGTGGATGTTCTCGCCGCTGACCAGCGCCGCGCATACGCGGGCTTCGGCCGGGGTGAGACCGTATGAGGCGCGGAGCGCCGGTTCGTCCACCTCGATCTCGCAATCGGGGCTGCGCGACAGCAGAATGAATCCGTTGCGCGCCAGAGCACCGGGCATGCTGCGCAGCTTGACCGGGCGAATCTCGATTGCGATGGGGCGCGCTCCTTCATCCGCTGTGGGATGGACGACGCATGAACTTGGGACCGGATGCGTCGCAAGCGCCTCGGCCAGGGGGCGCGGCAGCTTTGCGTCGGTGGCGAAACGCCTTGCGAAAGGCGGCGAGATGATCGAACGGGGTTTGGGCAGCGTGCTCGCCCCGCGGAATCCCTCGACGAGCGCCGCAAACGTCTGGTTCATATGCAGGATCGTCGTTGGCGGCTCGATCACGGCCACGCCCGCCGCCAGCTCGTCGATCGCGGTGTTGCACGCCTCCTCTATGAATTGTCGCGCTGCCGAAGCGTCCGTGATTTCGAATGCGTGACGCGCGTGGTACGCGAACAGTCGGCAGATCTCGAAGGCGGCATCGTCGTAATCCTCGGCATCGCGCCGGCGGGTGAGCATGACGTGGAAAACGTCGGACCCGCGCACCCGCACGACCAAATGGGCCGTATTCTCGATCAACTGCCCATACAGGAAGAGCTTGTAGAACTCCGTCTCCTTAAGGCGCGCCGGATCGACGATCTCGCTGCCGCGCCAGACCAACCCCTCGGCCTGAAAATACGAGGCGCGCGCCAACCACGGGTTTTTGCTTGCGTAGATTTCTTGATAATTCTCAACGTTGTGCGGCTCGACGTTGAAGCTTGCGAGGATCTTCCCGCGTTGCCGATCGAAATTGAAATGGGCCGCGAACGCCTTGTCGCTGCGCGTGAGCTCCGAGAGGAGCTCGAGCGGCCGCGAAGTCGGAACAAGACCGGCTGCCGCCGCATACAACGACGCAACGAGCTCATCCCGCGCATTGCTTGGGCGTCCGTGCACGTCCCACCTCTGCGGTCAGCGCCACCCCCGCCGCGGCACCTCTCATGCCGCGCCGTGGTTAACGCTGGGGCTGCGATCGAAACCGGCGTACCCGCACCGATTTCAAATTCCCCGCCGTGAACGAACAATTCGTTCGTCCTATCCATCTACGGCTATTCGGATTCGCTTTAGACCCCTTTTTGGTGACTCGGCTAACCCCTAGGTCTGCAAGTAAAGAGAGAGATTCTTTTGTCTCGCCGGCTCGCTTCTTATTGGCCACGGACGTTCGGGAACTACAGTGTTCCTGCAGTTTGACCCAATGCTCACGCTTAGCTCCAAGAATCATAATCGATATCTGTATTGATTGCAGGCTAGTATTTGCGCTGTGGGCTA
>Ga0134128_10012088_pt1 | contig 10292 bp, 8 predicted proteins | sample KB31754_FD_96462 | JGI IMG/M metagenome (GOLD analysis project Ga0134128, IMG submission 96462) | Terrestrial soil microbial communities with excess Nitrogen fertilizer from Kellogg Biological Station, Michigan, USA - KB3-175-4 | ecosystem: Environmental > Terrestrial > Soil > Unclassified ...
CGTGCGGTCTATGTCATTTCACTTGTCTCGTTATGTGGAGCTTTGACGATGCGATTTCAGATCGCCATCGAGCTGTTGAATTTCGGTGCATTCGCCGGCTTCGTGCTGGTCAACCTGAGCGTGATTCAACACTATTTCATCCGTCTTCATGAGCGAACAGGGTGGGGCATTGTCCGCAATCTGTTATTCCCCCTGATGGGAGCGCTGGTTTGCGGCTACGTGTGGATGAATTTGAGCGGTAAAGCGAAAATTGTCGGATTTCTGTGGCTGGGAGCCGGTACCGCCTATCTTGCGATCGTCACGCGCGGTTTTAAAAACCGCCCGAAAGAGTTGGATTTTGGAGAATCAAAATGAGCCTATCATCGATCGAGCAGAACCTTTCGTCCTACATCGACCAACATACGGATCGCCTGGTCGAAATCACTCGCGACCTGGTGCGCATCCCATCCGAGAATATGCCCCCTGCCGGCAGCGAAGGCAAGTGCCAGCGGTATGTTGCCGGACTGCTTCAAAAGCTGGGATGGCAGCCGCAATTGTACTTGCTCGACGATGTGCCCGGTCTGAAGCAACATCCGCTGTTCTTTGGAGGGCGATGTTACGACAATCGCCCGAACTTGGGAGCCCGTCAAAAAGGCGCGGGAGGAGGCCGCTCGCTGCTGCTTTCCGGCCACGTCGATACGGTGCCGCGGGGATCGTATCAATGGACGAAAGATCCGTTCGGCGGAGAAGTCGACGGCAACCGGCTCTTCGGACGCGGGTCGAACGACATGAAGGCCGGCGTTGCGACGAGCCTGTTCGTGCTTGAGTGCCTCCGCGAACTGAATATCAGGCTTGCCGGCGATTTGCTGTTTGAGACTGTAATCGACGAAGAGTTCGGCGGCGTCAACGGGACGTTAGCTGGCCGGCTAATGGGATTCAATGCCGACGCGGCAATCATCGCCGAGCCTTCCTTCCTGAGAATCTGTCCCGCTCAACGAGGAGGACGCACGGTTCACCTGACTCTGCAGTCTTCCGGTGGCGTGCTGACGGAAGGCGAGTTCCCCGCCGGCGTGATTGAGAAACTTACGTTTCTGCTCGCGCGGCTTCGGGATTTCGCGGAACAGCGGCGCGCCGGCACCAAGCCACACGATCTTTACGATCATCATGCCGATCCGGTCCCGGTGAGCGTCACGAAAATCGTAACTTCGTTGTGGGGAACGCAGGAGCCGATCACCATACCGGAACAGTGCAAAATCGAAATCTACTGGCAGTTGATGCCGGGAGAAACACAGGAGAATGTCGAGCGCGAGTTCTTCAATTGGCTGCAGTCGTTGACCACCTTGCCCGGGAGCCCCATCTCGGAAATTCCGGCTGCTACATTTCCAATCCGTTGGTTGCCGGGCTCGGCAATTTCGCGATCTGAGCCGCTCGTAACGGAGTTTGCCGGTTGTGCGACCAGGGCGTTGGGTAAGGCGCCGCCAGTCGCCGGCATGGAAGCGCCATGCGACATGTACGTGTTCCATGAGGTAACAAAGACCCCGGCGATTCTTTGGGGTGGCCGAGGCGGTAACACGCACGGCGCCGATGAGTATGTGGAGATCGATTCGATGATCGATGCGGCCAAGGCGCTGCTGGTGTTTGTTTGTCAGTGGTGTGGGATCGCGTGAATTGCGAAGGAGTTCTGGTCTCGTGAAAATACATTCTCTTATAAGAGCGACGCACACGTCGCCCGGCTTGCGGCTCGCGATCATAGCCGGCTGTCTGATGCCGCTTGCTTCCTGGGGATTGGCCGATACGGTTTCGCCGCTGTTTGCCCGCGGGTACACCGTTATCCCCGAACCGCAAAAAGTTTTGCTGAAGGCCGGAGACTTCAGGTTCGGCTCTGGTTGGCATCTGGAGGTCGACGGAAGCGTTCCGTCGAACGATGTGGCCGTCGAAAGCTTGCGCGACGATCTAAGCGCTCGCTTCCACATTGTGCTTGATGGACACGGTGGGGACGCGGGAACGATCTCGCTTCGAATTGCGCCTGGGAGCGTGCAAGTAGGTGAGGCCGTCGACAAAGAAAAGGACAAGCTGGCCGAGCAGGCGTACCGGCTCGAGTTAGCGCCGCACGCAATCAAGATTACGGCGAATGCCTCCGCCGGTTTGTTTTATGGCGTGGAAACGCTGGTGCAGTTGGTGCGGCCGCATTCCGGCGCATTTCTGCTGCCCGAAGCGACTATTGACGACTGGCCCGATCTTCAACTTCGCAACATTTACTGGGACGATGCCCACCACCTCGACCATATGGATGTGTTGAAACAGGCGCTGAAGCAGGCGGCGTTTTATAAAATCAACGGTTTCGCGATCAAGCTCGAAGGGCATTTCCAATACAAGAGCGCCCCGGCGGTGGTGGAGCCATATGCGCTGACGCCCGAGGAATTTCAGGAATTGACCGATTACGGTTTGCGCTATCACGTGCAGCTCATTCCGTATCTCGACGGTCCCGCGCACATTGCGTTCATCCTGAAGCATCCGGAGTATGCGAAACTCCGCGAGTATCCAAACAGCAATTATGAGCTCTGTGTCGCGAACCCGGATTCCTACAAACTGCTGGAGGGGATGTTTCAGGATCTAATTGACGCCAACAAAGGAGTGAAGTACTTCTATCTGTCGACGGATGAACCGTATTACTTGGGGCTGGCGAATAATTCGCAGTGCAACGAGCAGGCCCTCGCAAAGCAGCTTGGCTCGGTGGGCAAGGTATTCGCCGAGTTCGCGTCGAAGGCCGGCGGCTACGTTCACGATCGCGGCCGCACCCCAATTTTCTGGGGCGAGTATCCGATGAAGCCCGACGATCTTCCTTCGCTGCCGCCGTTTCTGGTGAACGGTGAAGTTTACGGTCCCGATTTCGACAAAGTGTACCGGAAACAGGGCATCCGGCAGATGATCTACACGTCGTCGGAAGGTGAAGAGAAACTGTTCCCCGACTATTTCATCCTTCCGCCGGCGCAACGCATTCACGGCGGATACTCAGGTACGCCAAGGGTTCAGGACAATTTCGACAAAATCTCGTTCGATTCGTCGCGAGTGAATGCGAATTTGATCGGTGAAGTCAATGCAGGATGGGCCGACATGGGACTGCATCCCGAGACGTTCTGGTTGGGCTATGTGACGGCGAGCGCCGCAGCCTGGCGCCCGGGATCGCCCAATCCACGTGAATCGATGAGTTCGTTCTATCCGCTTTTTTATGGCCCCAATGCCGTCAATATGGACCGTGTATATCAACTCATGAGTGAACAGGCTCAGTTTTGGACGGATAGCTGGGATCAGATTGACTCGAAGGCGCGGAAACCTATTTGGGGAAGCTCCTATGCGATCTACAATCCGCCAAAGCCGGCGCACGACCAGACGCTTCCTTTGCCTCCGGCTCCAAAAAGCGATTTGGAATACCAGTCGGCATGGTCGAGCGAAAACCACAAGCGCATCGCTCTCGCCGCACAATCGATGAGCGGGAATCAAGCGGTAACCGGCCTGCTTCACGAGAACATGCGCCTCGCGCAATTCAACCGGTACAACCTGGAGGTCTATCTCAGCATCGCCGAACTATGCAGGCAGAATCTGGAGATGATCGATGGCATTCATCACATGGATGAGGCGCTTGCTTCGGCGTCGAAGCTGCGGGCGAAAAATCCGAAACAGGCACTGAGCGAAATCGATCGGTCGCTGGATATCGCGCACTCCATCCAGCAGCAGAGAAACGAAGTTCTGAAGAACGCCGAAACGACCTGGTATAAAAGCTGGCATCCACGACTATCCGAAGCGAATGGGCGCCGATTCCTGCATGAACTGGACGACGTGAAAGATCATCTGCCGGACCGTACGGTAGATATGAGTTACCTGGTCTATCGCGAGAAACTACTGCCGTTCGGCGATTGGGTGAATGCCATTCTGAGCGCCAGAAATCAGTTTGCCGCGGCGCATCGTCTGCCGGCGAGAGATGAGCGTTTCGACTGGAGCGACCTGACGGTCGTTCGAGCACCGGGCCAGTAGGGCGCTCCCAAAGACGCAAACGTCTGTTCCGTAGCGCGGACTTCAGTCTGCGGCCTCGACACTCGTGTCGAAGCAAGTTAGCATTACCTAGCTCTCGCGAAATCAGGCGTTTGTAGGTGCGGGCATGCCATTCACGCTTCCCCCTTGTCAGACTAGGAGAGATCCGCTATACTCCTAGCTGAACTAGGAGGCTATCCCATTATGGGCAAAACCGCGGATCTACTGCCGGGAACGCTCGACATGCTGATCCTCAAAGCGGTCTCCTTGAAACCGCTGCATGGATACGGCGTGTTGTTGCGCATCCAACAGATTTCGGGCGATGCGCTCGAAATTCCGCAGGGGTCCTTGTATCCGGCGCTCTACCGGTTGGAGCACCAGGACCTCATCTCCTCCGAATGGGGACAGAGCGAGAATAACCGCCGCGCCAAGTATTACACCTTGACCGCCGCGGGACGCCGCCGCCTTCGCGAGGAGACGGCGGGCTGGAACCGCCTGGCCTCCGCGATTGCCGCGGCATTGAACACCACATCCGAGGAGGTGTGACATGTTTAAGCGTTTTCGTTCTCTGTTCCGTGTGCTCACCGGGCGTCGTGATTTCGAAGACGGCATGACCGAGGAGCTGCGCTTCCACATTCAGCAATACACCGAAGATCTCGTGCGTTCGGGCATATCGCCGGAAGAAGCGAGCCGCCGCGCACGCATGGAGTTTGGCGGCGTTAATAGCGTTAAGGGCGAATGCCGGGAGGCGCGTGGCCTTCCTTTGTTCGATGAGCTGGAAAGGGAACTGCGCTACGCCGTCCGGCTGCTTCGGAAATCACCCGGATTTACGATCACCGCTCTTCTGACTCTCGCCCTTTGTTTCGGCGCCAATCTGACGATCTTCGCCGCGATCGACTCCATTCTGCTTCGCCCACTGCCGTTTCCCGAAGCCAACCGGCTTGTGACCATATTCAATACGTATCCGAAAGCCGGGGTCGACCGCGATGGCTCTTCGTTGACCAACTACTACGAGCGCCGCGGCCGCATTCCCGCATTCTCCTCGCTCTCAATTTATCGGTTTAGGACGGCGATCGTCGGCGAGCCTGGTTCCACGAAGCGCGAACAGATCACACAGATATCTCCGGAGTTTTTCACGACTCTCGGCGTCGGCCCAGCGATCGGGCGCCCGTTTAGGGAACAGGAGACCACTTATAAAACCGATGGAGTGGCTATTCTCACCGACGCCTATTGGCGGCAGCATTTCAATGCCGATCCCCAGGTGATCGGGCGGCAGATTCGTGTGGACGATTTTCCGAAAACCGTAATCGGCGTTTTGCCCCCTGGCTTCCGCTTTCTCTCCTCCGAATCCGAGCTATATCTCCCGCTGTCGTCGCGTCCTGAAGATCGGGCGCCCTCGCAGCGGCATTCGGGCGGGAATGTAACCCAAATGATTGCCCGGCTCAAAGCCGGCGCCACTCTCTCCCAGGCCCAGTCGCAGATTGACGCGCAGAACGCCACATTGGAGATGGACGATCCCCAGGCCAAAATGATGGCGGAGGCCGGCTTTCGTTCTCTTGTCGTGCCTCTGCACGCCGACCACGTAGCGGCGATCCGACCCGTCCTGCTGCTGCTGCAAGCGGGCGTGCTCGCGCTTCTCCTGATCGGCGCGGTTAACCTGGCGAACCTGCTTCTCATCCGCGCGAGCAATCGAGTTAAGGAACTGGCCGTGCGGCAGGCCTTGGGCGCGAGCCGCCGGTACGTTATAAGCGAAGTCATTGTCGAGACCACATTGCTTACATTGACCGGAGGAGTACTCGGGCTCGCCTTGGGGGCTGGCGGAATCCGCCTCCTGGCAGCGCTGGGCGCCGATCGGCTACCCTTGGGATCGCATATCGCCTTCGATGCGCGATTGGCCTGGGTAGCCTTGGCCGCAGCGATTGTCATGGGCCTGGCGCTTGCAGCGCCAATTGCCTGGTTCAATCTTCGACGCGATCTGGGTAACTCGCTCCAGTCGGAGACTCGCGGTGGAACGACGGGCCGCGCCGCTCAAGCGTTGCGTCATACCTTCATCGTCGCCCAGATCGCCTTGTCATTCGTGCTGTTGGCGGGGGCCGGCCTGCTTGGGCTTAGCCTCAAACGCGCAATGGCTGTCTCTCCGGGTTTCCGCGCCGATCACGTTCTCACCGGGCAAATATCTCTGGTCGGCAAAAAATATCCCGCGGCTTCGGCCGGCCTCGCGTTCACAGAGCGGCTGGTGAACGAGTTGAGGCGTCAACCGGGAGTGTCGTCTGCCGGCGTAGTCAATAACGTGCCCTTTAGCGGCAAGAGCGGGAAAAGCGCAGCCACGGTGAAAGGCTATGTGATCCGGCCTGGTGAGTCGCCGCGCGGGCACTACTCTTACGGTGTCGCCGGCGATTACTTCCACGCCATGGGCTTCTCATTGCGGGAAGGGCGGTTTCTCACGGGTGCGGACTCACGGCGCCGTGAGCGAGTCTGTGTAGTGGACGAGGACTTCGCACGCTATTACTGGCCCCATACCAGCCCTCTGGGCCACCTGCTGTTCCAGGGGTCCGCAGCGGGACCCGACTCCGAGGCATTCACCGTCGTTGGAGTTGTTGGCAGCACAAAACAAGCCGGCCTCACAGACGATGCCGCACAGGGCGCTGTCTATTATCCCTACATTTATCGGCCGGACAGCAATATTTTCGTGGCCGTGCGCGCCAGCGCCCGTTCGGAATCGCTCCGGTTGACCCTGCAAAAGGTTGTCAGGCAACTCGACCCCGAGCTAGCGGTCAATGATATTCAGTCGATGGACGATCGCATCGCCGCTAGCCTTGTCACTCGCCGTTCGCCGGCATTGTTGGCGGCCCTATTCTCCGGGATAGCTCTGCTGCTCACCGCCATCGGCACTTATGGTGTATTGAGTTACGCAGTCGCGCAGCGCCGCCGCGAGATCGGCGTGCGCATGGCCTTGGGAGCGCGGCCGGAGCAGATCCGGAGTCAGTTCTTCGCTATCGCGCTGCGGCTATTATCGATCGGCATGATAGCGGGTGTGTTTGGAGCCTGGCTCACGGGTCATGCAATGCAGGCGGTGCTGTTCCACGTCCCGGCTTTTGATGTGGCGACACTCGCCCTCGCCGCGGGCATCATGGGCGCGGTGTCTCTCGTTGCGTCTCTGTTGCCCTGTCACCGTGCCGCCCGGATCTCCCCGATGGAAGCTATTGCCGACCGGTAATGACGCGCATTTAAGATTCCGCCGTGCCCCCGATTACCGATCCACCAAATCAAGCGCCGCAGGCTCGTATCGTTTACCAGCCGCAGCTCCCTTGGGCAACGCTTCGTCGATTCGCGCGATATCACTCTGTCCCAAACGCACATCGACAGCTCGGACATTCTCTTCGAGACGAGTTACGCTGCTTGTGCCCGGAATCGGAATGACCTCATGCCTGGTGAACAACCAGGCGAGCGCCAATTGCGCCGGCGTGCAGCCTTTCTCCTGTGCGAGCTGTTTGATCCGGTCGGCGATAGCCAGATTCTTCGTAAAGTTCTTGCCCTGAAAGCGGGGATTGTGGCGGCGCCAGTCGTCCGGCGCGAGATCGTCCAGCGTCCGGATGCGTCCTGCTAGAAAGCCACGGCCCAAAGGGCTGTAAGCGACCAGCGCGATGTCTAGATCGCGGAGCGCCGGTAAAAGTGTGTCTTCAGGCTCACGAGTCCATAGCGAGTACTCAGTCTGTACAGCGGCAATCGGATGTGTTGCATGCGCGCGCCGCACCGTTGCCGGAGAGGCCTCCGAAAGTCCGAGATGTCGAACCTTTCCGAGCCGGACCAGGTCACCCATCGCGCCGACCGTCTCTTCGATCGGGACCGTGGGGTCGACGCGGTGCAGATAGTATAGGTCGACATAGTCAACCCCCAGGCGTTTGAGCGAAGCATCGCACGCGCGGTGGACGTACTCGGGAGCGCCATTGATAGCACTTTCCTTCCCCGGTTGGCCCAGGACGAAGCCAAACTTCGTTGCGAGCGTCACGCCCGTCCGCCGGCCCTTAAGCGCTTTCCCGACTTGAACTTCCGATACGCCGTAGATATCCGCGGTATCGAGAAACGTGATCCCCAAGTCCAGCGCGCGGTGAATCAGCAGAACCGCTGCATCGTCGTCCCGCACGCTGCTGGTGTAAACGTCAGCAATGCCAATACTCATGCAGCCCAAGCCTAGCGCCGAAACGTTCGGGCCTGAACGGCCAAGTCTTCGTTGCTCCATTTCCCACTCGTACCACACACGCGTCGTGCTGCTCTACGATTTGGCTATGGAGGTGGCGAGCGAGCGAATAATTAATGTTTCACTGCGATTGCTGAAATTTCGATTTTTGCGCCGCCAATTAATCCCGCCACTTGCACGGTAGCCCGGGCCGGTTTGGGATTGGGCATCAGCTTCTTATAGACCTCGTTCATTTGGGGAACGTCATTCAGGTCCGTGACGTAGACGGTTACGGAAGCGATGTCGGCCATCTTGAAACCCGCCTGTTCAACGACTTTTTTCACGGCGGCGATCGCATTTGTCGTTTGCAGAGTAATATCGGTTCCCGTCACTTTGCCGTGCGAGTCAGGCCCCTGCTGGCCTGCGACGTAGAGCGTATTGCCGGCCACGACGCCTTCGCTGAAGGGCATGCCGGGAGTGAACCCAATGGCGCGGTTTTGCGCAAACGCGCTGCCTGCCGCAACAAATGTCATTAGCGCGGTGAAGACGAGGCCCCGCGTTGCCGTTTGCAGATAGTTGTTCTTCATCGTTTGAAACCTACTGTCAATTCTCTTATATCGGGAGATTCAACTGGCCTCGAAGCGCGCGAGGTATGCTTCGAGGCTACAGACGGTCAGAGGGCGCTTCTGAAATTTTCGAGAGAAACGTCAATTCGGCGCTGAGGGTGAGTGCCGGCTAGCTGCCCACGGTCTGCTTGGCTCGCCAGCTCTTCAGCACATGCAAGCCGGCGGGCAGCAGCGAAATCACGATGATGCCGAGCACGACCTTCTCGAAATTGTGCCGGATGAGCGGCACACCCCCGAGGAAGTAGCCCAGCGAGACCATGAGCGTCACCCAGCCTATAGCGCCGAATACGTTGAACGCGAGAAATCGCACGTAGTGCATCCGCCCGACTCCAGCGATAAAGGCCGCGAAGGTGCGGATGATCGGTACGAATTTCGCGTAAACAATCGTCTTGCCGCCGTGCCGTTCGTAGAATTCGTGTGTCCGGTCGAGGTACTCGCGCCGGAATAGCTTCGAATTGCCGCGCTCGAAGAGCCGGTAGCCAATTTTATTGCCAAGCAGGAACCCGGAGGCATCGCCGAGCATCGAGGCGGCCGCAAGCAAACAGATGATTCCAACGATGTTCAAGTCCCCGGCGCCGGCCACGATGCCGATGGTGAACAGCAGGGAATCGCCAGGAAGGAAGAATCCGATCAGCAGCCCGCTCTCGCTGAAGATGATGAGAAACAGAACGGCATATCCCACCCAGCCCGTGAGAACCGTGGTGAGGAGCTGGATCAGTCCCTCAGGGCTTGTAAGGCCGTGGATAAATTGGATCAGTTGTGAGATCAAGCGTAGTCTCTATGACTTGTAGGACGCGATCAGGCGGTCAATGGCCTGCGTGTTCAGTTTGACGACGCCTTGTTTCTCAAGCTCCGCGACGACGCTATCCGAGAAAAGCCCCTGCTGCACCTGCGCTTTTTGCTGCTTCACGGTCTGAATCATGTCTTCTCGGCTTGCCTCGAATTTGGACATATCCGCCGGCGTCTTTTCAGTCACTTTACAGACGAACGCCGAATTCGCCTGGGTGACGGGGCCGAATGTGTCGCCCACCTTGGTCTTTGCGGAGAATGCCGCCTCAACCGTTTTCGCGGGTCCGATTCCCTCGGCCGCGCCCATGATAGTGAACGCCTGCGCCGATTTGACTTCGCCTCCGAATTGCTTCGCAACTGACTCCAGGCTCTGGCCCTTCTTTGCTTGCTCCACGGCCTGTTTCGCGGCTGCCTGCATCAGTTCCGTAGCCTGCTCTGTCGTGTAGCGATCGACCACGTCCTTTTGCACTTCGTCGAAGTTGGCTTGCCGGGGCGGGAAGATGTTTGTCACGGCGGCAAATGCCGCTTTGCCGATCTTATCGAGCGAAATCACCTGCGTCACTTCGCCCTTCGCATCGGCGAACACGGCGTTTGAAACCTCCGGTTGCGAGTTGATATCGGGCAGAACCGCTCCGCTTGCCGCCTGGTCTACTTTGAAGAATTTCAGGCCGTATTTCTTCGCAAGGCTTTCC
>Ga0134128_10012093_pt1 | contig 10291 bp, 10 predicted proteins | sample KB31754_FD_96462 | JGI IMG/M metagenome (GOLD analysis project Ga0134128, IMG submission 96462) | Terrestrial soil microbial communities with excess Nitrogen fertilizer from Kellogg Biological Station, Michigan, USA - KB3-175-4 | ecosystem: Environmental > Terrestrial > Soil > Unclassified ...
CCACCTGCTCGCGCTCCGCGACGCGGGCCTGGTCGCCACCGCCCGCCACGGCCACGAGGTCCGCTACCGCAGGACCGAGCTTGGATCCGCGCTGCTGTGCGCCCGCCGCGAGTAAGCACCCAGCCGGGCTACAAGGGAGGAGAACCTACAGGTCGGCGGCCAGCCTCAGGCATGGGCCAGCCTCGCGCGCTCGTCCTGCTCGGCCAGCACCGCGTCAAGCCTGGCTTGCAGGACGGCGCGCACCGGTGGCACCGGGTCCTTCCCGTCGAAGAATGCGATGGCGCGTTCGACGTACTGGACCGCGCCGGCGTCCTCGTCGCGCTATCGCCTGGCGTACCGGGACCTGGGGACGATCAGCCGTGCCGGCGCATCAGCTTTCCGGTCCCCTCGACGGTGTACCCAACGTGGAACAGACGGCCGATCAGCGTCTTGATCCGGCCCAGCTTCCACCACCGGTCATTTATGAACCCGTGCGCCAGTGGCCCTTTCCGCAGTTCCAGTTCTAGCCGCGCCCACTGCTGCGCGCTCAGCTTCTCCCGCGAAACCGGACCCATCGACCGCAGCGCCTCCGTGCCTCCGTCCCGCCAGGCCCGGCACCACCGCCGCACCGACCCCGCCGTGACCCGCAGGTGGTGCGCGATCTCGCTGATCGTATCGCCGCGGACGAACGCACGGCGGCCTGCAGCAGCCGCTCCCGCCGCCGCTGCTCGGCGGGCGTATACCTGTCACGTTGCGCATCCGCATACTTCAGTCACACGCCAGTGAGCAACCGCCGTCACGGCCCGATCTCTACGAGTTCATTCTGGTTTGCGAGATAAGCCAGCCAACGGTATATGCCGATCGATGGTATATGCCGACCGATGTTTAAATCATCGCATTCTCTTCGCTGAGATCACCTCGATATGCCGACCGGCGGCATATCCCCGTATTCGGGGATAGATTTAATCCCTGTTGCGGCGATTCATGATGAATCGGGTAAATCGGACATGGATCGAATGAGTTGATCATGATTAACGCGGCGCGTTCGCGATATCATTTAGCCTCTCGACCTGCATATATGAGCGATTGCATGATCATTTTCGTGCCCGATGAAGCCTTGCTGATAACACATGGTAATCAATTGATTACCATGTAAACTCTTCTGTGGATGTTAGCGTCTGTTTCTATACAGGCGGACAGTACCGCTGATATGGTCCGCCTAGGGTCTGAGGTCTGGCTGCTGTCAGGCCTATGGGAGGGGAGAAGTTATGATGGGTGTCAGGTTTGAGCCTGCCCGAAATCGATGCACACTGCTTTCAATAGCTCTGCTTAGTTGAGAGCTGTTCATCTCTTAGTGTGGCGTCAAGGGAACCCGAAAGAGGCACGGGATTAACGTCCTGGTGCGGCCGCGATCAAGTTGATCATCATCATTTCAGGGCCGCAGCCCGTCGTTCCCGCCACTTCACCTACCTGTAAGGGCTAGACATCCGCCAAGCCGCCGGGTGCGTCCCGGGAAAGCCCCGTAGTCGAGGTCCGCTGATGAACAATCTAATGAAGAAATGGCGACGATACCGCTCGGTCAAGACTGCGATCTGCGCGATCGTGATCGCCGCGCCCTTCGTCGTATCAGCTGGCCCCTCCGCTGATGCCGGGGTCAATCTTATTGCCAACTCGGGCCTGGAAACTCTTGGCTCGAACGGTTTCCCGGTGTGCTGGGAGCAGTCCGGCTACGGTGACAATAACTACTCCTTTAGTGTCTCGAACCAGGCTCATTCCGGTAGTAACGCGATGCAGGTCAGCATCACAAGCACGTCGAGCGGTGACCGCAAGGCGATGATGCTGGAGAACCCGTCCTGCGCGCCGGATGTCACGCCGGGGCACCAGTACAACCTATGCGTCTGGTACATGGCCAACACCCCGGACGTGGTCATTACGACCTTCCGGCACGACGTCAGCGCGGGCTGGCAGTACTGGACTGATCTGAAGTCGCTGCAGGTGACCGGCAGCTACCAGCAGGCATGCGTGGACACCCCGCAGATCCCATCGAACACCGACCAGATCACCTGGGGCGTCACCATCTACGGCGTAGGCACGCTTATCACCGATGACTACTCGATGATGGACGACACCCAGCCCGCGACCGGCAATGCGTGCACTGCGGGTGCTGCGTGCACCCAGGGCGCATGGCAGGTGATGCCGTTCAACTCGCCAGTCCGCGCCATCCACGCGGTGCTGATGTACAACGGCGATGTGCTGCTGGTGGCCGGCTCTGGTAACGACCCAAACGAATTCGCCGCCGGCACCTTCACCTCCGCTGTCTATGATCCGCGCACCGGCAGCTTCACCCAGATACCCACGCCGGACGATTTCTTCTGTGCCGGCCACGTCCAGCTTCCCGACGGACGGATCCTCATCCTGGGCGGCAACCTGGCTTACCCTGCCGCCGACGGCAGCCACGGCTACGAGGGCCTGAACACCTCCTACATCTTCAACCCGGCCACCAATACCTACCAAAAGGTCAACAATCTCAACGACGGTCACTGGTACCCGTCGGCGACTGAACTGGGCGACGGCGACGTCATCTCCTTCGGCGGCCTGAAAGCCGACTCCAGCGGCAGCGTGACCACCGAGTACTTCTCCAACGCGCAGCAGCAGTGGTTGCCACTGAACCAGGTCAACCAGACCTGGTCGTTCTGGGGGCTGTACCCGGCGATGATCCTGATGCAGGACGGCCGCCTGTTTTACACCGGCAGCCACGTGTTCGGCAACGGCCTGCCTGGCAGCGGTGCTGACATCTACGACTACAGTGCCAACACCATCACCGCCGTCTCCGGCCTGCAGGACAAGGACGAGCGGGATCAGTCGATGAGCGTGCTGCTGCCGCCCGCCCAGGCGCAGAAGGTGCTCACCATCGGCGGCGGGAACGTGACCACGAACGTCGACGCCAACCGGTACACCGACCTCATCGACCTGAGCCAGCCCAATCCGACGTACACGCCAGGCCCGCTAGTACCCACGGGTACCCTCACCGGCGGCACGCCGGAAACGTCCGCACAGGGCAAGATGTACGTCTCCGCGGTGATCCTGCCGAACGGGATGGTGTTCGAGACCGGCGGCGGCTTGCACGACCGGGAGGACCCGGTCTACGAGGCCTCCATGTACAACCCGCAGACCAACACGTTCACCCCTGGCATGGCCACCGACCCGGTGCCACGCACTTATCACTCGTCAGCGTTCCTGCTGCCCGACGGCCGCGTCATGACGGTCGGCAACAACCCCGGCGACGGCTCCTTCGACATGCGTGTCTCGGTGTACTCGCCGCCGTACCTATTCGACGGCGCCCGCCCACAGATCACCAGCGTGGCTAGCACGGCATGGAGCTATGGCTCGACGGAGCAGATCACCGTTGACTCGCCCATCGTGTCGGCCGAATTGATCAGGCCTGCCGCCGTCACCCATTCCTCCGATCCCAACCAGCGGTATGTGGACCTGCCGATGACGGTCAGCGGGAACTCCATCGGGCTCAATGTAACGAGCAACCCGGACATCGCACCGCCCGGCTGGTACATGCTCTTCGTCACCAACGCCAATGGCGTCCCGTCGGTCGCCCAATGGGTCCACCTCACTTAAGGGAGCAGGGTTGATGAGCATGCGGAATGTTCTCGTCAGGATGAGGCGTGTCCCAGGACATACCGTGGCGATTTTCGCCATCGTTGCGGGCGGAATCATTGTCGGCGGAGCGACAGCGGCAGCCCATCCCGAACCGAGCCTGCTTGTGCCAAAGTCGGCTGTGGGAACAAAGCCGACGCCGCACATCCTGGACTTCGCTCAGGATCTGCGCGGCGAGCGCCTGAAGCTGCCAGCAGGCCCGCGCCGCGTTCCAGTCCCGTGGAACGTGGACGGCTGCGACCACGATTACGGGACCGTCAACCAGTGTGTTCCATGGACTGTTCCCGCATCGGTCGGACAGCGTTGTCAGTGGCTGGCTGCGCACGGGTTCAGTCCGCTGAAGGTCCGCGGGCGCGACCGGCAGAATCTGGATAGCAACCACGATGGCATGGCGTGCGACAAGGGTGACGTTGGCGAATGATGTGCCGTCGGGTAAAGGTCAAGCGCCTGCTGTTCGCCAGTGCCGCCGTGACGGCCGTCACACTGGCAGGAGGATGCGCTAGTGGCGGACACAACGGGACCGCGCAGAGTACAGGAATGGTGCACGTCGTGGTCAGCCAGTACCGAGGAGACGTGGTGACGCCCGCGCGCGGAAAGCCGGACATCGTGCTGACCGACACCAGCGGCCACCGTTACGATTTCCGCGCCATGACAGCGGGCAAAGTGACGTTGCTGTTCTTCGGCTACACGCACTGCCCGGATGAGTGCCCGCTCACGATGTCGGCCACGGCGGCTGCGCTAAGCGAATTGACATCGGCGCAGCAAGCGAAGATCAGGGTTGTGTTCGTGACCGTGGATCCAACGCGTGACACCGGTCCCGTGATCAGGAGCTGGCTAGATCGATTTAACACGGCATTCATCGGCCTAACCGGCACGCTCGGCTCCGTCGAGGCCGCCGCAAAAGCGGCCGGCATTCCAGTCGGCAAGCCGACCAGGCTGTCTAACGGGTCTTACCAGCTAGATCACGGCACCGAGATGCTGGCGTTTAGCAGTGATAACAAAGCGCACCTAGCATTTTTCCCCAGTGCATCGCCCACTAATATAGCCCACGACCTGAGACTCCTAACAGCCGGTCGCCATCCGTAAAGCCTGCTTGGACGTCGAGAATCAGAACAGACCATGGTGCCCACAGCCTGCGTAAATGATAGCCGGACAATAGGCTCTTATCTGATATGGCAGATGAATTAACACTCATATTACAAGCCATAATACTAAGGGAGTCATCATAGTGTCGGACTACCATAAAACCCAGTCGCGACCTGGTAAACCGGAAAGGTGGAGAGGGAATATTTCTATAGTCGATGGGCTTGCAGACACGGACCTCACCATTCCCATTCTGCTTCCTAGGGGACTGTTTCCACGACCGCAGCCCGGGCGCGCTGCCGCTGTCGGTCAAGAAGCCGGGTCTCGTGATCGAGCGGCCGCGGATGAACGAACGCGGCAAGCTGGAGACGTTGCTGTAGTCGATGGGCTTGCAGACACGGACCTCACTATTCCCATTCTGGTTCCTAGGGGACTGTTTCCACGACCGCAGCCCGGGCGCGCTGCCGCTGTCGGTCAAGAAGCCGGGTCTCGTGATCGAGCGGCCGCGGATGAACGAACGCGGCACGTCAGTTTTCCCCACTTGCCGTCATCTGTCCGGCATACTGTGCGCTCTCAGCCGACTCAACGCGATGCTTGCGATTCCGGCTTTGCCAGCACAAGACGACGTATAGTGCTAGGCGCGCTTATAATTATCAGTCTGGCAGCGGCGTCTTGGGTATGGTTTGAACTTCAGTCGCAGGCAGTCCAGGTGCTGTTGGTGGGCGTTGCATCTTTCAACATCGCGGTAGGAGTCGCAGAGGCGCGATGGAGGCTACACGCTTGGCGAACACCGGAAGCTAATGAGCACATCGGCTGGCCCGAGCCAGTGAGCCAGGAGAATTCCACGATGAGCTTCTCGCTACTCGTCGCAGCTCGCGATGAGGCGACGGTCATCGGCGAAACTCTGCGCGGCCTAGCTCAGCAAAAGCACCCCTGCTACGAGATAATAGTTTCGCTATGTGATGACGACACTGCCACCATCGCCGCAGCAAACACTGCGGCCCGCGAATACCCGAATCTAATAAAGATAGTAACTGGACACTACGAAAAATCCTCTAAGGCTCATCAACTAAATGCTGCATTGTCGGAATGTACCGGTGACGTCATAGGTGTCTTTGACGCTGAGGACGATGTAGCCGGTTCGCTCTTGCTGCACGTTGAGGCACTTTTTATTAAATCCGGAGCCGACATCGTGCAAGGTGGGGTTCAATTGATGAACCTCGGAGACAGCCTTCGACGTTGGTTTCAGGTCCACAATGTCTTGGAGTATTATTTCTGGTTCACGAGTCGGATGGCATATCAGGCCGATGTCGGCTTCGTGCCGTTGGGCGGCAATACGGTATTTATATACCGATCGCTGCTTGAGGAATCCGAGGGATGGCCAATATCGCTCACGGAGGATTGCTCTCTCGGCGTCTTGCTAGCAACCAAATTCGGCACCAAGGTAGCCACGGCTTACAGCGCAGAGCTGTCTACGCGCGAAGAAGCGCCTCCGACGATATTCAACAAGAGTCTGGGTTCATTGTTCTGGCAGCGCGATCGCTGGGTTCGCGGGTTCCTGAAAGAGCTTATTGGCGGCGCATGGCTCAAGATGCCAACATTGAGGCAGAAGGCTCTTGCCGGCTACATTCTGGCTACGCCGATCATGCAAGGGGCTTCAGCGGTGCTGCTGCCGGTTGCGTTGATCACGGCAATTGTAGTTAAGGCTCCTATAGGTATAGCCATGTTGATGTTTGCGCCACTTATCCCAGTCGGAATAACTATACTGACTCAGCTCCTAGGTCTACGAGAATTCGCACATTCCTATAAGGTAAGAGCCAATATCTGGCATTATGCGTCGGTTCTCTTCCTCACCCAGCTGTATCAACTCATTTTGATGTCTGCTGCTTTGGTGGCGGCATATAAAGCGGCTAGAGGTGACATGACTTGGTATAAGACTGGTCGTGCAAGCCAGCATCGAGAACCAGCTGGAGAATTTACCCGCATGGAAGGAATGGCGTCATTACCGTCATCGACTTGAAGAGGCTGCCGAAGCCTCTTTCTTCCCTGAGCCGAGAACAGGCATATTTTCGAAGATCGGCCAAATGGTTTAGGCGGCATCAGGCTAGCATATGCGTCTTGATGCCGTCGCTAGTAGTGGTGGGGCTCGCCAGTGGCTGGAACCTCCAGGGATGGCCGGGCCGAGTTAACGATGACGAAGGCATCTATGTAGCAGAAGCGTGGGCAATGCTAGTGCCCCATCACATAAGTAACTACACTTATTGGTATGACCACCCGTTCTTTGGATGGGCTCAAATAAGTGGATACATATGGCTAACTGATGGATTTAACCGCTACTCAAGCGCCGTAATGGTGGGTCGCGAGTTCATGTGGCTCATAAATCTGGTGAGCTGTGCTCTGCTTTACATCGTAGCGAGACGCCTCGGCTTTAGGCGAGCAGTGTCGGCCGTGACGATTTTTCTATTTGGACTTAGCCCTCTGGCTATCTATTTCCATCGCATGGTTTTTCTCGACAACATCGCTGTCATGTGGATAATCGCGGCGCTGGCATTGGCAACATCGCCTCGGCGAAGTATAGGATCTGCAGTCGGTAGTGGCATTTGCTCTGCGATTGCCATACTCTCCAAAGAGACGATCGTAGTACTACTCCCGACCGTGTTGTGGACATTGTGGCAGAATAGTGGTCGGCGCACACGGACATGGAACCTCAGCGGGTTCAGTGCCGCGCTGGTCCTACTCATCCTAGGATATCCAATATTCGCAGCATTGCGTGGTGAACTACTGCCGGGAAAGGGCCATGTAAGTTTGCTCTCGTCCTTGTATTGGCAACTGATCGGCCGTACAGGCAGTGGTAGTATTTTCGATCCGCACAGCGGTACACATGGTCTTTTTTTGCTGTGGACTGGGCTCGATCGTTGGTTGTTGTTCGGCGGCATAGCGTTGGTGCCAGTCGGTTTTGTTATCCGTCAACTTCGGCCTATTGCACTCGCCCTGGCGCTGCAGGTAATGTTTTTGCTTCGAGGCGGATACATTCCATATATGTACGTTACCGCAATGCTTCCCTTCTGCAGCCTGATGATCGGTGGCACCGCGGATCGCTGGTGGGGATCTCTTTATTACGGTGGACGTCGTGACTTCGCAGCGGGGCCGTCCAGACTGGTATCACTACGGACCAATTCCGGCCGGTTCGCAGTTCTGGCATTTTCGATCATTTTCGCAATCTCTGCTGGACCGAGTTGGTTTCACACGCTGACGGCGCAAGCCAGGACAAACGGTGCTTCTGCTGAATTTGCTGCCACTACATGGGTCGAGCATAACCTCCCTAACGGAACGGTAGTTGTAGTAGACGACTACATGTGGACCGACATTAAGATGCATAGCAAGAAAGATCCGGTATCAATGTGGAAAGTCGATGGGGATCCATGGGTTACGAACAATGTTCTACCACGCGGGTATAAGAGTATAGACTATATTGTCCTCATTCCACAAACAGCAAGCACGCTTGCTACTCTGCCAACCCTCGCAGCGGCATGGAAGCACTCCGTGGTCGTCAAGAATTTCGGTGATGACCTTACCGTGCGCAGGGTCATCAAGAATTGAGGACTGTATCACGTATGATTCAGACATCCTGGCTGCCATAGCGTGATCAATGACGCGAATTCAGCTTTGGGGGGAACTGTGAAAGAAATCAAAAGTATTACATTCTCTCGGAACGGCAAATGTAAGAATGCTATGTCACCTCTTGTATTCTCCGCTCCGCATGGCGGAGGCTATGGTGCACGCCCGGTCAGGCGAGGACGTCATAGGAAATCTCAGCTGCTGAACGAATTGAGATCGGAGCATGGGAAAAGGTTGCTGTCGTTCAGCCTGATCGGCTTCGGAGTGTTCGCAGCGGGACTCGGCATGCAGGCTGCTCTTGTCCAAGTCGCTGATCTTCCGAAGGTGCCCGTCTACGTCGTGCTACTAATTCTTTCCGTTCAGGCAAACTTCCTGGCCAATTACCACTGGACGTGGGGAGACAGAGGCTCGCCATTCTGGCGCTCCTGCTGGCGGTATAACATTAAGCGTGCAGCGGGGACACTAGTGAATGCTGGCCTTTACCCCATTCTGATTCACTGTGGGATGAACTACCTGGTAGCCAACACTTTGCTCGTGGTAACTCTAACTCCCGTGAACTATCTACTCGGTCATTTCTGGACCTTCGCGACAGATAACGACCGAGCTCGGGAACACAAGCCGCCGGATGCTAATGATGCCCCATGTGGGTTCCGGGAAGGGCACGCCGAACCGATGGGATCGGCGCATTCTGCCGTGCCAAACAGAATGTTAAGGGATAATAATGAAATTGGAAAAGTCGGCGGTGTACAAGCCCAAGATGACTCTTCCCGAGCCGTGGCGCTCGGCAGCGGTCACAGTTGTACTACCTACTTACAATGAGTCCGCTAATCTCCCGGTGATCGTAACTGCGCTGTTCAGCCTACCGTTGACCAGCTTGCATATCCTAGTTGTGGATGACAACTCGCCAGACGGTACCGGCTATATAGCAGGGCAACTTGCCAAACAGTATGGCGACACAAGAATGACGGTAGTGCATAGGCAAGGAAAGCAGGGCCTAGGGCGGGCCTACGTCGATGGTATGAGTCGCGCTATAGAGGCAGGCGCAGATTTCGTCGTACAGATGGACGGTGACATGTCGCACGGTCCGTGCTACTTGCCGCAGATGCTTGGCACTCTGCTGTCAACGGATGCTGACGTGGTCGTCGGTTCTCGCTATGTGGCCGGGGCAAGCATAGCTAGCGAATGGTCCTGGCACAGGAAGATGCTATCCAGCTTCGCAAATGCATATGTCCGCCTGGTTCTGCGACTGGGCATAAGAGATGTCACAGCAGGCTTTAAGCTCTGGCGTAGCTCAGCCTTGAAATCCGTTGACCTCGGCAGCATCCGCAGCAATGGTTACAGCTTCCAGGTGGAGATGAATTATAGGAGCGTGGAGAACGGTCTGAAACTTGTCGAGATTCCGATTCACTTTGCGGAACGTAGCGAGGGTGAGAGCAAGATGAACCTGCGGGTGCAGCTTGAGTCTGCGTTGATGCCCATCTTGCTATGGTACCGGGCACGTTACAGAGGTCGAAGGGCGCGAGCCCGGATAGGAGAGTGGTGCGACGAGCGTCCCGCGATACGATCAGAATCGAGCTCAGCCCGTCGGACATAAAGTGGACGCGATCGCCAAGCAAGAACAACGAGCGCGGATCATAGTTTTTGACCCAATGCCATTTACCTTCGACTCGGCAGACAACAACTCAACTTAACTTAGGTCGGGTTAAATCGTCCGGCGCCTGACGGCCGCGCTGTCTCGGCTAACGGGTCCCTCCGGTGTTGCGAAGAGGTCTATGCTGCGGTCGGACGCGTGGGTGATGAGCAGGCGGCTGACGATCCTGGACAGCGTTTCGCGTTCCCGTGGCGGCAGGCGGGAGAGCAGCGCCGAGACGTCCGCCTCGAAGGCGGCCGCGGCCTGGGAGACGAACGACCGGCCCTCGTCGGTGAGGCTGACCAGCACCGC
>Ga0134128_10012094_pt1 | contig 10290 bp, 9 predicted proteins | sample KB31754_FD_96462 | JGI IMG/M metagenome (GOLD analysis project Ga0134128, IMG submission 96462) | Terrestrial soil microbial communities with excess Nitrogen fertilizer from Kellogg Biological Station, Michigan, USA - KB3-175-4 | ecosystem: Environmental > Terrestrial > Soil > Unclassified ...
TCAAGTACAGCACAATCCCCGGTGCCAGACCGGCCTCAGCGAACCCGAGAGCCACGCGCAGCAGATAAAACTCCAGTGGGGTTCGAACCCAGGCGATACCCCCGGCACACACCGCCCATGCCACTGCGCAGGTGGCAAGCCACCGGTGCATGCCCACACGCTGCAGCCACAGGACGCTCGGGTATTGACCGGCGAGGAAACCGGCAAACAGGATGCCGGCCCCGAAGCCATATTCCCGGGGGCCCAACCCCAGCGCGTCGTTCATGCTCAGGGCCGCGAAGCTGATGTTGACACGGTCCAGTGAGCTCAGGAGCATGAACAGAATCGCAGGGACCCCGAGCCGCCAGTGCACCTTGCCGGCCACTTGCCTCTCCAGGCTCAACTCTCCTGCGCGCGACTTGCGTGCCTGCATCAATGTCGACATGATCGCGGGATGTCTGCGACCAAGAAGAAGACGGCACGGCCCTCCGGTCGCACGCGCACCGCGACTCGCGAGCGCTCACGCAATCCCGGAATCATGCTGAGCTCCACACTCGACGAGGTGGCGCAAGCTGCCAAGGTCTCCACGGCCACGGTGTCACGATACTTCAATGCGCCGCACATGCTTTCACCCCAAACCGCACTGCGAGTTCGCGAGGCAGTCCAGCAGCTCGGCTACGTCCCGAACCTGATGGCGGGCGCGCTCGCAACCAGCCGCACACGCCTGGTCGCGGCCGTCATTCCTGCAATTTCGCAGTCCATTTTTGCCAGCACCATCCAAGCTCTCAGCGATGCGATGGTTGAGCAGGGCTACAGTGTGCTGCTGGGCCTGACGGGACTGCATGACGAGAACGCCGAGCGACAGCTGTTGTCGATCATCGGGCGCCGCCCGGACGGCATCATCCTCACGGGAACGGCACTGGGACTGGAGACACGGCGGCTGCTGAAGAGCGCGGCGATCTCCACCATCGAAACCTGGGACCTGCCCCGCGATCCCATTGATCTCGTTGTCGGCTTCTCGCATGAGGCGGTGGGTCGCGCCCTTGCCGCGCATGCGCTGGACATTGGACGGCGCCGCGCACTCGTCGTCTCCGCCTCGGGAGTGCGGGCACGGGCACGCTCCAGCGGGTTCAGCAAGGCGATGCTCGAGCACGGTACACCCGAGCCGGTCGTGGCTTTCTACGACGGAGTCGCCAGGTACCGCCACGGGCGCAGCGCAGTCACCGACCATCTCTTGGCGGGGGGGCGCCCGGAGATCGTCGTGTGCTCTTCTGATTGGCACGCGCATGGCGCACTCGACGCGCTGCGCGCCCACGGAATGCGCGTGCCGGAGGACGTTGCCGTGGTCGGCTTTGGCGACCTGGATTTCGCCTCCGAGCTGGACCCGAGCCTCACGACTGTCAAGATCGACGGCCGACTCATCGGGCAGCAGTCGGCTGCGTTTCTTCTGCGCCGCGTGCAGCACCAGCGTATCCACGAGCCCGTCGTCGATGTCGGGTTCACCCTGATCCGTCGCGCGAGCAGCTGAGTTTCGGTAAAGTGCTGACACGCGCCGCAATGCCGTTGCTCCACGTTCGGCCAACTTTGTAAACGCTTTCATAGGGACTGTCAAACCCACCTGCAGCCTCGCATGCCCCACAACCTGAGCTTGCAGCTCGCAACGCGGAGTCTGTGTCTGGAGGCGGGCACCCTGCCGCGGCAGGCGCTGCATGCCGCCGAACGTGCCGTGCTCGATGGGATAGGCGTCATGCTCGCCGCGAGCGGTGCCAGCTCCGATGTCATACCCTTCCGTGAGTACGCGCTGGCGCGCGGCGGCAAGCCGGAAGCACGCATTCTCGGCTTCAACGACCCTGTAGCCGCCGATCAGGCGGCGTTCGTGAATGGCGCCATGGCACATGCCCTGGACTACGAGGACGCTTTCGATGCAGTGCCGCTGCACCCGAACGCTTCCTTGCTCCCGGCGGCCCTGGCGAGCGCGGAGCTGCATGGGTGCAGCGGTCGCGAATTCCTGGCCGCGGTGGTGCTGGGATGTGACCTGGTCTGCCGTCTCGGTCTGTCGCTGCGCCAGCGAATGGAGAGCTACGGCTGGTATCCGCCGCCCATTCTTGGCGCTTTCGGCGCGACCCTCGCGGCGGCGCGGATCGCACGACTGACCCCGCGTCAACTGTGCGACGCCTGGTCGATGTTGCTCTGCCAGAACAGCTGCGCCGGCGAGATCAAATACAGTCCCGATGCCACGCTGCGCGCAGTGCGTGAGGCCTTCCCCGCCCAGGCGGCAGTCACCTGCGTGCAACTTGCAGCGCACGGCGTACGCGGATTCGATGCACCATTCGAAGGCAAGGCGGGCTTCTACCGGCTGTTCGCGGGGGGTGATTACGACGAGCAACCCTTGCTCGCCGGGATCGGAGAAGTCTTCTGGATCGAACAACTGAGTTTCAAACGATGGCCGACCTGCCGCGGCACCCATGCTTACATCGAGGCAGCGCAGGTCCTGCGACAGGCTGCACGGCTGGATCCGCAGCGCATCGAGTCTTTCCTCTGCATCGGGGGCGACATTCAACAGATGCTCGCCGAGCCCAGGCAGAGCAAGCGGGCGCCGCGCACGCTCATCGATGCGAAGTTCAGCCTGCCCTTCGTTGTCGCGATGGCGTTCACTCATCCGGAAATCGACCTGGAGAGTCTTTCCTCGCGCGCGCTCGCGGATGCGGCGGTGCTCGACCTGGCGGCACGTTCGGAGTTTCAACGAGACCCCTCCTGGGACGCCGAACATGCGGCCGGCGGGAAGCTCATTCTTCGCCTGCGCTCCGGGGAGACACTGCAGCACGAGGTGGCGCGCGCTTTCGGGGAGCCCAGCCGTCCGATCAGCGACGCCCTGCTGCGCGCAAAATTCGTCGATTGTGCGTCCCATGCCGCCATGCCGCTCACCCGGGAGCGCGCGCACTGTCTGGCCGAGCGCTTGCTGAATCTCGACAGGGAGGCGGCCGTTACGAACCTGTTGCGGCAGCTGTGATCGAGGATCCGAACGCGCTGCGAGGCGCTATTTCCTGTCGCTCGCCTTCATGGCATAATTTGCAAGCGCTTACACCGATCGCCCCGCGGCACCTGCCGTGCACCTGATGCCGCCACAGACGACGAAGTCCACCCCACTGCGTATCGGCTTCTCCATCGAAGCGCTCACGCTGCTGTACCTGTTGAGCTACGTGCCCTATACCGTGCTCACGCGTTGGCTCGCCACTGTGCCGGACACCGCACTTCGGCGACCTTTGAGCGGTCTCGAGGTGTTGCCCGCGACGACCCTCATGAGTGGCGTGCTCACCTGTGCATTCGTCGCCGCAAACGGCTGGTGGCGGCAGGCGCACTGCGTGCGGCTCGGCAACAGGCTCTGGCCGCGTCCTACCCGGTGGACGGCCCTGTCGGGTATCGGAACCGCCCTGCTGTTGGTGACCGTACCGCTTTCGTTCACGTTCCACGACGCCAGCATTCCCTTCATGCAGCTTCTGATGCGCGGGGATGTTCTGCTCGTAGCACCCGCGGTGGATCTGCTGATCGGACGGCGTGTCCGCTGGTTCTCCTGGGTTGCTTTGGGCCTCGTCGCCGTAGGACTGGGGTCCACGATCAGCGCACGTGGCAGTCTGGCCTTGCCCCCTCTTGCGATCGTCACGGTCGTCCTCTACACGCTCGGTTATCTCATCCGGCTCCTGGTAATGAGCAAAGTCGCCAAGAGCGGCAGTGAACAATCAAAGCAGGGCTACTTCGTAGAGGAGAAGCTGGTGGCCATTCCGGTGGCGATTCTCGTGCTGGGTCTGTTATCGGCCTCGCGGTTCGGCTCGCAAGGCCATGACCTGTGGTTCGGATTCGTGGCTGTCTGGAGCGCGCACCAACTGCCTTACCTCGGGGTGCTTTCGGTGTTGCTCTTCGTGATCTCCGTATTTTCGCTCCTGATCCTCCTCGATCGTCGCGAGAACACGTTCTGCGTGCCTCTCGAGCGTTCGGCAAGCGTACTGGCAGGTGTCGCCGCGGCCTACCTGCTGGCGGCGATGGGCATCGCCCCTCCGCCGACTCACGCGGAGTTGACAGGAGCTGCGTTACTCGTCGCCGCCATTGTCCTGCTTTCGGTGGGACCGCGGTTGCAGACGCGGGGCGCCTTGCGTACCTGGCCATGAGCTCTCACAAGACCCGTCCCAGCGACTTCGATCCCCTTCAGCCGGAGACCTTCGACAGTCCTTACTCCGTGTATGAGCATCTTCGCGCCCATCATCCGCTCGCCTGGAGCACTGCCTGGGGCGGATTCTGGTCCCTCACCCGGCACGCGGACGTCGCGCGAGCGGCTGCCGACTATCGCACGTTCATCAACTCGGTACAGAACGTCGTGCCCAAAGTCGCGTTTACCGGACGGCGCCCGCCGCTGCACCTCGATCCCCCCGAGCACACCCCCTATCGTGCTGTACTGAATCCACTATTGAGCGAACGGCGAGTGGCTCGGCTCGAACCGGTCATTCGCCGCATCTGTGTCGAGCTGCTGCAGCCTATGATCGAACGCGGCCGCGGCAACCTCTGCGACGACTTCTCCAGCCGTCTTCCCGTGCATGTCTTCGCGGAATGGATGCAGATACCGCACGACATGGCCGAGCCCCTGCGTCGCGCCGGCCGCGCATTCAACGTCGCTGTACAGACCAACATCGAGCCTGTGGTCAAGGAGACGAGCCTGGCGCTGTACCGGATGGCCCGCGAGCTCATCGCGCTTCGCAAGCGTGAGCCGCTGGATCCGGAGCTGGACCCGACGAGCGCACTGCTCGCCGCTCGGCAGGAGGGCGAGCCTCTTGCGGACGATTTGATCGTCGGCTGTGTGCGTCAGGTCCTGGTCGTGGGAATCATCGCCCCAACCGTCGTGATCGGATCCATCGGAGTGCACCTGAGTCGCCATGCCGGCTTGCAGCGGGAGCTGCGGGCGCACCCGTCGCTCATTCCCGCCGCACTCGAGGAATTTCTGCGTTTATACACTCCGTACCGCGGCTTTGCGCGCACGGCCAATCGCGACATGCAGCTGCACGGTTGCCCCGTCAAAAAGGGCGAGCCGATCGCACTGATGTACGCGTCTGCGAATCGCGATGAGGCGGTCTTCGAGCGGCCCGATCAGTTCGTCCTGAACCGGCCGAACATCGCTCAGAGTCTGGCCTTCGGTCGAGGCCCGCATCACTGCCCGGGGGCTGCGCTGGCTCGTCTGCAACTGTGCATCGCCCTCGAAGAGCTCCTCGCTCGCACGAGCCACTTCGAGGTTGCAGGTCCCATCGTACCCACTCGCATGCCGGAGATTGGCGTTCTTTCAGTAGAGATGAAGCTGGATCCGCGACGCTCGCCGGCCCTCGATTCCAGGACGCAGCCCGATCCGTGAGGGTGGCGCCTTTCCAGGCACCGCCCTCCCGTGCTTGCGACATGGCATAGCAACCAGGACGGAAGGCGCGGTGGAATTCAGGGGATCTCTACAGCCGGGTAACGCTCCACGTATGCTTCGCCATTGCAGCCGTAGTAGGCTACCGTGCGCTCGCCGAAGTCCACGTCATAGCGCACGACTCCGGCACGCCAGGACGCCGAGAGAAATTCCGGAAACGTGCTCTCTCCGGCCTGATCTCTGCGCAGCGCTGCGATGAGCGCCTCCTGATCGAAGGGCGGCACATCGGCGGCGCCCGTCAGCAACGGCGTACCCTGCATCACCACCGGACCCGACTCCGTTATGTACAGGCTTTCACAGGCCGGCAGGAACCAGAGGTTGCGCGTCACACCGGCGCTTCGCAGCGCCTCGGCCAGGTAGGGAAATCCACCCACCTTGGGGCGGATTGCAACGGCCCGCTGTTGGGCGGCATGCAGGTTCTCTGTCGCTCTGCTCATGATGGCTGTCCTGAGAGGGTTGGGGCGCAATCTGCGTCAGTCGACCGGGATGCGGGTCATTCCGTGGGCTTCGGCCAGTCTTCGCAATAGCCGTTGAAGAGAGGCTTGCTCGCCTGGAGCCAGGGCGGAGAAGAAGTGTCTATCATTGCTGTCCGCGATCTCGGTGAGACCCGGCAGAGTCCGCCGGGCGTGCGCTGTCAGGGACAACAACTGGACACGGCTGTCCCGAGGACTCGTCGTGCGGGCGATGAGTCTCTTGCGCTCGAGTTTGTCCAAAACCTTCGATATCGCTCCTCGGGTCATGCCCATGGCGGCGGCCAGTTTGGCGGGTGTGGCCGCTTCGCTGGATGACATCTGATTCAACGCGACCCACTCTGCAACCGAGACCTGGCGTGCGTGCAGGGCCCGGGCGAAGGCGCCGGACACCTCATTGGAGACGAGCCGCAACCAATACCCGAGATGTACTTCCAAGGTCGCATCCGGCGGGCGGGCGCCTCCCGTTCTCTTCGAGAATGATTCCATGGAAACTATTATAGTTTCCATGGAATCTAAATGTCAATGCAGATGCGTCAATGGGCTGCCTCGGGAAGGCTTTGCCAACTTCGAGGCGCCCATGGTTCGAGAGCTTGCTTCGGCCGATGCGGCCTTGCGTGGCCCCCGGGATCACCAGGCGCCCTTGCCAGCGACGGACTTGCTCCGTTCGAGCCTACGCAGGCCTCGAGAATCACAGAAGGCTGTATTTCAGGGCTTTATGCCGCGCCGGGTCGAATGATGGCAGCTACACCCCTCCCTGGTCGCCGTTGCGCTGCAGCGCTGACCAACCTTCGCAGCCCCGGAAAACGCCTCGGACCACCGGTCTTGACGCCTCCGCGCCCAGCATCGAGACTTCAAGGCCCCGAGCTCGGTTTCATCACCCTGACAACACCGGGGGTGATCAGCGATGCGAAATCCGACCACACTCTCGCTCATCGCACTCGCGGCTCTCTTGTCAGCCTGTGCGATTCCGTATGGCTCTCAGCCGGTCGCGGCCGCGCAGCAGCAAATCACCGTGCTGTACGATGCTTTCGGGCAAGTCAAGGGGCTGCAGAAGGATTGGGGCTATTCGGCTCTGGTTGAGTTCGGTGGTCAGCGAATCCTGTTCGACACGGGCGACAACCCGGACATCCTCGCCGCCAATGCGAAGGCGCTCGGAGTCGATCTGTCCCGCCTGGATTTCGTCGTCATCTCGCATCGGCATGGCGATCACATGGGCGGCATGGAATACCTGCTGAAGCTCAATCCGCACGTGCGGATCTACGCCCCCAAGGAGAACTTCGGTGTTTTTGGCGCTTCCTTGCCGAGCACGTTCTATCGCAAGGACGAACAGCTACCCTCCCACATGCGCTACTACGATGGCCGCCCGCCGGAAACAATGGTGTTCGGCAGCGCCTGGCCTCGCGCCAACTTCGAGCTGATCGATCAGACGAAGGAGATCGCGCCCGGGATCACGCTGATCGCACTCGTATCGGACAAGCCGACGACCCTCGAGCTGAAGGAGCTCACGCTGGCGATCCGGACGCCGGATGGCCTGGTGCTCGTGGTCGGCTGCTCGCATCCTGGCCTGGACAAAATCATCGAGGCCGCTCGCGCAATCGACCCGCACATCCACCTGATCGCGGGCGGCTTCCACCTGGTCGTGGCACAAGACCCGGCCATAGCCCAAGTCGTCACTCTGTTGCGTGACACCGCCAAAGTCGATTACATCGCCCCAGGGCATTGCACCGGTGAGCCGAGCTTCGCGGCGTTGCAGCGGGCATTCGGCGATCATTACCTGTATGCCGGCCTGGGTGCCGTGCTGTCACTGGGCGCACGGCCGCATCCGCTGGCGGTGGCTCTCAGGCGTCCCATTGCCTTCGACTCGGAGGACCGTACGACCTACCAGATCCTGTTTGCGCGCTCGGACGACGGGCGATCCGACGACAGTACGTTTTTCGCGTCCTCCGTCAGTAAGACTCCGCGACCGGACGAGTAGCACGCGCTGGCTCATCAGGCTGGGTGCGTAGTGCCGCTGGGCGCGCTGCACCCCCACGAACCGCCGCCGGCAGCCTCCTTGCGCACTCCGCCCAGCTCGACAACGCGCAGTCCTTACCTGCGAGCCGCTACGCCATGGCTGCAGCCGTTCCTGCCTTGCCCTTGTCAATGCAACCCCAGACGGTGAAGCCGATGAAGGCAGCAAGCGCGACCAACGGCACGGCGAGATTGAGCTGAACACCAAAGTCGAGTAGGTGAGCCCAAATCGCCATGGCGACGACCGTCAGGCCCGCCGGCACAATCAGCGGCCATCCGCTATGTCCCATGTCGTGCAGACGCCGGGTATACAGGACGACGGCGGGGTACAACAGTACCAATACCATCCAAGAGTTCCATGGGCCTGGACCCGAATGCGTGTAGTCCCACACGGCAATCGCCAGCGGGATCACTGCGGCCATGAAGTGTTTGCGCGAGGTACGGCCATTTGAAGACACGTACAACGAGTCGAAGGTCGGGGCTCGCTCAGATTCTCCGAGCGTCAGAACACGACGCTGCAATGCATCCCGGTAGTAGCCGAAATAGGCCAGCATCAGCAGGCCGTTCAGGGCAAAGGCCGCGAGTGCCAGAAATAGCGGCAGAGGCTCATGTTCCAGCAGCGCCCAGAACAGCGCACACAGCGAAGTCGGCATTACAACGCACAGCGCAGCCGGGGCGAATACGCCAGTCAATATGAAGGCGCCCGTGATCAGTTGAATCAGCATCGCAACGCTCATGAGGCCGGAATGCACAAAGGATCCCATCAGCTCAGCTGCAATCGGTTCGTGGCCTGTCGGCATTGTCCAAAGTCCGAAGAACAGGTAATTGGCGCCGTTGAGCAACATCCAGACGCCAAAAATGATGCGACCGGCCAGGACCAACTGCTGCAGGCCAGGACTCGCTGCAGCCTTCACAGTGCCATCCGCGCCAATGGGCAGCGGCTTCGGGCGCAGCGTAAACATCGCGCGGTAGCAGCCGAAGAAGGCCACACACAGAAAAATATTGCTGACAAGCACTTTGCCACCGGCGATCACCGATCCCATGTTGTAATGCGCCAGTGGTGCATCCCACCAGATTACGTTGAACACGACAGTCATACACACGAGAAGCATGAGCGGAGCGTAGAAGCCGAACAGGACAGCAATTCCGGTCAACAGCTCCACGGCTTTCACGGCATCAAACAGATGGCTGTGCAGAAATGCAAACAGCGTCTCATGCTGCAAAGGAATGGTGGTGAAATATCCCGGCTGCGGAAATATATGAACAAAGTGCTCAAGACCCATCGGAATCATCCAGGCCGGGTACCAGAGTCGCACGGTCCAAGTTATGTATTTCATCCGATCCCCCCTTTCTTCTTTAAGATCTCGTACTGCGATTTGATGCTGCAGGAGAACGTTGGTTTTAGTCGATTATTCGAGCCTAATGCCACGTCGCCGCAGTTACCAGAGATTTATATCCGGACGTCGTGAGCCGGCGTAAGACGACGGTCATTTCGAGCTGCACACGCGTGCCTGCCACCACCCGATCCCAAGACAGACAGCACGGTCTCCCGGTCTCCGGTCCGACATAGTTAGATCTCCGCGAGACACTGAACGGTGTCGGGATGTCGCTGCACGAGGCGAATGAGCAGCGCCGCTTGCGCATTGGCATGGCCGGCCCTGCTCCCATGTCTTCCACTTCATCTTCAGCTCGTTCTTGATGCGCTCCTGACACCCCGAACGAGACCAAGACCGACAAGCTCGGCCGGCGCACTGGGCCTCGCCGGAAGTACTCCATGGTTGACTGCGGATCCGGGAGGAGACGCGCAAAGCCGGCGCATCGGTAACCGATGTGGCCCGGGCACACGGAGTGAACGCGAACGTCGTGTTCGGGTGGTGGCATTTGGCCAAGAAGGGGCGGTTGCGAGCGTTGAATCCCGGCTCACAGAGCGCCACCGGCTCATCTGCCGCGCGAGGAGATGGTGTATCACCCGAAGCTCTCATGTGGCGACTTGACCGAGGATCGTGCTCGACGCCGGCAGTCCCGAGCCCTTGTCCATACGGCAACGGGAGCGATGTGTTGAAGAACTCGAGGAACCCTCAAAGCCCCATAAGTACTTGATTCTATTACTGGGGCGTGACGGAATCGAACCGTCGACCAGCGGATTAAAAGTCTGAATTCTCAAATCTTGACCAACTTTTAACAATCCCGCATAAGCTCACTTTAGCCTTGTTTCTGCGCTGTATTCGCGCTGTCAGTCTTTGATGTAGCCAGAAGCTCTTTTAGCGCCACGGCACCACAATGGCACCACAATTGGTGCTATCCTTCCGCCCATCGGATCTTTGGCACCACAAATCACGCGGGGCGGGCACATCATGGAAACGCAGACGAAGAACTTCA
>Ga0134128_10012095_pt1 | contig 10290 bp, 13 predicted proteins | sample KB31754_FD_96462 | JGI IMG/M metagenome (GOLD analysis project Ga0134128, IMG submission 96462) | Terrestrial soil microbial communities with excess Nitrogen fertilizer from Kellogg Biological Station, Michigan, USA - KB3-175-4 | ecosystem: Environmental > Terrestrial > Soil > Unclassified ...
GGTAGCGGCGTTCCGTAAAAGTGCTTTTGATTAATGGGTTTTGCCCCGCCTCTTCTTAAGGTGTTGGCTGATCAGCAAACGCATCTCACGTTGTTGCCTTTCAATCGAACGCGTCGCGTCGATCACAGTCAACCCGAATTCGGAAACCATTCGATCGTATTCTTCCAGGATCTTTCCCTGAAAGATGGTGAAACTCTCCTCAGGCTCGTCTGACTCGCCGAGGTCCATTCCTGCTTCGTAGTACTTTAAGTTTGGTCTACCCGAAACAATGCGATCCACAGCCACGTCGAGTGGCGCTCTGAAAAAGAAAGCGACTGTGGGTTTCACCGCAAACGAGTAAACGTCCCTGACCCACGCCCTATCGCAACCGCGTGCGACGTCTCGGGCGAACGCGGTGTAGATATAACGATCCGCCAGTACGATAGCTCCGGCTTTCAGTGGCGGAACGATGTCGCGTTCAGTTCGGTCGGCAAAGTCGGTGGCATGAAGCAGTGAGAAAGTCGCAGGCGTAAACAGGTGGCGCTTCTTGGCTCGTTTTGTCGTATCCTTGACGAGCGGCGAAGAGTTCCATTCAGAAAAGAAGACAGGATAACCCTCGGCTTTCAACCACTGGTAAAGCAGTGCGAGTTGTGTTGATTTGCCGCTGCCGTCAGTGCCTTCGACGACGAAGAGTTTGCCGGGAAACTGGTGTTGTCCGTATGAGATCATCGGCGCACGAGCCTAGGTTATTCGTGTTACATCGATCTAAATAAACAGGCAGATAAATCAGAAAACCTATGAGAATTTTGTACCTCTTACGACATGCCAAATCAAGTTGGAACGACCCAACTTTGCGCGATTTCGACCGGCCTTTGAAGAAGCGAGGCCGCGAAGCTGCCGAACGCATTGGCGAACGAATGGCTTCGGAAACACTGAGCAATCCCCTCGTAATTTGCTCTCCGGCAGTGCGTACACGGGAGACTGCGGAGGTAGTTTTGGCGAGTGCAAAGCTGCAGGTAGAGCCGCGTTTTGACGAACGTATTTACGAGGCTTCTCTGCGTGAGTTGGTGGAGATCGTAACTGAGATCCCCAACGACAAAGAGGTCGCGATCATGATTGGTCACAATCCCGGGTTTGAAGAACTGCTGTCGTTTTTGACCGGCGAGCACCGGCGGATGCCGACGTGCGCGTTGGCAAAAATTCGGTTTGAAGATGTGAGTTGGAATGAGGTCAGAGCGGGTGAGGGAAGTCTTGAATGGTTTACCGCGCCGAAAGAACTGCCGGACGATTAGCGGTCGCTAACGAATTCGCCGTAGACAGTTCGCTTCTGTGACCGTAGATGGTTGCTTAGTATCTGGTAGAAACACTTCAGGCAAACACCTTTCGATTCTTCTTTCTCATCGTCGCGAATCTTAGCTCCGCACCAGATGCATTGGACCAGAAAGGTGCGCTCGCGTTCTCTTCTTGATTGATTCATCTTTTGCCTCCTTCGAGGGAGCTTACGCGCGCGAGGTTACGTTGGGGTTAATCAGATCCGACTTGGGCACAGTCAGAACCACCACGCGGTAGCGGGTGGGTACGCCGTAGGCTGCACTCGAAAAACGCTGCGCGGGCACCCACCCGCTACCGCGTGGTGGTTCTGACTGTATCCAAGTCGGGGCAGTGTATTCAGACCATGTTCAGCTTGCTCGCAAAATAAAACTTTTCTGTATCCGCTCAGTTAACATTTTGGTAACATTGGCCCAACCACGCCGCCCCTCAGGCGTAATGAAAGTCCAATGCGATCCAGAATGAAAAAGCTTTTGCTGGCGGTTGCGTTTCTCAACGCGACAGCTCTTTCTACGTTCGCGGCGGATCATGTAATCCTTAAACCAGAAGTGTCTCGATCTCACCGCGAAGAGCTCGCGACGAGTCTGCGAGCAATCACCGGATTACCTAATCTGAAGTTCGACGCTACTGGCGCGTTGCGTCTCGATGGCGACGTGGCGAGCCGCGGATCAGAAAGCGCTCGCGCACTACTGTCTCAAGCGCTGAAAGGCCCAAACGTCATCATCATCGAAGATGCAAGCTCGCGTTCGGATGTCGGTTTTGCGCGCGTAGTGCCGGGTCGTTGGCTACGCGGTGATTCAACAAATCCGCCTGCATTTGTGGTGCTAATTGATTTCAACGACTTTCGGCGGCTGAGTGGAGATGCAGAAGCTCGCGCTGCTTTCGATGTTGGATGGGGTCTGCTTCATGAAATCGATCACGTTGTGCGTGATTCCGAAGACGCGCCGGATCAGACAGCCGTCGGCGAATGCGAGGACCACATCAACCGCATGCGACTCGAGCTTGGTCTACCCGTTCGCGTCGATTACTTCTTCAGTCGTGCTTACCTCAAAGCAGACGCAAACTTCAGCGCCCGGTATGTTCGACTTTCATTTGAACGCCGCGATCAGACTTCGCTACAAACCAAACGCTACTGGCTTGTCTGGGATGCCATGACTGTGGGTGGTTTACTCGGAGACGGCCAGCGAGCGCTCGTCAGATAGTACACAACTTACAACTGGGCTTTGGTGACTTTCGTGTCGGTCTTTTTTCTGAACCGGAAGGTGCGCGTCTCCTCCGACATTTTCTGGAGCGCGGAATGGACCTCAAGAATGATGTCCTTGAGTTTTTTCAGTTCCTGGGGCGACTTCTTCTTTGCCAATAGTGCGACGGCAACGTCGCTGCTCAATTCGTTGGAAATAGCCATGCTTCGACGCGACTCTATAGAAATTTTGACGGGTGTTTCTGGAGGTCGCCATCGTAAGTTCTCGGTGTTACGCTGGTGTTACATCGATGTTAATTAAACAGTAGAAAAGCAGGGCCACACGCGGTGCCGCACGCCGCGCGTGTACCTGCCCCTGAATGACTTCCGTTGTGTTTGCTAGACCAGGCTAGCGCTTGAATCGACGCCGCACCATACCTGCGACACCTAACAGTCCGGTACCCAGCAGCACCATGCTGGCTGGCTCTGGAACAGCGCCACCTGTAACGGTTCCTTGTATCGTTGTTGTTCCGGTGCCTGCTCCTCCACCCACGCCCGTCACCGGCAGTGCAATCGTATACACAGGATTCACGGTGTAAACGAAGCCGCCGATATTTATTGACGTAGTTGTGAAAGTTATTGTTGCAATCCCTGTGTTAAAGCCGATATTTCCCGCAAGCGTGGCAACAAGACTTCCCGCTCCGGCAGGCGACACTTGAATAATATTCAAAGTGAAATTCCCACCGATCGCCGGCCCCTGCAGGTTAGCAGGTACGGTTGTGGTAACTACGATATCACCAAAGCTGGTACCAGCAGGCGTGTTTACCGGATCCGTGGTGCCATTGAAAGTGATCGTCGTAGTACCATTGACGTTCGTAAAATTAACGACATTCGTACCGCTGATGCTGAAGACACCAGTCGTACTAAACGTTACCGGATCGGCTTGAGCAATTGCTGCCGTAAACGCCAGAATCATGGCGCCTAACAGTGGCATCAAGACTTTTCTGAAGTTAATGTCCATATGTTTGTCCTCGTCGTCAGGAGTTGAATTTCAACTCCGAATCGGCACTCCGCGCTGCCCGCACAGCAGCAACCCCTGAAAACGACCTCGCACCCGAGGGCACTCGGAACTGAGGTCAACCCATGTTCGAACTTGCTTGCGTGCAGCGAACTCCTGACCTACCCGACGGGCGACACATAAGCAGAGCAGCAGTGCCTCGCCGTGAGCGAATTAGGCAACCTAATTCCACCCGGGAATCTTTGTCGCTTTCGTTATCGGGGATGACCGTGCGAGTTCTGCAGGGTCACAACGAACGCTGATTTGCAATCAAGCTGATTTGGGGAAATCGTTTCGGCTTGGGGAAAGAAATCGCCTCGACGAAATTGTGTCGGCACGGTAACAGACAACCCATGTCTTTTTTGTGTTGAGTTTGTGAATATTGCATTTCCGTTACTAAAAATTGCGAACTGATGAGATCCGATCGCTTGACATTGGAATTAGTTCCACGCTTTAGAATGCCATCATGAAAGCAGTGAGCGCCAATGGTGCGTTAAGCTCGGGCGAACTTGCCGACCTCGCTGGGGTCAGCAGAGACACGCTGCGACATTACGAACGCAAAGGTGTGTTGCCTCGTCCCCTGCGTGGTTACAACTCCTATCGACAATACCCTCCCGAGGCATTGCAGCGGGTGCAACTGGTTCGGCGGGCATTGTCGGTTGGTTTCACACTGGACGAGCTGGCGCAGGTGTTGAAGGTTCGCGATGCTGGCGGCGCGCCCTGTGAAGAAGTCCGAAAACTCGCAGCGCAAAACCTAGTTAACGTTCAGGACCAACTCCGCGAACTCACTGCATTACGAGACGAACTCCAAAAGACACTCAGTGATTGGGATACGCGATTAGCTCGTCGACCAGGAGGGAAGCGCGTCAATCTACTCGAGTCGCTGTCGGTCGATCCCGCCAAACGTTCACACCATTTAATCAAAAGAAAGAAGGAGAAGTGAGTATGAAAACCCTGGCTACATTGATTCTCGCAATGACGATTCTCGTGGTGGTTTACGCGCAGCAGCCCAAACACGGTCATAACCCGGCTGACGATGAGATGAACAAGCGCGGCGATCACGTCATGGGGTTCGACCATACGAAGACCACACATCATTTCTTGCTGGACGAATCAGGCGGATCAATTGAGGTCACAGCCAACAAATCCGACGATGTTGAGAGTAGCGAACAGATCAGAATGCACTTGAAGCATATCGCAATGATGTTCGCCGATGGGAATTTCAATGCACCGATGCTAATCCACGATCAAACACCTCCGGGAGTGCAGGTGATGCAGGAGTTAAAGGGCGACATCAAGTACAACTATGAAGAGATAGATCGGGGAGCAGCGGTGCGGATTTCAACGCAGAATCCGACAGCATTGAAAGCAATCCACGATTTCCTGCGATTTCAAATAAAAGAGCACAAAACCGGCGATTCGCTTGACGTGATCCGTAAAATCCGTGGCTAACTACGACGACGAGCTATCAAGCAGTCGAGTGAAAATCGATCGTCCTGTCGTGGCAGCATGAATACAAAAAGCAACAATGCGAGACGCGGGATCACATGTGTGTGGAACTCGTAGAGAGGTTCTTTTAGCAAGTGACCAAACGTGACTACTGCCAGGACAAAGCCAAGCGCGACTAATGCTTCACGAACACGCAGCCCGAGTATGACCATTGCGCCGGCGATCAGCTCCACGAAGGGAATGACCACACCCATGGCCCATAGTGACCAGACTGGCAAAAATGTGTCGGCAAAGGGTAGAAAATACTTGCGAGCATGATTGAGCGGCCCAAGCTGAAAGACCTTCATCACTCCCGCCATGAAAAAGATCAATCCGAGCACCAAACGTGCAAACAGTAGAGCCCACGCCCGATCGATGTTTGCTATTGTGTTGGACTCGCTTTGACTCATAATGTCTCTCCTTCAGTTTGGTGTTAAGGTTCAGGAGCGAAGAATGAAAAAGACGACGGTTTTATTTACCTTTGGCCTGGTGCTTTTATTCGGTGGCGCGACTCACAGTGCGGCGCAGGTAAAACGCGTGCAAATGCACATCGCCGGTTATCTGTGCGGGAATTGAGTGTACAACATCCAGAAGGCCGTGAGCCGTCTAGATTACGCACCGAAACTGAAAGAGATTGCCGTTACGGACATCAAGAAGGGGCTTGGAGAATTTACTCCGAAGCCTGATAAACCTGTTTCGTTCGCGGCGTTGAAGGCGACGTTGAAGAGTGCCGGTTATGTACTCGACGCCGCCGACATAGCAGTCGCCGGCACGCTCGAAAAAGAAGGCGATGTCTGGGTTGTGACAGTAAAGCCTTCGGGACAGAAGTTTGTGCTCGAAGGTCCCAATGTAACGAATGCAGTATCAGGAAACGAACCCGGTTCGCCGATCGAAATAATTGGCAATTGGAAAACGGTAGGACAGGGAACCAGCGCCCGTGAAGTAATCGTTCCGGACAGGCTGAGGGCATCTTTAGGTGACGCTCGCTATTCTGTGGAGTTCATTTCAGCGGCGTTTGTGCTCAGCGATACGGAGACAACAAAGCCTCTGGCTCCCATACGCGTCACCTCACCCGGTCTGACAGTTTATAAAGGAGGCGCGATCACGCCGCGTCTCTATTTAATTCGCCAGCATCTGGGAGTGCTCGAGGTCGATCGTCAGGTCGTAGATCTGAGCTTGTCGTATACGCCGTCACCACATGTCCAACTTGAAGCTGAAGTTCCCATAGCTCGAACAGCATTTCATGATGCATCGACGTCGGGATCAGGTATTGGTTTGGGAAACATTACTGGTTGGGCCAAGTATCGGTTCTTTCGCAAGGTTAAGACTTATGGTGACAGGCAGGCAGCGGCGAGATTCGGATTAGAGCTGCCGACCGGAAAGAAAGATGCTCCGAGTCAAACCCAAATCAATGCGCCGGCTTTTGTCCGGCAACAGCTCACGCCGATCAACGGTGGCTTGGCGCCGCACTTCGATCTTGCGTTCTCACAAGCTGGCGGCCGATTTATTTTTGGTGGAAATGCCGAAGCGATTTTTCGTTCCGAACGAGATGGCTTTCGCATGGGGCACGAGCAGCGACTGAATACTGATCTTGAGTACGTACTGCTGCCGCGCGACTATACAAAACCCGGCGGAGAATTATTTCTCATTCTCGAAACCACCTTTGTTCATCGTGGAACAGGTCGTCTCAATAGCGCTCCGGTCTCCGGCAGCAGTGCAACCGAATACTATCTTGCTCCCGGACTGCAATACGCAGCGCGTCCGCAATTCGTGGTGGAAGGCAGCGTGCAATTTCCGGTAGTGCTCAATACTGGTCCATTGACACTGCGCACCGATGTCAACGTGTTGCTCGGAGTGAAATATCTGTTTTGAAGTTCATTTTGTTCTTTATCGTAGTGCTGACGGCGCAAGTCTCGTTTGCCCAGACAACATTCAAAATTGTTGTCAAAGACGAGACGACGAAGGAGCCAGTCGCGGGCGCGACGGTCACCGTTAAAGACACCTCAATTTCCGCTACGACAGACTTGCAAGGCGCGGCGCAGTTGAGCAACGTTCCTGCCGGCGTGCAGACGCTAGTGATCTTCTCTCCGGGTTATGAAACCAAAGAGCTGAGACTCCCTTCTACAAGTGAAACAGAGGTTTTTATTCGAGTCACGAACGAGGTTGGCGAAGTAACGATTGTTTCCACGCGCACCGGCCGTGAGATCGACGATGTGCCAACCCGAGTTGAAGCGATCGACGAAGAAGAAGTGGACGAGAAGACCAACATGCGTCCCGCAAACGTTTCGATGGTTCTGAACGAGAGCACGGGTATCAAGGTGCAACAAACGTCCGCGACGTCAAATACACAGAGCGTACGCATCCAGGGTCTCGACGGCCGATACACGCAGCTTCTCAAAGACGGATTTCCGGCGTTCGGCGGTTTTTCCGGCAGCATCAGTCTTCTCGATATTCTGCCGCTCGATCTGAAACAGGTAGAGATAATCAAAGGGCCCGCGGCAACTTTTTACGGTGGCGGAGCAATCGCCGGCGTAATCAATTTCATCAGCAAGGAACCTGACGAAACCCCGAGCACTTCGATGATCTTCAACCAGACCACGGCGCTCGGCACTGACTTTTCCATCTTTGATTCACGTAAGTTTGAGCGGTTTGGTTATACGTTTCTCGGTTCAGTCAATTATCAAAATGAATACGATGTCGACGATGACGATTTCACGGAGCTTCCCAATACAACCTCATTCACGTTGAGCCCGCGTTTCTTCTTCTATCCCAACAACAAGACTCGCGTCGTAATCGGCAACTCTACTTCTTATCAAAATCGCAAAGGCGGTGATGTCTTCGTCATTCGCGGCGAGGCAGACAGCTTTCATCAGTACTTTGAAAATAACGATTCACTACGAAACATCACGACGGTTCAGTTGGAACGACAGTTTGCGAATGGGAGTCGCCTTCTCGCCAGGCAGAGCCTCGCGTTTTTCAATCGCGAAATAGAGATTCCTGATTACGGCTTTAAAGGCCGGCAATTTAACTCTTACACAGACATTTCGTATCTTCGAACGCTTAGCGATCACGTGCTCGTCTTTGGCTTCAACGCGGTCTACGATCAGTTCAGAGAAACGCCTACGAGTAACACACCGGCTCTGCGCGATGAAACCCGCACCACTTTCGGTGCATACGCACAGGACAGCTTCAATCTCACGAACAAACTGTCGCTCGAAGCGGGGTTTCGATTGGACCATCTCAAGGATTATGGAACGTTCGCCCTGCCGCGTGTCTCTGCGCTGTACCGATTTAATAATCATCTGAGCAGCCGCTTGAGTTTCGGTCTTGGCTATAAAGCGCCCAGCATCTTTACCGAGGAGGCGGAGACTCTGCTTTTTCGAAATGTGCTACCAATCGGAAACTCTTTGAACGCGGAACGCAGTCGTGGTGGAACTCTCGACCTGAATTATCGAAACACTATTGGCGAGAAGTTTTCGTATTCCCTTAATCAGATGTTCTTCTATACAGAGATCGAAGACTCGCTCGTCCTGCTCGATACGCCAGGGGGAAACTTCCGTTTCGCGAATGCGGACCAACTTGTCAGAAGCCGCGGGTTTGAAACCAACGCTCGGCTGTCTTACGACATCATGAAACTGTTCGCCGGATACACTTTCACGCATGCCAAAGCTGACTATCTTGCAGGCAATCGGACGTTGCCTTTAACTCCGAAGAGCAGAATCAACTCGGCGTTACTTTTTGAAAAGGAGTCGAGTTTCAAGACGGGCTTCGAAGCGTATTACACGAGCAGCCAGTTTCTGACCAATGGCTTCCGAACGAAAGCGTTTTGGGTCCTGGGAATCTTCGGCGAAAAGACATTCGGCAAATACAGTCTCTTTATCAATGCCGAAAACATTACCGACATTCGCCAGGGACGCTTTACTCAGGTAGTCTTCCCACCGCACCAGATGCCCACGTTTGCCGAGATCTACACACATACTGAAGGACGCGTTTTCAACGGCGGCATCAAGATCAGACTGTAGTCTGGGTCTAAAGACCTTTGACAACCACTATCCTTCGCCATATCTTTCGTGTGCTTCCAAACCTTGCACCAGACTAGAAAGGTTGGACCTCCAAATGAGTAGCTTCACTATCTCCCAAAATAAAGGCATTCTGCCGTGTCCAAGTTGCGGCGAGATGATCTATAGCGACGCCGAAGTGTGCCGGTTTTGTTCGGCTCCGATTGATCGCGAAACGGCAGCGCGTGGCGCTGAACTACAGAAGCGAGTAAACGACGCCTGCAATGAGGCGAAGTGGGTGCGCAATGCTGCCGGTGTGATGTGGTTCTTTCTGCTCTTGCGTATGCTGTTTTTCCCGGCCGCGGGATGGGGATACATCGGATTGTTCTTTGCGATCCCGGTCTGGCTGATTATCTGGAAGGTAAGATATAGCAGTCTTGAAACGGGAGACCCTGACTACAAGACCGCAAAGCGCGACTGGCTCGTCGCACTGATTATCTGGCTCCCCGCAGTGGGCCTATCGGTAATCAGCTTTTTCTGGTAGACAATGCTTGCCTCAAAAGTAGAACTCGCACTTGGATCGGGTCAGTACAGGAGCGGTAGCGACCTGGTCAGTGATCAGTATTCAAGCCAGGCTACTTGTATACCGGTGCGTCTTTAAGCACGGAAGTGATTCTCGCTTTGATCTCTTCTTTGTCCGGCCGCTTGTACTCGCGCTCAAAGAACGCCCAACCCTCTTGCTCCTTTCGCGCGTAAACGTAACGAAGCAGGATGTTGAGTCTCGTTGACAGGTAGTTGCTGTCTTCGCTGGACAGTCTCTCGATATCACTTTGAATGTCGCGAAGAGCGTAGTCCGGAAACAGATGATTCGCCGGTAAATACTTCCGCACCTTCGGATCGTATTTCAAGATGATCTCTGGCAGTGGAATCTCTCCGATGTACATCTTGTCCTGCATGGAGTAGAAGGCTGTCACCGGCAAAGAGATCTCGTAGATGCCATCCTTGTCGAGGTCGATCACATAGAACTCTTCACGACCCACGCCATAATCGCCACTATCAAAGAGCACTCGAACTTCCGGCGACACACTGACGACCCAATGTCGCCCGCCTCTAGGCACTGTTTGCGAGACGATGAACTGCTGCGAACCATTTCCCAGTAGGTCAAATAATCCGAACTCCGTGCTGTTACCGGCGCCAAAATAGACGTCGCCATCAAGCTTCAGCAGTGGCTGGTCGTTCTTCATTAACACGCCGTAGGA